>Ga0183260_10002059_pt1 | contig 16716 bp, 12 predicted proteins | sample AntDrymUQ4972206_2_FD_129768 | JGI IMG/M metagenome (GOLD analysis project Ga0183260, IMG submission 129768) | Polar desert sand microbial communities from Dry Valleys, Antarctica - metaG UQ497 (22.06) (version 2) (version 2) | ecosystem: Environmental > Terrestrial > Soil > Desert | place...
CGGACCGCTGACGATCGCCCTGTGGGGATCGCACAGCGTGATCCGAGCGCCCATCGCGACGAGCTTGTCGACGAAGAACAGCCGGTTCTCGAACATCTTCTCGAAGATCAGGATCGTCCCGTCAGCCTGCGTGGCGAGGGCGAGGGCGATGGAGGTGAGGTCCGCAGGAAAGGCCGGCCACGGGCCGTCGTCGATCTTGGGGATGGCGTCGCCCTGGTCGTCGCGGATCTTCAGCACCTGGCCCTCGGGAACGAGGACGTCGTCGCCCTCGACCATGGAGTTCAGGCCGATCCGCTTGAACTGGCGGCGGATGCCCTCGAGATCCTCGGGGGAGGTTTCTCTGATGCGGAGTTCGCCTCCGGTCACGGCGGCAAGGGCCATGAAGCTTGCAATTTCGATGTGGTCGGGGCAGACCTTGTGACGGGCCCCCCCGAGCTTGTCCCGGCCGTGGACGGTCATCACGTTGGAGCCGATCCCGTCCACCTCGGCGCCCATCGCGACGAGCAGCCGCGCGAGGTCCTGCACGTGGGGCTCGGAGGCGGCGTTGGCGATGGTCGTCGGCCCCGGAGTGAGCGCGGCGGCGAGCAGCGCGTTCTCGGTGCCCATCACCGATGGCTCGTCCATGAAGATACGCGTCGCCTTCAGGCCGCTCTTCGGCGCTCCCAGCTCGATCCAGCTCTCGCCGCCGACGGTGGCGCCGAGGTCGCGGAAGGCGTCGAGGTGGGCGTCGAGGCGCCGGCGGCCGATCGTGTCGCCGCCGGGAGGCGGGATCTTCGCCTCGCCGAAGCGGGCCAGCAGCGGGCCGGCGGCCAGGAACGAGGCGCGGATGCGGCTTGCGGGGCCCTCGTCGACCTGGTGGGCCTCATCGACCGCGTCGGCTTGGAGGCGGACCTGATTCTCGCCGGTCCACTCGACCTTGACGCCGAGGCCCTTCAACAGGTCGAGCATCGAGTCGACATCCCTGATCCGCGGGACGTTGTCGATCAGCAGCTCCTCCTCGGTCAAGAGGCAGGCGGCGAGAATCGGGAGCGCGGCGTTCTTGTTCCCCGCCGCGACGATCTCGCCGGACAGGGGCGCCCCCCCTTGGATCACGAATTTCTCCATCGGGCTCTAGGGTAACCCGCGCGATGGCAGAGGTCTCAAGAGACGATGCATGGCAGCTGGTCACCGAATGGGTCGAGTCGGACTCGCTCCGAAAGCACCTGCTCGGTGTCGAGGCCGCGATGCGTGCCTACGCCCGCAAGTGGGGTGAGGACGAGGAGCGCTACGCCGTCACCGCCCTCGTCCACGACCTCGACTACGAGCGCCACCCCGACCTCGACACCGGTCACCCGCGCTACGCGATCAAGGAGCTGGAGCGCCTGGACTACCCGCAGGACATCGTCGACGCAGTCGCCGGCCACGCCGAGTTCCTCGAGGTCCCGCGCGAGACCCAGATGGCGAAGACGCTGTTCGCCGTCGACGAGCTCTCGGGCTTCATCGCGGCCTGCGCGCTGGTCCGGCCCACCGGGATCGAGGGCATGAAGCCGAAGTCCGTGAAGAAGAAGCTGAAGCAGCCGTCATTCGCGGCCGCGGTGGACCGAGGCCAGGTGCAGCGCGGGATCGAGGAGCTGGGCGTCGATCCCGACGAGCACATGGCGCTGATCATCGAGGCCCTCGCCCAGAACGCGGATGAGCTGGGCATCGGTCCGCGCCAGGGCCAGGGCCAGGGGGAAGGCGGGTGAAGACCTGGATCAAGGTCGTCCTCGGCCTGCTCGCCGCATTCCTCGTGTTGCTGATCCTGAACGCGATCGTCGTCTCGAACCAGACTGCCGACGCGGAGCGGAACGTCGAGGGCGCCGAGCTGATCCAGACCTCGAGCGGGACTCTCCAGGTCCTGGATGAGGGCAACCCGGAGGGCTCGCCGATCGTCCTGGTCCACGGCTACACGGGGTCGCTGGCGTGGTTCGAGGAGCTGGCGCCGCTCCTGGCCGCCGACCATCGCGTCATCCGCCTCGACCTTTTGGGCCACGGAGGCTCTGACAAGCCGGCGAGCGGCTACGCGATCACCGACCAGGCGAACGCACTCGCCGAGGCGCTCGCCGAGATGGGCGTCGCCGACGCGACGCTCGTCGGCCACTCTCTCGGCGCGACCGTCGTCACGGCGCTCGCCGAGCAGAGCCCCGATCTCGCGGCCCGGATCGTGATCGTGGACCAGGCTCCAAACGACGACTACGAGGACCCCTCCTTCAGCGCGAAGCTGGGCTTCACGCCCGTGATCGGCCAGGCGATGAAGCGGTTGACCGACGCCGCGCCGACGTCGGCAGTGCGCGGCCAGTTCCAGCAGGCATTCGCTCCCGACTTCAACATCGCCAGCGGGTTCGACGACCCCGACGAGGTCGTCGAGAACCTGAACGAGATGACCTACACCGCCTTTGTCGACGTCACGGAGGCCGAGGGCGACTACTCGGACTCCCGCTCCCTCGACGATCGCCTCGGAGCGCTCGAGATTCCGCTGCTCGTCATCTTCGGCGCCGAGGACCAGATCTACGACGCCGAGGAGGCGATCGAGCCGTTCCGCGGCATCGCAGGTGTCCAGGCCTTCGTGCTGGAGGGGGCGGGCCACTCGCCGCAGGTGGAGCTGCCCGACGAGGTGGCGGGGCTGGTCAACGAGTTCGCGGCAACGCCGACGCCGGCGCAGAAGCAGGAGGCGCGGGCGCAGGCGAAGCGGAAGGCCGCGAAGGCGCAGTCCGCTCCCGACGAGAAGAAGCAGAAGCCGGCTGGGTAGGAGGTCCGTCAGGCGTGCGCCAGCGTCGAATGGCGCGAAACGCGGGATATAGGCGCGAAAACCGCCATCCAGTCGGATCCGGCGCCGCTGCGCCTCTCGGTTGGCGGGTTGCGCGGGATATACCCGCGGAAGCCGCCATTCGTCGAAGCGACCTCGGGCAAAACAAAGGGCCCGGTCACCCGGGCCCTTCGCCTTGGTCGGGCCTTTCGGCCTTTCCGGATCCTGAATCTGTCTTGCGACTGATTCAACGGGGTGTCGCCGTGAGGCGTCTTCCGTAAGGAACCACTTGCGTAGTTCCTTGTAAGGAGCAACGTACGCCCCTCCCCCGGGCCCGTCAAGGGGTCCTGGACGACCGTTCCCGCAAATCGCGGGAATTCGGCTACCGGATCAGGTGGCCCAGCGGCCGCCGGCGGCCGCCCAGGCGCGCAGATGGTCCACCGAGCAGAAGCCGTCGCCGATCCTGAACTCGCCGCGGTGGCGCACCACCAGCACGTGGACGTCTCCGAGCTCGGCGTCGCAGTGCGAGCAGCGCTCGACGGCCTCGTCGGTTCCCGGGGGCTCAGTCAGCTCGCCCGCTTCCCAGGCAGGGCCCTGGATCACCCATGGGACGACGTGCTCGAGGCGGCAAAAGACGGCTCGCCGGGCGCCCGCGGGCTCGTAGGCGCGGAAGCCGTCGCCGGCCTCGACCTCTGCGCCGCACCAAGAGCACGTCTCAGCGGTAGCGTCCGAGGCCATGGCCGGGCTGAGAATATCGGGTAACCTTTTTTCCTACTCTGGCGCTTTCAAGCAGGGGTTAAGTCAACGACGATTGGAGAAATCGATGAGTTCACCGAGCAGGAGGATCGCCGCCGTGGTCTTGGCGGCGCTGGTGACCACGCTGGTGGTGGCGGAGTCCGCGACGGCGCACAAGCGTCTGTACAACGCCTCGACCACGATCAGCCTCAACAAGATCGCCGGAGGCGACTCGATCTCGGGACAGCTGTCCTCGAAGGGGGCGTGTCTCGGAGGTCGCACGGTGGTCGTATTCGAGGACGTGGACACGAGCGTCTTCGGTGACGTCACCGAGATCGGCAGGACTATCACCAACGCGACCGGCGCCTGGAGCCTGGCGATCCCGGGTGGGATCAAGAAGGGCCGGACCTACTATGCGAGCTTCTCGAAGCGCAGGCTGGTCAACAACCGCAAGCACAAGCACATCTGCAAGGGGGCCACGTCGCCGACGGCGGTGGGCGCCTGATCTGCGCCTGAGGTCTGACAGTGAGGCCCCGCCGCTGGCGGGGCCTCACTCGTTCAGACGATGGGACCGCCGCCCGAGGGCTCGGCGATGGGGGCGTCTGCGGCGCGGCGCCACTCGGCGATCTCGCCGTCCTCGATCACGAATGCCGTCTTGGCCTCCCCGCCCGCGCCGGGGCCGCAGCTGCCGCCCGGGCGGTCGCTGAGCTCGAAGGTCGCGACGATGAAGCGGTCCTCCTCGGTCGCCTCGATCAGCTCGGCGCCGCAGGGCAGGGTCTCGTTGAAGGCGATGACGTCGTCGCGGCTGTCGAGGTCGAGCGGCGGGGTCCCGTTCTGGGCGATGCTCGGCACGGCGAAGTAGTCGGCGGCGCCCTCGAGGTCGCCCTCGCTGAGCGTCCGCGACCAGTCATCGATCACCTGAACGGCTTCGGGGTCGGCGCCGCCGGGGATCTCGGCGGCCTCGCTGGACTCGCTTGCGCCGCCGGTCTCGGTCGGGTCATCGTCGGAGCCGCAGGCCGCGGCGCCGAACGTCAGGAGCGCGGCGGCGGTGAGTGTCGCGAGCGTGCGCACCGCCAAGAGGCTACGGGTCGAGCTCGACCAGCTCGAAGTGAACCTCGCGCCGTTCTCGATGAGCGCGATGCCCATGGTGTGGGAACGCGCGCGGCGCAAGCGCGAGCGTTACACGCGAGGCATCGCGTCGACGCGGGCGATCCAGGCAGCCAGGTCGGGGTGCTCGTCCGGGTCGAGCGGCTGGTGCACGTCGAGGATGCGGTGGAAGAGCTCGTCATCGTCCTCGACGGGCGGGATCGTCGCGTACTTCAGGAAGGGGAAGACGACGAAGTCGAGCGCCGAGACGCTGGCGCCCGCCATGAAGTCGCGCTCGGCCAGCATCCGGTTGAAGACGCCGAGGGCGGTTTGCATCCGCTCGCCCTCGAAGGCGACGACATCCATGCGGGGCTCCTCGCCGCCCTCCTCCAGCTCGAACTCGATCGCGTTGGGGCTCGACTTCCAGACCTCGTTGAACCAGTCGATCACCAGCTCGACCTCGGTGCGACGGGCCGGGTCGGCGGGGAAGATCGGGTTCTGCGGGTAGTGCTCCTCGAGGTGGCTCAAGATCCGGGTCGAATCGGCGACGACCTGGCCTTCGTCGTCGATCACCGGAACGAGCCCCTGGCCGCTGGCCTCCTCGACCGGGGTCCGGTCCTCGTATGAGATGACGATCGACTCGATCTCCAGGCCCTTGTGCGCCAGGGCGAGGGCCACCCGCTCGACGTTGGTCGAGAACGGCGCTCGGTAGAGCCAGATCACGAGCCCTCGGGTTTCTCTGCTTCGCGCTCCGAGCGCTCGCGCTCAGCGAGCTTGCGGGCCAGGTAGGCGGACTTCTCGGCGCGGCGGTCGTGCTGGTGGGCCTCGTCGGGCGTGTCCGAAGTCTCGATCGCCCGGTGCTCGCCCGTCGCCTTCTCCTGCTGGGCCTGCTTCAGCTCGCGTGTGGTCGGCTCGCTCGGCTTGTCGGGGGTCGGCTTGTCGGGGGCCATGCCCGACAGGCTACAAGCGCTCGGCGGCGGCGGTCAGCTCGGCCCGGGGGCCTTGGAGCGGCCCTCGCGGCCCTTGGCCCCGCTCTTGCGGACGGCCTTGCGCGAGGACTCGAACGGTTTCGAAGCGAGGTCGCCGGCTTTGCCGGGGAGCTTCTCGGCCAGGTTCTCGCCCACCTCGAGCGGCTTGTCTCCGCCCTTCTGGAAGTAGGTAGAGAGGCGCGGCGCCAAGAATGCGAGCACCACCAAGACGATGCAGAAGGCGATGATTCCGGCGATCAGCATGGTGCCTGGGAATACCCCGGTTTCCGAGGTCTAACCCTCCGAGCGGACTTTTTCGGCCGAATCACTTGACGGATCGGTTGCTCTATACGAACATACGTTCGATGCCGGTCGCATGCGCCCTAGCCCCCAGATTCAGCCTCTTGATTGCGCTGGGCGACGGCCGCGAGGAGATGGGCCGCAGGCCGGCGGCTCTGGCCCCGGAGCCCGGGGCGGCCCAGCTGACCGGCGAGGTCTCGGCTCCGGCGGAGGGGCTCGGCATCCGCGCGGGCATGCGGTTGGGCGAAGCCCTCTCGCGCTGCCCCGAGCTCGCCCTGGTTCCGCCCGACCCCGAGCTGGCCGAGCGCGCCTGGGAGGGGATCCTTCGCCGCTTCGAGTCGGGGGTCGGCGCCGAGGTCGAGTCCGAGCGCCCCGGCGAGGCTTTCTTCGAGGCCGGCGGGTTGCGCCGCCTCTGGGGCGGGATCGAGGGAGTGCTCGACCGCGCGCGGCGGGCGGCGGGCGTCCCCGTGGTCCTCTCCGCGGCTCCGGTCCGCTTCTGCTCCTACGCCGCGGCGGTCAACGGGGAGGCGATCGTCCCCGGCGGCGGCGCGCGCCGGTTCCTGGCGCCGCTGCCGGTGGCGCTACTCCATGGCCGGCTCGGCCATGCGGGCATGGCCGGAGACGCCGGCGCCGCTGATGTCCCGGCCGAGGACCTCCCCAACGAGCTCGAGCGCCTCGGCATCGAGACCCTCGGCCGCCTGGCCTCGCTGCCGCGCGACGCCGTCGCCGACCGCTTCGGGCGCCTTGGCCTGCGGGCGCTCTTGTTGGCCCGTGGCGGCGACCGCGCGCTGCGGCCCCGCCACCCCTTTCAGGAGATAGCCGTCGAGCTGGATCTGCCGGACGCCTCGTCGGGCCCCCAGCTCGAACGGGCCCTGGAGCTGCTGGTCACGCGGCTGCTCGCCCATCCCGGGCGGCGGGGCCGCACCTTTCGCGCGCTCCGGCTGTCGGCGCGCCTGGCCGCCGGGGGCGGGTGGCGGCGGCGGGTGGCGCTGCGCAGCGCGGGCTCTGAGCGCGACCGCCTCGCGGCGGTGCTGGTCCCGATGCTCTCTCTCCTTCCCGGGCCCGCCGCGACCATGCGCCTCGAGGCCGTCTCGCTGGGCCCGGCATCGGGCGAGCAGATGACGCTCTCTGGCCCCACCGAGCAGCGGCGGCGCAAGATCGCCGAGGCCGTGCGCCAGGCCCGCGCGGCCGGCGGCTCCGAGGCGGTCCTGCGCGTGCTCGAGGTGGACCCGACATCCCGTGTCCCCGAGCGTCGTGAGGTGCTGATGCCGTTCCCGGAGGAGGGCGCGTGAGCGCCCTCCGTAGCTGGATGGAGGGCGCGTGAGCTTCACGCCGCCCCCGGACGCCTGTGCCCCAGAGGGTGCGAAGCGGAGGAGGCGGCGCTGAAACCGGGGCGGGTCAACAAGCCCTGGCCGGTCCCGGTCGAGGCCGGCGACGACGGGCGGCCGCGGCGGGTCGGGCGGCTCGCTGTCGCCTCGATCCGCGAGGAGTGGCTGGTCGAGGACGGCTGGTGGACCTCGAATCCCCTGCGCAGGAGCTATTTCGAGGTGGTGCTGGAGGACGGCAGCGATGTCGTGGTGTTCTCAGAGCCAGGCCTCTCCGAGCCCGTCGCCGCGGAAGAGCGGCGCAGCTGGTTCCGGCAGCGCGACTGATGGGCGCCGGCCGAAGGACACCTCCCTACGTCGAGCTGCACTGCCACTCGGCCTACTCGTTCCGCGACGGCGCCTCGGACCCGGCGGAGCTCGCGGGCGCAGCCGCCGAGCTCGGCTACGAGGCGCTGGCGCTGACCGACCACGACGGCGTCAGCGGGGCGATGGAGTTCGCCCACGCCTGCGCCGGGGTCGGCGTGCGGCCGATCGTCGGCGTCGAGCTCACCGTCGAGGGCGGCTCACCTGTGCCCCAGAGGGGGCACATCACCCTGCTGGCCGAGTCGGCGACGGGCTGGTCCAACCTCTGCCGGCTGATCACCCTGGCCCACGCGGGGACGCGCGGCGGTGAAGGGACGCGCGGCGGCGGCGCTGCGATGCGCACCCTCGGGGGCACAGGCGAAGCCCTCCCCCCCTCGCTGCCGCTGGCCGAGCTGGAGCCCCACTCCGATGGGCTCGTCTGCCTGTCGGGCTGCGCGCGTGAGGGCGCCGTCGCCGGGCGCTGGGAGCGCGGTGACCCGAGGGGCGGCGCGGCGATGGCGCGCCTGCTGCTGTCGGCCTTCGGCCCGGATCGCTTCCGGATCGAGCTGCAGCGTCCCCTCTGGCGCCACGACCGCGCGCGCAACCGCTGGCTCGCGTCTCTCGCCGGTGCGCTCGGGGTTCCCTGCGTCGCGACCGGCAACGTCCACGCCCACGAGGGCTCGCGGCTGGCCCTGCAGGACGCGCTGGTCGCGATCCGCCTGGGCGCGACGCTCGACGAGAGCGAGGGCATGCGCCGGGGCAACAGCGCGGCGGCGCTGGTCGCACCGGCCCAGGCGGCGGCCCGCTTCCGCGACCACCCCGACGCGGTGGCCGAGTCGGCGCGGCTGGCCGAGCGGCTGCGCTTCGACCTGACCAGCGACCTCGGCTACAGCTACCCCGGAGCCGAGGACCCCACCGCCGGCCGCCGGCTGTCGGGCCTGTGCCGCTCGATGCTGGACGAGCGCTACGCCGGCTCGCCCGCCCGCGCCCGCGCCGAGGCCCGGCTGGACGAGGCGCTCGGCCTGATCGAGCGCCTGAAGCTGCCCGGCTTCTTCCTGTTGCACCACGAGATACTGGAGCTGGCCCGCGAGGTGGCGCTCGAGGTGCGGGGCCCGGAATCTGCGCGATCTCTATTGCCCCCGGGGCGTGGGCGAGGCTCCAGCGTCAGCTCGATCGTCTGCTACCTGACCGGCCTCTCAGGGATAGACCCGGTGGTGAACGACCTGTTCCTGGGCCGCTTCCTGAACGAGGAGCTCGACTCGATGCCCGACATCGACCTCGACTTCCCCCGCGACATCCGCGAGAAGCTGATCCCCCTGGTGCACGAGCGCCACGGCGCCGACCGCTCGGCGCTTGTCGCCGCGATCTCGACCTACCGCGCGCGCGGCGCTGTGCGCGACCTGGGAAAGGCGCTCGGCCTGCCGCCGGGCGAAGTGGAGCGCCTCGCGCGCTCGGTGGACGTGTATGAGGCCAGCGCCGACGCCCCGGCGCGGATGGAGGAGGCGCTCGGCCGGCTGCGCGCCCGCTCGCCGCGCTGGCGCGCGCTGGCCGAGCTGCTGCCCGAGATCGCGGGCCTGCCGCGCCACATCTCCCAGCACCCTGGCGGGATGATCATCTCGACCATGCCGCTGGTGGAGCTCTGCCCGGTGCAGCCCGCGGCGATGGAGGGCCGCCAGATCGTGCAGTGGGACAAGGACTCCTGCGCGGACGCCGGCTTCCTGAAGATCGACCTTCTGGGCCTCGGGATGCTGTCGGCGGTCGAGCGCTGCGTGGACGAGATCGCGCGGACTCGAAACGAGCGGATCGACCTCTCCCGCGTGCCGCTGGACGACCCCGAGGTATGGGGCGCGATCCAACGCGCCGAGACCACGGGTGTCTTCCAGATCGAGAGCCGCGCCCAGATGCAGATGCTCCCCCGGACCCTGCCGGCCGACCTGGACGACCTGACCGTGCAGGTGGCGCTGGTCCGTCCCGGGCCGATCCAAGGCGGCGCCGTCCACCCCTACATCGAGCGGCGGAAGGCGCTGCGCGCGGACCCCTCCTACGAGGTCCCCTACGAGCACCCCTCGCTCGAGCCCGTGCTGAAGGACACCCTCGGCGCGATCGTCTTCCAGGACCAGGTGCTGGAGGTGGCGATCGCGCTGGCGGGCTTCTCGGTCGGCGAGGCCGAAGGGCTGCGCCGGGCGATGAGCCGACGGCGCTCCGAGGCGGCGATGCGCCGCTACCAGCAGCGCTTCGTAGAGGGCGCCGTCGAGCGGGGGGTCGAGCGTGAGGTCGCCGAGCGCGTCTACGACCAGATCGTGGGCTTCTCGGGCTTCGGCTTCCCGAAGTCCCACTCGGCGGCGTTCGGCCTGCTCGCCTACCAGTCGACCTGGCTGCGGGTCCACTACGGGCCTGAGCTGCTCTGCGCCCTGCTGAACGAGCAGCCGATGGGCTTCTATCCACCAGACGCCCTGGTGCACGAGGCCCAGCGCCGCGGCCTCGAGGTGCTGCCGCCCGAGGTCAACTCGAGCGAGCTCGACTGCCGCGTCGAGACGGTGGGCGCCGCGCCTGGCTCGGAGGGCCGGCCGCCGGTCAGGATCGGCCTCGGCTACGTCAACGAGGTCGCCGAAGCCGACGCGGAGGCGGTGATCGCCGAGCGCACCCGCGGCGGGCCCTACTCGGACGTCGCCGACCTGGCCGCCCGCTCGGGCGCCTCCCGCGGCGCCCTGGTCCGGCTTGCATGGGCCGGGGCCCTCGACCGCATCGCCGGGTCCACCGCCGACCTCTTGGAGGACGAGCGACGCTCCGCGCTGTGGCAGGCCGGCGGCGCCTCTCGCGCGGCCAGGGCCGAGGAGGGTGACCAGCTCGCGCTGCCCCTCGACGGAGCGCCGGCCCCCGAGCTGCCCGAGCTCGAGCCCTGGCAGCGGATGATCGCCGACTACCGCTCGACGGGGATCACGATCGGGACCCACCCGATGGAGTTGCTGCGAGGAGAGCTAGACCCCGCCGTCCTGACCAGCGAGGCGATCGGCCGCACCCGAGACGGCGCGTCCGTGCGGGTCGCGGGGATGGTGGTCGCTCGCCAGCGCCCCGCGACCGCAAAGGGCATCGTCTTCATGCTGCTCGAGGACGAGCACGGCACCGTCAACCTGATCGTCCCCCCGCCCGTGGTCGAGCGTCACCGGCTCGCAGTCAGGACGTCCGGCTTCGTCGTCGCGGGCGGGCGGATGGAGCACCGCGAGGGCACCACCAACGTCCTGGTCGCCAAGATCGAGCGCCTGGAGCGCATCGGTGCGCCGGCCGCCGAGGTGCGAGAGATCGAGCCGCCAGTCGTCTCCGAGCTCGCTGCCGCGCTTCCGGCGCCCCACAGCTTCGGCCGCAGAGGACGCTGAGACCCCACCGGGGTCCCCCGGCCCGGGCGCTGGACCCAAGGAACGGAGTCGATCGGGGCCGATGCAAGATGTCCTGCAAATGACCGGGTGCCGTCCGAAGCCGAACGTAGGTTCCCCTCCATGAAGACGAAGATCACAGACATCCGCGAGCGCCTTCTGGACGGCGCCGACCTCGTAATCGACTTCGCGACGCTCGGTGAGTACGGGATCGAGGCCTCGCCGCCCCCGGCTGGTTGTCGCCGGCAGTCAGTCGGAGCCCGTCCGAGGGCGTCTTGCTCGGCCGGCGGGCCTCGCCGACGCGGCGAGGCCACCGCCCTGCAGCGTCGCGCGGCTCGCCTCGAGCGCTTCGCGGCCTAGCCCGCTTCGCCGCGGTCCACCGCTGCGGTGATCCCCCTGGCGGCGACCAGCGCCTTGGCGACCAGCGCCAGGTCGAGGTTTTCGGGCGTATCCGTGGGCCAGTGGTAGTTCGGGATGACGCCGCCTCGCTCCGCGACGAGCGTGATCGCCCGGCCCCCGCGCGCCATCGCGGCCGTGGCGTCGTACGTCAGACCGACCTGGCCATCGGCGGGCCGCAGCCCGATGCCGGGGTCCGCGGCCGCCACACGGTCGGCGATTCCCACGAGGCCGGGGTCGGCGTCCCACTTCTGGACGATGCCCTCCCGGGGCAGGTAGCGCAGGTCACCCGGGCCCCCCACACTGTCGACGTTCACGAAGAGCCAGCCCGCGGTGTCACGTGATCGCAGGAACGACTGCATGCCCAGTAGGCCGACCTCCTCACAGCCGGTCATCAATACGACCACGCGGGTCGACTCGAGCCGGCTCGCGGCGAGCTCCGATGCCATCTCGGCGACGACCGCGGCGCCCGAAGCGTTGTCGCTGGCCCCCGGCGAGTCGGCGCCTCGCAGCTCGCGCTCGACCAGTACGGCGGCGCCGGCGGCGAGGATCACCCTGCAAATACGCAGAATCCAGCGCCCGACCCGGCCGCGGGAGAGCAGCAACTCGCCGCCCTGGATCGTCCCTGCAGCCGACTGAAGCAAGAGCCACCGGGTCAGGTGAGGGACGAAGGCCGGGTGGAACATCAGCCCTCCGCGTGAGCTGTCCAGATGACAGACGAGACAGAGTGTCCGCAGCGCTTTCCCCCGCGGCTCGATCTCGGCGACGAGGTTCTGGCTCGGCCGGCGCGCCAGCAGGTCCGAGACGGGCGTGCGCACAAGACCCCCCTCCAGGGCCAGAGCGCCCGTGGCGGCCGCGGCGACGCAGGCGCGCAACGCCCGCATGCGCCGCGGGATCAGCCCGGCTGCCAGCGCCAGCGCCGTGATCGCCCCGAGCGGCTCCGCGAACGTCGAGAAGCCCTGGAAGGGCTCGAGTCGCCCGCGGACCCCGCGCTCTCGCAGGCGATCGAGAACGAGATCGGCCGCGTGCCGCTCAGCGGCCGTCCCCGGCCGGCGCGGCCCGACCTCGCCGGCGAGCAGTCGGATCCAGGCGAGGAGCTCCTCGCCTGGATCCTGCTCAGCCTGGCTCAGGCGGTTTGCCTTCCGCGGGTGAGGCGGTCGTATGCGAACAGGACCACCAGCACGCCGATCACCGCCCCCGGCAGGCCGCCGAGGTCGAACGCCTTGCTGTCACCGACACCGAGGACCTCCGTGAAGAAGAAGAAGCCCAGCAGCGAGCCGACGATTCCGAACAACACAGTCCTGATGAAGCCATAGTCCTGCTTGCCCGGCATGATCAACCGCCCGAGATAGCCGGCGATGATGCCGAGGATGATTGCTCCGATCACGTTGCTTCCCCCTTCGTGGGATGGATGAATCGTTCACCTGAGGTATGCCCCGTATACAGCGGGTCGAACCGGAACGAAAAAAGAGCCGCCCCATGCCTGCAAAGGGGGCGGCTCTTTGGAAGAACTGGCGGCGACCTACTCTCCCAGGCGGTTGCCCACCAAGTACCATCGGCGCTGAGAGGCTTAACGGCTCTGTTCGGAATGGGAAGAGGTGTTTCCCTCTCGCTATCTCGCCACCAGAAACGTCGGGACGCGGCCGCGGTGGAGCTTGAAAACCGCACTAGGCAGGTAGAAAAATATCCGTCAAGCCCTCGGCCCATTAGTACCGGTCTGCTGACCACATTGCTGCGGTTGCACAGCCGGCCTATCAACCTGGTGGTCTACCAGGGGCCTTACTCCCTCTAGGGGATGGGAGAGCTCATCTCGAGGACGGCTTCCCGCTTAGATGCTTTCAGCGGTTATCCGTTCCGCGCGTAGCTAACCAGCGGTGCCCTTGGCAGGACAACTGGTACACCAGAGGCGCGTTCGTCCCGGTCCTCTCGTACTAGGGACGACTCCCCTCAACTCTCCAACGCCCACAGAAGATAGGGACCGAACTGTCTCACGACGTTCTGAACCCAGCTCGCGTGCCGCTTTAATGGGCGAACAGCCCAACCCTTGGGACCTGCTCCAGCCCCAGGATGCGACGAGCCGACATCGAGGTGCCAAACCGCGCCGTCGATATGGACTCTTGGGCGCGATAAGCCTGTTATCCCCGGAGTACCTTTTATCCGTTGAGCGACGGCCCTTCCACTTGGAACCGCCGGATCACTAAGCCCAACTTTCGTTCCTGCTCGACCCGTCGGTCTCGCAGTCAAGCTCCCTTATTGCCTTTACACTCTGCGCACGATTTCCAACCGTGCTGAGGGAACCTTTGGGCGCCTCCGTTACACTTTAGGAGGCGACCGCCCCAGTCAAACTGCCCGCCTGGCACTGTTCACGCCCCGGATTACGGAAGCGTGTTAGAAGCCCAAAACACCAAGGGTGGTATCTCAAGGTTGGCTCCCCCACCGCCGAAGCGATGGGTTCAAAGCCTCCCACCTATCCTGAGCGAGATACTTCGAACTCCAATATCAGGTTGCAGTAAAGGTTCACGGGGTCTTTCCGTCTTTCTGCGGGTACTCGGTATCTTCACCGAGACTCTAATTTCACCGAGCCTATCGTTGAGACAGCGTCCAACTCGTTGCGCCATTCGTGCAGGTCGGAACTTACCCGACAAGGAATTTCGCTACCTTAGGACCGTTATAGTTACGGCCGCCGTTTACCGGGGCTTAGCTTTGCTGCTTCGCCACCGAAGTGGCTAACAACGCCGCGTAACCTTCCGGCACCGGGCAGGCGTCAGCCCCTATACGTCGTCTTGCGACTTAGCAGAGGCCTGTGTTTTTGGTAAACAGTCGGTTGGACCTTTTCACTGCGGCCCCCTCGGGCTCCACTCGTATGAGCTTCACCCTACCGGGGCGCCCCTTCTTGCGAACGTACGGGGCGAATTTGCCGAGTTCCTTAACGATAGTTAGCTCGCTCACCTCAGTATTCTCTACCTGTCCACCTGTGTCGGTTGTAGGTACGGGCACGCAAAAGTCTGCCTAGAGGTTTTTCTCGGAGGCATGGCTTCAGGGACTGGCCGGCGGTCAAGCCAGCTGGCATCGCATCTCGCGTAAACGCCGCGGCGGATTTTCCTACCGCGACTGGCTACATGCTTGCCCCAGGACAACCATCGCCTGGGTTCCCTTAGCCTTCCCCGTCACCCCATCGGTCATAACGACCTTGCGTGGTACAGGAATATCAACCTGTTGGCCATCGACTACGCCTTTCGGCCTCGCCTTAGGTCCCGACTAACCCTGAGCAGACGAACTTTACTCAGGAAACCTTGGACAATCGGTGAAGTGGATTCTCACCACTTTCTCGTTACTCATGCCGGCATTCTCACTTCCGATCCCTCCACGCCTGGCTTACGCCGGCGCTTCACTGGAATAGGAACGCTCTCTTACCACTCAACAGAGTTGAGTTCACAGCTTCGGAGGGTGGCTTGAGCCCCGTTGAATTCTCCGCGCCCGAACACTTGACCAGTGAGCTGTTACGCACTCTTTCAAGGAATGGCTGCTTCTAAGCCAACCTCTTGGTTGTCTCGGCATTCGGACATCGTTCTCCACTTAGCCACCACTTAGGGTCCTTAGCTGGTGATCTGGGTTGTTCCCCTCTCGCGTACGAAGTTTATCCCCCGCACACTGACTCCCGGGTTTAACGAAACGGTCTTCGGAGTTTGCCTGAAGTCGGTAACCTGGTAGGGCCCCTAGTCCAAGCAGTGCTCTACGGCCGTAACGCATATAGCCCGAGGCTATACCTAAATATATTTCAGAGAGAACCAGATATCTCCTGGCTTGATTAGCCTTTCACTCCGACCCACAGGTCATCCGCCCAGTTTTCAACCTAGGTCGGTTCGGCCCTCCACGAAGTCTTACCTCCGCTTCAGCCTGCCCATGGGTAGCTCGCCAGGTTTCGGGTCTACCGCACGTGACTGTGTCGCCCTGTTCAGACTCGCTTTCGCTGCGGCTCCACTCATCGCTTAACCTTGCCACGTACGAGTAACTCGCCGGCCCGTTATGCAAAAAGTACGCCGTCACACCCGAAGGTGCTCCGACCACTTGTAGGCACGCGGTTTCAGGTACTATTTCACTCCCCTTCAGGGGTGCTTTTCACCTTTCCCTCACGGTACTAGTTCACTATCGGTCACTAGGAAGTACTTAGCCTTGGAGGGTGGTCCCCCCAGGTTCAGACCGCGTTTCACGGGAGCGGTCCTACTCAGGAACTTGATCGACAGGTCAGTGCGCTTTCGTCTACGGGACGATTGCCCTCTGTGGTGCGAGGTTCCACTCGCTTCGACTAACACCTGACTTGGTAACTGTCGCCGGATCATGCACGATCCGGACACAAGCCCTACAACCCCGAACAGACAACGCGTGCACGCTTACATCTGCTCAGTTTGGGCTGATCCCCGTTCGCTCGCCACTACTTGGGGAGTCTCGGTTGATTTCTATTCCTCCGGGTACTGAGATGTTTCAGTTCTCCGGGTTCACTTCCAGCGTCTATGTATTCAACGCTGGATGACGCCGCATTACCGGCGCCGGGTTTTCCCATTCGGAAATCCACGGGTCAATGGCTGTTCAGCGCCTCACCGTGGCTTATCGCAGCCGTCCACGTCCTTCTTCGTCTCCTAGTGCCAAGGCATCCACCGTGTGCCCTTACTATCTTGACGGTGAGCTGAACCCAAGCGTAAGGACACGCTCAGGCTCATGTTTTCTACCTTGTATCTTGCGAACGCTCCCCCGGCTCATCAGTGGGGGAACGTTCAGCCTAGTGCAGTTTTCAAGGTCCACCGAGGCGCACACCGGGTGTTTCCCGCCGGCGTCCCTGAAAACTGAGCAGCGCCACAAGAGGCACCCGTGCCCGGAATGGGTACGAGAACCTCGAGCTCCGCGTCCGGTCGACGTATCCAGGTATGTAACCCAGAAAGGGTTCTCCCTAGAAAGGAGGTGATCCAGCCGCAGCTTCCGCTACGGCTACCTTGTTACGACTTCACCCCAATCACGAGTCCCACCTTCGACGGCTCCCTCCCGTAAGGGTTAGGCGACCGGCTTCGGGTGTTACCCGCTTTCGTGGTGTGACGGGCGGTGTGTACAAGGCCCGGGAACGTATTCACCGCGACGTTGCTGATTCGCGATTACTAGCAACTCCACCTTCATGGAGGCGAGTTTCAGCCTCCAATCCGAACCGAGACCGACTTTTTGGGATTCGCTCCACCTCGCGGCATCGCAACCCTCTGTATCGGCCAATGTAGCACGTGTGTAGCCCTGGACATAAGGGGCATGATGACTTGACGTCATCCCCACCTTCCTCCGGTTTGTCACCGGCAGTCTCCTATGAGTCCCCAACTGAATGCTGGCAACATAGGACAGGGGTTGCGCTCGTTGCGGGACTTAACCCAACATCTCACGACACGAGCTGA
>Ga0183260_10002060_pt1 | contig 16716 bp, 17 predicted proteins | sample AntDrymUQ4972206_2_FD_129768 | JGI IMG/M metagenome (GOLD analysis project Ga0183260, IMG submission 129768) | Polar desert sand microbial communities from Dry Valleys, Antarctica - metaG UQ497 (22.06) (version 2) (version 2) | ecosystem: Environmental > Terrestrial > Soil > Desert | place...
TCCTCGGACTCTGCCGACTCCTCGGACTCCGCCGACTCGTCGGACTCGCTCTGCGCCGCTGGCTCCGGCTCGGAGCCGGACTCGGCACCGTCCTCGGCCGAGTCGTCCGACCCCCCGCCACCCTCGGACTCCGAGGAGTCGCCGACGGTGGCCAGCTCGGCGCCCACCTCGACCGTCTCGTCCTCGCTCACCTTGATCTCGAGCAGGGTGCCGGCTACCGGCGAGGGGATCTCGGTGTCCACCTTGTCGGTGGACACCTCGAGCAGTGGCTCGTCGACCTCGACGGAGTCACCCGGCTGCTTGAGCCAACGGGTGACGGTGCCTTCGGTGACGCTCTCACCGAGCGCCGGAAGCTTTACCGGGGTCGACATGGTGTGCCCTGTCTGTCGGAGTCAGCGGTGGTGTGCGAATGATCTCTAGGCGTGCGAATGCAACGGCTTGCCGGCCAGGGCGAGCGACGCCTCCCCGAGCGCCTCGTTCTGCGTCGGGTGCGGGTGCAGCAGGGCGGCGACATCCTCGGGGTACGCCTCCCAGTTGACCGTCAGCGACGCCTCTCCCGCCTGCTCGCCCATCCGGTCGCCGATCATGTGCACCCCGACGATCGGCCCGTCCTTCTCGCGCACCAGCTTGACCAGTCCAGCCGTCTTGAGGATCTGGCTCCTCCCGTTTCCGCCGAGGTTGTACTCGTACGTCTCCACGTCGTCGTACTGCTCCTTGGCCTGCTGCTCGGTCAGTCCGACCGACGCGATCTCGGGGTTGCAGTAGGTGATGCGGGGGATGCTGGAGTCGACGATCGGCATCGGCTTCAGGCCGGCGATCTCCTCGGCGACGAAGATGCCGTGCGCGAAGCCGCGGTGCGCCAGCTGCAGTCCAGGGACGAGGTCACCGATGGCGAAGACACCCTCCACGTCGGTGCGCAGCCGCTCGTCGGTCGGCACCCACCCACGGTCGACGGTGATCCCAGCGTCCTCGAAGCCGAGTCCCTCCGACACCGGGCCGCGGCCGACCGCCACCAGGCAGATGTCGGCCTCGAGCGTGTCGCCACCCTCGAGGGTGACCGTCACCCCCGCGTCGCCCTGCTCCACCGACTCGAACTTGGCGCCGGTCTTCACGGTGATCTTGCGCTTCTTGAACGCCCTTTCGAGGTTCTTGGACAACACCTCGTCCTCGGCCGGGACGAGCCGGGGGAGCGCCTCGACCACGGTGACCTCGACACCGAAGGACCGCCATACCGACGCGAACTCGACACCGATCACCGAGCCACCGATGATCACCGCGCTAGCCGGTACGTCGCTCATCCCGATGGCTTGTTCGCTGGTCATCACCCGGCCGCCGATCTCCAGCCCGGGCAGGGTGCGCGCGTACGAGCCGGTTGCCAGCACCATGTTGCGGCCGGTCAGGCGGCGCCCGTCGACCTCCACGGTGTCCTTGGCGACGAGCCGGCCCTCCCCCTCGACGATCTCGATCTTGGCGGCGCCGAACAGCCCCTGCAGGCCCTTGTACAGCCGGCCGACGACGCCGTCCTTGTAGCTGTTGACCGCTGACATGTCGATGCCGTCCAACGAGGCCTTCACGCCGACAGCGCCGCCGTCGCGGACATGGTCGGCCACCTCCGCGGAGTGCAGCAGCGCCTTGGTGGGGATGCACCCGCGGTGCAGGCAGGTTCCGCCGAGCTTGTCCTTCTCGACGAGCACCACACTCTGGCCCAGCTGGGTCGCCCGCAGGGCGCAGGCGTAGCCGCCGCTGCCGCCCCCGAGGATCACCACGTCGTAGCTGTCGTCGCTCACCGTCGCCCCTTCCACGGACGTGCTGTGACGGTCACCGGTTCCGACCGCGTCTGCATCCTGTCACTGGACTCCTTGCAGGACGAACGCAAGGGCCGACCCGGGCTGCGCTGCGGTGATTCCGGTTGCTGGCAGCGCCCGGGTGTCACACTTGCACCGTGCGGGACTGACCGGCCGAACCCGGGCGACCCTGCCGAGCCCGAGACGAAGGAGAGCCCCTGATGCGCTTCCGGCGGCGACGGCGTCGCGGTGGTGGCGACGGCCCCTCGACGATGGACCGGGAGGCAGCGTCGGTCGACCGGGCGCACCTCGAGGAGTTCGTGAGCAGCCGCACCGGCGTCGAGGGCTTCCTCGAGCCGCGCACGGTGGTGACCGAGACCACCCTGCTGCTGGTGGCCATCGACGGCGAGTGGACCCGGCGCCGGGTCCCGTCAGCGCAGTGGGCGCACGGCTGGGCCAACAAGCTCGGCGTCCCGACGTACGACGCCGCCGTGGTCGGCTACCCGCAGCGGATGCGGGACTGGAACCGGCGGCAGAAGGAGTCCCGGGGCTGAGCGAGTCGGCCGCCCGACCAGTAGCGCGGTCACCTGGCCGGACAGTGGCCGGTCAGCCCCGTGCCGGTAACCCGCCGTCGGCGACCTCGATGGCCAGCCTGACCAGCGTGCGCACCGCCGAACCGGTGCCGCCCTTCGGTGTGTAGCCGTGTGGTTCCCCGTCATTGAACGCCGTGCCGGCGATGTCGAGATGCACCCAGCGGGCGTCCCCGACGAACTCCCGCAGGAACGCGGCTGCGAACAGGGTGCCGCCGTACGGCTCCGGGTTGTGCTGGCGAAGGTCTGCGATCGCCGACGAACCCACCTTGGTCTTCATCTCCTCGGGTATGGGCAGCGGCCACATGGTCTCGCCGGCGCGGTGGGCCACCTGCGGCACGAGGTCCAGCAGGTGCTCGTCGTTGGACAACACAGCGGAGACGCGGGTGCCCAGAGCGACCATCGCCGCCCCGGTCAGGGTGGCCACGTCGACCAGCAGGTCCGGCTTCTGCTCGACCGCTAGGTCGAGCGCGTCGGCCAGCACCAGGCGGCCCTCGGCGTCGGTGTTGAGCACCTCGACGGTCTTGCCGCTGCGCATCGTGAGCACGTCGCCGGGACGGGACGCGGCGCCGCCGGGCATGTTCTCGGCCAGCGACGCGTAGGCGGTGACGGCCACCGGCAGCCCCAGTTCGGCGATCGCGTACGTCGCGGCGACCACCGCGGCCGCGCCGCTCATGTCGCACTTCATCGTCGTCATTGACGCCCCGGGCTTGAGCGACAGGCCACCGGAGTCGAACGTGATGCCCTTGCCGACCAGCGCGATGTGGGCCTTCGGTCGGCGCGGCGAGTACGTCACCGACACCAGCCGCGGCGGTTTGTCGGAGCCCTGACCGACCCCGAGGATGCCGCCGCAGCCCTGCTTGGCCAGCGCCTTCTCGTCCAGCACCGAGGTCTGTACCTTCGCCTTGCCGTCGTAGCCGGAGATCGCCTCGGCGAACAGTGCCGGGGTCAGGTCGTTGGGTGGCGTGTTGACCCAGTCACGGGCCAGCCCGACCGCCCGGCACACCGTCTCGGCGGTCTCCACCGCGCGCTTGACGTCCTTGCTGCGGGCGTTGTCGGTGAGCACCACGACGTCGGTCGGCCGGTCGTCGGACTTCTTCGACAGGTATCTGTCGTAGGTGTACATCCCCAGCAGCGCCCCCTCGCCGACCGCCTGCACGTCGTCGGCGCCCGCTACCGGCAACGCCAGCGCCACCGACACCGAGTTGACGACCGCTTTGATGCCGGCGGCCGCGGCGCGGCGCAGCCGCTCTCGGTCGACGTCGGTTTCGTCGCCGAGGCCGACCGCCACCACCAGCGACGTCTTCACCAGGTGGCCGGACGGGAGCTTGGCGACCTGGCCTGGCTCGGCCTCGAAGCCAAGCGTGGACAGCATCGGCACGAACCCGCGACCGAAGGCCTTGGCGACGTCCTGGGCGGAGTCGACCGCTGCGAGCCCCTTCTTCGTCCGTACGACGCCGATCACGACGGCATCGGTGCGTACGGTGCTGGGCTTGGCGGTGCGGGCGCTGAGCGTGGTGGGCACGGGCGATGACCTCCGGCGGGTGGGGGTGGCGAAGGTGCTGGTGGGCTTCGCTTGAGGCTAGCGGGAGCGCTGCTGCCGCCGAGTGGCGCGTTCGGGGTCGCGAGTCGGGGCCCTGGGACCCGCATCACGCCACTCGGCGTCGGGCGCTGCCAGGTAGGTTCCCGGCCATGACCGACTCGCCGGACACCGGCCTGCGTACGTCGCCGCTGCACGAGCGGCATATCGCGCTGGGCGCCAAGACCGCGGCGTTCGGCGGCTGGGAGATGCCGATGCAGTACGCCGGGGGCGGTGTGCTCGAGGAGCACGCGGCGGTCCGCGATGCGGTCGGCGTCTTCGACATCAGCCACCTCGGCAACGTACGGGTGCGCGGCGCCGGCGCGGCGGCGTACGTGGACTCGTGCCTGACCAACGCGCTGGACCGGATAGGGCCCGGTCAGGCGCAGTACACGCTGGCGTGCGACGCCGACACCGGCGGGGTGGTCGACGACATGATCGTCTACCTGATCGACGACGCCGACCTCGTGCTGATCCCGAACGCCGTCAACAGCGAGGACGTCGCCGACCGGCTGCGCGCGGACGCGCCGAACGAGGTCGAGGTGGTCGACCGGCACCAGGCGGTCCTCGCGGTGCAGGGACCCCGCAGCGATGAGCTGCTGGGCGCGCTGGGGCTGCCGGTGGGGCACCCGTACATGTCGTTCGAGTCGGGGACCCTGGACGACGTGCCACTCGTGGTGTGCCGCAGCGGCTACACCGGCGAGCGCGGGTACGAGGTGGTCACGCCAGCTGAGACGGCCGGCGAGGTGTGGGACGCGGTGCTCGGCACGGGAGAGCTGCTGGGGGTGCGCCCGTGCGGGCTGGGCGCGCGCGACACGCTTCGGACCGAGATGGGCTACCCGCTGCACGGGCAGGACCTCGGCCCTGACATAACCCCGGTGCAGGCCCGGCTGGGTTGGGCGGTCGGGTGGGACAAGCCGGCGTTCTGGGGGCGCGACGTGCTGGTGGCCGAGCGCGCCGAGGGGGCGCATCGGCTGCTGCGCGGCCTAACGGCGGGTGGGCGAGGGATCCCGCGGCCGGGGATGCGGGTGCAGGGCGCCGACGGTGGGGACGGGCCGATCGGCACCGTCACGTCCGGCACGTTCTCGCCGACGCTGCGCACCGGCATCGGGCTGGCGCTGGTGGACCGCTCGGTCCAGGACGGGCACGAGGTGGTCGTCGAGGTGCGCGGCCGCCGAGAGCCGTTCACCGTCACCAAGCCCCCCTTCGTCCAGTCCACCCCCCGCTGACCTTGCCCCTCCCCTGAGAGTGACGAATCTGTCGCGACACTCCGGGGCACAAGGGCGCAACCGTCACTCTCAGCGGATGCGGGTCGCGCCGTAGGGTGGCGGGGTGGCTTGGACGTGGCGCTTCGAGGATGCTGCTGGCACGGTCCTGGAGTCGCCCGACGGCCCCGGCGCAACGTTCCCGTCCCAGGCCGACGCCGAGACCTGGCTGGGTGAGGCATTCCCAGAGCTGGTCGACGGCGGCGTTGACCAGGTCGTGCTGCTCGAAGGCAGCCGCGAGGTCTACGGGCCGATGAGCCTGCACGCCACCTGACGTACGTACGACGCGACCCGGGAGCCGGGGGTCAGGTGCCGGGGCGCTGGGACGGGGACTTGGTCTGGCGGGGATCGCGCTCGACGAGGTCGTCGCCCAGCACCTCGTCGATCTTGTCCAGCATCTCGTAGCTGAGCTCAACGCCTGCGGCCTTGACGTTCTCGGTCACCTGCTCGGGGCGGCTGGCGCCGATGATCGCCGACGCGACGTTGTCGTTGGCCAGCACCCAGGCCACGGCCAGCTGCGCCAGGCTCAGCCCGGCCTCGTCTGCCAACGGCTGCAGCCGCTGCACCCGCTCGAGCACGTCGTCGCGCAGGTAGCGCGCGATCATGTCCGCGCCACCCTTCTCATCGGTCGCCCGGGAGCCTTCGGGCAGCCCCTCGCCGGGCTTGTACTTGCCGGTCAGCACCCCCTGCGCGATCGGCGACCAGACGATCTGCGACAGGCCGAGCTCGCGGCTGGTCGGCAGCACCTCAGCCTCGATGACCCGCCACAGCATGTTGTACTGCGGCTGGTTGGAGACCAGCGGGATGCGCAGCTCGCGAGCCAGTGCGTGGCCGGCACGGATCTCGTCGGCCCGCCATTCCGACACCCCGATGTAGTGCGCCTTGCCGGCGTGCACGACGTCGGCGAACGCCTCCATCGTCTCCTCCAGCGGCGTCTCGTGGTCGAACCGGTGCGCCTGGTAGAGGTCGACGTGGTCGGTACCCAACCGCTCCAGCGACCCGTTGATCGACTCCTGGATGTGCTTGCGCGACAGCCCGGCGTCGTTGGGGCCGCGCTGTCCGGTCGGCCAGAAGACCTTGGTGCAGATCTCCAGCGACTCGCGCCGCTCACCCTGCAGCGCCTTGCCCAAAACCGTCTCGGCGGCGGTGTTGGCGTACACGTCCGCGGTGTCGAAGGTGGTGATCCCCTCGTCCAGCGCCTGACGCACGCAGGCGAGCGCCGCGTCCTCCTCGACCTGCGATCCGTGGGTCAGCCAGTTGCCGTACGAGACGGCGCTGACCTTGAGGCCGCTCGCGCCGAGATATCGAAACTCCATGCCCCGAACCTACGTGCCGGTCGTGTGGCGCCGGCGGGCGGCTCCCAAGCCGGGCGCTGCCACCTCAGTACCGCTGCGGCAGCTTGTCGCCGTACGCCACCTGGGGCTTCGGCAGCCGCAGCCGCCGCAGCTGGGTGCTGCGCAGCAGCGCGTACGACGTCGCGCCCTTGGCCCGTGCCGGCTCGAACCGGGCGCGCAGCTCGCGCCGGAATCGCACTGACATCCAGATGCTGTCGACCGTCGTCAAGGCGATGGTCAGCGACCACAGCAGGAAGTACGCCTGCGCCAGGGGTGGGTACAGGCTCAGCAACAGCACGACGAACAGCAGCGGCAGCAGGTACTGCGCCACGTTGCGCCGCGAGTCGACGAAGTCGCGGGCGAACCGGCGCACCGGACCCTGGTCCCGCGGCGGCAGATGCTTGTCGTCCCCGGCGGCAAGCGACGCTCGGACCTTGCGCCGCTCCTCGGCTCGGCGCTGCCGGTCCCGTTTGGCGCGCTGCTTGCGGTCAGTCGTCGGTTTCAGCCGCTCGCGGCGGGCGGCCTCGGCCTGGCGGCGGGTCGGGGTGGGCGTGCTCTTGCGCTCCGCCTCCGCGCGAGCCTGCAGCCGGCGGATGGTCTCCTCTGATCGCTCGGCCGTGGGGTCGGCCGTCGAGCCGCCGGTCGAGCCGCCGGTCGAGTCGCCGGTCGAGTCGCCGGTGGAGTCGCCGGTGGGGTTGCTGGTGATGCGACGACGAAACACGGAGACCTCGGTGCTCGTTGCTGGTGGTCGGACTGGGGTGGCGCGTCCTGGAGTGGGCGGTGGGCGGGTGTCGTCAGGGTACCCAGCCATCGGGCCCGGCCCGTACGCTGGAGCTCCTGACATCGATGAGGGGCGGAACGCCGGCGATGAGCATCATGAAGCGGATGGGTCTCATCTTCCGGTCCAAGGCCAACAAGGCGCTGGACCGGGCCGAGGACCCGCGCGAGACGCTGGACTACAGCTACACCAAGCAGCTGGAGCTGCTGCAGAAGGTGCGCCGCGGGGTGGCCGACGTGGCCACCAGCCGCAAGCGGGTCGAGCTGCAGATGACCCAGCTGCAGCAGCAGGGTGACAAGCTGCACGGGCAGGCGCAGAAGGGCCTGGCCGCCGGCCGCGAGGACCTGGCCCGCGAGGCGCTCACCCGCCGGTCGGCGGTGACGGCCCAGGTCGAGGGCCTGCAGACCCAGCACGCCCAGCTGCAGGGGGAGGAGGAGAAGCTCACCCTCGCCTCGCAGCGGCTGCAGGCCAAGGTGGAGGCGTTCCGCACCCGCAAGGAGACCATCAAGGCCACCTACACCGCCGCGGAGGCGCAGACCAAGATTGGCGAGGCCTTCTCCGGGATCTCGGAGGAGATGAGCGACGTGGGGTTGGCGGTGCAGCGGGCCGAGGACAAGACCGCCTCGATGCAGGCCAGAGCCGGTGCCATCGACGAGCTGGTCGCCTCGGGCGCGCTCGACGACGCCTCGCAGGAGCCGAACAGCGACATCGAGCGTGAGCTGGCCGCCATCTCGGCCGGCTCCGACGTCGACTCCGAGCTCGCCGCGCTCAAGGACCAGCTCGAGCCGGGCAGCAAACCCGAGGCGATCGAAGGTGCGGCGACCACACCACCGGCTGCCACCCCGACTGCCGCCCCGACTGCCGCCGACCCGCCTGCCGCCACCGACGCACCGCCGCGGGAAGGACAGCCGTGATCATCCGCATCATGGGAGAAGGGCAGTACGACGTCCCAGACGACGACCTCGCCGCCTTGAACGTGCTGGACTCGGAGGTCGAGTCGGCGGTGCTGGCTGCGGACACCAGCGCCTTCACTGCATGTTTCGCCCAGCTTCTGGACCGGGTACGCAGTCACGGTGCCGTCCTGCCCGACGAGGTTCTCGTCGACTCCGATCTGGTGCTCCCGCCTTCCGACTCGAGCGTCGACGAGGTGGCCGCTCTGCTCGGCGACGAAGGGCTGATACCCGGCTGATGGCCAGCACCCGATTTCGCAGCGACCGGGGGCTGACCGCCCGGATGGGGCTGGTCGCGTTCTTGCTGGTGGCGCTGTACCTCGCGTTCATGGCGCTGCTCACGACGTACTGGGGTATCGGCGCCGCGCCCGTCATCGTGGTGATCGCGGTCGTTGTCGGGTTGGCCCAGTGGTACTTCTCCGACACGGTGGCGATGAAGGCCATGCGTGCCCGGGAGGTCACGCCCGAGCAGGCCCCCGAGCTGCACGGCGTGATCGACCGGCTGTGCGCGCTGGCCGACATGCCCAAACCCCGGGTGGCGGTGGCAGACACCGACATCCCCAACGCTTTCGCGACCGGCCGTACGCCCAGTCACTCGGTGGTGTGCGTCACGACCGGGCTGCTGCGCCGGCTGGAGGCCGACGAGGTGGAGGGCGTGCTGGGTCATGAGCTGGCGCACGTGGCGCACCGCGACGTGTCGGTGATGACCGTGGCCGCGACCCTCGGTGTGCTGGCCGGCGTGATCATGCGGTGGGGGCTGTACTTCGGCGGTGGTGGCCGGGACCGCAACAACGCCCTGGTCTTCATCGCGGTGTGGGTGGCCAGCATCGCGGTCTACCTGATCAGCTTCCTGCTGACCCGGGCGCTGTCGCGCTACCGCGAGCTGTCGGCAGACCGGGCGTCGGCGTACCTCACCGGACGGCCGTCGGCGCTGGCTTCGGCGCTGACCAAGATCTCCGGCGACATGGCGCGGATCCCGACGAGGGACCTGCGCCGGACCGAGCCGGTCAGCGCGTTCCTGTTCGCGCCGGCGCTGCACCGCCAGTCGCTGACCGCGCTGTTCTCGTCCCACCCGAGCCTGGAGCAGCGGCTCGAGCAGCTCGCCCGGGTCTCGTCCGACCTCGGCCGCGCGGTCTGACCCGACGGCAGATGGGTTTCCTCGACGCGCTGCTCGGCCGGAGCAAGCCGGCGCGGCCTGACCTCGACGCCTTGTTCGCCGTATCGCAGGCGGCGCTGACGCTGGAGGCGGCGATCGGCCTGCGCCCGACCGGGGTGGGGGCGGTGTGCTACCGGGCCAACGAGGGGGCCGCGTTCGCGACCGCGCAGACGGAGCTGCAGACGTTGCTCGACGCGGACGGCGGCCCTGCGGTCGAGCGCAGCCAGGACCCGTACGGGTTCACCTGGCTCACCTGCCGCCAGTCGTCGGACGCGCTCAGTGACCTGGTCACCGAGCTGCATGCGGTCAACCGGACCCTGCAGGACAACGGCTTCGGGCCGTCCCTGCTGTGCTCGGTGGTGGCCTTCGCCGACCCCGACGGCCGCCAGGTCGGGCTGGTCTATCTCTACAAGCGCGGCACGTTCTACCCGTTCGCTCCCGTGCCGGGCGGTGCGGAGCGTCGCGACAACGCCCTGGAGCTGCAGGTGCGCGGCGCCGTCGGTGCCGACCTGGCCATCGAGCCCGACCTGACCCGATGGCTGGCGATCTGGGGAGCGCCCGCCCTCCCCTGACCCGCGGCGCTGCGGTACGGGTACGACGGGCAGGCTGGGCACATGCGGATCCTGGTGGCGCCGGACAAGTTTGCGGGCACGCTGAGCGCGGTCGAGGCGGCCGAGGCGGTGGTGGCCGGCTGGCGGCGGCACGCCCCCGGCGACGAGCTGACCTGTCTGCCGATGTCCGACGGCGGCCCGGGCTTCGTGCATGCCCTCGGGTCCTCCTTCGACGGCGAGCTGTTGTCGGTGTCAGCGACCGGACCGTACGGAGCCCGGGTGCCGGCCACGGTGCTGATGGACGGCAAGACCGCATACATCGAGTCGGCGCAGGCTTGTGGACTGCATCTGACCCCGCCGGACCAGCGCGATCCCGAGCGCGCCACCACGTTCGGTGTCGGCGAGCTGATCGGTGTCGCGGTCGACTCCGGCGCCCAGCGGGTCGTCGTCGGGCTGGGCGGCAGCGCCACCAACGACGGCGGCGCCGGGATGCTTGCCGCGCTCGGTGCCGAGGCCGCCGACGACCTCCGCTCGGGCGCCTCGGGGCTCGCCGGCCTCGGCGAGGACAGCCACGTCGACCTCACCCAGGCCCGTCGCCGATTAGCCGATGTGACCCTGGTGGCCGCCAGCGACGTCGACAACCCGCTGCTCGGCCTACGGGGAGCGATAAACGTGTTCGGCCCCCAGAAGGGCATCACGGACGAGCGCAAGCCCGCCGTGGATGGGCTGCTGGAGCGGCTGGCGCGCGCGACCGACCGGTCTGTTGCGGACAAGCCGGGCGCCGGGGCCGCCGGGGGGCTGGGGTTCGCCATCCTGCTGCTGGGCGGGAGCCGCGAGCCTGGCGTCGAGCTGATCGCGGAGGCGCTCGGCCTGGCCGAGTGGTGCTCGGCGGTCGACCTGGTGCTGACCGGTGAGGGCGCCTTCGACCACTCCTCCCGCGGCGGCAAGGTGGTGTACGGGGTCGCCCAGGCCGCCGGCGCGGCCGCTCGACCCTGCGTCGTCCTCGCCGGCCGGGTCGACATCGGCAGCCGGGAGTCGCGGGCGCTCGGGGTCGAGCAGGCGTACTCGCTCAGCGACCGGGTGGGTCAGCAGCAGGCGATGGCCGATCCGGCCGGCTCGCTCGCCGACCTGGCCGAGCACGTCGCCGGGCAGTGGCGCTGGTAGCTGCCCGCGCCCCGCCCGACCGGTCCAGGCGCGCCCTCAGACCTCGGCCATCCGGGCATTTCGCGGATCGGGAGGCCGTCGATGTCGCGGCCTGGGGACACAAGGTGGCACCATGGACTGGAATGACCGGGCCGACACCGGCGTTTGCGAACACAACGACCAACGCGATCCCCAGGAGCGACTCGATGAGCGACCAGACCGCGACCACGGCCCACCCCACGGGTGAGACCGCGACGGCCGACACGACGCCGGACGGTGTCGTCCTCACCTCCGGTGCCGCTGTCAAGGTCCGCCACCTGCTCGACCAGGAGGGCCGCGACGACCTGGCGCTGCGGATCGCAGTCCAGCCGGGAGGCTGCTCGGGTCTGCGCTACCAGCTGTTCTTCGATGAGCGCAGCCTCGACGGCGACAAGGTGCGCGACTTCGACGGAGTCGATGTCGTCGTCGACCGGATGAGTGCGCCGTATCTGATGGGCGCCACCATCGACTTCGTCGACACGATCGAGAAGCAGGGCTTCACCATCGACAACCCTGCGGCCACCAGTTCCTGCGCCTGTGGCGATTCCTTCCACTGACCCCGGGTTGGCCCGGCCCGCCGGGTGCGACGTGGCTGCGCTGGGATAGGTTGAGCGCTCTCGGATCGCACGTCAGGAGGGCGGCTCGTGAGCTCGGATCCGCGACCGCGCGCCCCGCGGTCGGACCTTCCGTACCGGCGACGGCGGAGCTCGATGCGTGGAGTTCTAGCGGCCCTCGCCGGGCTGCTCGCGCTTGGCGGCTGCAGCGGGAGGGACCTGGGCTTTCCCACCGGTGCGAGCGATCGCGCGGAGTACGTCGAGACGCTGTGGTTCGGTGCCTGGATCGCCGCCGGCGTCGTCGGAGTGTTCGTCTTCGGCCTGATGGTGTGGGCGGTCGTGTACTACCGCCGCCGCTCCGATGACGACATCCCCAACCAGATCCGCTACAACCTGCCGATCGAGGTGCTCTACACAGTCGCCCCGCTCATCGTGGTGGGCGTGTTCTTCTTCCACACCGTGCAGACAGACGCCGAGATCTATGCGAGCACCGACGACCCCGACCATGAGGTCGTCGTGCTCGGGCAGCGCTGGTCCTGGTCGTTCAGCTACGTCGAGGAGGAGGCGGTCGGCGGCCAGTCGGTCTTCACGGCCGGCACCCCCGCCGAGCGCCCTGTGCTGGTGCTGCCGGTCGGCGAGACGGTCAACTTCGAGCTGCGCGCGCAGGACGTCATCCACGCCTTCTGGGTGCCCGCGTTCTACTTCAAGCAGGACGTGATACCGGGTCGCGAGAGTTCGTTCACGATCACGCCGACGCGGGAGGGAACCTACGCCGGGCGCTGCTCCGAGCTGTGTGGGGTCTATCACACGCGGATGCTCTTCACGGTCGAGATCGTGAGCCCCGAGGAGTACGACGCGTACCTGCAGGATCTCGAGGCCGCCGGAAATGTGGGTATCGTCGAGCCGTCCAGCGAGACCACTGAGATCGTCGGCGAGGAGTCCGAGGAGGGGGCAGCAGAGTGACCACCACCGTTGCTCCTCCCGGCCAGTCGCCGGCCGAGCCCACCCCCCGGCAGCCTCGCAAGGAGACGATCGGGCAGCTGGCGGCCAGGGTGCTCAGCACCACCGATCACAAGGTGATCGGCAACATGTACTTCGTCACCTCGTTCGGGTTCTTCCTGGTCGCCGGTGTGATGGCGATGTTCATCCGGGCCGAGCTGGCGCAGCCCGGCACCCAGGTGGTCAGCGACGAGACGTACAACCAGCTGTTCACCATGCACGGCACGATCATGCTGCTGCTGTTCGCGACGCCCCTGTTCGCGGGCTTTGCCAACGCGATCATGCCGCTGCAGATCGGCGCCCCGGATGTGGCGTTCCCTCGGCTGAACATGTTCAGCTATTGGACCTACCTGTTCGGCGGGCTTATCGCCTCGGCCGGCTTCATCGTCCCCGGCGGGGCGGCTGACTTCGGTTGGTACGCGTACGCGCCGCTGTCCACGGAGGTGAACTCTCCCGGGATCGGTGGCGACCTGTGGGTGATGGGCCTGTGGCTGGCCGGTCTGGGGACGATTCTCGGCGCGGTCAACTTCGTCACGACCATCTTCTGCATGCGCGCACCCGGTATGACGATGTTCCGGATGCCGATCTTCACGTGGAACATCCTGGTCACCAGCCTGCTGGTGCTCATCGCCTTCCCGATCCTTGCGGGCGCCCTGCTGATGCTGGAGGCGGACCGGGTCCTCGGCGCCCATGTGTATGACGCGGCCAACGGTGGCGCTCTGCTGTGGCAGCACCTGTTCTGGTTCTTCGGGCATCCCGAGGTGTACATCATCGCGCTGCCGTTCTTCGGGATAATCACCGAGATCCTGCCGGTGTTCAGCCGCAAGCCGATCTTCGGCTACGTCGGCCTGGTCGGCGCCACGCTGACCATTGCGGCCCTGTCGGTGAGCGTCTGGGCGCACCACATGTTCACCACCGGCGCGGTCGACAAGCCGTTCTTCTCGCTGATGACGTTCCTCATCGCCGTGCCGACTGGGGTGAAGTTCTTCAACTGGATAGGCACGATGTGGGGCGGCTCGCTGACGTTCGAGACGCCCATGCTCTGGGCGCTCGGCTTCCTCACCACCTTCCTGTTCGGTGGGCTCACCGGTGTCATCCTCGCCTCGCCGCCGCTGGACTACGCGGTTTCCGACAGCTACTTCGTGGTGGCCCACTTCCACTACGTCGTGTTCGGCACCGTGGTGTTCGCGATGTTCGGCGGCTTCTACTTCTGGTGGCCCAAGCTGACCGGCCGGATGCTCGACGAGCGACTCGGCAAGGTGCACTTCTACATGCTGTTCATCGGCTTCCACGCCACCTTCTTGGTGCAGCACTGGCTGGGCGCCGAGGGCTTCCCCCGCCGGTATGCCGACTACGAGGCCGGCGACGGGTTCACCACGCTGAACGTCGTCTCGTCGATGGGGTCGTTCGTCCTGGGCGCCTCGATGATCCCGTTCCTCTGGAACGTCTGGAAGACCCGGCTGGCGCCCCAAGTCGTCACCGACGACCCGTGGGGCTGGGGGCGCTCGCTGGAGTGGGCCACGTCCTCGCCTCCGCCACGGCACAACTTCGACCGGTTGCCGCGGATCCGGTCCGAGGCGCCGGCCTTCGACCTGCACCACCCGGAGCTGGCGGCACTGGAGCTGCAGCAGAACTACGAGCTCGGTGAGGAACCGGAAGTGGACGCGCCCCAGGTCGGGGGGAGGGCCGAGCACCTGGACGACCTGAGGCACCGGGACGAACGTGACCACGGCCGCGGGGGCGACAGGTGAGGGTCGCAGTGTGAGGATCGAAGCCTGGACGATGGGGCTCGTCGCCGCGTTCTTTGCCGTCGTCACACCGGTGTACTGGTACTCCTCGGAGGACCCCACCGGGACCAGCGCGCTGGTGATGACCACGCTGCTCGGCGGACTTGTCGCCTTCTACTTGGCGGTGGTGTCGCGCCAGATCGACGCTCGCCCCGAGGACCGCGGGTTGGGCGAGGTGGCGGAGGGCGCCGGTGAGCAGGGCTTCTTCCCCCCGTACAGCTGGTGGCCGCTGTACACGGCGCTGGCGCTGGCGACGATGGTGGTCGGCGTCGCGTTCGGCTGGTGGCTGTTCATCATCGGAACCGGCCTGGGCGCGGCCACGCTGGTCGGCTTCGTATACGAGTACTACCGCGGCCACCACGCACACTGACCAGCCCTGCGGGACGCCGGATCGAACAGCTGTACGCAGCCGTTGGGCGTTCGCCGATCGCTGTTCGTCAGGTAGGCTCGGCTGGTCCCGTACACCTTCCGGAGGTCAGCCATGCCCCGCCCCCGCCCGTACCACCTGACCGCCGGTCTGGCGGCCGGTGCAGTGGCGCTGGCGCTGGCCGCGTGCACCGCGGACGCCGACCCCTCGACCGACGGCCAGGACCCGGTGGCCGAAGCCGAGTCCGAACCCGAGTCCGGCACGCCTCGTGTCGAGGCCGCCACCCCCTTCGCCGCCGACGTGAGCGTGCCGGGCGGCGTCCGACGGGTCGCCGTCGACAGCCCGGTGAGCGTGACCGCGGCAGCGGGCACCCTCGAGCGGGTCGTCGCCTACCACGGGCGCCGCGGTCCCGATACCGCGCTTCCCGGACGGATGAACCAGAACGGCAGCCGCTGGAGTCTCGAGGACGGCGCGCTCGAGCCGGGGATGACGTACAAGGTGCTGAGTACGGGCACCAACGAGGACGGGAAGCGGCGCACCGTGCGCGACACCTTCTCGACCGACAACCTGACCCTGGACGAGCAGACGTATCCCAGCGTGGCGCCGCTCGACGGCGAGACCGTCGGCGTGGGCATGCCCGTGATCGTCAACTTCGACCTGCCGGTCACCAACCGGGCGGCCATCGAGAAGCGGCTGTCGGTGTCGTCGAAGCCGCAGGTGAAAGGCAGCTGGCACTGGCTGTCCGACACCGAGGTGCACTTCAGACCGCGTACGTTCTGGCCCTCCGGCGCCGACGTAGACGTGGATGTGGACATCAACTCGGTCGACGCGGGCAACGGGATCTACGGTCAGGAAGATCGCTCGGTGTCGTTCGACGTCGGTGACCGGATCATCAGCACGATCAATGTCGACACGCACTCGATGCGGGTCGCGGTGAACGGCGACACCGTGCGCACCGTGCCGATCTCGGCCGGCAAGCCGGGCTTCGAGACCCGCGGCGGCACCAAGCTCATCATGGAGAAGTTCGAGTCCAAGCGCATGGACGCCGCCACCACGGGGATTCAGCCCGGGGACCCGGAGTACTACAACATCGCCAACGTCGAGTACGCGATGCGGGTGACGTACTCCGGTGAGTTCCTGCACGCGGCGCCGTGGTCGGTCGGCTCACAGGGCTCCGCGAACGTCAGCCACGGGTGCGTCGGCATGAGCACCGAGAACGCGGCGTGGCTGTTCGGCATCTCGCACCGCGGTGACGTGGTGCAGGTCAACGGCAGCCAGCGTCCGATCGAGTACGGCAACGGGTGGACCGACTGGGACATGAGCTGGGCCGAGTACAAGGCTGGCTCCGCTCTCACCTGACCGCCCCGATCCCCGATCAGCGAGTGACGCATTCGGCGGGGCCGGATCGTGACTGACCGCGCGAAGGTCAGTGGCGGCGGGGGACGCCGAGCTCGTTGGTGCCCTGGTAGTCCCGCTCGGTTTCCAGCTCGGCGGGGTCCTCGTCGTGCCCGGCGGCGTGGTGGTGTGCCTCGTCCAGCTCCCCGGCCGTCGGCTTCTCGTGGTCGTCCCCGAGCCAGAACTGTGCCAGCCGCGCCCGCGCCCGCTCCAGCCCCGCCTGGGGCGCCTTGACGGAGTTGCCGTCGGTGGCCGGTGGCAGCGCCGCCACCGTCGGCCGTTCGTGCGCGGTCAGCCGCCACGCCTCCTCCGGCGTCACCGGCACGTGCCGTTCGCTGTAGCCGCCATCGGGCGAGCGCACGATGACGCCCGACTCGTACCCGTGCAGCACCGTCTCCGAGTCCTTGCGCTGCAGGCCGATGCAGATCCGCTTGGTGAGCACGAA
>Ga0183260_10002062_pt1 | contig 16706 bp, 14 predicted proteins | sample AntDrymUQ4972206_2_FD_129768 | JGI IMG/M metagenome (GOLD analysis project Ga0183260, IMG submission 129768) | Polar desert sand microbial communities from Dry Valleys, Antarctica - metaG UQ497 (22.06) (version 2) (version 2) | ecosystem: Environmental > Terrestrial > Soil > Desert | place...
CGAGAAGGAGATCGAGCGGATCATGCAGGTCCTCTCGCGGCGGACCAAGAACAACCCGGTCCTCATCGGCGAGCCCGGCGTCGGCAAGACCGCGGTCGTCGAGGGCCTGGCCCAGGCGATCGTCAAGGGCGAGGTGCCGGAGACGCTCAAGGACAAGCAGATCTACTCTCTCGACCTCGGCGCTCTCGTCGCCGGCAGCCGCTACCGCGGTGACTTCGAGGAGCGCCTGAAGAAGGTCCTCAAGGAGATCAAGTCCCGGGGCGACATCATCCTGTTCATCGACGAGCTGCACACTCTCGTCGGCGCCGGTGCGGCCGAGGGCGCGATCGACGCGGCCAGCATCCTCAAGCCGATGCTCGCCCGCGGTGAGCTGCAGACCATCGGCGCAACCACCATCGACGAGTACCGCAAGCACCTCGAGAAGGACGCCGCGCTCGAGCGGCGGTTCCAGCCGATCCAGGTGGCCGAGCCGTCGCTGGCGCACACCATCGAGATTCTCAAGGGCCTGCGCGACCGCTATGAGGCGCACCACCGGGTCTCCATCACCGACGCCGCACTCGTGGCGGCGGCGACGCTCGCCGACCGCTACATCTCCGACCGCTTCCTGCCGGACAAGGCGATCGACCTGATCGACGAGGCCGGCTCGCGGATGCGCATCCGCCGGATGACCGCGCCTCCGGACCTGCGCGAGTTCGACGAGCGAATCGCCGGCGTACGCCGGGACAAGGAGTCCGCGATCGACGCGCAGGACTTCGAGAAGGCCGCGTCGCTGCGGGACAAGGAGAAGACGCTCCTCGCTGAGAAGGCGCAGCGCGAGAAGGAGTGGAAGCAGGGCGACATGGACGTCGTCGCCGAGGTCGACGAGGAGCAGATCGCCGAGGTTCTGGCCATCTGGACCGGCATCCCGGTCTTCAAGCTGACCGAGGAGGAGACCGCCCGCCTCCTGCGCATGGAGGACGAGCTGCACCGGCGCGTCATCGGCCAGGAGCAGGCGGTCAAGGCGGTGTCCCAGGCGATCCGGCGTACCCGGGCCGGCCTCAAGGACCCGAAGCGCCCCGGCGGCTCCTTCATCTTCCTGGGCCCCTCCGGCGTCGGTAAGACCGAGCTGTCCAAGACCCTCGCCGAGTTCCTCTTCGGTGACGAGGACTCGCTGATCCAGCTGGACATGAGCGAGTTCATGGAGAAGCACACCGTCTCGCGGCTGGTCGGCTCGCCGCCCGGCTACGTCGGGTACGACGAGGGTGGCCAGCTCACCGAGAAGGTGCGCCGCAAGCCGTTCTCCGTCGTCCTGTTCGACGAGGTCGAGAAGGCGCACCCCGACGTTTTCAACACGCTGCTGCAGATCCTCGAGGACGGGCGCCTGACCGACGCGCAGGGCCGGGTGATCGACTTCAAGAACACCGTGCTGATCATGACCAGCAACCTCGGCACGCGGGATATCGCCAAGGGCTTCAACCTCGGCTTCTCCAAGGGTGGCGACAAGGCGGTCGACTACGAGCGGATGAAGACGAAGGTCAACGAGGAGCTCAAGGCGCACTTCCGCCCGGAGTTCCTCAACCGCATCGACGACACGATCGTCTTCCACCAGCTGTCGGAGGAGGAGATCGTCGAGATCGTCGACCTGATGCTGGCCCGCGTGGACAAGCAGCTGAAGAACAAGGACATGGCGCTCGAGGTCACGCCCGCGGCGAAGGCGCTGCTGGCGAAGAAGGGCTACGACCCGGTCCTCGGCGCGCGTCCGCTGCGACGCACGATCCAGCGGGAGCTCGAGGACGCGCTGTCGGAGAAGATCCTCTACAAGGACCTCGGTCCTGGGCAGATCGTCGTGGTCGACGTCGCCCCGCCGGAGGAGGGCGTCGAGGCCACCTTCACCTTCCGCGGCGAGCCCAAGCCGGTCGAGGTCCCTGACGCGCCGCCGGTCGACCTCGCCGGGTCCGGCTCAAGCGGTCAGGCCGCGAGCGAGTAGCAGTACGCCCGCCCTGACGTCAGCTCGGCAGGCCGACGCGACCCCCAGGGCAGCGCACCAGCAGACCGTCGGAGATCAGGCCGTCCAGCGCGCGGCGCTGCTGCGCGCGGTCGGGCCACGCCGCCGTCAGCGTCGCGGCCGTCACCGGGCCCGCCGCCTCGCACGCGACCCGCAGCAGCCGACCGCGGGCCTGTCGGTCGGTCCCCACCCAGGGCTGGCTTCGACGTAGTGGCTGCTGCGGAGGCGGCAAGCCAACGGCTCGCCATTGGCACAGCTGCTCGAGGGGACAGCCCGCGCAACGAGGTGACCGTGACGTGCAGACGGTCGCGCCGAGCTCCATCAGTGCCGCGGCGAAGGCGGCGGCCGACGCCGGATCCTCCGGCAGCAGCGCCTCCGCGGCCGGGAGGTCGCGTGCGGCACAGGGCCGGGTGTCGGCGACGCCGCCGACCACCCGGGCGATGACCCGCCGGACGTTGGTGTCCACGACCGGGTGCCGTTGCCCGAAGGCGAACGCCGCCACGGCGCGGGCCGTGTAGTCGCCGACGCCGGGCAGCGCGAGCAGGGCGTCGACGTCGCGTGGCACCTCGCCGCCGTGCCGGCCGACGATGGCCCGGGCCGCCTCGTGCAGGCGCAGCGCCCGGCGCGGGTAGCCGAGGCGGCCCCACGCCCGCACGGCGTCACCCGGTGCGGCCGCGGCGAGGGCGGCCGGCGACGGCCACCGTTCCAGCCACTCGTCGTACACCGGCAGCACGCGCACCACCGGCGTCTGCTGCAGCATCACCTCGCTGACCAGGACGCCCCAGGGACCGGCCGCCGGGCGCCGCCAGGGCAGGTCGCGCGCCGCCGCGGCGTACCAGGGCGTGAGTGCGGCGGCGAGCGCCTCCGCGACGGAGGTGCTCGACGCTGCGTCGACGGTGGGGCCGGCCATCCTCGGATGCTACGAGCCGGTTCGCTCCCCGCGTGCGCCCGGTGATCCGCTCGCCTCTGCGCCGACGCGCCCGGTGCGGCGACGGGGCACTAGCATCACGACGATGGACGCCGACGCGTTGCTGCACCCGCGTGGCCCGCTGCCCGCAGAGGTGTACTGGCGACGTCGCGCGATCACCTTCCTCGTGGTCGTCGTGCTGCTCGCCCTGCTCATACGCTCGTGTGGCGGCGACGGCGACGGCGACGCGACGCTGAACGCCGGGGGCAGCCAGTCCCCCTCGGCCGCGGCTGCGCCGACCACGCCTTCGGTGGCCGCCTCGAGTGCCGCTGCACGCCCCTCGCCGTCCCCGTCGCCGAGTCCGTCCCGGGTCGAGGGCGCGCCCTGCCGGGACGCCGACCTCGCGGTGACGGCGACGGCCAACGCGAAGGACTACGCCGGCGGCGTTCGGCCGCGGCTGACCCTCGTGGTCACCAACCAGGGTCCGGTCTCGTGCTCGCGGGATCTCGGCGCGGCGCTGCGCGAGCTGCGCGTCGTGTCCGGGACCGATCGGGTCTGGTCGAGCGACGACTGTGCGCCTGGCGGCGACCCGCAGGTCGTGGTCCTGCCGGCCGGCGGCAGCCGGTCGTTCCCGGTGACCTGGTCGAGGACCCGATCCCGCCCCGGCTGCCCGGGTGGGCGCGAGCCGGCCGCAGCGGGGACGTACCGCGTGATCGGGCGGCTCGGGACGATCGAGCGGCCGGGCGACGTCTTCACACTGCGCGGATGAGGCGGCTGAGGGGCTCGGGCTTGCTCAAGCCGGGGGCGGCACCGGTCGACTCATCGAGGGCAGCGACACGCGAGGGTGGGTGGTGATGGGGTTGGCCGAGGGCTCTGCCCCGTCGGCGCGTCCGGCCCCTCCCGACCAGGACCTCGAAGCCCTGCGCACCGCGTTTGCGGAGGAGGTCACGGCGCGGCTCGGGCCGTTGAACGACGCCGCGCGTGAGCTCGCGGACTCCGGCTCCGCCGAGGCGGCTCGGGTCGTCCTGCTGCACGCGTGCACGCTGGCGTCCAGCGCGGTGCCGCTGGGGGAGGACCTGGCGGCGTACCACGCGCGCAAGTGCGAGCAGGTGATCGCGCCGTACGTCGACAGCGGCGCGGACCCGGTGCCGCTCGAGGCGGCGCGCGAGGCCGCGGCGGCGGCTGCGACGCTCGGCGTGCTGCTCGGGCCGTGGCTGCTCGGGGCGGACGACCATGTCGGCTGACCGCCCCTCAGGCATGGCGTCCGCGCCCGCCGCGCCGGGGGTCGCCCCCGCCATCCCGGTCGTCCTCGTCGACGTCTCGCGGGTCCAGCGGCGGTTCCTCCGCAGCGCGCTCGAGTCGACGCCGGAGTTCGAGGTCGTCGGCGAGGCGAGCAACGGCCGGGAGGCCGTCGCGATGGTGGAGCGGCTCGGTCCGGCCGCCGTGCTCATGGACCTCGAACTCTCGGTGATTGACGGCATCGAGGCGATCGAGCGGATCATGGCCAGCCGCCCGACTCCGATCGTCGTCTACTCCGCGCTCGTCGACGCCGCCCACTCAGCCAAGGCGATCGAGGCGCTGGCCGCCGGGGCGGTCGACGTATTCGCCAAGCCGGAGTGGGGCGAGGGTGGCCGGCTCGACGAGCATGCCGACGAGATTCGGCGACGGCTGCGGGTCGCGGCTCGGGTGAAGGTGATCACCCATCCGCGGGGACGGCTGCGCGGGTCGGACGCGCTCGGACGCTCGATCCCGCCGCAGCCCTCACCGGCCGCGCCGCTGGCGCAGCCACGCCCCGCGCCGGCGCGATCGTCGGCGGTCCGCGAGCCGGAACCGCGGCACGCGTCGTCCAAGGACGGCGCGGCGCGCGAGCCGGCCCGGTCGACGTCCACGGCCAAGGCGGCCGTCCGCCGTCGCGCGCCGGCGATCGAGCCGCGCTCGACCATCACCCAGCTCGTCGCCATCGGCGCATCGACCGGTGGACCGCAGGCGCTCGCCACGGTGCTGTCCCACCTTCCGCGGGACTTCTCGCCAGCGATCCTCGTCGTGCAGCACATGGCAGAGGGGTTCATCCCCGGCCTGGTCAGCTGGCTCGACGGGCTGCTCGCCCTGCCCGTGCACCAGGGCGCGTCCGGCCGGCGGCTCCAACCGGGCACGATCACCGTCGCGCCGAGCGGCCTCAACCTGCTCGTGCTCGACCGGCTCCGCGTGGTCTGCGAGCCGGCGCCGGAGCGGCAGTTCCACGTCCCCGGCGTCGACGCGTCGTTCACGTCGATCGCAGAGTCGCTCGGGCCTGAGGCGATCGGCGTCCTGCTGACCGGGATGGGCCGGGACGGTGCGGTGGGCCTCAAGGCGATGCGCGACCGCGGCGCGACCACCCTCGGCCAGGACGAGGCGACGTCCGCGGTCTACGGCATGCCGCATGCCGGCTTCGAGATGGGCGCCGTCGAGCACCAGCTGCCGATCGGCGACATCGGCCCGGCGATCCTCACGCTGGTCCAGGGGACGGTCTCATGAGGATCGACCTGACGGCCGAGGAGTTCCTCGAGGTGCGCACGGTGCTCGACCAGACGGCCGGGCTCGTCTTCGACGAGAGTCGTCGCGACTCGCTCTGCTACTCCCTCGGCGAGCGAATGGCCGCATGCGGTGTCGGCCGCGTCGCCGACTACCTCGCGCTGCTGCGTACACCACGCGGCGCCGACGAGATGCAGGCGCTGCTCAACGAGGTGACGATCCAGGAGACGCACTTCTTCCGGAACCCACCTCAGTTCCGCGCGCTGCGCCAGCACGTATTGCCCCAACTCGTGAAGCAGGCCGCGACGTCGACCCGCCGGCTGCGCATCTGGAGCGCCGGCTGCTCGACCGGCGAGGAGCCGTACTCGATCGCGATGCTGATCCGCGAGCTGGTCCCGCTGGTCGACGGCTGGGACATCCAGGTCGTCGGCACCGACATCTCGACTCGCGCGCTCGACGCCGCACGCGCCGGGCGCTACACGTCACGCTCGCTCGGCGTAGCCGACCCCGCCGACGTCGCGCGATGGTTCATCCAGGATGGCAGCGACTACGTCGTACGTCCTGAGGTCCGCGAGATCGTCGACTTCCGACGGCACAACCTGGTCACCGATGCGCCCCCGTTCGACGACGAGCCGGTCGATCTCATCCTCTGCCGCAATGTCACCATCTACTTCAGCCGCGAGACGACGCGGCGGTTGATGGCGTCGCTGCACGAGCGGCTCGTCGACGGCGGCTACCTCTTCCTCGGTCACTCCGAGACGCTGTGGCAGATCAACGACCGGTTCCGGCTGATCGCTCTCGGCGACGCGTTCGTGTACCGCCGGGACGGCGACGGCAGCGCGGGCGTGACCAAGCCGGACGGCGAGCGCCGCATGATCCTGCCCGACCGTCGTACCGGCGATGACGGGACGCCGTACGGCGAACGCCGCATGGGCAGAGTCGAGCGGCGGTCGGCCGCGTGGGAGGCGCTGACCAAGCCGCGGACGCTGTCCCTGCCGCGACTGCGCCCCCACGGCGAGGACGGCCCGGCGCCGGCGACCGGCTCGACCGGTGCGGCAGAGACACCGTTTCCGGTTCCGACGCCGACCCCGGTCGACGCGATCGTCGATGTCCGCGCGGAACTGGCGCAGGGCCACTACGAGAAGGTGGTCGAGCTCGCGTCGGCGATCGCCGACGCCGAACCGCTGCGGGCGGAGGCGCACTACCTGTGCGGAGTCGCCCTCGCCAACCTCGGGCGGGACACCGATGCGCTGGTGCGTCTGCGCAAGGCGATCTACGTCGACCCGAAGCTGGGCTTCGCGCACTTCGCGCTGGCCGGCGCGCTGAGCCGGCTCGGTGACACGTCGGGGGCCGGCCGGTCCTATCGCGCGGCGGCTGAGACGTTGGGGCGCAACACCGACGACAAGATGGCAGCCGAGCTCGGCGGACGCGACGTCGCTGAGCTCGTCGACCTGTGCTGGCAGCTGTCCGGCACGAGGAGGACCGCCGGATGAGCGACTACGTGACGTTCCAGCTCGACGGATGCGACTACGCGACGCACATCGCCAAAGTGCGCGAGGTCGTGCGTCTCGCGGAGCTCACCCGGCTGCCCGGGATGACGGCGCCGCTGGCCGGGGTGCTGGACCTGCGCGGCGCCTCGCTGCCAGTGCTCGACATCCGCAGCCAGGTCTCGGACGAGGGTGACGTGCTCGTCCTGCACGTCAACGGCCGGGACTACGGGTTCGCGTGCGACCGGGTCACCGCGGTGGTCGAGGCCGGAGTGCTCGTGCCGGAGGAGACCGCCGCCGACCGCAAGGGCGTCCTGCCCGGCTACGTCGAGCAGGTGATGCGAGGACCGTCCGGTGCTGTATTCCTCGTCGACGTCGACGCGATGGCCGGCGACAACGCCCTTCGCTCCCTCCCCGACACCGTCAACCTCGCCCGCTAAGGCATTCTTTACGACCTGACTGGGCACGTGGTCAGGCCGTAGATCACACGTAGCGCTCGAGGATCGAGGACTCGGCGAGGCGGCTGAGTCCCTCTCGCACGGTCTTGGCGCGGGACTCGCCGACGCCCTCGACCGCCTGCAGGTCGTCGATGCCGGCGGTGAGCAGCTTCTGCAGCGCGCCGAAGTGGTCGACCAGGCGGTCGACGACGAGCTGGGGCAGCCGCGGCACCTTGGCGAGCAACCGGTAGCCGCGCGGCGAGAGCGCGGCCTCCATCGAGTCGGCGCCGGAGGGGAAGCCGAGCGTCTTCGCCAACGTCGGCAGGTCGAGCAGCTCGCCGGGAGACAGCGTGCCGAGGTCGTCGAGCACCGCCGCGACCGAACGCGCCCGACGGCCGGTCGGCAGGTAGTCGCGACAGACCAGCTCGCGGTCGGTCTCGACGCCGGCCATCAGCTCGTCGAGCTGCAGGCTGAGGAGGCGGCCGTCGGTGCCGAGCTCGACGCCGTACCCCTCGATCTCGCTGGCGATCCGGCGGACCATCTCGATCCGCTGCGTCACCGCGACGACGTCGCGCACGGTGACCAGGTCTTCGACCTCGAGCGCGCTGAGCGTGCCGGCGACCTCGTCGAGCCGGAGCTTGTAGCGCTCGAGAGTCGCGAGCGCCTGGTTGGCGCGGCTCAGGATCGCGGCGCCCTGGTCGAGGACGTAGCGCCGGCCCGCGACGTACAGCGCGATGATCTGCATCGACTGGCTGACGGAGATGACCGGGAAGCCGGTCTGCTTCGCGACCCGCTCCGCGGTGCGGTGCCGAGTGCCCGACTCCTCGGTCGCGATGCTCGGGTCGGGCACGAGGTGCGCCGCGGCGCGCTTGATCTTCGACAGGTCCTCGGACAGCACGATCGCGCCGTCCATCTTGGCCAGCTCGCGCAGCCGCGTCGCCGAGAAGTCGACGTCGAGGACGAAGCCGCCGGTCGAGAGCGAGTCGACCACCTTGTTCGCGCCCAGGACGATCAGTCCGCCGGTGTTCCCGCGGAGGATGCGCTCCAAGCCGTCCCGGAGGTCCGTGCCAGGAGCCATCGCCGCCAACGCCGCGAGCAGCTGGTCGTCACGGTCGGGCGCGGGCACGTCGCTCCTCGCTCGCAGGTCGCACGCCGCGGAGGATCCGCCACGGTGGGGAGGCGAAGTCTAGTGACTGCGGCTACGTCGCCGACGGCAGGCTCACGACGCGGGCCGACCGCGTCGCGATGTGCAGGGCGGATGCCAGGTCCGCGACCTCGACCACCTTCATGCCGGCCGGCGCCTCGTCGCCGCAGCCCTCGGGCACCAGCGCGATCGTGAACCCGAGCCGCGCCGCCTCGGCGAGGCGCCGCGCGACGCCGTTGACCCGGCGTACCTCGCCGGCGAGCCCGACCTCACCCAGGGCGACCATGCCGCCCGGCAGCGGATCGTCACCGGCCGCGCTCGCGACGGCAAGCGCGACGGCGAGGTCCGTGGCGGGCTCGGTGAGCCGTACGCCGCCGACGGTGGCGGTGTAGACGTCGCGCGCGGAGAGGTTGATGCGGCCGCGACGCTCGACGACGGCGAGCATCATCGCGACCCGCGCGCTGTCCAGGCCGCTGCAGGCCCGCCGGGGGGCGGGCAGGCTGCTCTGCGCGACCAGCGCCTGCACCTCCGCTACCAGCGGGCGTCGACCCTCGACGGTGACGGTCACCGCCGTACCGGACACCGGCTCGGTTCGCCGCGAGAGGAACAGCCCGGACGGATCGGGCAGGCCGACGATGCCGCCGTCGGTGAGCTCGAAGCAGCCGACCTCGTCGGCCGCGCCGAAGCGGTTCTTGACCGCGCGAACCATGCGCAGGCTGGCGTGCCGGTCACCCTCGAAGTGCAGGACGACGTCGACGAGGTGCTCTAGCAGGCGCGGCCCGGCGATGGTGCCGTCCTTGGTGACGTGGCCGACGAGGACGGTGGCGATGCCCCGCTCCTTGGCGATCTTGATCAAGGCCGCGGCGCAGGCGCGGACCTGCGTGACACCACCGGCGCCGCCGTCGACGTCGGGGTGGGCAAGGGTCTGGATCGAGTCGATGACGAGCAGGGACGGCGCGACGTCGTCGACGTGCGCCAGAACCGCGGCGAGGTCGGTCTCGCTGGCCACGTAGAGGTGCGGCGACAGCGCGCCGGTGCGCCCGGCGCGCAGGCGCACCTGGCCCGCGGACTCCTCCCCGGAGACGATGAGGCTCCGGTGCGACTCGCTCGCGGAGCGGTGCGCGACCTCGAGCAGCAGCGTCGACTTGCCGACCCCCGGCTCGCCGGCGAGCAGCACGACCGAGCCGGGGACCAGGCCGCCGCCGAGGACCCGGTCGAGCTCGTCCATCCCCGTCCGTCGCGCGTCGGCACTGCGGACGTCCACCTCGCCGATCGGCCGGGCCGGCGACGTGACGGCGCCGGGCCGCACCGCCTTCGCCTGGACCGCGCCGACCTCCGACATGGAGCTCCACGCCTGGCACTCCGGGCACCGGCCCACCCACTTGGCGGCGGTCTGGCCGCACTCGCCGCACCGGTAGGCCGGCCGTGGACCGGTCTTCGTCGCCATGCGGTCGAGGCTAGCCGCGCGCACCGACACCGCCGTCGTACGCCGCGCCGATCTGTGCACCCCCTGTCACCCCGAGCAGCGAGATCAGGGCGGTGAGTGGGGCCTCTCGCCCCTTCTTGGAATGATCTTGCTGTCCGGCGACAGCACAGATCGTGAGGGGGCGGGGGTCAGGCGAGGGAGGCGCCGCGGGCGATGAGCAGGCCGACGGCGACCGCGGCGGTCGCAAGCGTCAGCCTCCAGCCGAGCTGCGGATGGCCGCGCAGCCCGGCGATGACGACGCCGGCTACGCAGACGAGGGCGGCGGCGGTCGCGGCGACACCCGCCGCCACGCCGGCCGGACCCGAAGCGCCGGCTATGCCGTCGAGCCCGGGCGCCAGCGCGAGGACGACCACCGCGGCGCCGAGGAACGTGGCCGCGAGCGCGACCGACCAGGTGAGCCCGAGTCGGTGCGGTAGCCCGCGTACGCCGGTCCGAGCGTCGGTCGCAAGGTCGGGCACTGTGTTGGCGAAGTGCGCGCCCGCGCCGAGCAGTGCGCCCGCGGCCGTCGCCCACCACGGGGCCGCCGGGGACCCGGCCAGGCCGAACGTGACGTACGACGGCAGCAGCCCGAAGGCGACGACGTACGGCACCGCGGAGAAGACCGTCGACTTGAGCCGGAGGTTGTACGCCCACGCGAAGGCGACGCCGGTCAGGTGCGCGCCGGCCGCCTTCGGACCCGAGGCGAAGCTCAGCGGCACGCAGGCGACCAACGCGGCGGCGGCGGCGATCCCGACGGTGCGCGCCGGCACCTCGCCGCGCACGATGGGCTTGTCGTCACGTCCCGCCCGGACATCGCGGTCCCGGTCGATCCAGTCGTTGCTCCAGCCGACCGACAGCTGCCCGGCGAGCACCCCGAGGAAGACCCAGGCGCTGCCCCAGCCCCGGCCGGCGGACACGGCCAACGCCGTCATCAATGACGTCACCGCCGCCGTCGGCTCCGGGTGGCACGCCCGGACCAGCCCTCGCATTGCCGCAGTATCGCCAGAAAGCCGACAGCCCCGGCGATTCGCCGGGGCTGTCGGGTTCAGGATCGGTGCGCAGCTAGAACTGCAGGCTCCAGCGGTCGATGTATCCGCCGTCTCCGAGCCAGTTGTCGTAGACGCGGAGCTTCCACGTCCCGCTCGCGACCTCGGTCGACGCGTTGACGGTGTACGTCGCGACGACGTTGTCGGCCGAGTCCGTGCCGCTCGTGCTCTTGAGCCGGTACAGCGTGCCGTCCGGGGCGGCGAGGTCGATCTGCAGGTCACCGCGGTATGTGTGCTTGATGTCGACGCTCACCTTGAGGGTCGAAGGCGCGCTGCCGCTGCGACCGGACACGCTGATCGCGCTCTCGACCGTCAGCAGGTCCTGCGTGGGCACGTCCGTCGCGTTCTCGAAGTACGACGGCTGGGTCGACGCGTTCGGTGACGGCGACGTCGTGGGGGAGGGCGACGTCGTGGGGGAGGGCGAGGTGCTCGGCGAAGGGGACGAGCTCGGCGACGGGGAGGGCGACGGGCTCGCGGACGCGCTGGGCGACGGGCTGCTGGTGACGCCGAGCGCGGCGACCGCCTTCGCCGCGTCGACCAGGCCGGCGCCGCAGCCGCCGGAGCAGCTGCCGACGAGTGGCCGCGTGTTCGCCTTGAGGTGGGACTCGACAGCGGACGGGGTCAGCGACTTCTCGCCGAGCAGCAGCGCGACGAGCCCCGCCACGTGCGGCGTGGCCATGCTGGTGCCCTGGTAGTACGCGTAGGACTCCGCGGACGGAGTAGTGGTGCCGGAGTTCAGGGTCGAGTACACGCCGTTCGCGGTCGTCGCCGTCTCGCCGCCCGGCGCGGTCACGTCCACCAGCGCGCCGTAGTTGGAGTACGACGCGCGGTTGCCCTGCCGGTCGCTGGCGGCGACGTTGACGACGCTCGCGCAGCTCGACGGCTGGTATCCGCTGGTGTCGGCGTTGTTGTTGCCGGCCGCGACCACGACCGTCGTGCCGCGGGAGACCGCTCCGTTGATCGCGTTCTGGTACGTCGACCCGCAGCTGCCGCTGCCGCCGAGGCTCATGTTGATGACCTTGGCCGGGGTCAGGTTGGCCGGGACGCCGGACACCGTTCCGCCGGAGGCCCACACGATCGCGTCGGCGATGTCGGCGAGGGTTCCGCCGCATTTGCCCAGGACGCGCACCGGCTGGATCTTCGCGTTGAACGCGACGCCGCCGACGCCCTTGGCGTTGTTGGTGACCGCGGCGATCGTCCCGGCCACGTGTGTGCCGTGCCATGAGCTGTTCGAGGAGATCGCTCCGACGCAGTCCCCGAGCCCGTACCAGTCACCCTCGTCCGCGGGATTGCTGTCGCGCCCGTTGCCGTCGCGTGCCGTGGTCGCGCTGGAGATGAAGTCGTATCCGCCGGCGACGTTCGGGGTCAGGTCGGAGTGGCTGGTGATGCCGGTGTCGAGGACGGCGACCGTGACGCCGGTACCGTCGGCCGTGTCCCAGGCCGCGGGCAGGTTCATCCCCGCGACCGCTTCGTAGTAGTGCCACTGGCTCGGGTAGCTCGTGTCGTTCGGCGACAACGCGGCGGTCATGGCCACGTCGGGCTCGACGTAGACCACCGAGGGGCGCTCGACGAAGCGCGCCATCAGCCGCTTGGCCTCTTCGGCGTCGAGCTCCTTGTCGACCGAGAGCAGGACGCCGCCGGTGGCGATCCGCCGCGTGAGGTCGAGGCCGTGCCCGGATGATCGCTCCACGGACTCGATCTCGCCACGAGCGGCGCTGTCACTGCGCGACGCATTCGCCGCCGAGCCGAAGTGGACGATGAAGCGGTCGTAGACCTTGCCCTGCTCGACGGCGGAGTTGTTGGCCTGTCCGCTGCTGCCGTTGTCCGTCGGGTTGGCGGCGCCGGCCGGCGCGCTGGCGAGGAGCACGGCCCCGATCGACGTCGCGGCGAGCGCGACAGCGGCGAGAAGTGAGGTGCGACGTGAGCCCACGGTGGTCGTTGCCTTCCGATCGAACCCGGGGTGCGGCCCCGTCCCGTCTTGCCTGCCGAGCCGCGCCCGCCTCATGGAGAACCACCACGGCTGCTCCGGTCGGCGCAACGTAATGGCGGCTGGGCGGTCACCGGTAGTAACGGCGCGGTCACGCGGAACTCTCGCGAGACCACTGTGGCCACCGCGCTACAGTCCCCTCGTGGCCGCCGCGACACCCCCCCTGCGGCCGCGCAACGACCTCGGGCAGTACGACGACCTGGCCGGCGAGTGGTGGGCCCAGCGGGGTCAGTTCGCCGCCCTGCACTGGCTGGCCGAGGCCCGCGGCGCCCTCCTGCCCCCGCCCCGAGACGGCCACGTGCTGGTCGACGTCGCCTGCGGCGGCGGCCTGCTGGCCCCGTACGCCGTTGGCTACCGCCACATCGGCGTCGACATCACCGACAGCGCGCTGCGGATCGCCCGCAGCCACGGCGTCGAGCCCGTCCGCGGCGACGCCGGCCGGCTGCCGCTGCGCGACTCCTGCGCCGACGTCGTCGTCGCCGGCGAGGTGCTCGAGCACGTCGGGGACTTCGACGCGGTGGTCGCCGAGCTGGCGCGGGTGCTCAAGCCGGGCGGGACGCTGGTCGTCGACACGATCGCCGACACCCGCTTCGCGCGGATCGCGCTCGTCGTCATCGGTGAGCGGCTGCCCGGCGGCCCCCCACGGCACATCCACGACCCGAAGCTGTTCGTCTCCCCGCCGCGGCTGGTCGAGCTCTGCGCGGCGCATGGCATCGCGCTCGAGCTGCGCGGACTCCGGCCGCACCCGGGCGACTACGTGCGCTGGCTGCTGGGTAGGCGTACCGCCGTGCGGATGGTCCCGGTGCGCTCGACCGCGGGCGTCTTCCAGGCGCACGGCGTCAAGGCCGCCCAGTGAAGACAGCCCAGTGAAGACAGCCCAGTGACGACAGCCCAGTGACGACGCCCTCGGTCGAGGCCGCCCGATCGCTCGCGCCGTCGCTCGCCGCACGGGCGGCGGACCACGACCGCGATGCGGAGTTCCCGAAGGCCGACTTCGACGACATCCGGGCGGCCGGGCTGCTCGGACTAATGGTGCCCACCGATCTCGGTGGGACCGGCGCCGGGTTCGCCGAGTACGCCGAGGTCGCGTACGAGCTGGCCCGCGGCAGCGGCGCGACCGCCCTCGTCTTCAACATGCACGCGTCGGTGACCGGTGCACTGGCCTCGACTCCCGAGGAGCTGGCCCGTGCCATGGGGGCGACGGACGCGTTCTTCGCCTCGCGTGACCGGGTGCTGCGCGCGGCTGCGACCGGCGCGCTCTACGCCGTCGCCATGAGCGAGCGCGGCGCCGGGTCGCGGTTCGCCGTGATGACGACGACGTACGAGCCGGAGGGCGACGGCTGGCGGATTCGCGGCCGTAAGGCCTTCTGCTCCGCCGCCGGGCACGCCGACGCCTACCTCGTCGTCGCGCGGTCGGTCGACGGCGAACCGCCGCGGATCAGCCAGTTCCTCGTGCCGGCCGCGGATGGCATCGTCGTCGACCGGACCTGGGACCCGCTCGGCATGCGGGCGACCGGCAGCCACGACATCGAGCTGGACGTGCACGCGCCGGTCGACGCCCTGCTCGGTGGCGTCGAGGGTCTCGCTGTCCTGCTCGCCCAGGTCATGCCGCAGTGGCTGGTGGCGTCGTACGCCGCGGTGTACGTCGGCGTCGCCCGCGCCGTCGTCGACGCCGGGGCGATCGACCTGCAGCAGCGGGGCCTCGCCCGGTTGCCGGCAGTGCGCGCGCGGCTCGGCCGGGCCGACGCCGCGGTCGAGGCCGCCCGCTTGGTCGTCGCCGACGCCGCGCGGCGCGTCGACTCCGCACCCGGCGACCCGGCGACGAATCGCGCCGTCTACCGGGCGAAGCTCACCGCCGGCGACACCGCGCAGGAAGTGGCCGCGTCGGTGCTCGAGGCCTGCGGCGCATCCGCGACCCGCCGGGGCCACCCGGTCGAGCGGCTGTACCGCGACGCCCGGTGCGGTGCGATCCAGCCCGCGACGAGCGACGTGTGCGCCGACTGGCTCGGGTCGGCGATGCTGGGGCTCGACCCCGACGCGAGCGAGGAGAGCCGGTGGTGAACGCGGCCGTGCAGGGCGTCGGGATCGCCGTCCCGGCTCCGATGGACCAGCAGGGGCTCTGGGACGACTGCTTCAAGGCCGCGTACGGCGGCAGCCGGCTGGCGGAGCGGATCTGGTCCAGCTCCGGCGTCACCACCCGCCACGGCGTGGTCGACCCGCGGGTCGAGGACGTCAGCGGCTGGGGCACCGGTGACCGGATGCGCCGCTACCTCTCCGAGGCGATGCCGCTCGGCAAGGACGCGGTGGAGTCCGCGCTCGGGCGGGCCGGTGTCGCGGCGGCCGACGTCGGCCTCTTCTCGGTCGTCTCGTGCACCGGCTACGTCACGCCCGGCATCGACATCCTGCTGGCCCGCGACCTCGGCATGCCGGCGTCCGTGCAGCGGCTCGTGGTGGGGCACATGGGCTGTTACGCCGCGGTGCCGGCGCTCGCGGCGGTCTCCGACGCGGTGCGCGCCCGCGGCCTGGTCGGCGTGATGCTCTGCGTCGAGCTGCCCAGCCTGCACGTGCAGCCGGGCACCGATGACGTGCAGCAGATGGTCGCGCACGCGCTGTTCTCCGACGCGGCGGCGGCGGTCGTCGTACGCCCCGACGCGCCGGGGCTCGACGTCGTCGACGTGGTCGCGTCGACCGACGTCGCGCACCACGGCGACATGACGTGGGACGTCACCGACACCGGCTTCCGGATGGGCCTGTCACCCAACGTCCCGAAGGTGCTCGCCCGGCACGTGCGCGGTGTCGTCGACGAGCTGCTGGGACGGCACGGACTGGTGATCGCGGACGTCAGCGGGTGGGCCGTGCACCCCGGCGGGCCGCGCATCCTCGACGTCGTCGAGGAGCGGCTCGGGCTGCGGCCGGAGCACCTCGCGGCGTCGCGCTCGGTGCTGCGCGACTACGGCAACTGCTCCTCGGCGACGGTCCTGATGGTCCTCGACCGGCTGGTCGCGTCGTCGCAGCCGAGCGACGGCGAGCACATCGTGGCGATGGCGTTCGGCCCCGGCCTGACCCTCTACGCGACGCTGCTGCGGGCCCGGGGCGGCACGACATCAGGTCGCCTGTCAAGCCCCTGACCTGCGGCTTTCCGGTCGGTAGGGGTAATCGATCTTGGTTGGGGCTGGTAGACTGAGGGTCTCCTCGAAGGGATCGATACGCATATGTCGTTCAAGGTCGGCGAGACCGTTGTCTACCCCCACCACGGTGCCGCGCTCATCGAAGCGATCGAGACCCGCACCGTCGCCGGGGAGGACCGCCTCTACCTCGTGCTCAAGGTCGCCCAGGGTGACCTGACCGTCCGGGTCCCCGCCGACAACGCCGAGTTCGTCGGCGTACGCGACGTCGTCGGGCAGGAGGGCCTCGAGAAGGTCTTCGACGTGCTCCGTGCGCCGCACACCGAGGAGCCGACCAACTGGTCGCGCCGGTACAAGGCCAACCTCGAGAAGCTCGCCTCCGGTGACGTGAACAAGGTCGCCGAGGTGGTCCGCGACCTGTGGCGTCGCGATCGGGAGCGCGGCCTGTCCGCCGGTGAGAAGCGCATGCTCTCCAAGGCGCGGCAGATCCTCGTCAGCGAGCTCGCGCTTGCCGAGGGCACCAACGAGGACAAGGCCGAGGCTGTCCTCGACGAGGTCCTCGCCTCCTGACCTGACGCGCCGGCGCACGGCTGGCGGCGTTCTCGCTCGCTCG
>Ga0183260_10002063_pt1 | contig 16700 bp, 6 predicted proteins | sample AntDrymUQ4972206_2_FD_129768 | JGI IMG/M metagenome (GOLD analysis project Ga0183260, IMG submission 129768) | Polar desert sand microbial communities from Dry Valleys, Antarctica - metaG UQ497 (22.06) (version 2) (version 2) | ecosystem: Environmental > Terrestrial > Soil > Desert | place...
GCGTACTTCATGGAGAAGGGCGAGATGCGCTTCGACGGCCGCGCTGCGGAGCTTCTCGGACGCGACGACCTGCTTCGCTCCGTGTTCCTCGAGGGCGCCACGAAGGCGGTCCTCACGTGATCGCCGCCGAGCTCGTCGGCCTCGACGTCAGCGCGGGCACGCTCGTTCTCGGGCTGATCACCGGACTGGCCTACGGGTTGCTCGCCGTCGGGCTCGTGCTCGTCTACCGGTCGAACAAGATCATCAACTTCGCCCACGGCGAGATCGGCGCCTTCGGCGCGGCGTTCTTCGGGGTGGCCGTCCTCCGCTGGGGGGTCCCGTACTGGCTCTGCCTCCCGCTGGCATTGATCCTCTCCGCGGGCATGGGTGCGTTCGCGGAAGTAGCGGTGGTACGCCGCCTCCGCAACGCGCCCACGATCATGTCGCTCGTCGCGACGCTGGGCTTCGCGCAGCTGCTGTTGTTCACCGGGGTCGTGATCAACTCCATGGCCCCGAACGGCGCTCCGTTCCCGCAGCCGACTGGCCTCCCCTCGTTCCGCGTCGGGCCCGTGCTCGTGACCCAGGCCTACTCGGGGATCGTGTTGCTCAGCCCGATCGTGGTTTTCGCGCTCGTGCTCTTCCTGCGCCGGAGCCGGTACGGGTTGGCGATGCGGGCCTCGGCGGCCAACCCGGAGGCCGCTCGGATGGCGGGTGTGTTCGCGTCCCGGATGTCGACGCTCTCGTGGGCGATCGCCGGAGCGGTTGCCGCGCTCACGTCGGTGTTGCTGAAGCCGGTACTCGGCTTCGTGGTGGCCGAGAGCCTCGGCCCGAACATCCTCCTGCGTGCCCTGGCCGCCGCGGTCATCGGGCGCATGCAGAACCTTCCGGTCGCGCTCGCCGCCGGCGTCGGAGTCGGGATCCTCGAGCAGGTGCTCAAGCAGTCGTTCCCGGACTCGGGTTCGGTCGAGCTCGCACTCTTCGTCGTGATCCTCGCAGCGCTCCTGTTCCAGAGCCGGGGCGGCAGCCGCGACCGGGAGAAGGGCTCGTGGGCGAGCGTGCAGCCGTGGCCTCCGCTCGCCGCCGCGTTGCGCAGGTCGCGCGCCGTGCGCTTTCTCGGCTCGGGTACGGGTCTCGGCGTTCTCGCCGTGGGAGCGCTGCTGCCGCTGTTCATCTCCCACCAGTCCTCCACGACGATGACGAGCATTCTCGCGGTGGCGCTGGTCGGGCTGTCGCTCGGCATCGTGACCGGCCTCGGGGGCCAGCTGTCGCTCGGTCAGTTCGCGCTCGCCGGCGTGGGCGCGGCGGTGTCGATCCGGATGGCGGACTGGACCGGCAACTTCCCGCTCGCCTTCGTCGTCGCCGGCATGGCCACGGCCGCCGCGTCGGTAGTGATCGGTCTCCCGGCGCTGCGCATCCGCGGGCTGCTGCTGGCCGTGACCACACTCGCGTTCGCGTTGGCTACACAAGGCTGGCTGTTGCAACAGGAGTGGATGTTCGGCAGCTCCATCATTCCGGGCCGGCCGATCTTCAACGGCTACGCCCTCGAGCGGGGCAAGTCGTATTACCTGTTCGCACTGGTGGTGACGGCGCTGTGCGTGCTCCTCGCCCGCAACGTCTGGCGATCCGGTCTCGGGCGGCGGCTCCGGGCGCTGCGCGACAACGAGGACAGTGCTCGCGCCTTCTCTGTGCCGGCGACGCGGGTGAAGCTCGAGTCGTTCGCGCTCGCCGGCTTCTTCGCGGGTGTCGGTGGCGCGCTCTACGGACACACGCTCTCGGCGCTCAAGCCGGGCGACTTCGCGATCGGCTCGAGCATCGAGATCGTCGCTCTTGCCGTCGTCGGCGGCATCGGCCTGCTCGCCGGCCCTCTGCTCGGCGCGTTCTACATCATCGGCATCCCGTCGTTCTTCACCGACATCGGCGCCTCCGGTCTGGCTGCGAGCAGTCTCGGGTGGCTCATCCTGATCCTCTACTTCCCCGGCGGCGTCGCCCAACTCGTCCGTCCGGTCCGCGACCGGGCGATCGCCTTCGCGGCGCGCTTCGACGCGGGCACACCGCCGGCGGCGGTCGACCAGGCCCTGCACGACACCGAGCCGGCGGCAGAGACGCGCACGTCGTTCTCGTCGTCTTTGCGCACGAACGGCGCCGCCTCGGTGGTGAGTAATGGCTCGGCGCCCGACGACTCGCCGACGATGGAACCGTCGTCGTTGTTGACTGCCCGGGGCCTGCGAAAGTCCTACGGCGGCGTGCACGCGGTCGACGGCGTCGATCTCGACCTGCGGCGCGGCGAGACGCTCGGGCTCATCGGTCCGAACGGCGCGGGGAAGACGACGCTGTTCGAGCTGATTGGCGGCTTCACACGCGCCGATGCCGGAAGAATCGCGTTCGCGGGACGCGACGTCACCAACCTCGTCCCGGAGCGCCGGTCACAGCTCGGCATCATCCGGTCGTTCCAGGACGCGGAGCTCTTTCCGACGTTGACCGTGATCGAGACCGTCCAGCTCGCGCTCGAACGTCGCGCACCTACCGCAACGTTGCCGTCGCTCCTCGGCGCCAGCCGCGCCGACAAACGGAAATACGAACGGGCGGTCGAGCTGGTCGACCTCATGGGTCTTGGCGACTACGCCGACAAACAGACGCGGGAGCTCTCGACGGGGACGAGACGCATAACCGAGCTGTGCTGCGTGATCGCCCTCGAGCCGACGCTGCTATTGCTCGACGAACCGTCGTCGGGCGTTGCGCAGCGCGAGACCGAGGCGCTCGGGGAGCTTTTGGCGCGCGTCAAGCAGCATCTTGGAGCGACGCTCATCGTCATCGAGCACGACATGCCGCTGATCGTCGGGATCTCCGACCGCATCGTGGCCATGGAGTCGGGTCAGGTGATCGCGAACGACACCCCGGCCGCCGTGCTCGAGGACGCCCGCGTGCTCGAGTCCTACCTCGGCACGAACACGCAGGCTGTCGCCCGCTCCGGCCGGCGGGTCCCTGGTTCAGCAAAGTGCAGTGCCACGACACGCACCGGCAACGCCTGCCGCCGCGCGGCGGTAACCGACGGCCTGTGCGCGCAGCACGCAGGTTCCCTTGCTGGAGCGAGCGCATGAGCGACCTGCGGGTGACGCGCCTGCGCGTTGAGCACCTCGTCGATCCCGTTGTCGACACGCGGTCGCCGCGGTTCAGCTGGGTCGTCGAGTCCGACCGCAACGGCGCGCGCCAGGTTTCTTATCGCGTGCGCTGCGCGTCGAGCGCCACGGTGCTCGCGGCCGGCGGCGCCGATATCTGGGACAGCGGCCGCGTCGAATCCTCACGCTGCTGGCTCGTCGGGTATGAGGGTCCCGTGCTCACGAGCCGTCAACGCGTGCACTGGTCCGTCACGGTGTGGGACGACACCGGCGCGGCGACGCAGCTCGAGCCTGCAGGCGTGTTCGAGATGGGACTCCTGGATCCCGAGGAGTGGGGAGCGCAGTGGATCGCCCCGCTCGAGCACCAGCCGTGTGCCGTCGCCTATCTCCGCACGAGCGTTCAGGTGGACGGGCCCGTCGCCCGCGCCCGCGCGTACGTGACCGCGCTCGGTCTCTACGAGCTCCGCTGCAACGGCGTCCGCGTCGGCGACGCCTACTTCACGCCCGGATGGACGGACTACACCAAACGACTGCACTACCAGACCCTCGACCTCACCGGCCTGGTGCGTGAAGGGGAGAACGAGATCGTGGCTGTGCTCGCCGAGGGCTGGTACGCCGGATACGTCGGCTTCGTCGGCGATCGCGCCCACTACGGCGAAGCCCCCGAGCTCAAAGCACGCATCGAGATCGACTCGGGTGAGCGGCTCGTTGTCGTCACCGATGACTCGTGGCAGTCCGCCGCCGGGCCGATCGTGGCCAGCGACATGCTGATGGGCGAGACCCAGGTGCTGTCCGCCGACGTGGACGACTGGCAGCCGGTGCGCATCGGCGCGGGCGCGGCGCCGGCCCTCACCGTGAGCCCTGGGCCCCCGGTGCGCGTGCTCGAGGAGATCGCGCCCGTGGCGGTAACGCGCACGGGGCCGTCGACGCACCTCGTTGACCTCGGTCAGAACATCTCCGGGTGGTTGCGCGTGCGTGTCAGCGGTAGCGCCGGTGCCGTCGTCGAGGTGCGCCACGCCGAAGTACTGGACGAGTCGGGGGCGTTGTACCTCGACAACCTGCGAGCGGCAAAGGCAACCGACTCGTACACGCTCGCCGGCGGCGACGAGACCTGCGAGCCGCACTTCACGTTCCACGGGTTCCGCTACGCGGAAATGAGCGGGCACCCCGGCGACCTCACCGCGAGGGACGTCGCTGGCATCGTCGTCGGTTCCGACATCGAGCTGATCGGCGACTTCGCGTGCTCGGACGACCGGGTCAACCAGCTCCACTCCAACATCGTCTGGGGCGCCCGCGGCAACTTCCTCGAAGTCCCGACCGACTGCCCGCAGCGCGACGAGCGTCTCGGATGGATGGGTGACGGGCAGGTGTTCGCACCGACTGCGTGCGCGCTCTTCGACACGGCCGCCTTCTTCACCAAGTGGCTTCTCGACATCGCCGACTCGCAGTCGGAACGCGGCGGGTTCCCGAACGTCGCGCCCCGCATCGTCGATCTCAAGGAGGGTTTCCCCGGCTGGGGCGACGCCGGTGTGATCGTCCCGTGGGTGGTCGCGGCCCGGTACGCCGACAGAGAGGCTCTCGCCGCCGCATTCCCTTCGATGCTCGCCTGGGTGCGCTTCATCCACGGCGCGAACCCGGGGCTGCTCTGGCTCGAGGAACGGAGCCACGACCTCGGCGACTGGCTGCACATCGACGCCGAGACAGATCGCGACCTCATCGCCACGGCCTTCTTCGCCTGGAGCACGCGGCTGACGGCGCGCGCCGCCGACGCGCTCGATCTCGCCGACGCCCTCGAGCTCCACGAGCTGGCCGACGGGATCAGCGCGGCCTTCCGCGACACGTTCATCTCGGGCGGCGGGCAGCTCAAGTCCGACACGCAGACCGCCTATTCGCTCGCGCTGCGTTTCGGCCTCGTCCCCGACGAGCTCGTCCCGCTCGCCGTCAACCACCTCGTGGCCGACATCGAGCGGCGCGGCATGCACATCAGCACCGGGTTCCTCGGCGTCGCCCACGTCCTGCCTGCGCTCTCCGCGCACGGCCGCACGGATATCGCCTACCGGCTGTTGCACCAGGACACCTTCCCGTCGTGGCTGCACGCAGTCGACGCCGGGGCGACGACCATTTGGGAGCGCTGGGACGGCTGGACGGCCGAGAAGGGGTTCCAGAACCCGGAGATGAATTCGTTCAACCACTACGCGTTCGGTGCGGTCGGCGAGTGGCTGTACGAGACCGTCGCCGGCATCACGCTCGCGCCGTTCGATCCCACCCGCCTGCGCATCGCGCCACAGCCCGACGCCTCGCTGCGCTGGGCACGCGCCCATACGCACACACCGGTCGGCCGCGTGGCGGTTGCCTGGGCCCGCGACAACGACGGCTTCACCACCGCGGTCGACGTCCCCGTCGGCGCGACCGCGTCGGTAATCCTCCCGACGTCTATCGGAGCGGCTGCTCCGATAGACGTTGGTTCTGGACATCACGAATTCAGGAGCAATTGACATGAAACGATCGCTCGTCTTTCCGCTGCTCGCGCTGCTACTCGTCAGCGCCGCGTGCAACTCGACGAACCGGCTGGGCATCGGAGGGTCGGACGCGTCGAAGGACGCTCGCGACCTGCTCGTCTCCGGACCAGAAATCGACGCGAACGGGGTGACCGGATCAACGGTGCTCAACGCCGACGGCACCACGACCGTGATCGGGCCCGACGGCGCGCCGGTGGCGGGCAAGCCCGGGACCAAGACCGCCCCGGGCGCAACCGCGGGCTCCGCCGGGCCCGGTGCCCTGCCGTTGGGCGGCGGTCCGAGCGCCGGTTTCGTCGGACCGGGTGTGTCCGCCACCGAGATCAAGATCGGCCTCACGCTCGTAGAGGCCGGCGAGATCTTCGGGGACGCCACCGGCGTTCCCGTCGACTTCGGCAACACTGAGGCTCAGGCCCAGGCGGTTGTCGATTACGTCAACAAGAACGGCGGTATCGCCGGACGCAAGGTCGTCCCCGTGTACTACAAGTTCGACCTCAGCCGGGCCGGTCTGGCCGACGGGCAGTCGGAGCAAGAGGCGTGCGCCAAATGGACCGACGACAATCGCGTCTTCGCTGGTAGCAACACCGTGCTGGCCCGGCAGTCCCTGCTGATTTGCCTCGCCAAGCGCGGCGTCCCCGCTATCCACAATGGGATGCCCATCGACGAGAAGACGCTCAACGATTACCGCAACTTCTGGTACACGTCGTTCGGCGGCGCGGGCCTGACCCTCGACCGCCTCGCCGAGAAGCAGGTGAAGGTGTACGCCTCGCAGGGGCTCTTCGGGCCCGACGCCGTCGTCGGGATCGAGCATTTCGACGACCCCGCCTATAAACGGGTCGTGGACGAGGTGTTCAGGCCTGAGCTGGCCAAGGTCGGTGTGAAGAAGATCGTCACCCAGCCCGCACCGCGCGGGGGGCTCGAGGCGACCAGCTACGTGGTCAACTTCAAGCGGGAGGGCGTCACCCACGTGCTGTTCCTCGGGGAAGGGGGCTTGTACCCGCTGTTCTTCATGCGGGCGGCCGAGGACCAGCAATTCTTCCCGAAATACGGGCTCCACACCGACCACGCCATGGCTCTGCTCCTCCAAGGCCAGGCTGGCGCCCCGCCCCAGCAGCTGGCCAACGCCAACGCGATGGGGTGGACGCCGGCGGTCGACGTGGACGGGGTCCATGATCCCGGTCCGGTCAGCGCTCGCAATGCACTCTGCCTCGACATCCAAAAGAAGGCGGGCCAGGACATGAGCAACCGCGGTGCGCTCGTGACTGCGCTCGGCTACTGCGAAGGAGTCTTCCTGCTCCAGCAGGCGCTCGCGCCGGTGCGGGAGATCACGGTCGCCGGGTTGAGCGCGGGCATGTCCGCGTTGGGAACGTCATTCGCGTCGGCGGGGACGTTCGCGACTCGCTTCTCGCCGGGGCGGCGCGACGGAGTCGACGCGTACCGCGACGTCAAGTACACGATCGGGTGCGGGTGCTTCGCGTACACCAGCCCGGTGAAGGGGATGCCGCAATGAGTTCCTCCACAACGCACGACGATCTGGCCGAGGCGAACGCATCGGCGTCGGGTCCCGAGCTGCGCGCGCAACTCGATCGCGACGGGTACCTGTTCTTTCGCGGGCTGATCGAGCCGGCAGCGGTGCTCGCGACCCGCGCCGCGGTGCTTGGGGCGCTTCACGAGCGCGGGTGGCTGGCGGAGGGCGCGGCGGTCGACGACGCGGTTCCGTCCGATCTCGTCCGGCGTGAGGAAGCGAACACGGACCCCGGTTTCTTCGAGGCGTACCGCGCCATCCAGCATCTCCAGCAGTTCCACGAGCTCGCTCACGACAAGGCGATCGTCGACGTCATGCGCACCATCCTCGGCGAGCCCCTCTTGGTCCACCCGCGCAAGATCGCGCGCGTCGGCCTGCCGAAGGACCCGTTCGTGGTCGACGCCCACCAGGACTTCCCGTTCAACCACGGCACCGCTGATGTTCTCACCGCGTGGATCGCCCTCGGCGACTGCGACGACGATCTCGGCGGCCTCAAGGTGCTGGCGGGCTCGCACACCGCCGGACTGCGGTCGGTCGCGGCGGTGCCGAACGTGGGCGGGCTGAAGGTGGCCGAGCCCTTAGCGGACGCGCCGGGTTGGTCGACGGCGGACTTCCGCGCCGGTGACGTGCTCGTGTTCCACAGTCTCACCGTGCACGCCGCGAAACCCAACCGGACCGACCGGTTGCGACTCTCGTGCGACTACCGCTACCAGAACGCCGGCGATCCGGTCGCCGAGGGTTCGCTCGTACCGCACTACTTCCCGGTCGTGCCCGGCCATGACGAGCTCACGGCGGCGTGGACGTCCGCCGACGCGGTGAGCACGCCACCCGGACTGAACGTCGTAGGGGGCTTCGATCCCTTCGTCGGGCCGCCCGAGCCGGTCACATCGCGCCTCGTGACGCTGGGGCCATGACGAGGCCCGCCGTAGCGTCGGGTCCCGAAGCAGCACTGGTCGAGACGACGGTGGGCCAGAGCCTGCGGTCGGCCGCCGGCCGCTTCGGCGACGGTGAGGCCCTCGTCAGTCGCCACCAGAACGTGCGGCTGTCCTGGCGCGAGCTGTCGGCGGCCGCCGACGACGTGGCGCGCGGGTTGCTCGCGCTCGGCGTCGAGCGCGGCGACCGCGTCGGGGTCTGGTCGCCGACCTGCGCGGAGTGGACCGTGCTCCAGTTCGCGACCGCGCGCGTCGGGGCGATCCTCGTCAACGTGAACCCGGCGTACCGACCGGCCGAGCTGGTTTACGCGCTCAATCACGCCGGCGTACGCATCCTGGTCGTCGCACGCCGTTTCAAGTCCTCCGACTACCACGCGATGCTCAGCGAGGTCCGCGCCGACGTGCCCGCCCTGGAGCGGGCGATCGTGCTCGGTGACGAGCGTTGTGGCGGCCCGGACGACCTGCTCTGGCATGAGCTCGTCGCGTTGGGCGACGAGGTCGGGGCCGACGCCCTCGCGGCGCGGGAGGCGACGCTCGACGCGCACGACGCCATCAACATCCAGTTCACGAGCGGCACCACGGGCAACCCCAAAGGCGCCACGCTCACCCACCACAACGTGCTCAACAACGGCGCCGCGATCGGCGACGTGCTCGGCTACGGCGAGTCGGACCGCGTCTGCATTCCCGTTCCGCTGTACCACTGCTTCGGGATGGGTATCGGCAACCTCGGCTGCGTCACCTCGGGGGCCACGATGGTGTATCCGGGCGAGGCCTTCGACGCCGTCGCCACGCTCACCGCGCTCGCCGAGGAGCGTTGCACGAGCATCTACGGCGTGCCGACGATGTTCATCGCGATGCTCGAGGCGCCGGAGTTCGCGGGCCTCGACCTAACGAGTCTCCGCACGGGTGTGATGGCCGGCGCGCCGTGCCCCGTCGAGGTGATGAAGCGCGTCGTCGACGAGATGCACGCGTCCGAGATCACCATTGCCTACGGGATGACCGAAACCTCGCCGGTGTCGACCATGACCCGTCGCGACGACGACCTCGACCGCCGCACGTCCACCGTGGGCAGGGCTTTGCCGAACGTTGAGGTGAAGATCGTCGATCCTGAAACCGGTCACACCATCGCCCAGGGCGAACGGGGCGAGCTGTGCAGCCGGGGGTATCTCGTGATGCCCGGTTACTGGAACGAGCCCGAAGCGACCGCGCGGGCGGTCGACGCCGATGGCTGGATGCACACCGGCGATCTTGCGGTGATGGACGACGACGGGTACTGCAACATCGTCGGCCGGGCCAAGGACATGCTCATCCGCGGCGGCGAGAACATCTACCCCCGCGAGATCGAAGAGGTGCTGTTCCAACACCCCGCCGTGGCCGGCGTGCAGGTCGTCGGCGTGCCCGATGCTCGCATGGGCGAGGAAGTGATGGCCTGGGTCGCGCTGCGCGACGGGGCCGACGCGGCGGAGGACGAGCTGCGCGCCTTCTGCCGCGATCGCCTCGCGCATTTCAAGGTGCCGCGCTACTGGAAGTTCGTCACCGAGTTCCCGATGACCGTCACCGGCAAGGTGCAGAAGTTCAGGATGCGCGAGGTGGCCATCGCGGAACTCGGTCTCGAAGACGCCGCCGCCATCGTCACTGCGTAACCGCGCCTCAGCCCACCACGGGAAGGGTGATGCGCGAGCCGCGAGCGCCGCCGCGCACGACGGTCTGGGTCGCCCTCTCCAGGGTCGTCGCGTCGCCCCAGTGCTCCGCGCGCGACGGGTTGCGGTCGAGGCGGGGAAAGTTCGACGACGACACCTCGACCCGGATGCGATGACCTTTCGGGAACTCGATGGCGGTCGATCCGACAACCACGGTCACATTGCGGGGCCGACCCGGGGTGAAGCTCTGCCGCCGCACGGAGTCGACCACGTTCATGGCTCGTCCATCGGGGTGGACGTCGACGAGCTTCACCGTGACATCAGCCGACGGAGCGCTCGAAGCGAATCGGATCGTCGCGGTTACATCGCCGACGATCGTGATCGATCTGTCGAGCAGCGCCGAGGTGTAGACGAGCACGTCGTCGCGCGCCTCGACCGGGCGTTGGTCGACCGGTCCCGGGAAGGGGAGGAACGGGCCGAGCGTGCGGCCGCCGCGCGTCGGCACCGGATCACGCGGGTCGTAGACGAACGAGTCGCGTCCGGGGATGCCCGGGTCGCGGCGTAGCACGCCGTCGCCGCGCAGGCTGTTGGCGCCGTCGGTCGCATCTAGGTACCACTCGGCGGGTGTGGACCGGGGCGGCCACGCGTCGTACTCGCGCCACTCGCCCGCGCCCATCACGAACACCTTCGCGCCACCTTCGGGTTGGACGCCGTCGACGCACGACCGGAGGAACCGCAGGGCCTCGCCGCGGACGTCCTGCGCCATGCCGTTGGCCGCCGCGCCGAACATCATCTCGGGGGTCGCGTCCTGGAATAGCCCGGCGTGCGTCCAGGGGCCGACCACGATGCGTTGCGCGGCCCGCGCCTGCGGGGTGGCGGCACTCTCGCGCAACGTCTGCCACGTCCGCAGCGAGGCGTCGCAGAAAATGTCGAACCACCCGGCGACGAAGAACCCCGGGGTCGCCACCCGTCGAAGGGCCTTCGTCGTGGCCGCCGGTGCCCAGTGCGCGTCGCGGTCCGCCGCGATCCACGCCGCGAACGGCGGGAATAGCGCCTTCGCCGGATGCCGTCCGAGCGCCCGCTTGTACAGCCGGTCCCAGTCGCCGCCGGCGGCCACGGCCTTCGTGAGCTGGGCCGGGGTGGCGCGAGGGTTGCTGGCCGCCATCATCACGGCCCACGGCATCACGAAGCCGAGTTGCAGCGCGCCACCCTCGTAGGTCCATCCGTCGTCTTGCCAGCCCGACGTCACCCACGGCGACATCGCCACGAGCGCGGGCGGGCGCTCGAGGGCGGCGCGCATCTGCGTCGCGCCCAGATAGCTCGCGCCCCAGGTCGCGACCTGGCCGTTGCACCACGGCTGGGCCGCGCACCACGCAATCGTGTCCGCGCCGTCGGGTCCCTCCTGACGGAACGGGTCGAACTCGCCCTCGGAGTCGAACCGGCCGCGCACGTCCTGGATGACTACCGCCCAACCGAGGTGCGCGAGCCCCACCGGGTCTTCCGCGGCGCGGCTGGCCGCCCTCGAGTACGAGGTGCGCACGAGCAGCGCGGGCCGGGCAACGCCGTCGTCGACGGTGACGAGGTCGGCCGCGAGCAGCGTTCCGTCGCGCATCGGCACCCGCATTTCCTCGCACCGCACCGACGCCTGCGCCATCGTTTTCGCCCCTTGTTCGATGTTGTTGCATCGAACAGTAACCGCGACAATGGTTACGAGGGCGGGCCGGTCCGCGGGAGTGCGGATGTCCTTCCCAACGCACCTGCGGGACCTCTTCACTCCGGGTCGATTCGCGGTGCTTTGACGACGTGTCGCGTGTGACTACTGTGTGGCCACCTCAGTCCTACCTCTCTCTCCGGGCGTCACCGCGGTGACGCTCCTCCAACCCACCTCAACACCCAACCGAATCGTCCTGCCGGGGGTCGTCGCCGCGCGACGCCATCCGGTGACAACCAAGTCCCTGAAGGGGTCGTCGTGAAGCGTAAGAACGTGGCTGGTGCGGTATTCAGCAAGAAGTCAGCCGTTCAGCGGGCGAGCATCGGTTCCGCCGTGGTCGCGCTGCTCTTGATGTGGCCTGCCGCCGTGAGCGCCGACCAGTCGTCGGAGACCGACAACGGTGGAGCCGCGATCGCAACGACCGGCGGCAACGAATCCGAGGGGAACGGGTCCGACAACGAGGGGACCGCCGATCTCGGCGCGGGCGGCGCCGGGACCACCCAGGCCAACAACGACAGCTCGACGGTCAACGATTCGCGTGGGCGCGGCACCGTGGACTCAGGTGATGGCGAAGCAATCGGCAACAGCTCGACCAACCATGGCTCACAGGTGTGGGACGGCGCTCGCTGGATCACGCCGTCGCAGTCCGCGCGCGTCACGAATAACGGAACCGCCGCCGCGCTCACGGGCGACAACTTCGCAGTCGGCAACGATTCCGACAACCTCCTGAGCGTGGAGGAGACCGCGGGCGGGGCCGTCATCGGCGCCGACGCCACCGATACGCCGACCGGCCTGAACGGTGGCGCCGTGGACGCCCGTTCGGCGGTCGTCGGCGCCGCCGGCGGCGCCGCCGGCGCGGCCGGCACGGGGGCGGCGGCCAACGCCGGGGCTACGGGTCTGCCCGCCAGCGCGGCTGCGTCTGCCGGCGACGTCTCGCTCGCGGCCGCGAACGTGCAGCTCTCCAATCGCGCCCGCCGCCGGAACACGAGCGACGGCTCGGCCGAGATCACCACGGGCGACGCCGACGCGCTCGGCAGCACGTCGGTCACCGGCTTCGGCCAGGACTTCACCGGCGAGAGCTCGATCACGCTGCTCGACCAAATCGTCGAGGTCGACAACTCGGGCGTGTCAGTCGCCGATTCGGGCGGGAACTTCGCCTTCGGGAACACGTCGGACAACGACGCGCTCAGCGACCAGGTCGCGTTCCTCACGCTCGCGGGCGGAGATGCCGTGGCTGTAGGCACCGGCGGCAACGCTGAGGCAGTCGCGTCCGGCGGCGACGGCGCCGGTGGCAACGGCGCCGCGGTCGCGCCCGCCGGAGTGACCGTCGTGGGCAGTGGTGGCGCAGCGGGCGACGTCTCGCTCGCGGCCGCGACCGGCACCGCCGGTGCCCCTGCGACTACCGCGCCTGGCACCACCGGCACCGATGGCGCCCCGGGAGCACCCGGCGAGCCCGGCGGGGCCGGGACCGCGGGCGACGACTCGATCGCCACGGGTGGCGATGGCGACGCCGCGTTCGGGGGCACCGGCGGCGGCGGCGGCACAGGTCAGGCTCGGACCGGCACAGCCGGCACCGCCACCGGTACCGGCGGCGCGGGCACGGGCGGCGCGGCAACGGCCACCGGCACAGGAGAAGCGGGCACGGGGATTGCAACCGGTGGCGACGCGACGCTTACTGCGGACGACATTGTCGCGACGAACTCGTCGCAGAACACGAATGAGTCGAACGGCACCGCGTCGATCACCACCGGAGCCGCCGACGCGCAGGGCAACGTGGCGACCAACGATCTCTCGCAACGGGCGGCGACGTCCGGAGCGCTGAGCTTCTTCGACCAGGACGCGGTCGTCACCAACGACGGAGCCGCGCTCGCCGACAGCGGCGCGAACGTCGCGGTCGGCAACGCATCGGACAACGACATCTTCGGTAGGCAGACCGCCGCGGTCACGGTCACCGGCGGTACCGGCGATGGCCTCGGTGTCGGCGGGAACGGCTCGGCCCTGGCGATCGGCGGCGACGCCGTCGGCGGCAACGGAACCGGCCTCGGTAATGGCGGCGCCGCCGTCGGCGGCGCCGCCGGTACGGGCGGCGCGGGCGGCGCGGCGACCGGCGGCGCCGGTGGCGCGGGCACCGCCGGCGCGGGCGGCGCGGGCGGCGACGGCGACGACGGCGGCGCCGGTGGCCTAAGCGCGCTCGTCGGGGCGTTTGGAACAGCGACCGGCGCGCCGGGCGGCGCGGGCGGCGACGGCGGAGACTCGATCGCCACGGGCGGCGACGGTGGCCCCGCCTTCGGCGGCGATGGCGGCGTGGGCGGCGCCGGTGGCGCGGCCACAGGCGGCGCCGGCACCGGAACGGGCACCGGCGGCGCGGGCACGGGCGGCGCGGCCACGACGACGGCGACCGGCGGCGACGCGACCGGAATCGGCGTCGGCGGCAACGCGACGATCGACGTCGATGGATCGATCGTCACGGCGAACGATGTCGACTCCGAGAATGTGTCCGATGGCCGCGCGTCGATCACCACTGGCACGGCCACCGCATCCGGCAACGACTCGGCCACCACCGTCGCGCAGTCGGCCGACGGCGCCGGTCTCACGTTCGTCGACCAGTCGCTCGACATCGCCAACACCGGTGTCGCGCTGGCCTCGACGGGCGGCAATGACGCCACCGGGAACGCGTCACAGAGCGCAATCAACGATGGCCAGACTGCCGCGGTGCGGGCGCGCGGTGGCGACGCCACCGGTGTTGCGATCGGCGGCGCCGCGGAGGCCACGAGTCTCGGCGGGAACGCACAAGGTGGGTCCGGCACTGGTAGCGGTTTTGGTGGAATCGGCTTCGGCCGCGAGGGCGCTACCGGCGGCGCCGGCGGCGCGGCCACGGGCGGCGCCGGTGGCGCTGGCACCGCGGGCGCGGGCGGCGACGGGGGCGCGGGCGGTACCGGCGGCCCAGCCGTGGTCGACGCCAGCGGGGGCGCCCAGGGGGGCACCGCAACAGCGATAGGTGGTGGCGGTGGTGCGGGTGGCGACGGCGGCGACTCCATCGGCACCGGCGGTGCCGGCGGCGACGGCTTCGGCGGCGGCGGCGGCACCGGTGGCGCGGGTGGCATCGGGACTGGCGGCGCCGGCACCGGTACGGGCACCGGCGGCACCGCTACCGGCGGCGCAGCCGACGCGATTGCGACCGGCGGCGACGCCACCGCGAGCGCTACCGGTGGCGCATCGTCGATCAGCGCTGAGGACGTCGTCGCGGTGAACAGCGCGACAACCGCGAACCGCTCCGATGGCACCGGACAGGTGAGTACCGGCGCGGCGACCGCGTCCGGCAACACCGCCGCAGACACCGTGACGCAGGATGCGTTTGCTGACGGCGGCGCGATCAGCTCGATCGAGCAGTCGGTCGCGGTGGCCAACACCGGCGCGGCCGTTTCGACCACCGGCGCGAACGCCGCAAGCGGCAACGAGTCGCAGAACTTCGCCACGACCGACCAAGCCTCGGGTACCTCTTCGATCGGCGGCGCCGCCAGCGCGGCCGCGGTCGCCGGAGGAGCCGAGGCGGTCGCGATCGGCGGCGGTGCGATCGGCGGCGCTGGCACTGGTACTGGTTTTGGTGGAATCGGCTTCGGCGGCGCCGGTGGCACCGGCGGCGCGGGCGGCGCGGCTACCGGCGTCGCTGGTGGCGCGGGCACCGCCGACGAAGGTGGCGCGGGTGGTGCAGGCGGCACGGGCGGTTCGGCTCTGGTGATCTTGCCGCCGAACTCCATCGGCACCGCGACCGGCGGCGCTGGTGGCGACGGCGGCCTTGGCGGTGCCTCGACCGCGACCGGCGGCGACGGTGGCGCGGCGTTCGGTGGACCCGGCGGACCCGGCGGTGCCGGCGGGATCGGCGCCGGCGGCGCGGGTACCGGTACCGGCACCGGCGGAGCGGCGAGGGCCGGCGCGGCGGAAGCCGACGGCATCGCCGGTGCGGCGACGGCCGACAGCACCGGTGGCGCGGCGTCGCTCGACGCCGAAGACGTCGTATCGGCGAACACGTCGACGACCACCAACATCTCGGGTGGCACGGCCGACATCACCACCGGAGCGGCGGATGCGTCGGGCAACACTGCCGCGACGAACGTCCGACAGATCGCTCGGAGCGGCGACGGAGTCGCACTTGTCGACCAGACCGTCGACGTCGACAACGACGGTGTCGCGCTCGCAGTGACCGGCGCGAACATCTCGGTCGTCGGCAACTCGTCGGAGAACGACGCGTCGACGGCCCAGGTCGCGGGCCCCGCGGTCGCGGGCGGCGCGGCCAGCGCGGGGGCTTTCGGTGGCGACGCCATCGCGACGAGCCTCGCCGGAAACGCAGTCGGTGGTAACGGTGTAGGGAACGGCTTCGGCGGGGTCGGCCTTGGCGGCGCTGGCGGCTTCGGCGGAGCCGGCGGCGCGTCGACCGGGGGTGCCGGCGGGGTCGGCACCGCCGAAGCCGGCGGCGCTGGAGGTGTCGGCGGCCTCGGCGGCGACGCCATGATCGCTGCACCCGCGGGTGTGGGTTCGGCGACCGGCGGCAATGGCGGCGACGGCGGCCTCGGCGGTGCCTCGACCGCGACCGGCGGCGACGGTGGCGCGGCGTTCGGTGGCCCCGGCGGCCCCGGGGGTGGGGGCGGGCCTGGCTTCGGCGGTGCTGGGACAGGCACCGGAACCGGCGGAGCAGCGACGGCCGGCGCGGCCGACGCGGCGGCGACCGGTGGAGCCGCGGACGCGGCGAGCACCGGCGGCGCATCGTCGCTCGACGCCGAGGACGACATCGTCGCGGTGAACGCGGCCACGACCACTTCGCGCTCGAATGGCGCAGCCAGTGTGACGACGGGTGGCGCGACCGCGGCCGGCAACACCGCGTTCACGCGCGTCGCGCAGGACGCGAGCAGCGGCGACGGCATCTTGGTCCTCGATCAGCTCGCCACTGTGGACAACACCGGCGCGGCGACCTCGGTCACCGGCGCCAACATTGCCTTCGGCAACACGTCGGAGAGCGTCGCTTCGAGCACCGGCGCGGCCGGCCCGAGTTCGGCCGGCGGCGCCGCGGGCTCCGTCGCAGTAGGCGGCGCCGCCGCTGCGTTTGCGCTCGCAGGCGACGCGCAAGGCGGCGCTGGGGTCGGCGTCGGCGTCGGTGCCCCGGGCGCTGGCGGCGCCGGCGGTGTCGGAGGTGTGGGCGGCGCAGCCACCGGCGGAGCCGGCGGTGCAGCCACCGGCGCGCAGGGCGGTGCCGGCGGTGTGGGCGGCAACGGCGGCGACGTCACCC
>Ga0183260_10002064_pt1 | contig 16696 bp, 13 predicted proteins | sample AntDrymUQ4972206_2_FD_129768 | JGI IMG/M metagenome (GOLD analysis project Ga0183260, IMG submission 129768) | Polar desert sand microbial communities from Dry Valleys, Antarctica - metaG UQ497 (22.06) (version 2) (version 2) | ecosystem: Environmental > Terrestrial > Soil > Desert | place...
ACGCATGTCAAAAAAAAATTTGATACCAAATTTCTTTTTCAAGTAAAGGCCTACGTCAGCAGCAATATAACTGCGACAGTGCACCATATCAAAATTTTGCTCCCGTTGCAATTTCACTGCCTTCATGCGCATTTGTAGAGCATCATAAAATTTAGACAGCAGTGGCGGCCAGGAAGTAAACCATAGAGGCACCCACCGTATGTTTGATTCGGCGGTAAGCTTTTCTATAATGCTTTTTTCCCTGGCAAATCTTTCTTTTTTTTCAAAGCTTAAAATGGTAAACTTATAGCCGTGCTGAGAAAGTCCTTTTAAATACGGAAGTATCTGGGACTGGCCTAAAGGGTCGGTAAGGCCGTCATAAGTAATGTATAGGATGCTTGACAAAATTCTGTTTATACATTAAAGCATTATTGAAACCTTTTGCAAACGGTTGTTTAATAACAAAACCAGTTTAACTTTTTTAAATGATTTCATTGCCTTTAGTTAACACTTTTTAATAGCTCTTCTTTGCTGAAATTTATTTTAGGTACATGTAAATGGATTGAATCAAAAACGTCCTGTATAGGCTGATCATTTAAAAATTGCTTCATTGGTGCCTCTGCTATCGCAAGTTCTTCTTTTGTCAATTTAGTTTTTAATTGCTCAATAAATCCTTTGTCAGCAAATCCTACTTTTTGGAGGATATAAAACACATTTCGCACAAAATTTTCATTGCTTCCTGCCGGATACATCACCCTGTCCTTCAAAACATGAATTTTTTGATTTTCGGGATAAAAATCAAAGTTTTCCAGCACATTAACACCGGCATGCTTTAAAAGGCCTAAGCCACCCAATATTTTAAAGATTAATTTCTTATTGGTCTGAATGAATTTTGATTGACGTAGTAAGGCTATGGCGCCATCCTTTTTATCGTAGCTCCACATGGCATAGGTAATTGAAAAATCATGTGGATAAAAAACAACATGCGGCGTATATGAATCTACAAACTCTATATTATAACGAGGGTTTTTGTATATTTTTTCAATAGACATCTTAGCAAGCCCTTCCTCTTTGTCTAACACAAAGTCTTTTTTAAAAATTATCGATTCATAACCTTCTCCGAAGGGAGACACGGAAGTAAGTAACAGCCTGCCGTGATGATGAATACTTTGGTGTGTAATATTTGTAGCCCTGTCGGGTAAAGGCATCCAGCAATGCGCTGTAATGGAAAAGTCTTTGTTCTTTATTATTTCAAAGGCTATTACCGGATTTATTCTTTTTTGAGAAAAGAAGCCTGAGGATGAAAGGTTTCGCCTGATAATATCGAACAAAATAGTACTATCCCGGGCCATACTTAGCAAAACATCTTTTGCTTTTTCGTGAGCGAGGCGGTAATCATTATTTCGAAAAATAGAAGTAAGCTTTTCTAAATAAGCATCAAGATCTGTTTTCATGACCAATAAGCTTTTTAAAATTTGATAAATTGTTTTTTTCAATAAGAATATAGTTACTTTCTTCAAGCGGCTTTTTCCATTCTGTCAATTTCTTAACTTTTTCATCGTATATAAAAAATGTATAGCCTAATTCTTCAACCAGGCTGGTTACATCTTCTTCAGAAATATTAAATCCTTTAAGAAAAAAAGGATTAATCTCCATCAATATCACCGGCTTAAATTTCTCAATTGTTTTCCGCATGCCTTTCAAGGCAAAATACTCCGCTCCTTCAATATCAATTTTTATAAATTTTATGTTTGTAAAATCATTGATCAAGCTATCGAGGGCTATGACTTCACAATCTACTTCCTGCATTTTGGTGAATTTCACATGCTGCTCTCTTCCTTCCAGGTTATCATTCCGTTCACCAAAGTGTGCCTGCCCGGCACTGATGGCGCCAAAGTCTGTTACGGGAATGGTGAATTTATGCTGTTCATTTTTTTCACCTATGCCTTTATTAAACAGCGCTACATTTTTAAATTTATAATGTTTAACTATCAAGCGGCACACGTTATGTGTAAAGGGTATTGGCTCAAAGGCATATACTTTTTTACATAACCGGGCCAGAGGTACGGTATAATAGGCATAATTTGCTCCTACATCTACCGCCTCATCGTTGTTGGATAAAAGGAAAGGCAATAAATCCATTTCCTTTTCCTCCACTAATTTCAACTCTATATCTCTGACCTTTGCCTTGTATTGAAACCAGGAATAAAATGTGTTACCAAAAAGTTTGAAAAGTATAGGTTTTAAAAAACTCCGGATTGGTGAATGTACAGACGCCATTAAAAATCATTAACAGTTTAATATTATTAAATCGCAATTATAACCATTTCTTATACCACATTTGAAACATGAGCAGGTGCCATAGCTTTAGATAATTTTCTGTATGCCCATCAAAAAAATCTTTGACCAAATGATTTACTTCACTTTTATTAAATAATCCGTGCTCGTTAATGTTTTGTTCACTTAAAAACTCTTTTACCAGTTCTTTTAATTCATCACTTAACCAGGAAGCAAGGGGAATACTGAATCCCATTTTCGGTCTTTCCATAATCTTCCGTGGAATATATTTATGCACAATTTGCTTTATAATATATTTCTTCTGCCCGTTGTAATATTTATACTGTGATGGTAGTTGTGCTGCCCATTCAATAACATCCTGGTCTAAAAATGGCTCTCTTCCTTCCAGACTAACGGACATGGTTGCTCTGTCTACTTTCTGCAGAATATCATCTACCATATAGGTTTGGTAATCAATTGCCATCATATAAGCAAGCGGGTCATCGTACCCTTGTTTTAACCCGGTGCTGGTGTGCTCTGTTGGTAATTCCAAAATGGGTCGATTAAACAATCTTCCAATTTCTTTATTATTAAAAACATGGCTTACATTTTTAAGCAACTCCGATGTGGATGGGTCTGTCAATAAATTTTTCAATTTATCATACCGGCTGTGAAAGTTCTGCTTGTTACGGAAGTATGGAATTCTTTTTGATGAAATATTTTCCATAGCCGTTACAGCCACTCTCCGCACGGGCCGGGGTATGGAAGCTATTTTTTTTCCATAACGGGATATATATTCATAACGGTTGTATCCTGCAAAGATTTCATCTCCTGCATCTGCTGATAAAGCAACTGTAACTTTCTCCCTTGCTAACCTACTTACCAAAATGGTAGGAATAGCACTGCTATCTGCAAAAGGTTCATCATAGTAATACGGCAATTCCGGAATAATTTCCAATGCTTCTTCCGGTGTGCAATAATATTCTGTATGATCGGTGCCCAGGTGTTGTGCAATCTGCCTGGCATAAGGAGCTTCGTTCAGTTTTTCATCGGCAGTACCAATGGTAAAAGTCTTAATCTTTTCTATACTGTTTTTTTGTAGCAAGGCTGTTACACAGGAGCTGTCGTACCCGCCGCTTAAAAAAACACCTACAGGCACATCTGCCACCATGCGGTATTGAAATGCTCTTTCCAAAATGTCTTCTGTTTCGTTAATGGCGTTTGGTAAATCTATATTGAGCTTCGACTTATTATAATAATCATAAACATTCCAGTATTGAACGGTAGTTGTTTGTCTTGTCTCTAAATTTAACCGAAGAATACAACCAGGTGGTAATTTTTTTGTATTGCAATAAATACTGTGCGGATGAGAGATGTAACCATATTGCAAAAAGGAGGCAACAGAATTTATATTGATCTCTTTTTTAAATAAGGGATTTGCTGTAAAGGATTTTAATTCTGACCCGAGAATAAACAAATCATCTGACCAGTAATAATAAAAAGGCTTTACGCCGGCCCTGTCCCTGATGCAAATGATTTCAGCCATTTTTTCATCATATAATGCAAGGGAAAACATGCCGTGCCATTGTGAGATAGCGTCCACACCCCACTGCCGCCACGCATGCAAAATTACTTCTGTGTCTGAGTGTGTAGTAAATTGATGCCCCTCTTTAATTAATCTGTTCCTTATTTCTTCATAATTATAAATTTCTCCATTAAAAATAATATGTAATCCATCAAAATGCATGGGCTGATTAGCTGCCGTGCTTAGATCAATAATGGATAGGCGACGGTGACCCAAACCTATCTGTGCAATACTTGTTTGTTTAAAATACACACCTTGTCCATCAGGGCCCCTATGCAGAACAGCAGATATCATCTTTTCAAGAATAGCCTCGTTGCTCCTGTTTTTAAAATCTACAAAACCTGCAATACCACACATAGCTGCAAAGAAAATGCAATAATATTTAAATGAAGTTTATTTAAAATCTACTGTTGGGAATACTTATAAGTGTAATTGGGATGCATAAAGAACAGATCTGGCTTGTTGTAAAACTGTAAGCTTTTGTACTCATTACTGCTGATGGTCCACCATTGACCAGAAGCGGCAAAGGGTATAGTAACGCGGAACATATTCTGGTCATTTACTTTTTCCGGCTGCGACGGTTTGCCCCATGCATCGGCAAATACTGGTTGTCCGCTATGTCCATTACTGTAATAAATATATTTTTTGCCTTTGGGCACATAAAACCAAAGCGTATCCATTACTGTATAGGTAGGTATATTTTTGAAAGCAATCCATTGATCAGGTGGTGCATAAAACCGTATCCAGTTTGACTTGTTGATAAAAAGCTTGTACGATTTATTGACTGGCAGTTTTAATTTTATCTCCTTCCACTGCTTGTCAACGGAAACCTGCCGGGTGTGTATGATTGCATTGGTAGAAGTATCTGTACATTCAATAGTAAGCACCTGGCTTATGTTATTTTCAGAAGATTCGTTCACTTTTACCCAAAAATGTGCAATGCCGTTTATTCCACTCCGGATGTAAATCTCCGGAAAGTCAAGCAACATCATGCCTTCCGGAATTTTTTCTTTCTTTGGTGAAGTATTAAGAATGTACTGTCCTGTGTTATTCTCTTTCTGATAAAGAAAATCTTCAAGTAACGGATTGTTTTTACTATCCTTTACTAATAATGTATTCAACTCACTGTCCGATAAAAATGGAGTTCGCTTTATTTTTTCCGGATTTGCATCATACGGATTCCACCCTTGTGAATATGAATTATTAACAGGGAAATTGGAAATGAACAATTCAGAGATGCGGGTTGAATGAAGGATTGCTGAAGGATAAATTTGCCACACATAGGTTACCAGTTCCTCCCATGCCTGGGCTTTTTTCTCAGGGCTTAATGATTGAAAACGGTAGTAAAGGGAAACATAATGCAAGTAAGCCTGTAAATCGGTTATCCTGTTTCTTTCAGGACCATTAACAGTTGCTTTTGCTTTGCTTACTAAGTCTATCAGATAGGGAACATCGGCTGCACCAGTAAAACCCAATGATATTTTATCAAAATATTTTTGCATGGTAGACGAAGCCTTACCAAACATGTTTTTATAAAAATCAGATCGCTCCTTTTGTATGTTTTCCTTAATATCCCACCCTAACCTGCCTGCCAGGTATAACCCAAAACCTGTACCGCCAATACTGAAAGAAGACTCCAGCATAAAGCCTTGTAGCCCCTCCGCTTTCCAGTACTTCAGCTTTTTCAGCAGTGCATCATCTGAGTGAGCAGGCGGTAATGGTAAATTATAGCTCCAGTCAGCTATGCCATAATAATCATAAATAAACAGATTGCTATGCACCGTCCTCCATTTTTTAATTAATTGTTGCGGCGAACTTACAGTTTGATAAACATAAGGGATAACCTGTACAATAAGATTGGCAGCAAGTGAAAAAGGAGGCGGGGCAGCATGCGTACTATACGCATAAACATTGGCATATAGTCGCGGAGAAATTTTGACTAATTCTTTTGCAACTTCATTGGAAAGAAAAAAGATCCGGTCACTGTACGAACCCATTCTTTTACAATCCTCACATTCACAATCACCATAACCATCGGGAGGGTCAACGGAAATAGTTATTTTTTTATTCAAAAAAACTGTTTTTGCTAAAGTTTCTTTGCCTTCCTGCACCCTATCCTGTATGAATAATTTTCGCAGGGCTATATTGCTAATGCACCATTTTGCATCCGGGTGCCAGCTTGTTCTTTTCCCATTTACCAAAGCAAGGTATTCGGGGTGTTTTTGCAACTCAGCCTGATATTTATAATTAAACGTATCCCCATAATGTCCTGCCAGTTCTACCTCTCCGCCCATCCGGTTTCTTCGCTTCCAATCATCCCAGTTTTTCTGAATTGTAAAATCGGGGTCAATGGATTTTACGTGGGCCATGCCTCCTGTACCTGTAAAATTGCGAAGGTGAAAAGATGGCGCACCGTATTGCTTAACGTTAATTGTAATGTTATTTAGCCGGGGTGTATAAGACCATTTATCACCGGGAAAGTACCAGCGAAATCCCAGTTTATCTAAGTATGTGTAAATGGCTCTCGAGAGGCCTAAAGGATGTGATGCTGCAAGGTATATATGCTGAGCATCCGCCGAAATAACAAAATCTTCAATTGAACCGTCAATCAATTTTTTTTGCAAGTCAGGTGAAACGAGACTAGGTTTATTCAAAAAAATATAAATGCCGGCAGCCCTGGACGGAGTTTGAACTGGTGCAACAGAAAACTCTTTCCCCGTTGCTTTTTGTAAATAGATTTTCAGATCATCTATTGATTGTAATGTGATATTTTCTTTTATACCCGGGTCAATAAAAATTTTCTGATTGTACAAACCGGGACTGTTTTGAGCAATGCCGCTTACAAAAAGGAGCTGCAAAAAAAAGATAAAAGATACAATTAATGGTAGCCGGGTGTTTTTCATTGGAAACAAAATGCAGGACATTGATTACAAATGCAGTGCCTTTATAGAAAAGAAATGCTAAGTATTTGAAAAATTGTGTGTTTCCGGTTAAAGATTCGGGGTTATAGAGGGTTGCATATATTTTAAATAAACTCAAAGCTTTATTTCTTTATAATGCAGCTTATTAATTTCTCCTAATTCTTCGGTTTGAACCTTTTCTTTGGTAAAAAGATCATAAACATTTCGAAAAAAATTTTTTATAGGTTTGGGAAGCAACCTTCTGTAAAAATTTTTTACAAAGCTAACACCTTCCGGTCTGATACCGGATTTTATTGAGTCGCTTGCTGCCCAGCTTATAGCATAATCGGTTTGTTGCGGTGTATTTTTAAATATTTCAACTTCTTCAATCTTTTGTGCTATAAACATCAAAGAAGTTGGCAAACTGTTCACCAGCATTACCCTGCTGTTTACCTCTTTAGGATCGGCTACTTCAAACAACCGGATGTTATTTTCATCATTTGTAAGAGGACAGATCAGCATTTTTTTAATAACAAAACCATTTTCTTTTGAAAAAACCCTATAATACAGGTCAGGGCTGAATTGATAAAACCCGTGCCCCATTTGATTATTAGCTGGTGATATGCTAATATAATGCCCTCCTTTTTTTAGCGCCAACATACAGTTGCGGATGGCAACGGGAAAATTAAAAACATGTTCAATTGTGCCCCCATCTACTATTGCATCAAATTTATTTTTCAATGTATCAGGAACAGGATTATTCAAATCATGAATAATGGTTGCTTTTTCATAATCAGAATAATCCAGGCTATCAACTGAATCAGCACCGAGAATTTTAAAAAGAGGCTCAGCATAACCGTCCGGAAACTTCACCTCGTTAATTTGCAAACTGCTATTTTGAAATTTGTCTATACTTTTTTGAATACTATCTTTTGTAGCATATAGGTTCAACCGCCCTAATGTAAGCGTGTTTTTAAAGTATGCACCTTGTTGTTTGGCAAAAAATAAAAAATTTGTACAATTATTAGTGATAGCCATAGTAGAAATTGGGAAGAAAATATAAAGAACCGGCACAGAAAACCGCCTAACTCATTAATCCAGGGAATCTTTATAAGAAGATAATTGTTGCAGCGTATCCACTGCATACCATTTACTGGGGTACAAATTACTGCAATGAAGACTGTTTTTTTGAATTAAAGCATTCCATACATTATAAAAGTTGGACGCCGGTTCAATCAAAGCATTCACTTTTTTTGGATGAATAATTTGTATCCCGGAGCAATACATATCGGTTGCATCATATCGGGAAAGTTTTTTCACTACATTATTCTGGTGTACAATATAATCGCCTTCAAGCCCCGGTATAGGCTTTACCGGTATTACCATACAAGGCGGGCAACCTTTTGAAAAATATTCTTTTGTCAGCAGTTGAAAATCCAATTCAATCACATTGTCGCATGTTAATACAAAAACCGGTTCGTCCAGTTCCCGCATTAAAGTGTTGAATAACCACCAGGCATTGTCCTGACCTGTCGTGTTAAAAACACCGGTCACATTATTTTCTATTACGTGAGCTGCCAGCATAGGGCCCTTATAGCCAACAGTTACATAGATGTAGGGGATTTTTTCTCGTAAATACTTAAGCCCCCGGGCAATTAAAGTAGAGCCGCTAACCGGGGCCATTGCTTTGGGTATAATATCGGTAAGCGGCTCCATTCTTTCTCCTCTTCCAGCCGCCATAATTAAGGCATAGCGTATAATCATCAGATTTCAGGTTTATTAACAATTAGATTTAACATCTCTTCCTCATTTAACCGACCGGCATTGGCAGAAGATATTTCGTCGGTAAGGGCGTTTGCAAATTTCTTATAAAAATTTATGTAATAATAGGGATTTCCGTCAATTTCAATTTCTTGCACCTTAGGTAATTCAATTTTTCCTATCAATACTTCGTCCAACTTATCACCGGGCCTTTCGTCTATCTTCTCATAGGGAATATTAAATTTTTTTGACCATACTTTCAAAATATCTTCAATCTTTGCCGCCCTCATCTTCAACGCTAAAATGCCACCGTGGTATGTTTCGATATTATTCATTGCTGTAACAACAAGATCTGCGGCATCATACACCGTGAGGAAAAATCTACGCATTTGCGGACCGGTGGTACCTATTTTTTTGTCAGCTTCCGTCATACGTTCCCATATAGGAAATACCGATCCTGTAGACCAGGCTATATTTCCGAACCGTACACAGATAAATTTAGTTTCAGTACGTCCACTCAAAGAGCTGAACAATCTTTCCATAATGGCCTTAGAATGTCCGTAAATATTGCCAACAGGAGGCGCTGCTTTATCAGTACTAATGCCTACCACATTTTTTATCCCGCACTCTATGGCTTGCCGGGCTATATTTTCCGACCCGATCACATTTACATCAATGCACTCAAAAGGGTTTTTCTCCGATACATCTACATACTTGGTGGCGGCAGCATGAATGATGGTATCGGGACGAAATTCATTCAAAGTGTCCCGGATAGATTTTTCATTCGTAATGTCCAACGGCACAACCACACAGCCTGTTTTTAATTCCGCCAACATATTATTGGCGTTATTGCGACCACCCAATAATACCTTATTATCCTTGCTTAGTTTTATAGCCAAATGGCGGCCTAAAAAACCGGAACCTCCGGTAATCAGAATTTTTTTCATGCGTGCTTATTCATTTAGTAGTTGAATGCTCTAAAAAGCTAAGAAAGAAATTTTTGATAAAGGCAAAAAATCTTTTTGTAAAGAACATTCCTTTACCATTTGTGAGGGACTTGGAGAAATGATTGCCGGCCTGCCGCCTTTTCCCTATATGCAGCGAATGTATGGCCTGATGAAAATAATAGTTTGCATTAATATACCCAATATAGTTCCCGTACTTTTCCCTGAGTGCAGGAGTAGTTTGGATCATGCTGATGATTTGTTTTCGTTGATAATCGAGGTTATTATACATAACGCTGTAAACAGACCGACCTTCATGCTCCCTAATGCCGCAATTGATCCGGTTGATTCTTCCTACATTATAATAGGCAAGCACACGAAACCAGATTTCATAATCTTCTGAACCAATCATTTTCAAATCTTCCGTAAATAAAAATTTCTCGTATACATCTTTATGAAGAAATATACCTATACAGGAAAGAAAATTGCCCTGACAAATTTGTTTATACTGATTAATGAGAGGCTGGAAATTTACTGTTTTCGTTCGTTTGCCTTCCTCGTCTATAAATTCATATAAATTATGAAAAATCTTTTGTTGAGGGTTTATTTTGGAATGCTCGTACGCGTCGCGTAAACAGTTTGGATATATAATATCATCGGAGTCGAGCAGCGTCAGGTAATTTCCTTTGGCGTTTTTAAAACCCACGTTCCTGGAATAAGCCCTTTCCATATTTTGTTCGTTCCGAAAATATCTTATCCGGGGGTCTCCTTCATAATTTTTCATTACTACCGGAGTACTATCCGAAGAAAAATTGTCGACTACGATAATTTCAAATTCCGTAAACGTCTGCTGTAAAACTGAATTGATCGATTGCCGTAAAAGATCAGCCCGGTTATAAGTGGGAATAATTACTGAGAAAAAAGGTGATTTGCTCATAAACATTAATTACCTCTTCATAACGGTATTCAATAGTTGCTCATAGTCGCAACCAATATTATTAATATTAAAAGCACTCGTTACGGTATCAAATAACAGGTTACCGCACTTTTGTATATCAACTCTGCCTTCCGCAATATTTTTCAGGATGACATACGATTCTTCAACCGGATTTTCTTTGTTGACCAAAAAACCATTTTTACCACTATTAATATAATCTTCAAAATCGCCAACTCCCTGACAAACAATAACCGGTTTTTTGCATAACCCAACTTCCTTCACTGCACTATTGCTTGCCTCGCTATAGGACAGGTGCATAAAAATATCAGCGGCGGCAATATAATCAAATACATTTACCTTTCTGCCTAACAGGAAAATATGGTTGTTCATACCAAGTTTTTCAATTTCCGTTCTTAGTTCGGCTTCTGCAGAGCCTGAACCAAGGCATAGAAATTTGCAATCAATAGCGTCTTCTTCCACTAGTTTTTTAATAACAGTGAGCATTTCTTTATGACGTTTTGTGGGGACCAGCCGGGCAACAGATAAGATAAGCAAAGACGCCGGAAATTTCTTCCTGATACGGTCAGCCTGCATTTGATCCGGCGCTTCATATTGGTTAAAGTTGTAGCCATAATCAATACGGTGCACCTGCCTGCCATTTACTTTTTCATTCCTGACCCAAAACTCACGGACCACAGAAGAGGGAGCGACTTTAACAGGTGTAAGTGAATTAATGATTTTATTAAATAACCTTGCCTTTCTTTTATTAAGCTGATAGTCCTCGTCTGTATTATGACGAACATAAATTAATTTGAAAGGCATCACTTTCCTTAATAAACCCGCAATTAATGCGGGCACTTGCTGGTGAGCAATTACAATATCTATTTTGTATTTTTTAATAATGGAACAAAGCTTTTTAAAATTGCTTGTATAAAAGTTCAATTTTCCATTCCCTGCTTTTAATTTAACGGCTTCTGGATAAACGCCCAGCCCTTCAACATACTTGTGCAAGTAACCTCTTTCACAAGTAGTAAGTAACACCACCTTATGCCCTTTTTGAACCAACATTTCCATCACTGATTGTTGCTCAACTGTTCTTAAATTATAAGGGAAAAAAATTAAAATATTCAATTTAAAATGCCTTTTAAGACAGAAGTAATTTTAGTTGTTAGCATTACTTTTCATCTTTGGCAAAATATGAACGTCAAATAAATCATTTTGTGAACAAAACTTCTCTTTTGACATTTTAGAATACTTATAGATAATATCGTAGTTGCACGTTTCAAGAAAGTCATAAATACCCTCTAAGGTATTTCCGTTTGAAATAATTCCTAATGGATGAAGAGATAAAATGCCATAAGGCCGTAGTGCTGTTAAAACATTTTTGCAACCTAACAACACATTATATTCAAAACCTTCAGCATCAATTTTAATGAAATCAATTTGAGCGATTTTATTATCTATAACAAAATTGTCAATGGAAGTTAGCTTGACGTGTACCTTGTGAAGATGTCTATCCACTTTGAATCCAACAAGACTGTTACTATTGTCGCCTTCATTATCAGAAATATAAAAAAAAGTTTCTCCATCTTGGTCGGCTACAGCTTCATTTAGAGGAACAATACAATCTTGCATTTTATTTATAGCAATAGTTTTTTGCAATAATCTCTGTGTACTAGGTGTAGGTTCGAATGCATAAACTTTTCCATTATTGCCCGTTAGTTGTGCCGCTCTTACGGCAAAAAGACCTATATGTGCTCCAATATCAATAACTACATTTTCTTCGGAACAATACTGTTTTAAAAACTCAAAATTATCGTGCTCATAATTTTGTGGGAAATAACGGGAATAGCGGACAGGCAACCTTAAATGAAAACCATTGAAATTTCTCTCAACACCTTTTCCTAATGTGATAAAGTCTAATAGTTTATATGCAGATTCTTTTATTAAACTCATATATTTAATAAATTTAAATTGTGTTATTTTGCGTTCTAAATATCTTGCTCAGGCTATAAAATTTATCTACAAAATAAATTGCAGCCACTGCCATTAAAAAATAAACAACTATGCTCGTGTAAGTTGCGCCTAAAGCTCCAAACCAGCGCACAAAAAAAAGATTCATTACAAGACTAATAATCATTCCAAAAATAGATATGGACATGATCAAACTATTTTTTTTGGTGTTGAGCAAAAAGGCTAAGAAAACATTATAAATAGCCCAAAAAAAAAGACCTATTGTTAAATAAATAACATATTGCTTTCCCGCATAAAACCGGGGCCCAATAAAATATTTAAAGAAAAGAGGTGTTGCCATGATAACAGATACGGTAATAAAACCAGCACTACCTATATAAGCAAAAATTATTTTCTTCAGTTTATTATAATCAATTTTATCAAGTGATAAGCTTCTGTAAATGGGAGGGTAAAAAACATTGCTTAAAGTAAGAGTACCTAGGCTCACTATGATTGCTATTTGTGCACCAGCACTGTAAAACCCGACATCCCCAGTGCCTTTATAATAATTAATAAAGAAACGGTCTGAATAGCCCAAAACAAATATGGCAAGCCGTTCCGGCACGAAGGGCAAACCGCTAAAAAAGTTTTTTTTAATAGCACTCGTGTTAAAAACACCAGTATATAAACCCCATCTTTTTATAAGAAAAAAGATAACAATACACATCAGGCATAAAGCAGCAATATTACTTCCCAGCCTTCCCTGCCATCCCAGTTTTAATATAACGACAAATAAAATGGTTAATCCTATTTCAATAACATTTTTTAAAATAGAGTATATGGAAAAAAGCCTGTGCTTTCCTTTGTCCCTGATAAGGGTTAAAATAACATCACTATATATATTTAGTAAACAGGCAAATGGAATAAGAAGTGCAAAAAAGAGATTAATATGGATGAAGTTCTCAATGTAGGAATGGCCTATTAAAATTATAAGAGTAAAAAACACGCATGAAATCAAAGGTATTGAACCAGCATTCGTAAAATGTTTACTGAATGAAGCTTCATCCAATTTAAAAAAATCAACCCCCAGAATATATTGAACGCCTAATGCAATAAATGGTGATAAAAAAAATAAAGAGGAATTATAAAGATTAATTATTCCATAATCTACTTCGTTTAAATGATGTGTAACAAGAGAAAAAGTAATAAATGAAATAGCGGCATTAAAAAAAATGGTAAAACCGTATATGGACAAAGACTTAAAATGATTCACTTTATATAAGATGGATTATTTGAACGCAGCAATTTATTTTAACTCCAACAAAAGTGTTTGAATATCCTCATAAGGTATAAAAGCATTTTGCGTTTTGTTTTTGGCAAACAAATAATTTAAACTTCCGGGATTATTGAGAAGAGTTTGGTCTGTTCTAAGTAAACCATCATTGAGAATCATATATGCATAATAACCTGTTTCCTTAAGAAACCTCTCAAAAAAACATTTTCTTTGCGTATCCAGAATTATTTCACATTGAATTAAAGCCTTCTGATTTTTAAAAAAATTTTTCCCTCCTTCAAAAACTTCCTTTTCATACCCTTCAACATCAATTTTTATAAGATCTACATCTATATTATTATTTTCAAAAAACTGGTCAAGAGAAAGCTGCTGAACCTCAATAGTCTTCCATTTGATCCCGCCATTATATGTGTGTTTGCTAAACTCAGTATTAGCTGAACTTGTATCAGCAATTTTATTATTCATGGGAACGGCGAAGCTTATCAATTTATCAGTATTGCCAAGTGCATTTTCAACTACAATTATGTTTTCCAAATTGTTTAATTGAATATTCTTTTTTAATCTAACAACATTTACAGGATGGGGTTCGAAGGCAAAAATTTTTGCTGAGGGATTAACCTTACTACTAAGACATGAATAAATTCCTGTATTAGCCCCAACATCATAAATAACACTTGACTTCTTAGCAAGTTCAAGAAAAAATTTTAAATCTTTCGATTCGTGGTAATGCTTATCATAATACAATATATGAACGATATTATCATCTCCAAGTGAAAACATTTTAAATTGTATGCCGCTAAATTTTATATCCACTATTCCTACAACCGGCCATCTGCTAATTAATTTGTTAATAAGTCTTTCGGAGCTCCTAAGTATATTGCCAAAGCCTTTATTTATAAACCTTATACTTCTGATATATTTAAAAAAGGCTTTCATTTATTTATTAAAATATTTTAAAACTGAAGGTTTTTTATTGTGGAAAGGCTTAATAGCTTTAGATTAATATTTTATTTCAATAATCGGATTATATATATATACGTTTTTAATTTTTGCAGGTAATTATCAGAAAGAAGAATTTTTACAGCAATTACAGCACTAACGACGAAGCTTTTATGTTCCTTGAAAAAAAATTGAAAACCGACGGAGGAATAAAAATAGTTCGATGTTATATGAAATATCTTCCTTTTTAATGCAAACCATTAGTACCCGTCTTTTTAATACAAGCAAAAGCCAGTAGTTCTAAACACTTGAAACAATGGAACTGCCGGTTACCTGCTTATATAGGTTTATGAGCTTACCGAGGTAAACTTCTTTATTTGCTTTTTCGCTGGCCATCTGGTGCATTTTTTCACCATCTTTTTTAAGCAGGTAAGGGTTAGACAAATATTTTTTTATTACACTCCGCAAAGAGGAAGGATCTGATAAGGAAACAAAATTGCATTCCTCTCCCAGCAATTCATGAAACGCGGGTATATCGCTCACTACAACAGGAAGGCCGCTAGCCATGGCCTCGAAAAGCGCCAAAGGAAAACCTTCCGTTAACGATGGCATAAAATACAGATCGTAATGCTTAAGTACCATACTTGAATCAGTAATCTCTCCTTTAAAAAAAACATGCAGATGGTGGTCTTTGGCTTGTTTGTCTAATTCCAGCCGTTGAAATCCCTCGCCATAAACATCACATGTAACATTCAGGTCTTTTAAAAATTCAAAGGCATCCAAAATATATTGCTGATTCTTTATGGTCTTAATATTACCCAGCGATACAAGCTTCAGCTTTTTTTCTTCAGGCATTTCTTTTTGTATCCCATTGAAATATTTTTCCGGTATATAATTATTAATGATGCATGTTGTTCCTTTAAAAGAAGTGGCTTGCAAATAATCCTGTAACACAACGTTTGATACAGCAATGCAGTAATGTGCCGGTTTTGATACTAACCTGTCTACAAAGCGGTAATACCATTTCTCTGCGTTTTTTGAAAATTCAAAATGCTGTGTAAAAATTAATGGAACGGAAGAAGGAGTGAGCCATTTGGCAAACACCGTAGCAAAATATAAATGTGAATGAATAATATCAGGCTTATATTCTTTTACAATCTTCTTGTATAACTTTCTTTTCGATGGTATGGCAGTAATTTTTTTTGCATCCAGGCAGATGTATTTTGCGTTTGCCGGTAAAAGAGCTTTGTCTTTGCCTGGAAAAAGTGTAACAACTAAATGTTCAAAACCAGTTAATTCAGCAATGGTATTGCACAAAAGTTTTTCCGCTCCACCTATTTGAAGAGAATCAATAATATGGATGATCTTTTTCAATAGTAAAATTAAAAAGGAATTATTTGAAAACGTCTTGTCACCCTGAGCCTGGCGAAGGGTCGTTTAATGAAACAATTTTTTTTATTTTATCAAGTAGGTTTCGGCAAGCTCAACCTGACATAATATACGTACTGTCACCCCGAGCCTGGCGAAGGGTTGTTTTATCAAGTAGGTTTCGGAAGGCTCAACCTGACAACAAACTCAACGTGAGTTTATGATATTGAAAGACTTTACAAAACCTAAAAGGTTAATAAGTCACTGAAATATTTTAGCCCTTATTTTCCTGCCTTTCATTTTGTGAACCGTAATGAATTATAAAGATGTTTCAAAAAAAGCTTAAAATAAGGTAGCCGCGGATGAAAATGCTCGAAAAAATATTTTAAGTTTAGAAAGATCGGTTTTTGAGTCAGATAAGACTCCAGGTAATAAATATCAACATTCTCTTTTACTTTTCTCACCCATTTCCTAAGTGCCCGGGAAGGAATATAATAAGATGCCTCATTGGCAATAGCATCAAAAACAGCTTTTTCTTTTGAGAGGTTTTCTTCATTTAATAACCAGGTCTCATTATTGCCATGATCTCTCCATACGCCAACCGGCTTATTATAAAATGCAACCTGCCCTTTTAACGCAAGTCGTAAAATTGATTCCGAATCACTGCGCAAAGTATCTGACCTGTAAAAATCTGTTTCCATTGCTTTTTTCCTGTTATACAATGCAGCCAAATGATGAACACCAAATTTTTCAGGATAA
>Ga0183260_10002065_pt1 | contig 16695 bp, 16 predicted proteins | sample AntDrymUQ4972206_2_FD_129768 | JGI IMG/M metagenome (GOLD analysis project Ga0183260, IMG submission 129768) | Polar desert sand microbial communities from Dry Valleys, Antarctica - metaG UQ497 (22.06) (version 2) (version 2) | ecosystem: Environmental > Terrestrial > Soil > Desert | place...
AACCGTCTCCTTTGCGGTCAGCGAGTAGTGTCCGGCCGCGAATGATGGCGGCACGATCTGAGCGTCGCGTGAGCGGCGCATGTGGGTTCGCTAAGCGACTGCGGTCTGAGGTTTCCAACCAGCGTGCGTGGAAACGCCTCAAATCGTGAAGACGACGCCTCCGCCGCTGAGGGAACGCGCCGGCGCGACGATCCGGCTCTGGATCGAGCTGTTCGACCAGCACCGCATCCTCAACAACGCGAGCGCGATCTCGTTTCAGGCGCTGAAGGCACTCGTACCGCTCGCGCTCTTCGGCATCGCTCTGCCCGGCGTGGTCGGGCTCTCGGACATCTGGGACGACCAGCTCAGGGAAAGCTTTTCGCGCCAGTTCACGCCCACAGTGTTCATCGCGATCGACACCGCCGTGAGGAAGATCATGCTGGAAGGGAGTCCGGCGCTGCCGATCTTCGCCGGGGTCTTGCTGCTCTGGTACGTCTCCGGGTTGGTGCGTGCCTGCATGGGCGGCATGAACTCGATCTACGAAGCCGATGAGAAGCGGCCGCTGCTGCGACGCTGGGGCCTTTCGTTCGCGCTCGCGCTGTGCGTGACCGGCGCCGTCGTACTAGCGGTGCTCGCAGTCACGGTGGGTCCGCGGATCGATCGCGGCGGAGCAAGCCACATTCTCCTGCTCGTCATCCGGTGGCCGTTTGCCGTCATCGCACTCGGGCTCGCGGTCGGCGTGCTCGTCCACTATGGCCCTGCGGAGCGCAGACGGGTGCGGTGGGCGAGCGTCGGCGCGGGCGTTGTCGTGGCGGCGTGGATCGTTCAGTCGTTGCTCTTCGCCTGGTATGTCAGCTCGTTCGCCAACTTCACCTCCGCGAGCGGCGCCCTCACGGTCTTCCTCGTGCTCACGGCCTTTCTGTACACCGCCTCGATCATCTTCCTCGTGGGCGTCCAGATCGACGAGCTCTTGCGCAAGGATGCCTCTGCGGGTGAGAAAGGAATCATTGGGGTGCTTCGTCAGGGGATACAGGGGTAGCACGAGCCTGGTCTGCGGCGAAGCCGGACCGAGGGGGATTCAGGTTCGCTCACAACCCCGCAGCTCAGTTCGTTGACGCTTATTGTGGCTCTCCGGCGCCATCCTTGCCGGTATTTGAGCGGTGCGTAGCACGAGGGAGGTCTCATGGCTGAGAGTGACGGGCTGGTTTCCCTGCGCGATCGTCGCTTTGCGGCGATTCAGACAGTGTTCCGCCGTTCGAACGAGCGTCTGAGCCGGCAGCTCGGCTTCGCACTCGGATCCGCGCTCTACGTCTGCGAATGCGGCGACGACTCGTGCAGCGACCTCATCTCACTGAACCAGGTTGAGTACGAGCACGTTCGCTCGGACTCGACCTGGTTCCTGATCGCGTCCGGTCACGAGATCCTCGCGGGTGACTCGGAGCGAATACTGGAGACGCACGAGCACCATCAAGTCGTTGCGAAGAGCGGTGCAGCAGGCGCGATCGCCGACGCGCTGGACACACGCCGCGTCCGCGCGGTAGCTCGAGATGGGTGACCCAGGACGCGAGCGACCGAGTGCCATCGGGGACTACGGCTTCGTCTCCGACTGTCATTCGGCCGCGCTGATCGATCGTTCCGGCTCTGTGGACTGGTGGTGCGTTCCGCGCTTCGATTCCCCCTCGGTCTTTGGTCGGTTGCTTGGCCCCGATGCCGGCCACTGGTCGCTCTGCCCTTCGGCCGCCTTCGAGTCCACGCGCCACTACGTCCCCGACTCTCTGGTCCTGCGAACCGTCTTCACGACGGCGGGCGGCGAGGTGACGGTCTCCGACGCCCTAGGCCTCGAGCTGGGGGCGCGAGGCCACGAGATCGGCCTCCGCAGCCCGCACGTGTTGCTGCGACATGTCGAGGGATCCAGCGGCGTTGTCGAGATGATCACCGAATTTGCTCCTCGCATGGAGTACGGACTGACCGTCCCCAACGTCGTCGGCTCTGGGGACGCGGTGACGGCACGTGGCGGGCCGGTGGTCCTCTCCCTCAGCGGTGGGGTCACACTCTCGCCGAGCGCCGGCTGCGCTAGGGCGCGGTTCACCGTCCGTGCCGGCGAGCAGGTGAACTTCAGGCTGGCCTTCACGCCCTCGTCCGAGTTGAGCGCAGCCGACCGTGGCGATGCGGCCGTGCTCGAGGACACGATCGCCGGCTGGGAGTCGTGGGCGCAGCTGCACGACGGCTACCGGGGGCGCCACCGGGACGCGGTCCGGCGCAGCTCGCTCGTGCTGCAGGGACTGACCTACCAGCCGACCGGTGCGGTCGTGGCGGCCGCGACGACCTCACTGCCGGAGAAGTGGGGCGCCGACCTCAACTTCGATTACCGCTACGCCTGGCTGCGCGACCTCAGCCTGACGATCCGCTCGCTGTGGATCGCCGCGTGCCCGGACGAGGCAAACCGGCTCTTCCGGTGGATCGCGGACGCCAGCGGTCACCTCGGCGCAGACGAGCGAGTTCAGATCATGTATGGCGTGGAGGGCGAACGGAACCTCGCCGAGCACGAGCTCGCACACCTGCCCGGCTTTCGAGACAGCCGGCCGGTGCGGATCGGGAACGCTGCCTGGGATCAGGAGCAGCTCGACGTCCTCGGTGAGGTCCTGGACGCGGTCGAGCAGCTGCGCGACCAGCTCGGAGAGCTCGACGAGCCGACCCGCGAGCTCCTCATCGCGCTGGCAGACCGCGCCGCCACGACTTGGCGCGAGCCGGACGCGGGCATGTGGGAGGCCCGCGACAAGCGGCGCCAGTACGTCTCCTCCAAGGTGATGTGCTGGGTCGCGCTCGACCGGGCGGTCCGGCTGGCCCCGCTGCTCGGCGACGGAGCCGATCTCGAACGCTGGGAAGAGGCCCGTGAGCGCGTTCGGGTCGCCGTACTGACCAAGGCCTGGAGCGAGCGGGCCGGAGCCTACACCGGCGCTTTCGGCTCCGACGACCTCGACGCCTCGGTCCTCTTGCTGCCGCTCGTGCGGTTCCTGCCCGCGCGCGACGAGCGGATGTGGGCGACGATCGAGGCGGTCGAGCGGGAGCTCGGCGACATCGGACTCGTGCGCCGCTGGCCCGACGATCCCATGGGCTTCCTCATCTGCACCTACTGGCTGGTCGAGTGTCTCGCCCTGGGCGGCGACGTCGCTCGGAGCGAGGAGTGGTTCGCGCGAGCGACCTCCTACGCCAACGACCTCGGTCTCCTGGCCGAGGAAGCCGACCCTGACCGCAAGGAGCTCCTGGGCAACTACCCGCAGGCGTTCTCGCACGTCGGGCTCATCAACGCTGCGTGGCGCCTGACCGAGGCGTCGGCATCATCACCCGAGGCGGCACCCAAGGAGGCGTCATGACCGGACGGCTGCAGGACAGGATCGCCCTGATCACCGGATCCGATTCGGGAATCGGACAGGCAACGGCGATCGAGTTCGCCAAGGAGGGCGCCGACCTGGTGGTGCACTACTTCGAAGACGCCGCCGGCGCCGAGGAGACCCGGCAGAAGGTCGAGGCGGAGGGCCGCCGTGCGATCGTCGTACAGGCAGACATCGCCGACGAGGAACAGGTCGGCAGGCTCTTCGACGAAGCGGTGAAGGAGTTCGGGCGCGTCGACATCCTCATGAACAACGCCGGGGTCGACGCCTCCGGCGACGAGGTCGCCGACCTTTCGACCGAGACCTTCGACAGGGCAATCCGAACCAATCTCTACGGCGCCTTCTTCTGCTGCCGGCGGTACGTGCAGCTGCGCAAGTCGGGCAGCGAGACGAGCGGCAAGATCATCAACGTCACGTCGGTGCACCAGAACATCCCGAACGCCGGCGGAGCTGACTACGACTGCTCGAAGGGCGCCCTACGCATGCTCACCCGGACGCTGGCGCTGGAGCTGGCGCCTCTGAAGATCAACGTCAACAGCCTCGGTCCCGGCATGGTCTTGACACCGTTCAATCAGGCGGCGATCGACGACCCCGAGCTCCTCGAGGAACAGGTTCAGAGTATCCCCTGGAAGCGGGCTGCCGAGCCGGCGGAGATCGGCCGGCTGGCGGTCTTCCTCGCGTCCGCTGACAGCGACTACGTCACGGGCGCGACGTACTTCATGGACGGCGGGTTGATGATCAACCTCGGTCAGGGCGCGTAACTAGGGGCCGGCGACCGAAACCCGCATCTGCTCGCGCGGTGTGAGGATGGTGTCCGCGTTGTCTGAAGATTCGCTAACACGGCTGCGGCGGCGGTTGATACTCCTTGAAAGGGCAATAAGGATCCTCGTGCGTTCCTTTTCGCTCAGCATGCGCTGGTGGCTTGGGCTCGCCTTCGCGGCGGTCGCCGCGGCGACCGCCGTCGCAGTCGCGGTCGGGATGTCGAGACAGGCGGAAGCCGCCTTCCGCGCGGACGCCGAGGTGCGGGCGGTCGAGCACAGCCTGGCGGCGAGCGCCGCGCTGCGGCAGGCGATCAGACGCGGCAACCTTGTCGAGGCCGTGGACGCCGTCTCCGCGCGTCGCCGGCTCGCGCTGTTCGTGCTCGATCGGAACGGGCGTCCGATCACGCCGCGCCGCGCCGCGCAGACCGAGCTCGCCTCGATTCCCGACGTCGACCGGGCGATCGGCGCCGCTCTCGAGGGGCGCCGCTGGGTACGCACCTACGACCGCGGAGAGGTGACGGTCGTCGCCTTGCCGATGCCCTGGGAGTCCGGGGCCGCGCTCGTCACGTACTCCCTGCAGCCCGGCTATGGCGCGACGATGGCGATGATCAAGGACCAGATCGGCTCCGTCCTCGTCTGGGCGATCCTGCTCGGCGGGCTCGGCGGCTTTGCGATTGCGTTCCTGACGACGAGGCGACTGCGGCGGATCGCGTCGGCCGCGCGCGAGATCGAGGCCGGAAACTTCGGCCGCGCGCTCGAGCCGCGCTTCGTCGACGAGATCGGGTCGCTCGCCTCCACGATCGACCGGATGCGGGTGCGGTTGCAGGAGTCGTTCGACGGGATCCAATCCGAGCGGCTGCTGCTCCGTCGCACGCTCGAGCGGCTGGACCAAGGCGTCGTCACCGTCGATGCCGAGCTCACAATCCAGGCGGCGAACGACGCGGCGGGCGCGCTCCTCGGCGTCGGTTCGCTCGCCGAAGGCGCGCCGCTCCCGGATCCATGGCCCGACGTCCCGCTGCGCGCGTTCGCCCGGGCGCTGTTCGCCGCGGACGCGGAGGTCGCCCGCGAGCGCTTTGTGCCGTACGACGACCGCTGCTACACGGTGTGCGGGATCCCCGCCGGAGCCGCGTTCAGGACAGCCCTCCTCGTGATCACCGACGTGACCGAGCTCGAGCGACGGGAGCGGATCGAGCGCGACTTCGTCACGAACGCGGCGCACGAGCTGCGCACGCCGGTCGCAGCGATCAGCGGCGCGATCGAGGTGCTCGTGGCGGGGGCCAAGGACAAACCGGCGGAACGTGACCACTTTCTCGCGATCATCGATCGGCAGTCGGCGCGGCTCGGACGGCTCAGCCGTTCGCTGCTTGTGCTCGCTCGCGCGCAGACGAACGCGGAGCAGGTGCGGACGACGGCCGTCGATCTCTGCCCGCTGCTGGAGGAGATCGCCGCGGGGATCCGGCGTGACGGCCGCCTCGAGGTCGACGTGGACTGCCCGCCCGGTCTCGAGGTGCTGGGCGAGCCGGATCTCGTCGACCAGGTGTTCTCGAACCTCGCCGCGAACGCGGCCAAGTACACCGATCGGGGCCGGGTGAGTATTTGTGTGCGCGCCCACGAGCCCGGCCAGGTCGAGATCGAGCTCGCCGACACGGGGCGTGGCATCCCCGAAGAGTCCCAGCATCGGGTCTTCGACCGCTTCTACCAGGGCGGGGCGCGCGAGCCGGACGGCTTCGGTCTCGGCCTGGCGATCGTCCGTCAGGCCATTCGCGTGCTGAACGGCACCGTCGAGGTCCAGTCGGTCGTCGGCGGCGGGACGACGTTCCGCGTGACCCTGCCGCTCGCGAAAGTGGCGGCGTGACCGGCCGGATCTTGATCGCCGACGACGAGCAAGACATCCTCGACGCGGTCGCATACGCCCTCGAGGCCGAAGGTTTCGACGTCGTGGTCGTGACGGACGGCGAAGCCGCGTTGAAAGCCGCCCAGCAGGACGAGTTCGACGTCGTCCTCCTGGACGTGCTCATGCCCGGCCTGTCCGGCACCGAGGTGTGCCGTCGCCTGCGGGTGGACAGCATCGTTCCGATCGTGATGCTGACCGCGAAGGACGCCGAGGTCGACCGCGTGCTCGGGCTCGAAGTCGGGGCCGACGACTACGTGACGAAGCCTTTCTCGATCGCCGAGCTCGTCGGACGAGTGCACGCGATCCTGCGGCGGCGGGACTTCGAGCGGACGGCCGCAGGCCGGGCCGTTCGGGAGCTCGGCGGTTTGCGGATCGATCTCGGCCGCCACCGCGTCGAGGTCGGCGGCAGGGCGATCCCGCTGACGCCGTCCGAGCTGAGGCTGCTCGTCTTCCTCACCGAGCGGCCCGAGCAGGTGTTCACGAGAGCGCAGATCATGGAGCACTTGTGGGAGACGCCGTACGTCGGCGACGCGCGCGCCTGCGACGTCCACGTCTACAACCTGCGCCAGAAGATCGAGCTCGACCCGGCGCAGCCGAAACGTCTCCTGACCGTGCGCGAGGTCGGTTACAAGCTCGTCGCGGTCTGAGCTACCCGAGCTACAGCCAAAAGTACGGCTCCTACAATGCGGCGATGGAGCCGCTGTACAAGCCGGAGGGCGTCGAGGAGCGCTGGCAGCACACCTGGGAGGACGAGGGCCTCTACCGGGCGCACGCGGACGACCCGCGTCCGACGTTCGTCGACGCGCATCCGCCGCCGAATGTCACCGGCGAGCTGCACATGGGCCACGCGCTCCAGCTGGCGCTCGGCGACGCCGTCGTGCGGATGAAGCGGATGCAGGGCTTCAACGTCCTCTTCCAGCCCGGCTACGACCACGCCGGCATCTCGACCCAGAACGCGGTTGAGAAGCACCTCGCCAAGGAGGGACGCACGCGCCAGGAGCTCGGGCGCGAGGCGTTCGAGGCCCGCGTCTGGAACTGGCTGCGCGAGTACGGCGGCACGATCATGAGCCAGTTCCGCCGGATGGGCGCCTCGCTCGACTACAGCCGCGAGCGGATGACGCTCGACCCGAGCTACACACGCGCGGTAATGCGCTTCTTCGTCCATCTCTACCGTAAGGGCTGGATCTTCCGGGCCAACCGGATCATCAACTGGTGCCCGTACCACGAGACGTCGCTCTCCGACCTGGAGCTGACCCACGCCGACGTCGACGACACGCTGACGACGATCCGCTATCCGCTCGCGGATGGCTCGGGCTTCATCGCGGTCGCGACCGTTCGGCCCGCCACGATCCCGGGCGACGTCGCGGTCGCCGTGCACCCGGACGACGACCGTTACCGCGACCTCGTCGGCAAGGAGGCCATCGTCCCCTTCGTCGAGCGGCGTGTGCCGATCATCGCCGACGAGCGCGTCGAGGCCGACTTCGGTACCGGCGCGCTGAAGATCACGCCCGGACACGACCCGAAGGATTTCGAGATCGGCCGCGCCCACGCATTGCCCGAGCCGATGGTGATCGGCCCCGACGGGCGGATGAACGATGCCGTGCCCGAGCTCGCCGGCCTGACGCAGAAGGAGGCGGAGAAGCGGATCCTCGCGTGGTGCGCCGAGCGCGACCTGATCGTGGAGCGGGAGCACTACCGCCATTCGGTCGCGCTCTGCGAGCGCTGCGAGAGCCGGATCGAGCCGCTGATCTCGCTCCAGTGGTGGTGCTCGATGGAGGAGCTGAAGCAGCCCGCGCTCGCGGCGCTGCGCGATCGGCGCGTCCGCTACCACCCCGAGTCGCAGCACCGCTTCGCGATCGACTCGCTCGAGAACGCGCCCGACTGGTGCATCTCGCGTCAGGTTTGGTGGGGCCACCAGCTGCCGCTCTGGGTGTGCCCCGACGGGCACACGACCTGCGTCGAGGATGAGCCCGCTGCCTGCGACGAGTGCGGCTCGGCCGAGTTGACGCGGAGCGAGGACGTGCTCGACACCTGGTTCTCGTCGGCCCTCTGGCCGTTCGCGACCCTGGGCTGGCCCGACAACACGCCCGACTTGCGCACCTTCTATCCGGGCGACCTGCAGACGACCGCCCGGGACATCATCCGGCTGTGGGAGAACCGGATGATCTTCGCCGGGCTCGAGCTGCTCGGCGAGGTCCCGTTCACCGACGTCGTCATTCACACGACCGTGCTGGCGCGCGACGGACGCCGGATGTCGAAGAGCCTCGGGACGGGGATCGACCCGCGTGAACTGATCGATACGCACGGTGCCGACGCGCTCCGGTACGCGCTGCTGAAGATGTCGTCCACACAGGACGTGCGCTTCTCGGACACCGTGGTCGACGAGGGTCGCAAACTGGCGAACAAGCTCTGGAACGTCTCCCGGCTGCTGCTGCTCGATCGCGGGGAGGTGCAGCCGGGCGAGCGTCCTGCCTCGGTCGAGGAGCGCTGGATCCTGGCGCGCCTCGACGCGACTCGCGCCGGCCTCGAGGACGCATTCGCGCGCTTCGACTTCACCGAGGCGGCCAACGATCTGTACCACCTCACCTTCGACGACTTCTGCGATTGGTACGCCGAGGCGATCAAGCCCCGCTTGGGCGAACCGGACGTGCGCGCGACTGCGCTCACCGCGCTCGAGCGGTTGCTCAAGATCCTGCATCCGGTGCTACCGCACGTGACCGAGGAGATCTGGTCGCAGTTTCACGACGACCGGCTGATCGTCGCGTCCTGGCCGGAAGGGACCGACGCGTACGCCGCCGACCTGCACGTGCTCGATGCTGTCCAGGAGGCGGCGGCGATCTTCCGGCGCAGCGGTGTCGCAGTGCCGCTCGAGGGCGACGCGCAGCGGATCTTCGCCGCCGTCGTGCGCCCAGAGCGGTCGAAGGCCAACGGGAACGCCGTCGCCGAGATCGAGCGTCTTCACAAAGAGATCGAGCGGGGCGAGCGCATGCTCGCCAACGAGAAGTTCGTCGCGAACGCGAGGCCCGAAGTGGTCGAGGCCGAGCGCGAGAAGCTCGCCCGCTACCGGCGTGAGCTCGATGCCCTCTCAAGCTAGCCACGCCGCCTGGCTCGACTCGCAGACGCCGTGGCCAAAGAAGTTCGGTCTCCAGCGGATGCGGACGCTACTCGCTGCACTCGGTGACCCGCAGCTCGCCTATCCGGCCATCCACGTCGTCGGCACGAACGGCAAGTCGACCGCGACGCTGACCATCGAGGCACTGCTCCGCGCCGAGGGTCTCTCCGTCGGCTCGACGATCTCGCCGCACATCCGCTCCTGGGCCGAGCGGATTCGCCTCGACGGTGCCCCTGCCGACTTCGAGGCCGCGGTCGCGCGCGTGCGGCCCGAGGCCGAGGCGCAGGAGGCAACCCAGTTCGAGACGGTCTGCGCGGCGGCTTTTGCCGAGTTCGCAGCTCGGGGGATCGACGTCGCCGTCATCGAGGCGGGCCTCGGCGGCCGGCTCGACGCGACCAACGTGCTTGACTCGCGCGTTGTCCTGCTCACGAATGTCGGGCTCGAGCACACGGACGTGCTGGGCGAGACGCGGGAGCAGATCGCCGCCGAGAAGCTCGCCGTCGTGCGGGAGGGAACGGTCGCCGTGCTTCCCAACGAGGAGTTCGCTGGCCTCGCCGGCCCGCACGTCGTCCTCGGCGGCGCCCGCGAGGCGGCGGAGGCGTTCCTCGGGCGGCCGATCGAGCGGGAAGTGGAGGTCTCGTTGCCCGGACGGCTCGAGCGGCGCGGGGAGGAGGTCTGGGACGGGGCGCACAACGCCGACGGCGCCGCGTGGCTGGTTCGGCAACTCGCGCCCGCGGACTACGTGCTGTGCGTCTCCGTGCTGCGCGACAAGGACGCTCCCGCGATGCTTGCCGAGCTGACCGCGCTGGGCAGCACCTTCGTCGCGACGCAGTCGTCGAATCCTCGTGCCTTGCCCGCCGAGGAGCTCGCCCGCCTCGCCGAGCCCTACTTCGCCGAGGTCGAGATCGCGCCCGATCCCGCCACGGCCCTGGCCCGCGCACGCGAACATGGGCCGGTGCTCGTGACGGGATCCCTCTACCTGGTCGCCGATCTCTCAAGGAACGAGCCGTAGGATGACGAAGATGCGCGAGCGTGTGACCGTGCTCGCGTTCGCGTTAGCGGTGCTTAGCTTCATCGTCGGCTCCGCGTTCGCGATTGGCTATCTCGTGGGAAAGTTACTTCTGTGATCCTCGCCGCCGCCGCCACCACCAACGACGACCTGCTCGGAGGGGTCAACGATTTCTTCGACTCGGGCGCGTGGCAGGTGATCCGCAACCTGACCATCTTCTTCGTCGTGGTCTTCTGGCTTGCGACCGCCTATTGGGTCTACAAGGACGCGCGCCGCCGGATCGAGGATCCGTGGCTCGTGGCCATGGCAACGGTGCTCGGGCTCGTGCCGCCGTTCGTCGGCCCGATCGTCTACCTGTTCTTCCGGCCGCCGGAGTACATCGAGGACGTGCGGGAACGAGAGCTCGAGATCCGGGCAATGGAGGAGCGGCTCTCGAAGCGCGACCTGCACTGCCCCGTCTGCCGCGCCGCGGTCGAGTCGACCTTCCTGGTGTGCCCGGTCTGCACGACGCGGCTGAGGCAGGCGTGCGAGAAGTGCAACGCTCCGCTCGAGGCGCTCTGGCAAATCTGCCCTCACTGCGCCACGCCCGTCTCGACACCGAACCTGCCGGGGATCGATGACACGATCGCCGATTCGTGGACTGCGCCCCGTCGGGCTCAGCCCAAACGCGCCGCCGAGTCTGAGTAGACTCCGCGGCCGTGGCCGTCGAGCGCACTCTGATCCTGATCAAGCCCGACGCGACCGAGCGTTCCCTCGCGGGCCAGATTCTCGCCCGAATCGAGCGCCGCGGTTTCCGCGTCATCGGCGGCAAGCTCCTCCTCGTCGGCCGCGACCTCGGCTCCGAGCATTACGCCGAGCACAGCGAGAAGCCCTTCTTCGGCGAGCTCCTCGAGTTCATCACCTCGGCGCCGACTTGGGCGCTGGTCATCGAGGGAGAAGGCGCGATCGCAACGATGCGGAAGACGATCGGCGCGACGGATCCCGCCGACGCCGACCCCGGCACGATCCGCGGCGACCTGGCCACGGCGATGCCGAACAACCTCATCCACGGCTCCGATTCGCCCGAGTCGGCGCAGCGCGAGATCTCGCTCTGGTTCGCCGACGATGAGCTTCTCTGAGCTGCCCGAGTACGCGGTCTGCAACCGCGCGAGCTGGACGAACGGCCTAATCTGGAAGGCGCGCAAGCGGTGAGCTCGCACGTCGTCGAGCCGCTCCTGCTCGCCTCGACGAGCCCGCAACGGCGCGCGATCCTCGAGCAGCTCGGGATCCCGTTCGATGTCGTCGCACCGAGCTACGTCGAGCACGACCCCCCGGAGGCGGACGCGGTCGCGCTCGTGCGCGAGCACGCGCGCGGGAAGGCGCGCTCGGTCGCCGCCGGGGCGGGAAACCGGCCGGTGCTCGGCGTCGACACGGCCGTTTCGCTCGGCGGGAAGATCTACGGCAAGCCACCGAACGCCGAGGAGGCGGAGCGAATGCTCGAGGAGCTCGCCGGCGAGACGCACGTCGTCGTCTCGGGCCTCTGCCTCCTCACGCCCGGCTGGGAGCTCGTCGAGCAAGACTCGACCCGCGTCACCTTCCGCGAGCTGACGCCGAGGGAGGTCGCGCAGCACATGACGCACGGCGAGTGGGAGGGACGCGCGGGCGGGTACGCGATCCAGGGCCGAGGCGCCGCGCTCGTCGAGGAGGTCGAGGGCGACTATCTGAACGTCGTCGGGCTGCCGGCCGCACTGCTCGTCCGGATCCTCGCCGAGCGCTTTCCCGGCACCTACGGTTTCGGGTAGGTCCGGCCGACGAGCGCGTCCCACGCCCGATCGGGCAGCAGTCGCCGGAGCATCATGAAGAGCCCAGCCGAGGCGGTCACCCGATAGCGCGTCCGGGGACGCTGCGCCGAGACAGCACGCTCGATCGCCTTCGCGACCGTCTCCGGCCCGCCGCCGAGGACGCGCGCGAAGCCGCCCTCGTACGCGCCCGCGGTCGCCGCGCCTACAGCGGCATTGAACGTGGCGTAGGGGTCGTCTCGCGCCTCGATCGAGCCGACTGCGGCCTCCGCGAAGCCGGTCCGAATCAACCCGGGCTGGATCACGACCACGTCGATTCCGAAGCTCTGCACCTCGAAGCGGAGCACGTCGCTGAGTGCCTCGACGGCGTGCTTTGAGGCGTGGTACCAGCCGCCGCCCGGGAACGAGAGCCGACCGCCCATCGAGCTGACGTTGACGACGCGCCCCCAGCCCTGGCGGCGCATCCCGGGCAGGACGAGTTGGGTCAGCCGGACGAGCCCGAAGACGTTCGTCTCGAACTGGCGGTGAGCCTCGTCGAGCGGAACGCTCTCCACGGCGCCGCTCTGGCTGTAGCCGGCGTTGTTGACGAGCACGCCAACCGCGCCCTCGGCCCGCTCGACCTCCTCGACGGCCTCGCACATCGAGTTGTCGTCGGTGACGTCGAGCTGGAGCAGACGGCAGCCGGCCTCCTGGAGGGACGCGATCGCATCGATCCTGCGCGCGCTCGCGTAGACGGTCCAGCCGCCGCGAGCCAGCCGCTCCGCCGTCGCGCGGCCGATCCCCGACGAGCAGCCGGTGACGAGGACGGCGCGCGAGATCACCCCCGAAGTCTCTCACGGCTAGACTCGGTGGCTCGGTATGGCCTTCTTTCGCTCTCTCACCGGCTTCGGCGGCCGCGACATGGCCGTGGATCTCGGCACCGCCAACACGCTCGTCTACGTGCGTGGGCGCGGGATCGTCCTCTCGGAGCCGTCGGTCGTGGCGATCGACCAACGCACCGGCGAGGTGCACGCCGTCGGCGTCGAGGCGAAGCGGATGATCGGCCGCACGCCGGGCACGATCGCTGCGATCCGCCCGCTCAAGGACGGCGTCATCGCCGACTTCGACGTCACCGAGCAGATGCTCCGTCACTTCATCCAGAAGGTGCACCAGCACCGCTTCGCGCACCCGCGCGTCGTCGTCTGCGTCCCCTCGGGTGTGACGGGCGTCGAGAAGCGTGCGGTCGAGGAGGCGACGCTGTCCGCGGGCGCGCGTCAGGCGTACCTGATCGAGGAGCCGATGGCCGCCGCGATCGGCGCCGGCCTTCCGGTCGCGGAGCCAACCGGCAACATGATCGTCGACATCGGCGGCGGCACGACCGAAGTCGCCGTGATCTCGCTCGGCGGCATCGTCGTCTCACAGAGCCTCCGCGTCGGCGGCGACGAGATGGACGACGCGATCGTCAACCACATCAAGAAGGAGTACAAGCTCCTAATCGGCCAGCAGACCGCCGAGGAGATCAAGCTCGAGGTCGGCTCGGCTTACCGGATGCGGGAGGAGGTGCAGGCGGAGGTGCGGGGGCGCGACATGCTCACCGGCCTGCCGAAGACCGTCATCCTCTCCTCGGAGGAAGTCCGGCGGGCGCTCGAGGAGCCGGTGGCGCAGATCATCGACGCGATCCGTTCGACGCTCGACAAGACCCCGCCCGAGCTCGCGGCGGACATCATGGACCGCGGGATCGTGCTCGCCGGTGGGGGCGCTCTCCTGCACGGCCTCGACGAGCGGCTCCGTCACGAGACGCAGATGCCCGTGCACCTGGCGGAGAGCCCGCTGACGTGCGTTGCGGTCGGTTCCGGCCGGAGCCTCGAGGAGTTCGAGGCGATCCACCGCAGCGCCCGCGCCCGTCCGCGCCGCAACGGCCGGCGCTACTGATTTATGGCGCAAGATGAGCATCCGCGGGAGCGGATGCTCATCGCGCGTAGACCCCTGAAGGAGCCGCTCCGCGGCCAAAACCCACTTGCGCTTTCCGCACGAACAATCCTCGCCGCGGTCATTGCGCAAGATGAGCATCCGCGGAGCCGATAACTCATCGCGCGTAGACCCTTGAAGGGGCCGCTCCGCGGCCCAGAGTCCACTTGCCGGTTTGCGACACGAGCGGTTTCCGGCGTCCTGGCTAGACTTTGACGCTCGTGCCACGCAACCGCACCGCAAGATCGGCGGTGCTGGGCCTACCCGTCCGGCGTTCCGCCTCGCGATCGCACACCTCCCGTACCAGCAGCGCCCTCCGGCGCCGCATCGTGCTGGGGCTGCTGGTCGTCCTGTCGCTCGCCCTGATCACCGTCTCCTTCCGCGAGCAGTCGGACGGGCCCCTGCACGACGCGCAAGCGGCCGCCGCGAGCGCGCTGCAGCCGCTGGAGGTCGCGGTCGAGCGGGTAGCGCGGCCGTTCCGCGACGCGTACGGCTGGACGAAGGGGCTCTTCGAGGCGCGAGCCGAGAACGAAGAGCTGCGCGCCGAGAACGAGCAGCTGCGCCAGCAGGTGAGTCAGAACGAGTCGGCGCTCCAGGAGAACGTCAACCTGAAAGCGCTTCTCGGCTACCGGAGCGCACCGACTTTCCCGGTCGACTACGAGGGCGTCCCGGCTGAGGTGATCGCGCGGCCTTCAGGCTTCTTCGACCAGACGATCGTCGTCTCCGCCGGCTCCGGCGACGGGGTGGTGCCGGAAACGCCGGTCGTGACGGCCGACGGGCTCGTCGGAACGGTGACGAGCGTGACCGACGGCGCGGCCCGGGTCCGCCTGCTGACCGACGAGGCCAGCGCCGTCTCCGCGATCGATCTGCGCACCCGAGCGGCCGGAATCGTGCGGCACGGACCTTCGGGCCTCATGCTCGAGCGGGTCTCCAAGGATGAGTTCGTGAAGGTCGGGGACGAGATCATCACGGCCGGCTGGCGCTTCGGGCAGCTCGCGTCCCTCTATCCGAAGGGGATCCCGATCGGCCGCGTCACGTTCGTCGGCCGGCTCAACACCGACCTCTACCAGCAGGTCCAGGTCGTCTCCGATGTCGACTTCTCCGCGCTCGACTCGGTGATCGTCCTCGTCTCCAAGCGACCCGCCCCGGAGCTCCCATGAACCTGTCGCTCGCCTCTCGGCTCGCTCCCGTGGGGGAAACCATGTTTCCCCCACGAGCCCCCTTCTTCCTATCGTGCGTGGGGGAACCTCCCGGTTCCCCCACGCCCCCTCCCCTCGCTCACATGCCGCGGAGCGGCCTGTGAACCTGAGCGACAACGTCCCGATCGCTGTGTTCGTCTTCGTCGCCGCGCTTCTTCAGGTGACGCTCGTGGCGTCTCTCGACGTCGCCGGCGGGACCGCGGACATCCTGCTGCTCTCGCTGCTCGCGATCGCGCTCCTGCGCGGGGCGGTCGCCGGGGCGGTAGCCGGCTTCTTCGGCGGACTACTCGTCGATGTGATGACGCTCGACACGCTCGGCGTCACCGCGCTCCTCTACGCCCTCGCCGGCTACTGGGCGGGCCGGTACGGCGAGACGACCGGGCGCGACCGCGCCCACGCACCGCTCCTCGCAGTGCTCGTTGTCACGATCGCGATCGCATTCGCCGGGCTCGGCCTCCACTTCCTGCTCGGCGAGGACGTGTCGGCGCGGCGGGCGCTCTTCGACGCCCTGCTGCCGGGGCTGGCGCTGAATCTGCTCCTCGGCGGCCCCGTCTGGGCGCTGAGCCGGACGGTGCTGCGCAGACCGACTACCTCCGACCGCGTCGCGGAGGTGCAGTTGCTTGGCTAAATCCTTCCCCGAGCGCCGCTCGCCGTCCCGCCACTTCCTGCCGCCGGATCCCCGAACGACGGAGCCGTACCGGTTCACTCCCCAGCTCGCGCTCCGGGTCGGCGTGCTGGCAGCGCTCGCACTCGTCATCTTCGCCGTCCTCTTCCTGCGTCTGTGGGCGCTCCAGGTACTCTCCGGCGACCGCTACCTGAACGCCGCCCAGGACAACCAGCTGCGCACCGTCCCCGTCGAGGCGGCGCGCGGTTCGATCCTCGACCGCGCCGGCAATACGATCGTCTCGAACGTGCCCGGCACGGCGGTACAGATTTGGACCGCCGACCTGCCGAAGGAGGGCCGCTACGCAATGCTGCGGCGGCTCTCGAAGGTCCTGCGCGTGCCGCTGCCGCGGTTGACGAAGGCGCTCGAGGAGGGCAAGGGCGACCCGCTGACGCCGATCCTCGTCAAGACGGCCGTGCACGAGGAGCAGGTGGCGACCCTGCTCGAGCGCCCGCACGAGTTCCCGGGGGTCTCGGTCGTCGGTACGTACCTGCGTGACTACGAGAACCGTGCGCTGGCCGCGCAGGTGCTCGGCTACGTTGGCGAGATCTCGCCTGAGGAGCTCGAACGTCTGGAGCAGGATGGCTACCGCGGCGGCGAGAAAATCGGCAAGACCGGCGTTGAGGCGGCCTTCGACACGTATCTGCGCGGCAAGGCGGGCGCGGCGCAGCTCCGCGTCGACTCGCTCGGCCGGCCGCAGGGCGCGTTCACGGAGCGCCGGCCGGCGCAGCCGGGCTCGAACGTCCGCCTGACGATCGACGTCGGCCTGCAGCGGGCGGCGGAGCGGGCTCTGCGCGAGGGGATCATCCTCGCCCGCGGGAACGAGGAGTACAACGCGAACGGCGGCGCGATCGTCGCACTCGACCCGCGCGACGGCGCCGTGCTCGCGATGGCGTCCAATCCGACCTACAAGCCCTCCGTCTACGTCGGTCGCGTCGATCCGAAGAAGCTCGAGCCGCT
>Ga0183260_10002066_pt1 | contig 16693 bp, 14 predicted proteins | sample AntDrymUQ4972206_2_FD_129768 | JGI IMG/M metagenome (GOLD analysis project Ga0183260, IMG submission 129768) | Polar desert sand microbial communities from Dry Valleys, Antarctica - metaG UQ497 (22.06) (version 2) (version 2) | ecosystem: Environmental > Terrestrial > Soil > Desert | place...
CGCCGGACTCGCCGGGCGGGATCTCGAGCATGAGAGCGCCATCGTAATGGGTGTCGCTCGACGTTCACCCCACTCCTACCGTCCTGTCACACGCCTGGTCTAGCGTGCCCCCCGGCCCATCGACCCCACCGGAGGGAACGCACATGCCAGAGATCACCGACTACGCGCCCGGCACGCCGATCTGGGTCGACGTCACCGTCAAGGACGTCGACAAGGGACGCCGGTTCTACGGGGACCTGTTCGGCTGGGAGTCCGAGGACGGCGACCCCGCGTTCGGCGGCTACACGATGTTCACCAAGGGCGGGAAGCTCGTCGCCGGGATCGGCCCGGCCATGGACGAGAGCCAGCCGTTCGTCTGGTCCACCTACCTCGCCACGGAGGACGCGGACAAGACGACCGAGCTGGTCACGTCCGCCGGCGGCAAGGTGCTCGTGCCGCCGATGGACATCGGCGACGCCGGCCGGATGGCCGTGTACGCCGACCCGACCGGCGCTGCGGTCGGCGTGTGGCAGCCCGACCAGAACCCGGGCGCGCAGGTCGCCAACGAGCCGAGCACGTGGACGTGGAGCGAGCTGTCCACCCGCGACGTGGCGGCGGCGAAGGCCTTCTACACGTCCGCGTTCCCGCTGACCGCGCAGCCCGCCGAGTTCGACCCGTCGTACACCACGCTGCACGCCGACGGCCGGGCGGTCGCCGGGCTCATGACGATGCCGGCGGCGTACCCGCCCCAGGTGCCCGCGCACTGGGCGACCTACTTCGCCGTCGAGGACACCGACGCGGCCGTCGCCCGGCTCACCGAGCTCGGCGGCGCGGTCCGGCAGCCCACCTTCGACACCCCGGCCGGGCGCACCGCGGTGGTCGCCGACCCGTGCGGCGGCGTGTTCGCGCTGATCGCGATCAACCCGGACATGACCGGCTGACGCTGCCGGGACGCGGGCGGTCAGTCCCAGCCCAGCTCGTCCAGCCGGTCGTCGTCGATGCCGAAGTGGTGCGCGATCTCGTGCACCACCGTCGTGTACACCTCGTCGGCCACGTCCTCCTCGGTGTCGCAGATCGCGCAGATCGGCAGCCGGTAGATCGTCACCCGGTCGGGCAGCGACCCGCCGTAGAAGGCGGCCCGCTCGGTGAGCGGCGTGCCCTCGTAGAGCCCGAGCAGCCCGTCCGGCGACGTGTCCTCGACGAAGACCGCGATGTTGCGCATCAGCCGGGCCAGGTCCTCGGGGACGTCGTCGAGCGCCTCGGCGACCAGTTCCTCGAACCGCTCGCGGCTCACCTCGACCATCCCCGAACAATGACCGAATCTTTGCGGTGGCGAGCGGAGGAGGGGTCATCGTTCGCGTTGGGTCGGTAACGTCGCCACCCATGGACCTGGGCTTCGCGGTACCGATCTCCGGCAGCTGGGCGACGCCGGGCAACCAGGTCGAGATCGCGCAGCGCGCCGAGCAGGCCGGCTACCGATCACTGTGGACGTTCCAGCGGATCCTCTACCCGGCGACCGGCGAGCCCTGGGCGCCGGTGTACGCCGCCGTGCACGACCCGATCGTCACCCTCGCCTACCTGGCCGGCGTGACGTCGAGCGTCCGACTCGGCCTCGCGGTGGTCAACCTGCCCTTCTACTCCCCCGTCGTCCTGGCCAAGGCGCTCACGTCGCTCGACATCGTGTCCGGCGGCCGCCTCGTCGCCGGGCTCGGGCTGGGCTGGTCGCCGGAGGAGTTCACCGCCGCGGGCGCGGACTATGCGCGTCGCGGTGCTCGCGCGGAGGAGTACCTGCCGCTGCTCGACGCGATCTGGGGCGACGGTGAGGTCGAGCACCGCGGCGAGTTCTACTCCGTGCCGCGGTCGTCCATCGAGCCGAAGCCGGTGCAGCGGCCGCGGCCGCGCACCGTACTCGGTGGCGGCGCACCGGCGGCGCTGGAACGCGCGGGCCGCCTCGCCGACGGCTGGGTCGCCGGCAGCGTCTCCGACCTCGAGCGCACATCCGCCGCCATTGCGGCGGTGCGCGCGTCCGCCGAGGCGGTCGGTCGCGACGCCGACACCCTGGAGTACCTCGTCCGCGGCGTGGTCCGGGTACGGCCGGCAGGTGGCGCCGATCGACGGCTGCTGACCGGGTCGCTCGAGGAGATCGCCGCCGATCTCGAAGCCCTCGCTGCCGCCGGGGTCACCGAGACGTTCCTCGACCTTAACTTCGACGAGGAGATCGGCCGTCCGGACGCCGACCCGGAGGCGTCGGTCGAGCGCGCCCGCACCGTGCTCGAGCGCTTCGCGCCTGCCGGCGGCTGAGCCGTGCTCTTCGCCGAGTTGGCCCGCACCTCGGTCGCGGTGGCCACGACCGCGGCGCGTAACGGCAAGGTCGCGCTTATCGCCGAGACGCTGCGCGCCGCGTCGTACGACGAGGTCGGCGTCGTCGTCTCCTACCTGTCCGGCGAGCTGCGGCAGCGTCGTACCGGCGTCGGCTACCGGTCGCTGCAGTCGCTGCCGACGCCGGCCGACGAGCCGACGCTGCAGGTGCTCGAGGTCGACGCGGCGTTCGAGGCGATGGCGGCGTGCGCGGGCCCTGGTTCGCAGGCGGAGCGCGCACGCCTGCTGGCCGACCTCTTCGGCCGCGCCACGGCCGAGGAACAGCGACTCCTGGTCGGGCTGGTCGGAGGTGACCTGCGGCAGGGCGCGCTCGAGAGTGTGGTGGCCGAAGCCGCGGCGAAGGCGGCCGGCGTGCCGGTCGCCGACCTGCGCCGGGCCGCGATGCTCTGCGGTGCCTTGCCACCGGTCGCGACCGCGGTGCTGCAGCACGGCGCGTCCGCGCTGTCGTCGTACCGGCTCGAGGTCGGGCGCCCCGTGCAGCCGATGCTCGCCTCCACCGCGGCGGATGTGGCCGAGGCGCTGGCGAAGGTGAGCCCGGCCGGCGTCGAGTGGAAGCTCGACGGCATCCGCGTGCAGGTCCACCGCGACGGCGACGAGGTGCGGGTGTTCACTCGCACGCTCGACGACATCACCGCGCGGGTGCCGGAGGTGGTCGCCGCGGCGCGATCGCTGCCCGCCCGAACGGCGGTGCTGGACGGTGAGGCGATCGCGATAGGACCCGACGGACGGCCCCGCCCCTTCCAGGTCACCTCGAGCCGCGTGGCGACCCGCGGCGACACGTCGACGTCGCTCACGGTGTGGTTCTTCGACCTGCTGCACGTCGACGGCACTGACCTGCTGGGCGAGACCGGCGCGGCGCGCGCCGACGCCCTGGCCCGGCTGGTGCCCGAGGACATGCGGGTGCCGCGGCTCGTGACCGATGACGTCACTGCGGCGGCGGCGTTCGCGGAGGACGCGATCGCGCGCGGGCACGAGGGCGTCGTGGTGAAGTCCCTCGATGCGGCGTACGACGCTGGTCGCCGCGGAGCCGGCTGGCTGAAGGTGAAGCCGCGGCACACGCTCGACCTCGTCGTACTCGCCGCCGAGTGGGGGCACGGCCGGCGGCAGGGCTGGCTGTCCAACCTGCACCTCGGCGCGCGCGACCCCGAGACGGGTGGGCACGTGATGCTCGGCAAGACGTTCAAGGGGTTGACCGACGAGCTGTTGCGCTGGCAGACCGAGCGGCTCCTGTCACTCGAGACGCACCGCAACGACTGGGGAGTCTTCGTCCGCCCGGAGCTGCTGGTGGAGATCGCCTTCGACGGGGTGCAGACGTCGCCGCGCTATCCCGGCGGCGTTGCGCTGCGCTTCGCCCGGGTGCTCCGCTACCGCGACGACAAGCCAGTCGAGGAAGCCGACACCATCGACGCCGTCCGCACCCTCCACCACTCCTGACCCCCGCCGAACCATGTCTGGTTCTGTTCGCCCGCACGCTCAGGTCGGGACATAGTTCAGCCGCCGGCGCGGGTACGCGCTAGCGCGAGACCCGCTGCAGCGTGATCGTGTAGAGCTTGTCCGCGACGGTCCCCGGTGCCGTGAGAACACCGACGCCCCGCCGTACCGTCATCCAGCTCGGATCATGGGGGCGCCCGAAGAGCACGCGGTAGCGACCGTCCGCCGCGCCGCGCAGCGTGAGCTGCAGCTCCTTCTCGGACTCGATCTCGATGCTGAGCCTGTGGGCGACGAGCCGCGCCCGCCGAAGGTCGACCGTCAGCTGGCTCGGGCCGAGAGCCGTGATCGACATCTCGTTGCGCGGCCGGAAGCTCCCCGGGAAGCCGGGTCGCGTCGTACGCAGCAGCGCACGAGTCCGTCCGGACGGTCCCCCTTCGTCCACCTCCTTGTCCTCCCGCACCGGGTTGGCGGCGCCACCCGGGCGCTCGCGCAGCGCCCGCGAAGTAGCGAGGACGACCCCGTCGTCGACGCCGTCGATCCAGTACGCCCCATCGGGCACCTGCCCTAGCTCGGGGCGATCCTCGGCGGCGGGCGGACGGACCCAGGTCACCGTGGCTGGGTCGACGACACGTCGGTGCCGCGCGAAGTGCTCGAAGATCCGCGGCAGCGTGTCGTAGATCGACGAGTACTCGTGCGTCTTCGTCCGGTAGTGCACCAGTGTCGCGTCGTAGCCAGAACCCGAGAGTGCGCCGTACATGCGGTTCGCCGCATCACCCCGCGGGTCGATGTCCTGGTCGCTCGTGATGCCGAGCCACGGCACGTACCGAAGGTTGCCCGCGAGCCCGGTCGAGTCAGTGCCCTGCGCCGGCGCGACCGCGGCGAACAGGTCCGGGTGGCGCGTGGCGATGTTGTTGGTTCCGTAGCCGCCCATCGAGTGCCCCATCAGGTACACCCGGTCCGGGTCGACCCGGTAGTGACGCGCGATGTCGGCGAGCGCCTCGGTCACGTCCAGCTCGCCGAGGCCGGGCCGGTAGAAGGTGTCGCCGCGGCCCTGGAGCGACGCGAACAGGTAGCCGCGCTTCTCCGCCTCGTCGACCAGCCCGAGCGGCAGCCGGAACGGCTCCTCGGGCGTCCCGCCGAAGCCGTGCAGGTAGACGATCAACGGCAGCGCGCGCCGGCCGTCGTACGCCGCGGGCACCCGCATCGCGTAGTCCTGTAGCCGGCCCGTGCGGGTGTAGGTGACGTTGAAGTCCTTGCCGATCGGCGCGTACGACGGGACGTCCGGCGCCGGCACGACACCGGGCGCGCGCTGGATCCCGTCGGGGCCGCGGTAGCGGCTGGAGTAGATCCGCGACAGGTCGCCGGTGCGCGGCTTCGGGATGTAGGTCCGCTGCCGCGACAGGTCATGCGGGTCGAGCACATAGAAGGCGTCGCCGGCCATGCCCGACCGCAGCATCTCCGCCTGCCGGCGCTCGTCGAACTGCCACGTCTCCTCCCGCGCGAACAGCATGCCGAGGATGCTCGGATACGGCGTGGGGCCGCCGGACCCCGGTGACTCCGACGCTGCCGGCCCAGGGTGGGCGGTCCAGTACCGGGTGGGGTCGGCGGGGTCCGCCAGACCGTACGTTCCGCGAAGAGCCCAGCGACCACGCGGCAGCAATGCCAGCGGCACTCGCACCTCCGTCGCGTGGTCTGCGTCCCTGGACGCCGCCGAGACGACACGTCCGCCCGCAGCGACCGAGCTGCCGCCTCGCCCGGCGATCGTCACCACCGCGTCCGCGGACGAGGCCAGCCCCGCGCCGGCCGCGCTCGCGCTGCCGAGCGTGAGCGTCGCCAGCTGTGACGTGGGGCTCGGGTAGGAGTGCCACAGGACGCGGATGAACAGCTCGTCGGCGTCGACCTTCATGCGCAGCTCGGCGACCTCGCCGGTGCCGTCCGGCCAGCGCTTCGTATCCGTCGGCAGCTCGTGGTCGCCATTGGTGACGCTGCGGCCCATCCCGAAGAACTCGTAGGTCAACGCCCGGCGCAGGTCGCCGCTCATCCGCAGCGGGTCGTCCGGCTGGTGGGCGAGGAAGTAGTCCTCGCGCTCGAGGCCGTCGGCGTTCGCGCCGAGCGCGAGCCAGAGCGTGTTGGTGTAGACCCACTCGCCGCGAGTGAGGGTGGCGTCGCGCATCACACCGCCGACCGGCACGTGCCACGTCGCCCAGGGACCGGTCGGCCGGTACGACGGCGCCGAGCTCGCCGGCAAGGCCGCACCGATCAGCACGACCGCGAGCAGCGGGAGGAGGAGTCGCAGGCGGCGGGTCACCGCTGAGACCTTCGGCACGCGGTCGCCCCCACCTGCGCGGGCGCGCGATCGCAGCGCCCCCGGCGTCCCGCTATCGGATTCCCGCCCCCCTCCCCCCGCGACTTCACCCACCCAGTCCACCGAAATCGGCCATTTCCGCGCCCGAGACGGTGGACTGGGTGGGTGAAGTCGGGGTGGGCGCGCGCAGACGCGGCCGGACGGGGTAGACATTCGGCTTGTGAGGGACCCGACATGAGCGAGGCGCGGCCGCCACGGCTGCGACCGGTGCCGCCCGACGTGGCGGCCAACGCCATGCAGCCGACTGCGCCATCGGCCGACGCCGGGCTCCTCGACCGGCTGACCGAAGCGCTCGCTGCGCTGCCCGCCGCCGAGCGACGGGCGGCCGTGCTCGCGTTCGGCTTGGGCGAGGGCAGCGACGCGGTCGCCGAGGCGATGGACCTCTCCGGCGAGGACGCCGACGCGCTCACCCGCAATGCGCTGCAGCTGCTCCGCGGCGCGCTGGCCGACGCGGAGGTCGACGAGGGGGAGCTGTTCGCCCGGCTGCCCGGTGCGCGCCGCACGGCTCAGCCGGCCGAGTAGGTACGCCGTACGCCCGTACGCCGACCCGCCCGTCCGCCCGGCCAGTTCCGCGCACCCCGGCGGCTCACCCGGTCCGAAGCACCCCGGACATGCCAGCAGCCCCGGACTTGCGTCCGGGGCTGCTGTGCGTGCCGAGCCCGCCAGGTCGCCTCACGGCGCAGCGTCGCTCGTAGCGACAGGGTTGGGTCCGGGGGCCATGATGCGGGTCGACACACGCCTCATCGGCGCCCCGCCACGCTACCTGAAGCACCGGGGCCACGCGGCCCGAACCGCGCGACGATGTGGAAACCAGTTCCGACGACGGGATCGACGTGCCTCGGCAATACACGCTCGCCCAGGCCAGGGAGCGGCTGGCTGCGCTGCGGCCGCTCCTCGACGAGGTCGTCGCGCTGCGGGCCGACGCCGCCGAGCTGCAGGCGTCGTTCCAGGGCGGGCCGCCGACCGACCTCGGTGGTCTGCCGGAGCTCAAGGCCGCCGAGGCGAGGCTCGACGAGCTGGTCGCGCTGATCACCGCCGACGACGTCGAGCTCAAGGGCATCGCGCCGCTGCTGCTCGACCTGCCCGGCGAGGTCGACGGCGAGCCCGCGTTGCTGTGCTGGCTGGAGGGCGAGGTCGACATCCGGTGGTGGCACCGCCCGCACCTGGGCTTCCTCGGCCGCCGCCCGCTGGGCTGATCGGAGGAGGAGCGGCACACCCACTGCGGGCCTCGTCCGACGTCGCCGTGCGGCGAATGTGGCGGCGACAGCCGACAATGGAGCGGCCAACCCCGGCGAACCGCGCCCAGGAGGACCCGTGCCGCTCGACCCGCGCGAGCTGTTCGAGCTCGAGCCCGGGCTGCCCGACCTCGGCCGACCGGTGCTGATCCAGGCGCTCGACGGCTTCGTCGACGCCGGGGGCGGGCGGCGGCTGGCCCGCGAGCACCTGCTCGCCGGAAGCGAGCCCGCCGTCGTCGCGCGGTTCGACGTCGACCAGCTGCTCGACTACCGCGCCCGGCGCCCGCCGATGGTCTTCATCGAGGACCACTGGGAGAGCTACGCCGATCCGGAGCTGGTCGTGCATGCGCTGGCCGACGCCACCGGCACGCCGTACCTGATGCTCAGCGGGCCGGAGCCGGACTACCAGTGGGAGCGCTTCGTCGGCGCGGTGATCCTGCTGGTCGAGGAGCTCGGCGTACGGCTGTCCATCGGCCTCAACGCCATCCCGATGGGCGTCCCGCACACCCGTCCCGTGGGCGTCATCGCGCACGCGACCCGCCCGGACGTCGTCACCGGCTTCGAGTCGTGGGTGAACGCAGTCCAGGTGCCGGGGGCGGCGGGCCACCTCGTCGAGTTCCGCCTCGGCCATGCCGGCCACGACGCCGCCGGGTTCGCCGTGCACGTGCCGCACTACCTGGCCGCCACCGACTACCCGGCCGCCGCGGAGGCGCTGCTGCAGTCGGTGTCGCGCATCTCCGGGCTGGTGCTGCCGACGGAGGCGCTCGCGATCGCGGCCGTGGAGACCCGGCGGCTGGTCGACGAGCAGATCGTCCAGAGCGAGGACGTCGCCGCCGTCGTACACGCTCTCGAGGAGCAGTACGACGAGTTCGTCGCCGGCCGGGGCCCGCGCCTGGTCGCCGACGGCGCGTCGCTGCCGACCGCCGACGAGATCGGCGCGGAGCTCGAGCGGTTCCTCGCCGACCAGCGCGGCCTCGGCGACACCTGACCGGTAGACCGCCCTGAGCCGGCGACACGTGCGGAACAGCGGCTGACCGCGCGCCGAGCGCGGCCGGGTCCGCAGTAGATTGATCGCCGCCCGGACCCGGCCGAGAGGAACCCCGACGTGCCCATCGCGACCCCCGAGACCTACCGCGCCATGCTCGACGCAGCCCGCGCCGGCAAGTACGCCTTCCCGGCCATCAACGTGACCTCGTCATCGACGCTCAACGCGGCCCTCGCCGGGTTCGCGGAGGCCGGCTCGGACGGGATCGTCCAGGTCTCGACCGGCGGCGGTGAATTCGCCTCCGGTCAGTCGGTGAAGGACATGGCCCTCGGTGCCCGGGCACTCGCCGAGTACGCCGCGATCGTCGCGGAGCGCTACCCGGTGACCATCGCCCTGCACACCGACCACTGCCCCGCCGACAAGCTCGACGGGTTCATGCGCCCGCTCATGGCCGAGAGCGGTCGACGCCACAAGAACGGTCAGGGCCCGCTGTTCCACAGCCACATGTTCGATGGCTCGGCGCTCCCCCTCGACGACAACCTCAAGATCTCCGAGCAGCTGCTCGAGGAGTGCGCCGCGATGGACGTCATCCTCGAGATCGAGGCCGGCGTCGTCGGCGGTGAGGAGGACGGCGTCGACAACGAGGGCGTCGAGAACGAGAAGCTCTACACGACGCCCGAGGACATGGTGCAGGTGGCCGAGCGGCTCGGCACCGGGGATCGCGGTCGCTACATCCTCGCCGCGACCTTCGGCAACGTGCACGGCGTCTACAAGCCGGGCAACGTCAAGCTCCGCCCGTCCATCCTCCGGGACGGACAGCAAGCGGTGAAGGACAAGCTCGGCGACGGCGCGGCGTTCGACCTGGTCTTCCACGGCGGCAGCGGGTCCCTGCTCGAGGAGATCCGCGAGACCATCGACTACGGCGTCATCAAGATGAACATCGACACCGACACGCAGTACGCCTACACGCGGCCGATCGCCGGGCACATGCTGGCCAACTACGACGGCGTTCTGAAGGTCGACGGCGAGGTCGGGTCCAAGAAGCACTACGACCCGCGCGTCTACTCCAAGGCCGCGGAGAAGGGAATGTCGGCCCGGGTGGTGGTCGGCTGCGAGGACCTGCGCAGCACCGGCAAGTCGATCAGCAAGTAGGCACGCGGTGGGTTGGCAGGCGAGGGCGCAGAGGTGGCGGGGGCTGGTCAGCGCACAGATCGGCGATGCACCAGCAACGCGCCCGCTGGGTCAGCCCACCTGGCGCGACGACCGGCGTCTCGACGGGGTGCGCCAGCGCTTGCGTGCCATCTCGCGGATGCTGTCGAAGTAGTCGTCGGGCAGCCGGATGCCGTGTTGCAGTCCTTGCTGCAGCATCGCCGCGAACGAGTAGTCGGGGTCTCCGGCCAGCGCGCGCTCGAACGCGATCATCGCGCGGAGCCCGTCGCCGTCGGCCCACTCCAGCAGGCCGAGGATCGTCGCCGGCGGCGCGACGTACTCGCGCGGGGCACGGCGGATGACCTCGCGCAGCAGCGGCTTGGCCCGCGCCGAGTGCTTCATGCAGACGCCGGCGACGCGGTCGCGCAGGGTCTTGTGGTCCAGCGGGTAGAGCAGGTGAGCGACCGTCTCCCCGTCCAGCGCCGAGGCCTGCGCACCGCGAGCGGTCAGCACCTCTCGCCAGCGCTCGACCGCGGTGTCCACCCACGGCATCGACCACGCCCACGGGTCCGCGCCCGGCGCCCGGTCGGCGTCATAGAGCGCGCGGCAGCGCTGCGCCACGAGCACCTCGGCCGGCCCGCCGTACGCCGCGAGCTCGGCGGCGACGTCGTCACGTGAGTCGCGTGCGACGCAGCCGCGCAGCACCATCTCGGCCGGCACCCGGCCGGCGCCGGCGTCGTACGCCGTGCCCTCCGGCGGGCAGCAGCGCGGATTGCCGCACTCGAGCGACCACCACCGCCCGGCGCGCGCCACGATCGCGTCGACGACGTCGATGTGCGCGAGCGTCTCGCGCAGTGCGAGCTCGTCGGACAGGCACTCCCACAGGTCACGGTCAGCAGCGTTCGGCGGCCCCGGCTCGGTGCCGAAGACGACGACCAGCACCCGGTCGACGTCCTGCCGCTCGAGCACGTCGGCGACGTGGATGGCCAGGCCGAGCACGTCCTCCGGCGCCGGCAGGTCGACCCGCATCTGGAAGCGGACCCGCTTGCGCGGCCCGTCCAGCCCCAGCACCACGAGGCTCTCCGCGGGGATGAAGCCGAAGAGGTAGGGGATGGCCTGCAGCCACTCGGCGGGGCGGGTCAGGCGCAGGACGGGCTCGGTCTCGGTTGTCATCCCTCGACGATGACGCCGCTCGTGGACGTCGTGGGTGCCGCGCGGCGATCTGTGGATGAGGGCCCCACGCGGGTGTCGCCACGCGGACACCGGCCACCCGCGAGGAGACGGCAGCATCGTCGTAGAAGATGGGATCGTCCCCGCTGTTCCCGGAGGTCTGCCGTGCCCGCCGTACGACTCATCCGTCCCCGCGCGGGGCTCGCCCTGCTGGCCGCGCTGGGCCTCGGCTGGCAGGTGCTTCCGGCCACCGGCGAGACCTCGACCCTGCAGACCGGCACCGCGTTCGTGCCGGCGCCCGCGTCGAAGCCGCTCTACGGCACGCAGCCCCCAGACGCAGACCCGGACCGGCAGCGCATGTGGGTCGAGGGCAATGACGGGACCGACCTCTACGTCGAGACCTGGCTGCCGGCCGAGAAGGACGGACATTCGCCGCCCGCGAAGGTTCCGACGATCCTGGTGATGACGCCGTACGTCTCACAGGGCGTCGAGGAGTACCCGGCCAACGAGGCGGCCGAGATCCCGGCGTTCATCGAGTACATGACGCAGCGCGGGTACGCCGTCGCGCAGCACCACGTGCGCGGTACCGGCGAGTCCGGCGGCTGCCTCGAGCAGACCGCCGCCAACCAGGTCGACGACGGGGCACGAGTGGTCGAGTACCTCGGCCGCGACGCCGACTGGTCCGACGGCGACGTGGGGATGTACGGCATCTCCTACGACGCCGAGACGCAGATCTCGGTCGCCGGCTTCGGCGACAAGGAGAAGACGAAGTACCTCAAAGCGATCGTGCCCGCCGCCTCGGTCGGGGCGCAGTACGACTGGAACTTCATGGACGGGGTGCCCTACACCGGCCAGGCGATGCTCGGCAACGCGTTCTACCTCGCCGGCACGAGTGCCACCCCCGGACAGGAGCCGGCACCGCAGCGCTACCCGGAGAAGCTGCTCTGCCAGCCCGAGGTGATGGCCAGCGGTGCCGACATCAACGGCGACAAGACCAAGTACTGGCAGGACCGGGAGTACCGGCCGGGCGCGCCGAATGTCACGGCCGCCACCCTCTACGTCCACGGGCTGCGCGACTTCAACGTGCAGCCAATCACCATCGCCGGGTGGTTCGACCGGCTGCCGGAGACGACGCCCCACAAGGGCCTGTTCGGCGTCTGGAACCACGCGTTCCCGTTCCGGCACCCCACTGTGGCGCCGGACTGGACGCGCCAGGACTGGATGCCGATGGTGACCGCCTGGTTCGACCGCTACCTGTTGGGTCTCGACACCGGCGTCGAGGAATGGCCGGACGTGCAGGTTCAGTCGAGCACCGGACAGTGGCGGGCCGAGCCGGACTTCCCGACGACGGGCGGTCCGGTCGGCCACCTGTCGCTCGGACCCGAGGGAATCCTCGGGCTGCCCGCGGTCGACGGGTCGACGGCGTACACCGAGGGGCTCAGCGAGGAGGACGGCCGCGCGGTCTTCGAGACGCAGCGCCTCGAGCAGCCGCTGCACCTGACCGGCCAGCCGGTGCTCGACCTGTGGCTGACGACGGACCGGCCGGACGGGCACGTCGCCGCGCGAATCGAGGTCCTCGACGTGGACGGAGCCGTGATCGAGCACGGCGGCACCGGCTCGGTCCAGGACCGCGCCAACACCTTCGGATTCCGCTCGTTGCAGCACCTCGAGGAGATGCCGGACAACTACTTCGTCCAGGAGCGCGGGGTGCAGCCTCCGACGAACACGCCGCTTCGCGTGCAGGTGCGCTTCCAGCCGACCGACCTCGTCGTGCCGCCGGGCGCGACCCTGCGCGTCACGATCGCGGGGACTATCACGTATACGAGGGACTCGCAGCCCTCCGGCACGTTCTCCACCATCACGCTGCTGCACGACTGCGAACACCCGAGTGCACTCCGGTTCCTCATGCCGACCCCGGGCACGCCGCTGCTCGACGTCCGCGAGGTCGACGAGCGTCCGGGCCAGCCCCTGCTCGCCGCCCCCGGCGTACAGGCGCTGGCCGACGGCGGTGGCCTCGCCTCGGCGTCGCTCTGCGGAAGGGCACCGGAGCGGCTCGCGGCGTTCGGTGCACCGCGCGCCGTCACCAAGCCCATGCCGCCGCGACCGGCGCCGTCAGCCGCGCCGGCGCCCCCGCGTCCGGCACCGGCCCCCCTGCCGGCGACCGGCCCCGACGCACTGCCCGCCATCCTCGCGGCGGTCGCGCTGACCTGTGCCGCGGGCATCGCGCGGCGGCGGCGCCAGGCCTGAGCTACATCCCGGGCTTGGCGACCATCAGCCACAGGATGGCGAGGAACAACGTGATGTTGATAGCGCCGAAGATCTTCAGCCGCACCATCTCGGCGGCTGGATCCTCGCCCGCGTCGATGCGGTCGGCCGCAGCCACGACCGCCTTGCCGAGGATGCCGATGCCATTGGCGACCATGATCGCGTACATCACGAGCGACGCGATGATCCAGCGGTCCTTGAGCTCGTAGCCGCCCTCGCCGACCAGTGCCAGCCCGAGAGCGGGGATGAGCAGAGTGCCCGGACCGATGATGCGGGCGATGCGCTCGAGGTACCTCGCGGCAGCGGTGTTGCGCGACCGCAGCGCCAGCGGGCCAGCCACGTCGGCGAGGATGAGCGGGCCCATGGTGACCATCGCCGCGGCGATGTGGAGCCAGAGCAGGGCGTTGCGCGCGTTCATCGACCCTCCCGGGTGCGGACGGCGTACGCCGCACACGCTACCGGCGTCAGGCGTGCGCGCGGCCGCGCCACGAGGACAGCGTCTCGGCAACGCTGCGCAGGTCGGCCTCGGCGATCTCGGCGGGGACGCGGGGGAGCATCTCCTCCCAGAGTGCGAGGTTCGACCCGCGCAGCTGCAGCAGGCCGGCCGGCCGTGCCAGGAACACCAGGTGCAGGTGGGCGCCGCCGTCGCCCCACTTGTTCACGTGGACGCGGCCCAGGTGGCCGAGCGCCCAGATCGCGCGCTCAATCCGCACGACGAGCTGACCCATCTCCCCGGCGAGCTCGTCGTCGAGGTCGCCAAGATCGAGGTGCGCCCGCGGCGACAGCACCGCAGCGACCGGCAGTCCGAGCGGCTCGCCCCACCCGGTGAGGACCCACCGCTCGTCGCTCCACACGGCGTCGGCGTCGCCCTTCGTGCACCGCGAGCACCCCGTGCCGTCCTCACCCCCGCGCGGGGGCTCCGGCAGGACGGGCGGCTCCAGGCGGCGAGAGCGCAGGCCGTCGAGCTCGAACGGGAAGATGTCCCACTCGCTCTGCGGCGGCACCGGCAGCCGCCCGTCAGCGTCGGTCGCTGCGAGGGCCCGGGCGTAGAACTCCTCAGGGGTGTCAGGCATGGCCCGATCCAACACCCTCAGGCGGATGACCCGACGCGTCAGGCGCCGCAGCCGCGGGACGTCGCGCCGATCGGCGGCATCAGGATCCGCAGGCTGTCGGTAAACGCGGCGCGCCAGTACGCCCAGTCGTGGTAGCCCCCGGCGTACCGCGCGTCGGTGAACGGCACACCCAGCTCGCCGAGGCGCGCGGCGAAGCGGTTGTTGAGTTGCCCGATGTACGCCTCGACGGCGTAGTTCGGTCCCTTCGAGGCGTCCTCGCCCAGCGGGCCACCCGGCAGCCCGTTGCCGCTGCTGAGGTAGAGCGGCATCCCGCGCAGCCGCTCGGCCAGGTCGTAGGGGTTGTGCGCGCGCCACACGTCGGGCTTCTCTGCCTGCGTGCCCCAGACGCGCCGGCTCGGGGCGCCCGTCGAGTACGCCGGATTCTGGCCGCCGACGTCGTTGACCTCGCCGCTGACGGGAGCGCCGAACATGGTGTCGACGAAGCCGGAGTAGCTGGCCACCGCGCGGTAGTTCAGCGGGTGCCGCGCGGCGTACTTCAGCGCGCCGAACCCGCCCATCGACATCCCGGCGACCGCGCGGCGGCCGGTGGTCCGGAACGTGCGGTGCACCGACGTGTCGAGCTCGAGCGCGTGGTAGCGCTCGTACTGGTAGGAACCGTCGGCCCAGTCCGAGTACCACCCGGCGACCGGGCCGCTGCCGCCGTCGGGCATCACGAAGATCGCATTACACGACGCGGTGAGCCGCCCCAGGTCGCCACGCGCCGGGTTGGTCCACGCCTTCTCGTCATCGCCGACGCCGTGCAGCATGTAGACCACCGGGTAGCTGCGCCGGCTGCGCGCGTAGTCCGCCGGCAGCAGCACCCGCACGTTCGCGGAGCGCACCTTGACCTCGGGCGGGAGCGGTACGGCGCACACGAGCTCGCGCGCCGTCTTCTCCACCGGCTTGCACGACATCGCGCGGCCGACCGGGCTCGACGACGCACCGCCGACGGGCAGCACCGACGCAAGCGCCGCGACCGCGATGACGACCCGCAGGGGCGGGCGGAGGCGCATCACCGGCGTGACGAGCTGATCGAGCGGACGCGGCCGTCGGTGCCGAACCGGACGGCGAGGGTGCCCTGCTTGGCACAGAACGTCATCGTCGCGCCCTCCCGGGTCGCTGGCTGGCCGAGCGCGGTGAGCACCCGCTCGACCGGCGTACCGACGCCCACCCGGCTGATCTGCCGCGCGTCGAGGTCGGCGACGTCGCGCCGGCAGGCGTTGCCCGGCACGCCCACGCCGCGCTCCCACATCTGCAGGTACGCCTCGACCGCGCGCTCGACGTCGGCGGTGAACGCGGCCCCGTCGCGACCGGCGAGCACGCGCCCGTCCTCGATCCAGTCCGGGTAGAGGCCGTAGTGGTGCACGCCGTCGGTGTTGACGTCGTAGGTGCGCTGGCCGCTGCGCTGCTGCGCGACGATCGCGCCGCCGAGGCCGCGGAACGGGTAGTCGACGTCGTCCTTCTCGGTCGGGTTGCGCGGCGGTCCCTGCTTGGAGAACCCGGTGATGTCCGAGCCGAAGCCGAGGCCGAAGACGAACCTCGAGTCGGAGTCCTTGCGGAGCTGGCGCCAGTCCTTGACGAAGCTCGCCGACGCCCCGTCGCTCGGGGTGACCACTCCGCCGAGCCGCATGATCTCGCGATAGGTCGGCTCGTCTCCCCAGCTGTGGCTGGAGATCACGCCGGAGTAGCGCGCCTTCGCAACGTGCTCCAGCGCGGCCTTGCGACCGATGGCGCTCATGTGGTCCGGGTCGAAGATCATGCCGCGCCTCATCAGCCCGTCGATCGCCGCCCGGCCCAGGTCGCTCAGCCCGATCTTGTTGCAGTGCGGTCCCGGCCCGTAGACCGGTGAGACCCCGCTCTGGCCGGACACGGCCAGCACCGCGCCGAAGATGTCGTCCCGACCGACCGGCGAGCCGGTCGCGTCGACGACGTTCTCGACGTGCTTGTCATGGCGATGGTCGTGCTCGCCATGCTTAGGCTCCTCCGCGCACGGTCCCATCTTGAAGGTGTGGCCGGTCTCGTACCGGTTGCCTACCTGGCTGATGAGAAGGCCGAAGGCGCCGTCGTCGCCGGTGACGCCGGTGAACCCGTTGTCGAACTTGTTGGTCAGCTCCATCTGCCGCACGCCCATGGCGTAGACCTCGCTGAGCCGCTCCTCCATCTGCGCCACAGTGCAGCGCGGCGTCTCGAGGTACTCGCCGCAGTCGAGCGGCACCGACACCTCGATGCCCATCACCACGGCGAGCTTGCCGGCGTTGACAACGCGACGGGCCTGGAAGGGGTCGGTGACGATGCGGAACCAGCCCTCGCCCGGGCCGCCGTACTGCGCGTCGACATAGCGCTCGAGCTCGCGCAGTCGCTGGACCTGCAGGCGTACCGAGTCCATCTCGTTGCAGCGGTTCTTCTTCAGCGGGTACGCCTCGCAGAGCACGCCGTTCTCGACCAGCAGGTTCGTGAACATCCGCAGCCCGCCGCGCCAGGACCGCTCGAGCCACTTGTAGTAGCCCTGCTGGTGGGTCAGCGAGTCGTACCGCGGCCAGTACCCGAACTTGGGCCAGCCGACGGTGTCGTGCCCGCCCGGTCGGCCGGAGAGGACCTGCTCGAGCGCCGCGCCGTACCCACC
>Ga0183260_10002067_pt1 | contig 16692 bp, 12 predicted proteins | sample AntDrymUQ4972206_2_FD_129768 | JGI IMG/M metagenome (GOLD analysis project Ga0183260, IMG submission 129768) | Polar desert sand microbial communities from Dry Valleys, Antarctica - metaG UQ497 (22.06) (version 2) (version 2) | ecosystem: Environmental > Terrestrial > Soil > Desert | place...
AACCATCTTCCGTTCCGCCCTTGCAGGTGGTCGTGGCCGTGGCCGTGGTGAAGGTGACCGAGACTTCGAGCTTGCCGCCGCCGGCGATCTCGCACAGATCCCGCTGGGCATCGATCCGGTTCGGCACCGAGGTGGTGGCAACGATGGGTTCGGCCGCCGCGTCCGGCATCAACGCGGCGGCCATGCCGATCAGCGCGATGAGCATCACGATGCCCGCTACGCGAACGGTGCAGAATGGAGATCGAGTGGTCATGGTCAGTTCCCTTCGGTCAGGGTGTTTGCCTGGCAATGAGGTCGATGGGTCCATTGTCGATCCCAAGGGGCGGGCATGCATCGGTAATATCACGTAGTTTCACGCCGGCAGGCCGCCGATCCATGGAGCTGCAGGCACGAGCACTCCCTAGGCGACTACGTATGTCGGGCGCAAGTCCCCCCGGACTGATCGTGGCCGGCCCCCGCGCCAAAAAGTATCGCACCGACCGACCAACGACCAACCATCGACCAGGCGCCGCTCGTCTCGCACATCGCCACCCTTGAAGACTAGGTGCAGCGGCTCATCGAGACGTCGACGATGTGGTCGATTCGCGCCCGGCAGGCCGAGGACAAGCTCCTTCAGTTGACGGATGGCAATGTGGACCCGGAGACCGCGTCAGAGGCCACAGGATCGCCCCAGGCGAACGATAGGGGCACGAGTGGCATCCGGGGGCATGGGCGAGACGCTTGCTGGGTGAATAGGCGCTATACTGAGGCGCCTGTACTGCGACAACCCGGAAGCACTCGATGCCCTGGATCGATCGGCGAAGGAGGAAGACCATGACCACGTTGCGCATCGAGCACGCCATCACCGATTTCTCCACCTGGAAGGTAGCGTTCGACCGCTTCGCAGGCGCGCGGGCGCAGGCGGGGGTGCGGCGTTACCGGATCTTTCGCCCGGTCGACGATCCGGCTTACGTCATGCTCGACCTTGATTTCGACGACGAGAGCGCGGCCGAGGCGTTTCTCGCCTTCTTGCGGCGCGAGGTTTGGGGATCGGCGCAGGCGTCGCCGGCGCTGGCCGGCGCTCCGCAAGGACGCATCCTCGAAGCCGTTGAGAGCCAAGAGGGCTGACGAGAACCGCCCCGATAGTGACCTCGATCATTCCGTGCTCGACAGGGCCCCATGCGGCAATGGCCGACCAAATGCGGATAATCAATGCTAGCCGCACTCATTGATAATTGAAATAGTGTGATCTATGTGGGTTCGTTGGCCTGATGATCTGCCTCAACAGAAAGTCCGAATTCGTGGGACTCAGGAGAGTAAAGTGACCAAAACCGGTGGCGACACTGCTGAATCGACTAGCATAGCGAGATGGGGGGAGCGATCGGTAACGACCTATGGTTGGTATCCCAGGAGGAGAGAGATCCTCATCGCAGTATTGCGAACTTCAGCTGCAACGTGATCGATGCGGTCGTCGCCAAGACGGCTCGTAGGCACCGAAAGGCTAATCGCTGCAATTGGCCGACCGCCACCGTCCAGAATCGGTGCGCCGATACAACGAGCATTTTCCTCGTTCTCGCCGTCATCAAGCGCGTAGCCTCGACGTTCCGTCTCTGCAAGATCGCTGCGCAGCGCGGCGATTGAGACAATCGTTTTCGAGGTTCTGGGAGTTAATCTTGCCGGCAGGTATTGCGACCATTCATCTTCGGGCATCAACGCGATGATCGCCCTCCCAAGTGACGTGGAGTAGATTGGATCTCTACCGCCGAGGCGCGCATGCATCCGGAGCGCGCGACGGCTCTCCGCCATTCCGATGTATACGATTTCCTTGCCGTCGATCACCCCCAAGTTTACGGTTTCGTCGAATTTGAGGCGCAACTGCTCCATAGCCTCGGTTGCAACTTCCTGCAGGCGAGTCCTGGACCAGATCGATTGCCCCAGACTCCAAATCCGGAGACCGGGCCCATATTTGTCGAGCGAGTGATCGTGCCGGACAAAGCCATACGCTACCAGCGTTTGAAGGTAGCGATAGACGGTGGTCTTGGGAATCCCCACCAGACCGCAAATCTCGGGTAGGGAAAGTTCTCGCTCGGACTCTCCCAAGGTGATGAGCACCAAGAGCGCCTTTGCCACCGGTTTGACTATGTAGTCGTCGCTCATTCGTTGCAACCAGAAGCGGCAAGCTCGGTGAGGATATCGGTCGCCGTGGACACCGCGACATCGACATCTTCGTCCGTATGTGCTGCGGAGATGTACCAAAGGCCTCGCGTGAGGATCCTTACTCCTCGGTCGTGCATTCCGCGCGCAAAGGCCGAACCGGAGCGAGCATCGAAGTCGAACATGTGCCTGTATTCGGTTACGTCATGTCGCCTTGTGAATCCAGTGTGAAACATGGGACCAGGACCTTGTACTCGCAGGGGCATCCCGGAATGCGCCGCCGCCTGTCTTAGTCCATCCATCAATCGCCGTCCTCTGCGAAAGAGTTCAGCGTGGATACCATTATTCTCCATGGCAGAGATCGTTGCCTGCGCTGCTGCAACCGACGGCACGCCAGCGTTGAGCGTTCCCGCATGGATGACGCGCCCGTCAGCGATCCACTGCATGTACTCGCGTTTTCCTGCCAGAACACTAAGCGGATAGCCATTCGCCACGGCCTTCGCAAAAATGCCGAGATCCGGTGTGACGCCATAGTGCGATTGCGCGCCTCCCAGGGCGAGACGAAATCCGGTGATAACCTCGTCAAAAATGAGCAGTGCCCCAGCCCGGTCAGCAGAATCGCGCAGATACTGGAGAAATCCGGGAGCGGGAGGAATGCATCCGTTGTTGCACATCACCGGCTCGCAAATGATCGCGGCTATCTTGCTTCCATGCCGGTCAAGCACGTCCTTCAAGAGTCCGGGATCATTCCATGGGACAAGCAGCACCTCGTCAAGCGCAGAGGTTGGAAGACCCTCGGTCCAGGCGCTTGGCCTGGGCGATGACCGTGGGCCAAGGGTCTTTTCGTCTAGCCCACTAATGCCCATTGCCACGTTGTCGAGCCAGCCATGGTAATGACCTTCAAATCGCAGGTATCTGGATCGACCGGTGACAGCTCGGGCAAGCCGCAAAGCCGCCTGGACTGTCGTAGATCCGTCGAGGCCAAATCGCACGAGTTCGGCGCATGGCACGAGCCGCTGGATTGTCTCCGCAAGGTCGATTTCTTCCAGGTATTGCCCTGCGTAGAGCTGCCCGCGACTCGACGCAGCAGTCACCGCCGCCAACACTTCGGGGCAGCCATGTCCCAGCACAAGTGGCCCTTGGCTCAGCGAGAAGTCCAGATACGAATTACCGTCAACATCGGTGATCCGACTTCCCAATGCACTTGCATAGAACATAGGGTGCGGATAGCCAAACTTCCGGAACTCGCTTGAAACACCGCCGGCGAGCGACATTTCGGCTCGTCGGTGCATGTCAAGCGACGTGCGATACCGATGTTTGGCCGTGACATCTCGTGCGTTCATTCCTCTGTCCATTTCCACACACGAACCCTCGGCTGGATCGCACTCCTGAAGAGCATGCCAACATACGTCGATCCAATTCACTCTAGGTTCCAACCTATTCCGTGTCAACGCCGCGGTGTTCCGTGCTACGAACCGATGCAGAGTAGAGGTTATGTGTTTGTGTAGCCAGTACTGTTATCAGGATCCGCATTATCTATCGTGCGAATGCGACAACTAATCACGCGTGTGTTTCGCTGTACGAAATGATAGAACCTTGACAAGGAACACCTCTGCCCATACTGTGTTCGTCATAAGGAATAATTTGTGGTGCCATTGGCATAGAGCATGCGCCGGGCACGACTTGGGACAAGGTGGGAAGGCCTGGATGATCAAGGTCGGACGGGGAAAGCGAACCATTACGCCGCCGATCGGGAGCCCAATTGCCGGGTTGTTTGAACAGCGAACTGCAACTTCTGTGGCTGATGACCTGTATGTGCGAGCGCTCGTTATCGAGTCGGGTCAAGAGACGATCGCACTCATACTCTGCGATCTCATTTGCATCTCGAAGACAACAGTGGACGTCGCGAAGTCCAGGATCTCAGAACTGACTGGAATCCAATCTGACCGCGTCATGATCTCATGCACTCACACGCATACTGGGCCCGCCACAGTGTCTCTGTTCAACACCAACCCAGATCCCATGTACCTCGCATGGTTGCCGGTTGCAATCGCGGATTCGGTAGTTCAGGCCGCAAGAGACTTGGTTCCGGCAAAAATCGCGACCGGTTCGGCACTGGTTGACGATGTCTGCTTCAACCGACGGTTCCATATGAACGATGGGACAGTCCAAATGAATCCAGGAGTCCTGAACCCAGCAGTGCTTGGCCCGGCTGGACCGATCGATCCTGAAGTTCTTGCCATCCGAGTGGAGGCACTGGACGGTGCAGTGCTGGCACTTTGGGCCAATCTGTCTCTGCACTACGTCGGAGCGAGCGATCCCGTCGCGATTTCAGCGGACTACTTTGGCCACTTCAGCCAGGGGGTGGCAGCTCTGGTTGGAGGCGAATGTTGCGCCATGCTGACAAATGGAGCATCCGGAAATACCAACAATGTTGACGTGGCAGGATCGACATCCGGTGCCTCAGCAACGGAGCAGGCGCAGCGAGTGGCGACGGCGGTCGCTGCTGCCGCGATTGTCGCAACTGCGATGGAACCCAGAGTTGAATCCATTCAGCTTGGCGCTCGGACGACTCCCGTGGCTGTGAAGCGACGAGAAATTGCCAATGCAGATATATTACTGGCAAAGCAGATCCTGGTTGGACAAGAAAATCGAGATCCAGCCGGTCGCTTCAGCTTTGAAGTCGGCCGTCAGATTCCCGGTCCGCAGCGCGAGACATATGCGCGGGAGGTACTGGACGTGGCTGCCATGCCGAACGACTATTTGGTCGAGATTCAGGTAATTCGCATAGGCGACCTCCAATTGGTGGCAGCTCCGGGGGAGATGTTCGTCGAGCTCGGGTTGGCGATCAAGCAGTCAGTCAGTCCGGGTCATGCGACCATCGTCGGCCTTGCCAACGACTACATTGGCTATCTGCCGACATTGGAGGCATTCGATCAGGGCGGGTACGAGACGTGGGCCGCTCGATCGGCATGGCCGGCGCCCGGAACAGGCGAAGCGCTGATTCAAATGGCAATCGCCATGCTGGACTAGGCGAGATCGAGAACGCAACGCACGCAGCCCAACCGAGGAGTAAACGTCGCAATGCTTCGAGCAGGAGCCAGCGTCACTATCATCACACCACCATTGGGACACCCGCTGGCCGGACTGTTTCACCGGCGCGAGGCAACTACGGTGGTCGACGACCTCACGTCGCGAGCAATTGTGCTGGACGATGGCCGCACTCGACTCGCAATCGTGGTGTGCGACCTTATTGCCCTTAAGGCTCAGATGGTCAATTCGATTCGCGCCCTGATCCAGGGTGCGACGGGGATCCCGCCTGCAAACGTCATGATTTCCTGCACGCATACGCACACCGGGCCCGTGACTTCTCCTCACCGATCGGATGCTCCCGATCCTGCCTATATGGATTGGTTGGTGACCAGGGTCGCGGATGGAGTCAAGATCGCCTTCAGTCGTCTTCAGCCGGCCCAGGTGGCTCACGGCTCGGCCCCGGTTTCGGGCGTTTGCTTCAACCGCCGCTATCGCATGCGCGACGGGACGGTTGTGTTCAACCCGGGTACGCACAACCCGGATGTCATTGGGCCGGCCGGACCGACAGACCCGGCGGTCACCGCACTGCTCGTTGAATCGACCAAGGGTGTGCCGATAGCCCTCTGGAGCTGCCTATCGACGCATTACGCCGGAACTGACGATGACTACGCGATCTCACCAGACTACTACGGAGAGCATGCACGGGTAGTACGCGCGGCATTGGGCGATCGATGCGTGGGTGCACACGCCAACGGAGCGTCAGGAAACATCAATACCATCGACGTCACCGAGGCATTGGGCAGGGCCGGAGCCGAAAAGGCGAATCTGGTGGGATTGTCCACCGCGGCGGCTGCCATCCAGGGAGTGGCGACACGGCCGAGGAGCGACAGTCTGACGCTGGCTACGTCGTCTGTGTCCGTTGGTGTCAATCGATGGCCCGTGTCGAATCGAGACGTTGAAGTTGCCACCGACCTCATGACGAATTCCGCCCTAGTTGACGACCTGGTCGCCGGAAGCTTCAGCTACCTGGTTGGACAGTCGATTCCCGCCTACCAGATCCATGCCTACGCACAAGGTCTGCTCGATCTGGCGGCGATGCCCGAAACGGCGGAGGCAGAAGTTCAGGTCTTGCGAATCGGAGAATTCGCGATTGCCGCTCTTCCTGGAGAGGTGTTTGTCGAGTTTGGGCTCGAACTCAAGGAGTCCAGCCCGTTTTCGACCACAGCAGTCGTCGGATTGGCCAACGGCAACCTTGGATATCTGCCTACGCGCACGGCCTTTGGCGAGGGGGGCTATGAGACCTGGCGAGGAGACTGGACCTGGACCGCCGAGGGAACAGGAGAGTTGCTCGTCGAATCCGCATCCCGCCAGCTACAGGAGCTTGCTGCACTGAATCGCTCCGCATCCGAATGACACATGGAAAGGAGTGTGAGGCAACTGCGACGGTTGACCATCGCGATCACCCAGGCCAGCAAGCGCACGCACTGTAGCGTTCGGCGTGGAGTCGGGGTCGGATTGAACCTCACGTTTTTATTCTAGGAGGACTTCCATCATGTTCGATCAAACCGTGGATCGGCGTACGCTTCTGCGTGTATCGGCGGCCAGCGCTGCCACGACGGCAATTGCTGGTCTTGGGCTAGTAGCGACGGCTCAGGATACGGCACCGGAGGGCGCGGCGGAGGACCAAACGCTTCGCATCGCGGCACTTGCCGATGCGGTTCAACTGGATCCGCACTTCAGCTATGGTCGATCGACCACTGGCACATTCACCAATGTGATGTGGGCCGGCCTGACCAAAGTCAACGCTGACCTCGAGGTTGTGCCTGACATCGCGCTCTCCTGGGACCTGAGCGAGGATGGACTGCTCTATACCTTCCACATCGACCCCGAGCGGAAGTTCTCCGACGGGACGCCGATCACGGCACATACCGTTGTCGGCGCCTGGAATCGATCGCTCAATCCCGAAACGCAGAGCCTTGTCGCCGGGAGCTACCTTCGCGATGTGATTGGAGCGGCCGACTACTGGCGTGGCGAGTCAACCGAATTGCCGACCGGATTTCGGGCGATTGACGACCTCACGCTTGAGGTAGAGCTGTTTCACCCTCGTAACTACTTCCACAAGATCCTGAGCCACCCATCAACCTTCATCATCAATCCAGATGAGGTGGCGACGCACACGCCGGATGATCCCTGGACGTTGCGGGCGGTCTCGTTCAGTGGTCCGTTCGCAGTCGAGTCCTACCAGGATCGACAACTCCTGACATTGGTTCGGAATGAGTATTACCCAACCAATCCCACTCTCCAGCACATTGTTTACCGGCTGGCGGACGATGTGCAGACCCAGTTCCTGCTTTATCAGAACGACGAAGTCGACATTACACCGCTCGGAATTGCCGACGCTGACAACGTAAAGAACCAGGACCCCACCTATCGGGAGGAGTTTGTCGAACAACCAATCTGGTGGCTCGACAATCTGTACATGCGTCAGGAGCTCGCGCCGTTTGATGACGTGAACGTTCGCAAGGCGTTCGCAATGTCGATCGACAAGGCGACGATTCTCACGGCGGTCGAGCGCGATCTCTACACAAACATGGACGGCATCTTCCATCCCGAGATGGATGTCTACGAATCAGGCGAGCCAGTGTTGGCCTTTGATCCGGACGATGCGCGGGCAGCGCTTGAAGCATCCAGCTACGGGAGTGCCGATGCGCTTCCGAATATTGCCTTCTGGGTCACGGGCACGGAAGCCACAGGAACCGAAGCCACTCGCGCGGCAGCGATGCAGGAGATGTGGCGGCAAAACCTCGGCGTCAACGTCGAAATTCGTGTCGTGCCGACATATGAGGAGATGCTCGAGTCCGACGTCCAACTCGTGATCGGCAGTGAAGGTATTCAATATCCGGACGGCTCGACTGCGGTTGGCTATCTGCTCTGCGACTCGCCGGCGAATATCGCGCAGTTCTGCGACGAGGATTTCGATGCGCTCGTCGCTGAGGCAGGCATGACCCAGGACGAAGCTCTGGCAATTGACCTGTACCGGCAGGCACAGGCGATTGCACTGGACAGTGCCGCGCTCCTGCCGCTCTGGCGCCGCGCCAACCACTATCTGGTCAAACCACATGTCCAGAATTTCGTAACCACGGCAATGTACACAATGCCGTCGCTGGCGGACACGCTCTATATCAGCGAGGCGTAACCAAAGCGGTGGAGCCGGGATCGCATGAAAGCGGTCCCGGCTCCTTGGGAAGCGAACGAACGGAGGGGATATGCTCGCGAAGTACGCGGCGCGGCGAATCCTGCTCACAATCCCGGTCATTCTCGCCGTCATTGCATTGACCTATGGCATGGCGCTCTACGGAGCCGGCGATCCGGTAGCGACGCTGGTCGGTCAAACGGAAGCACGCGGCGATGTCGAGTTGATCGAACGACTACGAAGCGAGCATGGCTATGACCGCCCTTTTGTTGTGCAGTACGCAGACTACGTACGGAAATTTGTCAGCGGCGACTGGGGCACTTCGTTTCAACTGCAAAACCAATCGGTCCGAATCCTGATCACCAATGCCTTGCCGGTGTCGTTCCAGCTCGGCCTCGTCGCACTGGTTTTCCTGGTTGGGTTCGGCATTCCCATGGGGATCCTGGCGGCGGTGAAGCGGGACACCTGGATTGACAGAGCGATTGTCTCAACATCGGTTCTCGCGGACTCGATTCCTTCGTTTGTATTGGCCCCAGTGCTCCTGGTCATCCTCGTGCTCAAGATTGGCGTCATCGAATCCGCGGTCGGATGGGATGGGATGTTCAGCCAAAAAGTCCTGTTGCCGGCCTTCATCCTTGCACTTGGGCCGATGCTGATTATCGTTCGACAGACTCGCTATGCCGTTGGCGAGGTGCTTCAGCAAGACTACATTCGGACCGCACGGGCAAAGGGGCTGGGTGGCCGCCACATTGTGTTCGGTCACGTCATGAAGAACTCGCTTCAGCCAGTCCTGACCCTCTCCGGTCTGATTGCGGCCTACCTCGTTACCGGATCAATCTTTATCGAGCGCATCTTCGGGATTCCGGGATTCGGGTACCTCGTGGTCACGGCGCTTCAGCGAAACGATCTACCACTCTTGATGGGGACGACAATCGTGGCCGGGGTGATAGTACTCGTGGCCAACGTGGTGGTAGACATTTCGTATGCCATCCTCGACCCGCGTGTCCGGTTCGGGTAGTCCAGGCAGGCGTGGGGTTGACTCACGCGCGGGAGTTTGAGCATGAGGGCCGGCCACCCACACGAGAAGACTGCGGAAACCAGCAAATCGCTCGCCTCCGCTCTTGAATCGAACCGGCTAGTTCAGCAACGCAGTCTTTGGCGCGATGCGTGGGACAGTGCAATCCGAAACCCTTTTGCGATTGCCGGAGGCATGATCGTGATCGTCTTTCTTGGAGCTGCGGCGATCGGTCCCGCGATCTCACCCTATGGATACACGGAGCAAAACCTCCTCAACATCGAACAGTCTCCATCCTGGTCCCACTGGCTCGGAACCGATGAGCTCGGTCGGGACTTCCTGAGCCGCATTCTTTACGGTGCGCGAACGGCGTTTCTGGTGGCCACGATGGTGACTCTTGTCGGTGGAACCCTCGGCGTGCTCTTCGGTTCGGTTGCCGCCATGTCCGAGGGCTGGGTCGGTGGGCTCATCATGCGTCTGACCGATGTGGTGATGGCGTTTCCGACCTTGTTGCTCGCGGTGTTCGCGAACAAGACGTTGCGTCCGGCGGTACAGAACCAGTTCAATGACCTCTACGAACTCACCGGGCTCGAGTTGTTCCGGAGCCGCCTGCTTGGCGATTACCTGGTTGTATTTGGAGCGCTCGCACTCGTGTCATGGCCGGGTATGACCCGCCTGGTGCGAGGACAGGTGCTATCGCTCAAGCATTCCGAGTTTGTCGAAGCAGCCCGCGCGAGTGGGGCTGGAACGTTATGGATCATCAGTCGGCATATCTTCCCGAATGTGCTCGGACCTGTCATCGTCTCGCTTACCGTCGGCTTTGGTGGCGCGATGCTCCTCGAGTCCGGGTTGAGCTACCTCGGGGTCGGAATTCAGCCGCCGGGGGCGAGTTGGGGAGCCATGATCAACGAGAACCTCGACAAATGGCGCTACACACCGCACCTGATCCTCGTGCCTGGCGGCGTACTCGCCGTTGTGATCTTCGCGTTCAACTTTCTTGGCGATGGACTGAACGATGCGCTTAACCCCCGACGAAGGCGATGATGTCTCTCCCATGGCCCACTCACCTGAATCGCACCTCTGCAACCATTTAGGAGCCTCTCAATGGCAATTGCTGACCTCTTTCCTCAGCCGAAACACCTCGACCTCACTGGTGGTGACATCCACCTGGCCGGCCGGCACCTCACGTTCCTGACTGAAACCGATGACCAGATGATTGCCCGGGGTGTTGAGCTCATCGAGAGGCGATGGGAGCAGCTTCAGGAAGGGGTTTCAGAACGGGACGACCCCTACGCGGTCATGATCAGGATAGACGATGATCCGGCGGGACTGCCTGAAGACGCAGGAGACGAAGGATATGCCCTCACCCTGGCATCTTCGGGCGGTAGCCTGCTGGCGCGAACCCCGGAGGGTGTCTTTACAGGCTGCCAGACATTGCGATCGCTTCTGCCAGGATCTGACGAGGTGATTCCGGCACTCACGATTCGCGACTGGCCGGATTTCGCATACCGGGGCCTGTACGTCGAGTCCAAATGGGGCTCGGACCGCATGACGCTGGACGACTGGAAGGCTGCGATCGATCGGATGGCCGAGCTCAAATTCAATTCGCTCGGGATCGGGATTTATGGCTGCTGGATCGTTCAGTATGGTGGTCAGCGGACTGAATTCCTGATGGTTCCCTTTCCGGATCATCCTGACCTCAAGACGCCAAAGACCCTCAGGTACTATTCGCCTGGCCAGAAGGCGTGGCAAACGCTCGAGTACCTGCCGGCGATGGTCACTGAAGATTCCTTCGGTGAAATCGTCGCCTACGGCAAGGCGCACAACGTCCACGTGAGACCACACTTCAATAGCCCTGGGCATAACACGGTGATCCCGCGCGTATTCCCGGAAATCTCGGCGAGAGATGCCTCTGGCCAGCCCATGGGCTACGGATTCTGCCTGTCGAATTCCCGAACCTATGACGTGTTGTTCGAGTTGTACGACAGTGTGGTGGACAGGTACTTGCTACCCAACGGTGTGGACTGGTTCCACATGGGTCTCGATGAAGTTGAGGGGTACAAGGGGATCAGCGAGGAGGATCCGTCGCTTGTGATCGATCCATGGTGCCGATGTCCAGATTGCCATGGCAAGCCGCGGGATCGCCAGCTTCAGGAATACGCGATTCGGGTCGCGCTCCATCTCAAGGAAAAGGGAATCAACCACATCACGATGTGGAACGACGCGCTGGACAAGCTTGGCGCGCTCGACAACGGATTCGCCGCACAGGTCGAAGAGGCAGGACTTGCGGACAATCTTGCGGTGCAGTACTGGCGCTATCACGAGCCGGTCCTGATACCGCCGGACGACCTCGGCCTCCGTACCTGGTCCACTCCGATGGCAGGGTACTGGCCCAACATGTTCACCCAGAGCTACACGGCGAACATCTCCCGAATGCTTCTCCACGGATTCCGAGCGGGCGCCGAGGGAGCAGATGCCTACTGCCTCTACGACCCGGCGTTTGACCGCAATTACGTGTGCCTGGCTCAATACGCCTGGAACCAGACGACGAGTGAGGATCTGTACCAATTCAAGAGCCGGTACGCACGGTCACTTCTGACACCGATGCTTGATGCACATCTTGCTGTAGAAGCATTCGACCAATACGATCAAGTGTTCGATACTGAACCGCTTACCGAGACATACCTCGCCTCGCTCCTCTACTACTGGCACACCTATCCGGCGGCCCGGGAGCGCGGATCTTACCCTCGGGACGTTCTCCTTGAGATCAGGTCCAGTCACATGCGCGCGAGTGGAGGGTTCCAACGCGCTGCCGAGTCGGCCAAGGCAGCCGCCTCACTCTTTGCGCTTGCGCGAGAGACGTGTGACGATCCCATGATCGAGGAGTATGTCTTCGAGTGCACCAAGTTCGTCGATGTCTGGTCCGCGTTCTCGACGGCAATCAAGGCGATCGACAGCTACGATGCCGCACGGGCAGCGGTAGCGCATGCTGACCGGGTGCAGGATGTGAACAGGTCTGCGGTCCTCGTTGGAGAGTCCCGTGACCTGTTCGAACGCACGATGAGTGAGGCTGAACGAGTCAAGTCGCCATTCCTGGTGCCTCAGCTGCTTCGCGACCTGAGTGCGGCATTCCTCTACTTCGACCGGCTCGCCCGGGAGTTGGAGCTCCTCGCCGCCCACGTCGGATCGGACGGGATGGCGCCGCTTCCTGCCTTCCTGGAGCTTGGCACGAACCAGGAAAACCTTGACCCTTACCTGTCGTCGACTGCGGCACCGCCACCGGTTCAGGTCGCCGCGGTGTAGATGGCTGACCCTGTCTGCGGACGATTGGTGCATCACCGTCAACAGGTGATTCTATCGGGTCGGGTTTGTCGTAGGTTGGAGGCCCAATGCGGTTCACAGGATGTCATGCAATTGTCACCGGTGCGGGCTCGGGGATCGGACAATCCATTGCGTTACACCTCGCCCGAGAGGGTGCGCTCGTGGTCGCCGCGGGCCGCACCGAGGATAGCGTTGCTCTAACGGTGCAGGAGATAGAGGCGGAAGGAGGGAGCGCGTTTGCGGCGGCCGCTGATATGGCGCAGCCTGATGAGATCCACGCGATGATGGGTCTGATCCTTTCTCGAATCGGACACATCGATATTCTGGTCAACAACGCCGGCAAAGCTACCGTTGACGGCGTCCTGGAAACGGATGTGGCTGGCTGGGATCACGACTTTCATGTGGTTTTGCGCAGCGCATTTCTCGCGTCGAAGGCGGTGCTGCCGGGCATGATCGAGCGCAACACCGGAGCCATCGTAAACATTGCTTCAGTAAACGGGCTTGCCGGACTCGGAGAGGAAGCCTACAGCGCAGCCAAGGCAGGAATGATTAACTTCACGCGTAACCTGGCGATTCGCTATGGTCGGCACGGAGTCCGGGCGAACTGCGTCTGTCCTGCCACGATCAGGACTCCCATCTGGAATGACATAGTCGAACGCGAGCCCAACGTGTTTGAGCGGCTGTCGAAGTGGTATCCACTTGGACGCATTGGAGAACCTGACGATGTGGCCAAGGCTGTCGCCTTTCTCGCTTCGGACGACGCTGCCTGGATTACCGGCGAGGTGCTGAACGTCGATGGTGGGCTGATGGCCGGCACCTATCGGTTGTCACAGGAGCTGATGGGCGAAGCGTGACATAGTTGTCAGCTCGTCCTCTCCTTCAACGCCTCCAAAACCGCGGTCGTCACGATTGATTCTTCGCCTGGCTCGAGGGTATCGGGCGTCAGGTAGATAAAGCGGTCGCACTCTGCCGCGACTGCGACTGCCGGCTCCGCTCTCAGGAGCGCCGCCTGGATGCGATTGGCACTGAGTCCCGTAGCATCAGGATTCAGGTCGATTCGTGCTCTCGGTATTGGCTGGCCTGCTTCGTTCGGGAAATCGCGTACGACCGGAATCGCGGAATCGATTCGCGACAGCTGGTCGACCCACCCGGTCACAACGCGCTCAAAGTGCTCCATCCGGGCGTTCTGGTCCTCATCCATATAGAGTTCGACTGCCGCGAGCAATCCGAGCATTTCCTCTTTACCAATCTTTGCCAGCCGGGCCAGACGCTGGTGTGGAGAGCCATTTGCTCTGCACGCTTCGATCAGGTCGGCTCGGCCGACAATGAAGCCGCTTGACTGTGGTCCGCGCAAGTCTTTGCCGCCACTAAATATCGCGAGGTCGGCTCCGTGGTGTTGGGTGAAGTGCCAAAGGTTGTCAAGTGGCGGAAGTTGAGCGGCGGCGTCGACGATAACCGGAACATTGTGGGCATGAGCTATTTCGACAGTTTCGGCCAACGAGAGGGCGCCACGCCGGAGGTGGTCTCCAGCGACGAAAAAAACAGCGGCCGTTTCACTGGAAAATGCCGCTTCGAGCTCCCACGGAAATGTCTGAAGGACATTGCCAATGTCGACAAGCTCAGCACCTGCGAGCAGCACTGCGGGATCGTACGGAATCCGATGGGCCCGGTGAACGACCACCTGATGTCGAACGGGCCGTGCAACCAGAAGGCGACCAATCGTTCTAGGATCGGACCCTGTCATGCAACTTAATATTGAAAGGAAGATGCCAGCGGCGGCACCCCCGCAGACGTAGGCTGCTTCGTTCCGGGTGAGTGCGGCAATCCGCTCGCCGACCTTCTCCTGTAGTTCGAACATGCTGACATGGCTTTTTGCGGCGTACGCCATCGCTTCGATCACTGGTGCGGGCATGAGGGAGCCGCCGATCGCCGTCATGCGCGAGTCCGCGTTCACAATGCGCATGACACCAAGATCCTCATACGTTGCCATGCATCCGCTCCACAAAGTTGGCGGCAAGTGCGTAGAAAGCCCCGATTTGTCAGCGATTGTACCGGCTACGGAGCGATTCACGACGCGTCGTGTCTTGGCTTTTCAACATCGAAGGATTGGATCTTCACTTTCGGCTGCGGCCAGACTCACTGGATTGAGGTACGCAGTCTTTGCCACTTCAGGGCGGGATTGCGGTGAAAGCAAGAGTCGATGGGTAGCATGTTACGACGACGATGGCTACTCAATCGAAGGTTGTGCCGACCTCTTTAATCGTTATACCGGATCAGTAGAACCATCGTGGATAAAGCATCGCTTGGTACCGAAGGATGGCGCTCGCGGTGCCAGAAACGGCGCGGTGGCAGAGGACTTGACCACCTCGAGCAGGTAGACAGTGCGATTGCTGTCCTCCCTCTGATGACTACAAGACTCTAGGCAGGGACATCGCGATCCGCTGCTTTGCAGAGGAAAGCACAACCGCCTGAGTGGTAGACGTTACTCATCGGCGAAGGGCCTCGTCCCCGCGGTCGTGGGCGGGTCGCCAAGGCATCCAGGCTCAGAACATAACCGTAGGCTTCGCAGCCGTCGTCGGCGCCCGGTGATCCGTGCGGGAGCACCCGTCTCCTGTCACCGGCCATCGTACGGCGGCCACGGCGCACACATGGGGCGACGATGGTTCCGTCGGGCAACCCACTATGGCGGACCGTCGACACCCTAGGCGCGGGGGCGATGCGCCACCGGCGGTATCCTCGCAACGGCCGGAGAGGTGCTGCGGTGTGCCACGCACTCGCCCGCCCCTGGCGCTCAGCCAGTGTCTCCGCGCTGGTCATCGGAGGAGTGACCGCGTGAGACGTGGGCCCGTTACCGACGGTGGTTCACCGGCACCCGACCTGGGCTCCAGCAGTGCCGTGGTGCCGGCGGCACCGGGTGCTGGCGTAGGTGAGGTGATGGCACCCGCGACAGCGGACGACCCCCCAATACGCGTAGAGGACGGCACAGCGCGTCCCACAGCCGGGACAGACGAACCAGGAGCGCTGGCCGCCGAAGGCGCAGGGCGTCAAGCGCACAGGGATGGTCTCCTGTACATCCTGCCGGTGGTCATGGGCAAGGTGGGCGCGATACGCCAGCACCACCCGCGCCGGTTCGTCGACGGGACAGTGGACGCTGATGTTGGCACCCCAGCCCCACGACACCATAGATGTCACGCCGGGCCTCAATGCCCCCGCCCGGGCCAGCGCGCGCACGTCGAGCCGCGGCAGGCCGTCAGTCGTCAGACGCGTCAGTGTCATTCCCCACCGCGTCGATCCTGGTCCACCCATCGCCTATGCCTTCCCCGCGTCAACTGCCTGGCGGCGTGGTCGTACTCGTCGGCGGTGGATCGTCGCAGTTGATTTCGGTAAATCCACGGGCCGTTTTCTCATGCGTGTTGGTGGTGCTACATTGACCTGCTGCTGGCCGACGTTGATTTGCGCCGCTGTGCCGACATACAGAGCGGGACTCGACCGCTGCCACTCGTGCAGCATTTTCACCGTGCGCAGGAACCGGCTGTGCGCCTGCTCCGCCATCTTCGCCGACTGCTCGATCGCCTGGGCGGCACTGAGCCGCGCCGGTGACCAGCTCCCATGCCGCTCGAGGCTGTCGCGTTCGCATGCAACCTCGCTCGCTTCCTGCAGGTGCACCTGTTCGGTCCGCTGGAGGAAATCGCTGTACGCCGCGGCTGAGGTCTCCACAAGTGCCGCCTCGATGCCAGACTGCGGTGGGGTGGTCTCCCGGAACGAGTCCCGGATGGCGAGAAAGCGGGCACGGTCAAGAGGGCGTCCATTCCACTCCAGGGCCCGGGCCGTACGGTGGCCGCTTGCCAGCTCCTCGCGCGCCTCAGATCTCAGCTGCGCCCACGCGGCAACCATCTCGTCCGGATCATAGTTGACCAGGCGTTGCAGATCATCCCATGTCACCTGCTCCGAGGACCGTTCGCGGATGCGGATAAGATTCTCCAATGCCTGTTCTGGT
>Ga0183260_10002069_pt1 | contig 16682 bp, 20 predicted proteins | sample AntDrymUQ4972206_2_FD_129768 | JGI IMG/M metagenome (GOLD analysis project Ga0183260, IMG submission 129768) | Polar desert sand microbial communities from Dry Valleys, Antarctica - metaG UQ497 (22.06) (version 2) (version 2) | ecosystem: Environmental > Terrestrial > Soil > Desert | place...
TGGCGTTGATGGAATGGAGGTGTAATTATCAAGCCTTCGGGCGAGATATTCAGCCTGCCATCACCAATAGCCCAACGCACCTGATCTGTAAATAAAGAAAATTTACAAACGACAAGTAGGAAAGTAAAATTATACACTATAACATGTTTATGATGTACTATTAACATATCTTTAAAAATTTTGTTCATCACTGTGTTGTGCGTAAAGAGTAGTGTTATATTTTGGAATTAGTTATTTTTGGTGCTCTAGCTGTTGGTATTCTTTACAATTCAATGGAGTTTTTTTAGTGATGATGTGTATCCCTACCTACATCGGCTCTTAGATCCTACAGTATATTAACTGGTATCCTGGATTAGGATTCCTACTAAGGAGATTATAATTTTAATTAGTTTGATATAAACATCTAAATATCAATCTCATACTAGATTCTCGTTATATTGAAAAGCATTTGTATATCTCATAAGGAAGATGTTGATGGGATAGTTTCCGCAGCGTTACTACAAAACGCTCTGAAGATTAGGAACATATTTTTGGTAGATTATCCAAATTTATTAAACTCATTAGACTATACCATATCTCTTTGTAATAAGAATAATAAGTTCTCGAGAGTTTTTATTTGTGATGTTGGCCTTAACAAAAAGAATCAAACTTTATTTGTAGATAAGTTGAAGATACTACTTCTGAGAAATATTGAAGTGATCTATATAGATCATCATTATCTTGAGGTGGAAATAAAAGAAGAACTAGAATCAATTGGGGTGAAATTAATCCATGATGTTAATGATTGCACTTCTGTTCAAATTTATCATATGCTTAGAGCAAAAATAAGCAGTAAGTTTGCCTTTTATGCATCTGCTGCAGCGTTGACGGATTATATGGAGTCAAATCCCAAGGCAAGTTCATTAGTTAGTAAATATGATCGAACGTTCTTAATGTTGGAAGCGTGTTTTTTATCGTATATCATATCTTCATCACAAAAGAATATTGATTTTCTAAAGTATATCTCTAGAGCAATATCCAAAGGGAAAATGCCACATGAGATTAAGGATGGATTTAGATTGGTTAGGCAGTTTTGTGAGAAGATTACTAATGCAATTACCATAATAGAAGAACAATCTAAGCACTTGAATAATATCTCGTATTTTGAACATAATTTGGAGTTATCTTCAAGCATGATTGTAAATTTCGTTTTAGGTATTACAGGAAAGAAAGTTGGAATAGCATTTAAATTAAAATCAAATATTAATTCATACATTCTTTCAATTCGCGGATCTAAGGAATGCAAGACTCATTTAGGGATGTTAGTAAACAATCTATCCGCGGAATTAAATGGGAGCGGAGGCGGACACGACAAAGCTTGCGGAGCCGTTATACCTATGGAGAATTTCAAGAAATTTTTGGATAGATTAGATCAAGCAATCGTGTAAACTGATTTAAAAAACTATTTAATTAATATTTCATTTATAATATAGATTCAAAAATGACTAGAATAGGAGAGATTTATCGTAGGGTTCATGGTAGATTAGTTGAACGACCGACTAATTTTAGTTGGGTGATTCCTCAAAAATTGGCAGGTAGCGGCTTGCCGTCATCTTACGATCAGCTCACATGGCTTGCATTTAATAATATAAAAAGTTTGGTTACTGTCAGAGAAATCCCTTTACCTGATATATGGGTTGAAAAAGTAAATTCTCAAAACTATGAGTTAGAAAATTATTTTTTGAAAACAGATGATTATAATGCCCCAACTATAGACGAAATTCATAAAGTAGTGGATTATATCGAAAAAAAGATTGAGGCAAACAAACCTGTATTGGTTCACTGTGCTGCAGGAAAGGGAAGGACAGGAACCGTCTTAGCTGCCTATTTGATAAAAAAGGAAGGGTTGACTCCGTTTGAAGCAGTAAAGAAATTGAGACTGATGAGGCCCGGATCAGTTCAATCAGAACGACAATCTATGGCCATTGAACATTATCACCGATTTCTTAACCAGTAGTATTTACCACTGTGCAGATAACTGTAATATTTAAATTGACTTAAAAAGTGCTATATTTATTGACGATTAACATGGTGTTCAATACCTTTCAGGATTATCAAGTTAAAATTAATGAAAAGACGAAGGTGATTATAATATTTCTTACTTCACTTTTTATTATCACATGTCTATTTTCAATTAATACCGCTCATTCAATTGAATTAGTTAGCGGGTCTGGAGACAACTCCACTATCAAACTCAATCAAATGACCTCCGAAGATAGTCATAATTATACAACCAGTGATTATAGCAATTCGCTACCTGATCTATTTGATAAGGTCGAGAAATCAGTGGTTCAAATAACCGAACCTGGGAGTACTCAAACTACAGAACCTAACCCCTCAAGATTGGGATCTGGATTTGTCTACGATAAATTAGGACACATTGTTACTAACTTTCATGTTGTAGATGGTTCAAAGAATAATCTATTTTACGTAACCTTTCTAGATGGAGTATCATATGAAGGTGATATTGTAGGAACTGATCCTTATTCTGATCTCGCTGTAATCAAACTATCAGATGTAGATAAGAATGTCAGTTCCAAATTGGTCCCATTAGAATTGGGTAATTCTTCTATAATTCGCATCGGACAAAAAGTTGTAGCTGTTGGAAACCCTTTTGGATTGTCAGGATCCTTATCTGAAGGTATTATCAGTGGTCTTGGGAGGCTAATGCCAGCTGGCGATAACGGTGATTCCCCGCAAAATCCGTTTGATAAAACCCAGATAATGAAGCCTGTTCCATCATTTTCTATACCTGACATCATTCAAACAGATGCCGCCATCAATCCGGGTAACTCGGGAGGTCCATTGATCGATATGAATGCAAATGTTATCGGGATTAATACAGCTATTTTCTCAAATACTGGTGTTTATTCTGGGATCGGATTTGCCATTCCATCTAATTTTCTGACAAAAATCATACCCCTTTTAATTAAGAACGGGGAATACGATCATCCATACATCGGGATAAATGGGTTTGATATAACTCCAGAAATAGCAAAATTATTGAATTTACCTGAAGCTGTAGGATTTTTAGTGATCAATGTTACGGAGGATAGTCCTGCCAAACTGGCTGGGATACAAGGAGGCAACAAGAGCATGCGAATTAATGGATTGCCTATTGAACTTGGGGGTGATATAGTTACTGAGATAGATAATAAGCCTGTTAGAAAAGTGGATGACATTTTATCATACTTGGAAAATTACAAACGAATAGGGGATAACGTTACCCTAACAGTGTTGAGAGGTCCAGATCTTGCTAAGCAGGTTGTAACGATCCCATTGACTGCTAGACCGTCCTTGGAAACAAATTTGACTAATCCGTCTTTGGGTGTAATAGGTTTGGATGTAACCCCTGAGATTGCCAAGTTAATGAATATATCAAGAGATAACGGTTTCTTAATCACTAGCATAATTGGTAATAGTTCTGCTTCTAAAGCAAATTTGAGGGGTGGTTATCTGGTTACTGAAGTTAATGGTACAGTAATAGAGTTAGGAGGAGACATAATAGTAAAGATGGATAATGTCGACATAAAGAACCAATTGGACATAAAGAATTACTTAAAAACTAAGAATATTGGTGATTCTATAATTATTACCGTGTTAAGAGACGACAACTATTTAACAAAATCTCTAGTCCTTGAACCAATCAGCGAGAATCAACGAATATTACAGGATTCTACAATAACTGAAAATAATTCGCCTCCCCCTCTCTCACAGGATGATCTGAAAGAATTTTTAGAATCCTGTGCCAAAGTATTGCCTAGGGAAGCTTGCGAATCGATGATAATAATAAAATGACAAAATTTTGGTAATAGTTGATATATATCGGCCCTAAAATATAATTATAGAGAACATGATTTCAAGGATTGAAGATGAATTCCATGTGTTTTGTAAACACGTGATAAATTTGGACCCAAGTATCCGTTTTGCAGGTATTGCGGATGAGGATGGAAAATTGGAATCTATCGCCGAAAGAAGCGGACTTGTCCCCTTATTAACGCCTGAGGAGAGGGCTCAATATGCTATTACTGCTGCCACAAGGCAGTATACACGTTTGAGATGGGAATACATGTTAGGTAAAATACAATATGCTAGTTCAAAATACGAACGCCTAATTAGAGCTACAATACCAATTACCGACGAAAACAGTACTCTATCATACGTATTACTATTGTCTTTTGATCCTGGGATTACAAACTTTCATCAAATTATTACGGAAAAAATTATTCCATTTATAAATTACAATAAGAACGAATTGACGAAATTACACAATAAATAAGAAAGATTATATTATAAAAGGGTATTTTTTTCCAAAAAAGTTTTTAGTATTATAAAATTATTCAAGAAAATTTTACAGATACTGAACGAAGATGTTATATACCAGAAAAATCTTCCTAATAGTGCATGAATAAGTTTAATGTATTCGTAGTTTTAAGTATCGTAGCAGCTGCATCTTTGTTTGGAGCAATGGTAACACCAGCTTTAGCCATGAACCATGTCTCAACCGATAATATGACGATGCCAATGGATAACTCATCTATGCCAATGGATCAAATGGGTAACATGACCATGATGATGGATAATTCTACCAGTATGACTGGAAATTCAACAACACAGTAACTAGAATAAGATATTAACCCATAATACTTTTTCTAAAATTGATTTTTTAGTTATTTTTTTTGATTCTTTATTTTTTATTTCAAATCAGTGATACATAATTGATGATTAAATAAGGCTAAATACAATTATTTTGTATGGCTTTTGACAATCTATCTGAATACTTGAACGCCTTGGAATCCGCTGGCGAATTAAAAAGGGTCCAGACGGAAGTAAGTTCTGAATTAGAGGTCGCTGAGATAATGAGACGGATGATGTATACAAAAAAAAGTCCCGCTATATTATTCGAAAATATAAAGGATTTTGAAATACCGATCCTCGGCAACGCGTTCGGATCGTTAAAGAGATTACAAATAGCTTTAGGCATAGAAGATTTTTCAGAAATAGGAAATAGAATAGTTGAAATGACCAGGATGAAACTGCCATCAGGGTTATTGAATAAATTAAAAATGCTCCCAAGGCTATCAGAGATCTCTGAGTACGGACCTAAAATTGTGGATAGAGGTCAGGTCCAAGAAGTCGTTGAAACAAATAACCCTTCCTTCAAGCAATTTCCTATTCTCAAGTCATTTAAACAGGATGCAGGAAGATTTATCACCTTCGGAATGACCGTTACCAAACACCCAGAAACCGGCATTAGAAATATAGGAGTTTATCGCATTCAAATTCTGAATGATAATCAAGCTATAATGCACTGGCAGATTCACAAACGTGGTGCCCAGCATTTTGATATCTCAAAAGACTCTAAAAAACCAATCGAAGCGGCAATAGTAATCGGCGCCGACCCTGGTACCATTTTCAGCAGCATAGCCCCAGTTCCAGAGGGTATGGATAAATTTCTGTTTGCAGGTATTTCTAGAAAGAAAGGGGTCAAAATGGTGAAATGTGAAACAGTAGATTTGGAGATACCTGCTAATTCAGAAATCGTATTCGAGGGTACCATTGATCCCCAACACCTAGAAACTGAAGGGCCATTTGGAGATCATACAGGTTATTATACGCCCCCTGATAAATTTCCTGTTTTTACGTTAACCGGCGTTATGCATAGAAAAAAGCCCATTTACTTAACCACAGTCGTTGGAAAACCCATTCTCGAAGATGCTTATTTTGGAAAGGTAATAGAAAGATCTTTTTTACCTTTGATACAAATGTTCCAACCAGAAGTAATAGATTTCTCGATGCCTGCAGCTGGATGGTTTCAAGGATTGGGAATAATCTCTATTAAAAAAAGGTACCCTGGGCAAGCAAAAAAGGTGATGATGGGATTATGGGGGCTAGGCCAACTTTCCTTAACTAAAATTTTTGTCGTAGTTGATCATGATATTGATGTTCATGATATGGATAAGGTTATTTGGGCCATAACAACCAAAGCAGATCCAAAACGGGATATATTAATAATAGAGAATGTGCCTACTGATACGTTAGATCCTTCATCTCCTTTGGTCAATTTTGGATCGAAAATGGGAATTGACGCCACAACCAAATCGAGGGAGGAGGGTTTCTTTAGAGAGGTTCAGGAAGAAGTTCACGTCGATGAGGAAACGAAATTATTGGTTGATAAAAAGTGGGCTATGTACGGATTTCCTATGGAAAATACCAATACTAACCATTCCGACTGAAAGGATCCAATCGACACATCGGTTCATACCTTAAATCAACTTAAAGCCTTATATTTAGGAGTTTTGTATACTAGGTTACTAAGATAGATAATGTCTAGTAAAGACAAAGTCAAAACTAATAGCCTCCAGTTGAAAAAAGCCGAGAAATGCGAGAGTTTGGATGAAGGATCATTTGCATTCTTGAATTGGATGAATTGCAAGTCATTTGATAGTGAAGGCTATGATCAGAATCCTCCTTTAACCTTGAAATATGTTGATTTTCCTAAGGTTGGTTTGATAAGATTATTTGATAGATTTTTGGGACAGGACGTTTTTGTGGATATAATCGATTGTGTACCGTTATGTAAGGCCTGTATAACCGATGATTGTTCACATGTTGGTTTTACCATTTGCTTGCTCCAATTAATTGAACGAGAGGGCTTTAAGTCGATGGATGACATTTTAAAGTAATTAAATCACTAAATTAAAATTTGAATTATCATAGCATTACTAGAATAAATTTATGATAAAATTTTTATATTCATTAATCTAAGGTTTGATAATGAATGAGAATAATGAGTATGTTCCAAATGTAGTCGCATTAGAAGTATTAGAAAAAAATGGTGTTAATATTGAACGACTAAAGGAATTGATAACCAAAGGCGTAGGTGCAGAATTTACCACCTATTATTATTATACTATTTTAAGGATGCACTGTACAGGTCTCGATGGAGAAGGAATCAAGGAGATAGTTGAAGATGCAAGAATTGAGGATAGAAACCACTTTGAGGCTATGGTTCCACGACTTTATGAATTGGGAGGAAGTTTGCCACGAGATATCAGAGATTTTGCAACCCAAGCCGGATGTCCAGATGCTTATTTGCCCGAGAATTGGAAAGACTTGACTTCTATCATGAAAGTACTATTGGAAGCAGAACAATGTGCCATTCGGTCCTGGGGAGAAGTATGCGACATGACCGGAGGAAAAGATCCAAGAACGTTCGATATTGCCCAGAGGATAATGCAGGAAGAAATTGAGCACGAAGCTTGGTTTATAGAACTGTTATCAAAAAGACCATCTGGACATTTTAGAAGAAAATTTCCAGGACAATCACCTTATACATCTGGTGCAGGTGGACTCAGCCACCTTTAATTTATGTTTAAGTTAAATAACTTTTAAATTATTTTAATGAATTATTTGTATTAATAAATTAGAACCGCACACCAATTCTTTAGTATAGGAAAATGGTCGTTTTTAGGGGATAATTGAATTTTTTCTTCTTCAAGAGAGAAATATTTTATAAACCCATTGTAAAATAATGATAATGGTATTGCATTTAACAAATAGAAGGAAAGGGGAAATTGTAATGGCTATAGCTGGGATTGGCTTGGCTATAGGTGCTATTAGTATAAGCGTACCCCAAGTAGCATATGCAGGCTTGTGTATAACTGGTTTAGGTATAGTATCTATGTTGTGGAGATAGACCTCATCATTGTCTCTGTGTTTTGCAGATATAGTAGATCATACAAAACTGAACTTTGAACAAATAGATTTAATAAAACAACGTGATATTCTAAGTAGGTATATTGATGGGACTGAGCATAGCTATTGCTTCCACCAACTTTTGTACAAAGGAAAATCTGACTTAATCTTTGGTTTAATTATCACTCGTAATTTCAACTGCTTAATCCCTGTGCAGAAAACATGTAGGATTTCAATCTTGATGATATGTAAACAGGAGGTTTTTGAGTTTTGACCTTGTAAATCATCTTGCCTTCGTTTTATCCATCCAGCGTCTTTATTTTGTGAACGTAGAATTCTTTGAATCCCAGCAAGATCTGCATAATTGACCTTTTATAGCCCATAACGGTTTGGGGTTATACCTGATAAAGCCTAATTTCTTATTACATCCATTGCAAATATTATTGATTTTTTCGAATTCTTCAAATTTTCTTTCATAGCAATCAATACACATCGGTTGACTTGCATCCAGGTTCCACCTCCATTCAGGCCTCTTAATTTCGCCAGAAATCAAATTCTTGCAAGCAAAGCAAACCTGCCAGTTTGATCTAGATTTTATTGGAGTTGAATTATTACTTTCATCAACGGAGAGTGAGGATTTGGAATGTTCAGATTTTTTCTCTGGATTGCTAATATTTGATCCCCCTGTTTCATCGGACTGAAAATTTTCTTTGTTTATATCTACAGATTCATTTTTATTGTAGCGGGCTGATTTTCTTTTAAATGGAATCTTCACGTCTAAATTTATTCGAAATTGTCTTATTTTAGAGTTACAATAATCTTTAATCTAAAGCAAATACTTAATTTTTAGAACTGTTCTTTTAAAGCTGTTGTCGCAGTCTTACTATGACATACTAGAGATAGACCAACATGCAACTAATGCCGATATCAAAAAGTCATTTAGACTTCTTGCTCTCAAGCACCATCCTGACAAAAACAAGAGTAATGAGTCTCATCAAAAGTTCTTACAAATAGTAGAGGCGTACGAAGTACTTTCTGACGAAAATTCAAGAAGGAAATACGATTTGATGAATTCTTCGTCGAACCAATCTTCCAGTTTTACTACAAGTTGGACACCATCAGCTGATTTATCGAAATTTTATAGTTACGATGTTATAAAGAATTGGCAAGTCCCAAACAAATCTACTGGAGGCATGTGGGACATAGGAGAAAAGGAAAATCTTGGAATGTGGAAGACCACATTAGCACTATTTGGATCATTAACATGCGTTGCGGTCTTTATTATTATTCTCTCAAACTAGTTGTTGCAACTATCAATCACGTCTAATCTACAAATAACCAACCTTCGATTTTATTTTACAACTATGTAAAAGAGCAATTTTTCGATTCTAATTTTTTGTACTATTAGCAGGTTCCCACAGGTGGGAGACTTGCTTTCTATCCCTAAAGTAGCTAATAGGTAGATGCATATAGCACAATAAAAGACATAATGAACCTTTAGGATATTTTATTGAATTCTTGATAAATTCTTTAATGGTTAGAGAGGGGTGAGCATCGAAATCAAATTTTCTTGTTAGTTCTTTTATCTGATTATGTCCTCTTATGGCTCTTATTATCTGGCTAAAAAAATCATGTCTGGTAATTGGGGGGTTAAAATAAATTATGGCATCATCATCATAGAGCACTCTCTTGTTCATTTCAAGTACTTTGCATTGAAGATATAGATCTATTGCTATCATTTCCTCTGGAATTTCTATCTCTTTGGCCAACTGAGCATCTAAAGCGAGTGCTCTTCCCATAGTCGTGTATTGAGAAAGGCCATGCATTCTTATCGATCTTAACCAATAAGCAATAAAAATAGATGCACAAGCATATAGATTCGTACTCCTAATTTTAGGGATGGTATTAGAAGCGCACAATCCCACGTTGTCTACGATCTTATTCGATAATTTTGAAATACAATTTTCTTCGATCTCGATGTCGGCATCTAATAATACTATAATACTACCCTTTGCATTTCTGAATATAGTATTCCATCCTTGACTTGCACCTTTTCTTTTGTCATTATGAATGAGACGAATATTGTATTCTGGATTTTCAGCCTTTACTTTTCTGATTAGATTTGGAGTTTCATCGTTTGAATCGTCTACGAAAATTACCTCGGTTATAACAAACTTCTTTGCTAGTTGCTGAGATTTGAGCGAATCAAAAAATTTCAAAATATTATGTTCCTCGTTATAAGTAATTATACCTATTGTGACAGCACAGTTATTCATAGTCCCTCGATATTCTCTCTAATTTTTTGAGCAACACTTTCAAGCTCCTTTATTTGTGCTATCTTACGCATAGGCCATTGACCTTTAACTTTCTCAATAGAATATCTAGGGACTATGTGAACGTGCACATGTGGCACAATCTGATTTGCAGATTTTCCATTGTTCTGATTAATATTAAATCCGTCGCTTCCTAATACACTAGTGATCGCTTTTGCCAATCGTGGGACTAAAGAATGCATCTCGCCTACCTCCTTAATTGGCATTTCCAAAATATTTTTGAAATGCTGTTTAGGCACTAATAGCGAATGTCCATGGTTTATTGGGTACTTGTCCAGAAATGCCAAAAATTTTTCATCTTCGTAAATTATCGCATTGGGTAGATTTTTCAGTACAATCTGACAAAAAATGCAATTGTGATTTAATGTCTGCATCCTTATCAAGATAGTGAGATACCGAAATATTTAATTTAATATTTTATACAGTTAATATATCTTGTCATAATTTGACGATTATTTTTAGTTCATTTTAAATAGCTCGAAAATTTTTTACAAAGTATGAGTGAATCAATTGAGTTAGAAAGTTTCACACTGAATTTTTCTTTCCCGTGCCCAAAATGCGAATACCTTAATGAGATCTCTTCAAACGAACTGCATAATAATAGCATCGAATGTGGAATGTGCGAGACGATATTCAAGTTTGAGGGTTTGGATTCTATAAAAATATTAGCTACCTTGGAGTAATGTTATAATCTTAACAAAAGAATTAAGTTTTTATTTTATGATTTTAATCTAGGTATTTGTAATGATCTTACCGAGCAGAAAAACAGTTGAGGGAGCATCTCGCGCCCCCCATAGGGCAATGTACAAGTCGATGGGTCTCTCTGACGATGATCTTAGCAGGCCATTAGTTGCGGTTTCTAGTACGTGTAATGAGGCAACTCCATGTAATATTCATTTGGGAAAGCTTGCTCAAAAAGCAAAGGAAGGTGTGAAGGACTCTGGAAACACACCGAGAGAATTCACTACAATCGCTGTTTCAGACGGCATTGCTATGGGACACGAAGGAATGAAATCCTCTCTTGTTAGCCGGGAGATCATAGCTGATTCAATTGAGGTAATGGTTAGAGCACATCAATATGATGCAATAGTTGGAATTTCTGGGTGTGATAAAAGCTTGCCAGGAACCCTAATGGCTATGGCTCGACTCAATTTACCGTCCATATTCGTTTATGGTGGTACCATTCTTCCAGGTAATTGGAATGGTAAACCGGTTACAATTCAAGATGTTTATGAGGCAGTGGGATCATTTGATGCCGGTAAAATGAGCTTGGAAGATTTGATAAGCCTCGAAAATGTTGCCTGCCCGTCGGCGGGGTCATGTGCAGGCATGTATACAGCTAATACTATGGCATCGATAAGCGAGGCATTAGGAATGTCGTTACCAGGAAGTGCCACACCTCCTGCGGAAAGCGAAGAAAGATACAAAATTTGCTTTGAAACTGGTAAATCTATTGATCATCTTTTACTTAACGATTTGAAACCTAGGGATATAATGACCTACGAGGCATTCGAAAATGCAATCATGATGGCAAATGCGATAGGAGGTTCGACTAACGCAATACTTCATTTATTAGCACTCTCACGTGAAACCGGAATCGACTTGGATATAAAAGATTTTGAATATATACGAAGAAAGACACCTCACATTGCAAATATGAGACCTGGTGGGAATTATGTAATGTTAAACTTGGATAATATTGGGGGCATCCCTGTAATTTTGAAATCATTACTAGATAAAGGTATATTAAATGGGGATGTAGAGACCGTTACCGGTAAGACAATGAAAGAAAATCTTGAATCTTATGACTTTAGTAATTCCAGGTCTTATTACAAAGCACACAAAACTGAGTATCGAAATATTCTTCGAACTGTTGATAATCCGATACATAAAGAAGGAACGTTAAAAATTCTATTCGGAAATTTGGCACCAGAGGGTGCTGTAGTCAAAGTTGCGGGGTTAAAAGAAGATAAATTCGAGGGGGTTGCGAAGGTTTACGATTCAGAAGAATCTGCTTTTGATGCTGTTTCAAAAAGAGAAATTGGCGAAGGTGATGTTGTTGTAATAAGATATGAGGGGCCGAAAGGTGGACCGGGAATGAGAGAAATGCTCGCGGTAACAGCGGCAATAGTAGGTCAAGGATTGGGTGAGAAGGTTGCTATGTTGACTGATGGTCGATTCTCTGGTGCAACCCGCGGATTTATGGTAGGGCATGTGTCTCCAGAGGCAATGGTAGGTGGACCAATTTCCATAATCAAAAATGGTGATAATATTAAGATTGATTTAGTCAAAGAATCGATTGATCTCAAGATTTCAAAGAAAGAATCAACAAACAGGATCAAGAAATTTAAACCTATAAAGAATAGGTACCGGTCAGGGGCCCTAGCAAAATATGCAACTTTAGTAAAATCTGCATCAGAAGGTGCTATAACCTCTCCAATACCGAAGTATATGAAAAAGAACTTTAACTAATTTTTTATTTCAATAGAATCTATGATCCCGTAAAGTGGAAAGTTATGAAAATGGTCTGCTATTTTGTTATCAAGGAAAATGATTTGAATTAGCTCAAAATTATTGATCATAATCATTACTTTACTATTTTCAGCTACAAGTTTATCATCTGTAAATAAGTCTAGTGTCCCATCCATGAATACGGTGTCATCATTACCAAAAAACGTATTTCCCTCGCCATTGAAATTGTTAATTGTATGCCAGTGAAACCCTTTGGCATTTGATGTTATCATTACAAATTTTGAATCAAATAATGTAACTTCCGAAGAATAAACACTCATCTTCCAATTACCGGATACTACTGTTGAAATATTTTTATTCACGAAGCCACTAGAATCATTAGTGTTAGCATCATTGTTTATGGTCGGATTCCCTTTTTCAATCGATTGAATAATAATACCCGAAAGCATTGAAACCAAATTATTTGATAAGTTGTCGGTCTGATTTAGTTGATCAATGACGGTGGTATCCTCGCTGATGCTTCGACTCGAGTTCATAATCGATGATGAATTCCCTGTGCTGATTATGCCATCAATCCGTTGGTTAGGTGATAGGGCTTGATCTGAATTTTCAAAATTAGTGCCAAGCTCTGATGACGAAATTAATTGGTTATTTTCATTAGATCCGTTATTTGATATTAACGATGGTTTTAAGGTGGAGACAAGGGATCCTGAAAGAGCAAATGTGTTATTCACATCCAGTCTACCACTCTTGGAATTCAAGATGTTTTCCTTAACTACAATATTGTTAATTTCGGCAAGGCCGGCCTCGAAAGTACTTTGAGTGAAATAGATCAAGGATATTAATATGAGTAGTGGAAGAATTTTTGTCAAATCCAATAATTGTAATATTGCTGATTTTTTTTAAATAAATTTCTTTCCTTATAAAAGTTAGTCCAAAAATTTATGAATCTAGATGTCCTATAAATATGAAATGCTGAACAAAGATCAATTCTTTAATTTCTTAAAAATAAATAACAATATGGAATTCTCTAAAGAGGAGATTATTAATCGCTTTGCAGAGTCTAATAATGAAGAACAGAGCATAGACTCACTGCTGTCTGAACTTGAGGTTGAATCCACTTATACGAATTCAAACCTAAATGCATCATGTAAAGCTGGGACCGTGTATTATAAATGGAAAAGTTCCTAATAACGCTAAATGGTTTTTAATTGTATTTACAGTTTAATATTCGTTAACTACAATTTCCTCAAATTCACGGTGAATTAACTCCAACACTTCAGGAATAGTGTTTAGGTAAATAATTCCACCAGGCATACATTCGCTACCCTGAGTATAATTTATGCTGGAACTCAAAAATGGATATATCTTCTTTGAATAGTAGTGTGTCATAAGTAATACGTAGTTTCCCAGCAAATTCTTGTTTATGAAAATTTTTTTGCAAGTCGATTTAGATTCAATTCTGATACCTTCGTCAGAATCCAGAAGCGATAACGATTCCGAAAGGGTTTTGTCTGTTGGATTAACGATCAAATGATTACATGGTAAATTGTCTTTTGATCAATTTAAAACTTATAATTAGCATATGGAAAGATTATCAAGTTGAAGTTAATCCGTAAAGGTAAAGTAAAGGATATTTATGAAACTAAGGACAACACATTAATTTTTTCTTTTTCTGACAGGGTTTCTGCCTTTGACGTTATACTAAATGATGAAATTCCTTATAAAGGAAAAGTCCTATGTGATTTTGCTCTTTTTTGGTTTAAAATCTTAAAAGGAAAAAACCACTTTAGGAGAAGGGTAGATCCCAGCAAGATTGAAGTAACAAAGCTGAACATGATTCCAATAGAGTGTGTAGTTCGATCGTATTTATACGGAAGCTTATATTCTAGGTATCTTCAAAATGACGTAGATATTACCGGGACCGAGAAATACTTTGCAAATAAGGATTTGCAATTAGCTTCAAAATTACCAGACCTGCTGTTTGATCCAACTACTAAATCTGATCAGCATGACAAACCTCTCTCCGAAACAGAAATTCTTAAAAATAGGATAGTAAGTCATAGGGAATTTTCGCAATTAAAAAAACTATCTTTGGACTTGTTTTCACAAGTAAACGCGATCGTTTCTGCATCCGGTTTTATTCTCTCAGATATCAAATTTGAATTCGGAAAAGATCCAAAGACAGGAGAAATCATGCTCGGGGATTCGATTGGACCGGATGAATTTAGAATATGGAATAAAGATGATTACCAGGTTGGACAAATTCAGGACAGTTATGACAAACAAATACTAAGAGATTGGCTGGAGGACATCGGTTTCAGACAAGAAGTAGACAAATGCAACAATAACAATACACACCCAAGGATTCCAAAGCTACCAAAAGGCATAATCGAAAAAGTGTCTCAAAGGTACATTGATGCCTATGAACGCATTACAAGATCTACTTTTGAGAAGTTGGACTAATCAATTTATCAAACGTATGGAGTGATTGTTATTTATTCAACCAGTATAAGTAGCAAGCCCTGTTTGGAAGGGTCTCTCAATAATTCTACTATCTTTCTAGGAACGTGTATGGCGCTAATATTACAATTCAGACACAGAGTTCGATTACAAATAAATTCGCTTTTTCTTAAAACAATATCATGATTATGAGTAAGGATTAGATTATCATTACCAAACCCATGAATTTTAATATTAAACGGTTCAACAATCAATTCTATTTCTACGAAAGAATGATTAGTCTTGATCTTATTTTTCATATCACTAGTCAAATCGGAACATGATTTGTTTGCATTAACGCCTATAATACAATCTCCTCTAAATGTCAAGTGCGGATCTTTGGTGACCTCAATGGTTCGTGCATGAAGAGATCGAATATTTTTATGGCCGTAAAATTGGATTTCTTCTGTTAACAACTAGCCGATTTTATTCATGTTCTTAGGTAAATAACCCTTTATTTTTTAAATAAGGTAACTATAAATAAAGATTTAGAAGTAATCTAGTTGATTTGTTACCAGCAGCAGCAGGTTATGATAGAGGAATTACTGTTTTCTCACCTGATGGGCGATTATATCAGGTTGAATATGCAATTGAAACCGTTAGGAGAGGCACATTAGCTTTAGGGATCAAAAGCACTGATGGTGTAATCCTTGCAGTAGAAGAAAAAACGAGAAAATTGCAAATATCTAATGTAACTCAAAAAATATTTCAAATAGATGATCATATAGGTCTTGCCGCAGCAGGGTATATTCCAGACGCTCGCACTCAGGTTGACCATGCACGATTTTTTGCCCAGAGCAACCGTCTTATTTATGATGAAGTAGTTGACGTTGAAGGCGTCGCAAAAAATTTAGCTGATATGGCCCAACAGTATACTCAATATGCCGGAGCCAGACCTTTCGGCGTTGCGTTGATATTAGCAGGTGTCGACAAGAATGGAATTGGCTTGTATCTTACTGACCCAAGCGGTACATACATCGGATATGATGCTGTAGCAATTGGTGCGGGAAGCGAACAAGTAACTGAACACTTGGAAAAGAATTATAAAAATGATATTGGTCTCGATAAAGCTTGCGTACTTGCCATAGAGTCTATTTTCATGGTGAGTGAAGAAAAGACTGGCACTAACCATATCAGATTGGCTGTGATTGATTCGAAATCAAAAACTTTGCGAATGATGTCGTTGGAAGAAATAGAGAATTATTCAAAACAAGTTCAAAGTAAAGAAAGTCAGTCTTGACTGGCTTTAATAAAATATTATCATACTCGTTTTTTCTATGAATATCCCACCCTTTAAATAATTCTTATTTTATTGAAAAATTGATTATCAATGGCAATAGAAATTGGTTCCAAAGCACCTAATTTGCAACTTTCTAAATGGGTACAAGGTACACCAACTAATATAGATGACTTGGTGGGAAATATAGTCGTTATTGAAGTATTTCAAGTTAACTGTCCCGGATGTTTCCTATATGGAATTCCGCAGGCAGTTTCGCTGTATGAAAAATATAAGGCTAAAAATGTCAAGGTGATAGGAGTCGCCACTGCATTCGAAGATTATGACAAAAACACCTTACAAAACCTTGAACTTTTGCTTTCAGAAAGTCAAGTTATTGGAGAGACATTTAAGGCATTAAA
>Ga0183260_10002070_pt1 | contig 16673 bp, 13 predicted proteins | sample AntDrymUQ4972206_2_FD_129768 | JGI IMG/M metagenome (GOLD analysis project Ga0183260, IMG submission 129768) | Polar desert sand microbial communities from Dry Valleys, Antarctica - metaG UQ497 (22.06) (version 2) (version 2) | ecosystem: Environmental > Terrestrial > Soil > Desert | place...
CCGACGTACCGGCTCGAGCGTTCTGGCGGGTCGCGGTGCTGCTGCCCGTGCTGGTTCCGGAGTTCGTCCTCGGATACAGCTGGACCCAGGCGTACGGCCGAGCGGGTTTCACTGATGCGCTGGTGGAGGTGCACTGGCAGGGGGTTCTCGGGCCCGGCGGGGTCTTGGCCGTCCTGGTGGCCAGCACGGCGCCGGTGGCGTACCTGCTGGCGGCGGTCGGGTTGGCCACCCGGGCAGAGCCGGACCTGGAGCGAGCCGCACAGGCGTCGGGAGCCGGCGGCGCCACGGTGTTGCGCACCATCACCCTGCCGTTGTTGCGGCCGTCCATCGCGGCAGCGTCGGTCCTGGCCTTCGTGCTGAGCCTGCAGAGCTTTGCGGTGCCCCAGGTCATGGGCGCCCCCGCCGGCTTCACGACGCTGACCACGACGATCTATGCCGACCTGTCCTTCGCCAGCGACCCGCTCTCCTTCGTCGAAGCGGTGGCGCTCGCCCTGGTGCTCGTCCTGCTCACCGCGGCCGTGGTGGCGCCCGCGGATGCCATGCTCGGCCCCCGGCTGCGCGTGACCAGGGTGGCCGAACCCGCCGCCGCACCCCTCGGACGCCGGCCTTCGACCGGCAGGTGGGTGGCGGCCGGCCTGGGCGGCTACCTGGTCGTCGCGGTAGGCCTGCCCCTGCTCGCGCTGCTGTCGGCCGCGATAACCCGAGCCATCGGCCTGCCACCACGGCCCGGCAACTGGACGCTCGACAACTTCAGGCTCGTCATCGACCAGCGCTCGATCGAGGCCCTGGGGCGCAGCGTGGCCCTGGCGGTGCTCGCCGCCAGCCTGCTCGTCGTGATCGGCGCCTGCGTCGCGCTGCTCGAGCACCGTCGGTTCGGTCGGGGCATGGCGACGTTGAGCATCCTCACCCTGGCGCTTCCCGGCTCGACCCTCGCGGTGGCTCTGCTCATCACGTACGGCCGCTGGCTGGCCGGGAGCCTGGTGCTGATCTTGTTGGCCTACCTGGCCAAGCTGTGGGCGCTCGCCCACCGACCGATCACCGGGGCGCTCGACCGGCTGGTCCCCGAGGAGCTCTACGCCGCCCGCGCCAGCGGTGCCACCTGGCTGACGGCGATGCGTACCGTGGCGCTGCGGCCGATGGCACCCGCGTTGCTCGGGGCCTGGCTGGTCTGCTTCCTGACCGCACTGCACGAGGTGACGATGTCGAGCATGCTCTACGGGCCCGGCAGCGAGACCCTTGCGGTGATCGTCCTCAACAGCCAGGAGCTGGGACGCATCGGACCGACCGCCGCCCTGTCGGTGCTCCTCACCCTGCTGATGGTCGTGCCGGCGCTGCCGCTGTGGCTGCTGTCACGCCGGCTGCGGGTGGCCCGCGCTGGACACGCCGGGAGCGACACGGGGAACGACTCCGCGACCGATCCGGCGCTGCGCGGGAGCGCGCGTGCGTACTGACTCGACGACTGACGACGTCCTGCGGGTGCGGGGGCTGACCGTCGAGTACGAGGGCGTCGCCGCCGTGTCCGAGGTCGACCTGACCGTTGCCAGGGGCGAGGTGGTCGCCCTGCTCGGACCGTCCGGCTCGGGCAAGTCGACACTGCTGCACGCCGTGGCCGGATTCCGGTCGCCGAGTGCCGGTGAGATCTGGTTGCACGGGCGGCTCGTCGCCGCGCCTGGTCACGCGGTCCCCCCCGAGCGCCGTGACGTCGGCGTGGTCTTCCAGAACTACGCCCTGTGGCCGCACCTGTCGGTGGTGGACACGGTCGCCTACCCGGCACGGCGGCGCGGGACCGGCCGGACCTCGGCCCGCGCGGAGGCGCTGCTGATCCTGCGGCTGCTGGACATCGCCCGGCTCGCGGACCGGCGACCGGCCGAGCTGTCCGGTGGCGAACAGCAACGGGTCGGCCTGGCCAGAGCACTCGCCCGGCGGGCGGCACTGTCGGTGTTCGACGAGCCGACAGCGCATCTCGACACCCACGTCCGCGGCCTGTTCCTCGAGGAGCTGCGGGCCCGACAGCGCGACAGCGGGACCGCCGCCGTGTACGCCACGCACGACGCGCAGGAGGCGCTCGGGCTTGCCGACCGGGTGGTGCTGCTGGACGCGGGACGGGTCGTCCAGCTGGGCTCTCCCGAGCAGGTGTACGCCGAGCCGGTGGATCTGTGGGCGGCAACGCTGACCGGACCGGCGTCCATGCTCACGGCGCGGGTCGCCCGGGCCGACGCCGAGCACTGCACCCTCGAGGTCGCGGGGACCGAGGTGAGCGTCGCCTGCAAGAGCCCGGAGCTGAGCGACCCCTCGGTCCGACGGCTGCTGGTCCGGCCGGAATGGGCTCGGCTGGGCGGTGCCCTGCCCGGCCGGCTGCGGGCGGTGTGGTACCGCGGACCCCACACCGACCACCTGGTGGAGACCCCGGTGGGCGACGTGCTGATCCGGGTGTCCGGCACCGTCTCGGGCCGCCAGATCGGCGAGGCGGTTTCCTGGAGCCTGGACCGCACCTGGGCGCTGGCGGGGCCGGACGACCCACCGCCGTCGGCTCAGCCGCCGCTCAGCTCAGCAGCGTCAGCGGGCTGGGGCGAGCCTCCGCGCCGTTGACCACTTCGAGGTGGCGCAGCGTGTAGTGCCGCAAGGCTGCGACCTGGCGCTCGGTCAGGCGGTCGCACACCCACTCCCAGTGCAGCGACACCCAGTCGCCCACGGCGATCTCGGTGACGAGCCCGACACCGTCCATCGAGCAGACGGCGGTCTCGGTCTGCCGATCGCCCAACCCCAGCGTGCGTCCGTCCCACGTGAGGGGACGCGACTCGACCACGACCTGGTCCCCGTGGAGCGCTTTGACCTGCCCCCAGCGGATCCGGCAGCGGTCGAGCACGGTGAGCGCCTGCGCCGCCCGGCGGTCGTCGCCGAGCAGCCCGACCCAGGGGTAGACACAGAAGACGGCGAAGCTGTGGTGCGGCACTCCGCCGGCGATCACGCTGGCGGCGAGGTTGGAGAACCGTGGGCCGGCGACGTACCGGAATCGTTCCTCCATCGATCCGCCGATGGCCCAGGTGTCGACCTGGTCAAGACGCGGGCTCCCCACCCAGTACGCCTCGACGACGCGCCGGTCCAACGGATCCTGCAGCCCGGTCGCAGCGGCGATCAGCTCCAGGTAGGGCCAGGCGCCGGCGAACTGGCGGGCCAGGTCCCTCAGCTCGCGGTCGTCGGTGCCGCTGACCCCGTGCTCGAAGAAGGCGAGGCTGTCCGCGGGACCGCAGTAGCCGTGGTGGTTGGGCGGAAAGGCGTAGCGCACGAACAGCAACGGACCCGCCAACGATCCGTCGGCTCCCCGGCTCCCGCGAGCCGGCGCTGGCTCAGGGCGCGAACCACTCAGCCGCGCTACGTCCATCGCCGATCACTTCCGCCCGGTGGGGTGTTGGTGCGCTGGACTGTACCCGCTGCGCGGCCCGCGACCACGAGTCAGTCGCTGCCCAGGTAGCGACGCAGCCCACGTTCACCGGCGCGCATCATCACCGCGTGGTTGAGGCGGAAGAACGGGCGGGCCACCAGGCCGAGCCGGCGCAGCAGCGCTCGCCGGGCCACGACCTGCTGCTCGTAGCGGACGGCACAGCCGGTACCGGTCGACGTCAACGTCCACCGCGACCACCCCGTCATGTCACCGTCCAGGCGGGCCTCGAGCACACCGGCGCCGCGGTCCTTCCGGCTCTGTGCGGTGAGCACGCGCAGCGAGTACGGCAGGAACGACCGGACCACCACGGTCGCGGTTTCGCCGTCGTAGTGCTCGACGCTGCGGACCTGCGGCCACCACTGGGGGTAGCTCGCAACGTCGACCAGCGCGTCGTACGTCGCATCCCGGTCCGCCGGTAGGTACCAGTCACTGACGAAGCGATAGTCGTTGACGTCCATCCCGGGCGCCTGCTCTCGGAGTCGGTGAGCCGTGCCGAGCCGACTCGTCATTCGGGTTTGTGGCTTCTCGAACCGACCACGATCCCTAACGATCGGCTTCCCGTCGGCGTCGGGGTCGCACCCAGATCAACGAGTTGTGCGGCTGTGCCGTATCCGGGTGAGAGCCGCGCCGGGCGGCGTGTCACCCTGACTGCCCCGACGGATAGGGACGGTGAGGGGTCGAGGTGAGCGGGAGGAGCAGACGCGTCGTGGTGGCACTGGGCGGCAACGCGCTGTTGCGCCGCGGCGAGCCGATGACGGTGGCTAACCAGCGGCGGAGCATCGCGGCTGCCTGCACCGCGCTGGCGCCGGTCGCGTTGGAGCACCAGCTGGTGATCTCGCACGGCAACGGCCCGCAGGTCGGGTTGCTGGCGCTACAGGCGTCTGCGTACGACGAGGAGTCAGCCTCACCGTTCGACGTCCTCGGGGCGCAGACCGAGGGCATGATCGGCTATCTCATCGAGCAGGAGCTCGGCAACCTGCTGCCGTTCGACAAGCCGCTGGCGACGATGCTCACCATGTGCGAGGTCGACCCGCAGGACGCGGCGTTCGCGGACCCGAGCAAGTTCGTCGGGCCGGTCTACGCCGAGCAGGAGGCGCACGACCTGGCGCAGCGCCACGGGTGGACGGTGAAGCCCGACGGCGAGCACTGGCGCCGGGTCGTGCCCTCCCCGTTGCCCCTGCGGGTCTTCCAGCTACGACCTGTGCGGTGGCTGGTCGAGCAGGGATGCGTGGTGATCTGCGCCGGCGGCGGCGGTATCCCGACCATGTACAAGCCGGGCACGACGACGCTGGTGGGTGTGGAGGCCGTCATCGACAAGGACCGGGCGAGCGCGGTGCTGGCGCGCGAGCTCGAGGCCGACGTGCTCGTGATCGCCACCGATGTCGACGGGTTGTACTTCGACTGGAACACCGCCTCGCAACGCCTCGTCGACGCGGCGCATCCCGACCATCTCTCACGGCTGGAGTTCGCCGGCGGCTCGATGGGACCGAAGGTCAGCGCGGCCGTGGAGTTCGCCCGGCTGACCGGCCAGGAGGCCGTCATCGGTGCGCTCACCGACCTCACCGGGCTCCTCGACGGCACGTCGGGCACGCGGATCTCAACCGCCTTCGACGGCCGCACCTTCCGCTGAGGCGCGTGCCGACACCGAGACCTATGCCGCCTGCCCTCATGCCGGCCTACCCTTCCCGGGTGGGCGAGCCGCCGCGACGTGTCCTGGACGCCTTCGGGGTCGTGGGCGTCCCCGAGCCCCTCCCGGGCGGCGCAGGAAGGTCGATTCGAGTCGCGAACGCCGTCTACAAGCAGGTCGATGACGAAGCCGAGGCGCAGTGGGCGGCTGAGGTCCTCGACACGATTGACGAGAACGGCTTTCGCCTGGCGCGCCCACTGCGCGCGGCCGACGGCGCTTTCGTGGTGGCCGGGTGGACGGCGTCCCGCTGGGTGTCAGGCGAGAACTCACCGCCACGGTGGGCGCAGCTGCTGGCCGCATCCCGCGCCTTCCACGCGGCCGCCGCCGGCCTGCCTCGGCCGGCTTTCCTCGATGGCCGGACGCACCGGTGGGCTCGCGCCGACCGGGTGGCCTGGGGCGAGGCAGCCGGGCGGGTGGTGCCGGAACTGATGCCGCTGCTGCGGCGGCTGGAGGCGCTACGAGCACCCGTCACGATCCCGGCGCAGGTCGTGCACGGCGACCTCAGCGGCAACCTGCTCTACCACCCGGTACTGGCGCCGGCGATCGTGGACTTCTCTCCCTACTACCGGCCGGTGGCGTACGCCGAGGCGGTGGCCGTGGTCGACGGGCTGCTGTGGTACGACGCCGATCCGAGGCTTGTCGACGCCGTCGGCGGTGACCAACCCATTCAGATGCTCGTGCGCGCCGCGATCTTCCGTCTTGTCGCCGCGAGCGAACGAGCCCGCGAGCACGAAGTCGGCGGCGGCGAAGACGTGACAGCGCTCGAAAGCCTGGTCACGGTGCTTGAGCAGGCGTCATAAGTCTCGGATCGTCGCAGGGTTGCGCCGGTGTGTGGTCGGCACCGACGATGAGCGCGTGGCAGAGCACCCGTACGACTACGACCTGCTCGTCGTGGGCAGTGGACCCGGCGGCCAGAAGGCAGCCATCGCGGCCGCGAAGCTCGATTCCAAGGTGGCAATTGTCGACCGGCGCGCGATGGTCGGCGGGGTGTGCATCAACACCGGGACGATCCCGAGCAAGACGCTGCGCGAGGCGATCCTCTACCTGACCGGGTTGTCGCAGCGCGACATGTACGGCGCCAGCTACCGGGTCAAGGCCGACATCACGATCGCCGACCTGACGGCTCGTACGCAGCACGTCATCGGACGCGAGATCGAGGTCGTCCGCAGCCAGCTGCAGCGCAACCACGTCGACCTCCTGATCGGCACGGCGTCGTTCGTCGACCCGCATACGCTCGACATCGTCGGCGGGGACCACATGACGGTGTCGGCCGACCAGATCGTGCTCGCCCCCGGCACCTGCCCTGCTCGGCCGCCGCACGTAGAGTTCGACGAGCAGCATGTCGTCGACTCCGACGGGATCCTCGAGCTCAACCGCATCCCGTCGACGATGGTCGTGGTCGGCGCCGGCGTCATCGGCATCGAGTACGCGTCGATGTTCGCCGCACTCGGCACCCGCGTCACCGTCGTCGACCAGCGTCCAGTGATGCTGGAGTTCTGCGACGACGAAATCGTGGAGTCGTTGCGCTTCCACCTGCGTGACCTCGCGGTCTCGTTCCGCTTCGGTGAGCAGGTCGAGAAGGTCGAGATCGGCAACCGCGGCACGATCACCACACTTGCCAGTGGCAAGCGGATCCCCGCCGAGACCGTGATGTACTCCGCCGGCCGCCAGGGCGCCACCGACGAGCTCGCCCTCGACAGGGCCGGACTGAAGCCCGACAAGCGCGGGAGGATCGAGGTCGACGAGCACTTCCGGACCGAGGTCGAGCACATCTTCGCCGTCGGCGACGTCATCGGCTTCCCGGCGTTGGCGGCGACGAGCATGGAGCAAGGCCGGATCGCAGCCCTGCATGCGATAGGCGCCAAGGCCGGGGCCATCACGCCGCTGCAGCCGATCGGCATCTACACGATCCCGGAGATCTCGTACGTCGGACGCAACGAGCGCGAGCTGACCGAAGAGTCGATCCCGTACGAGGTCGGGCTTTCGCGCTACCGCGAGCTGGCTCGCGGCCAGATCGTCGGCGACTCGTACGGGATGCTCAAACTGCTCGTGCACACGACCGAGCGGACCTTGCTCGGCGTACACGTCTTCGGGACCGGTGCCACCGACCTGGTGCACATCGGTCAAGTGGCAATGGGCTGTGGCGGCACGATCGACTTCCTGGTCGACACCGTGTTCAACTACCCGACGCTGTCCGAGGCGTACAAGGTGGCGGCGCTCGACGCGACGAACAAGCTACGCAACCTCGACACCCTGCTGAGCTAGGCGACACCGGTGCCGATCAGCAAACCGAACCCATAGGTGACTGCGGCCGCGCCATAGCCGATGGCGAGCTGGCGCAGCGCCCGCCGCAACGGCGGCCCTCCCGAGAGCAGCCCGACGACCGCCCCGGTCGCGACCAACGCCATGCCCACCAGGACTGTAGCGACGAGCACCGCCGTCCGACCCTCCAGCCCGGCGAGGTACGGCAGCACCGGAAGGACAGCACCGGACGCGAAGAAGCCGAAGCTGGAGACCGCGGCACGCCACCCCGTGCCGACCGCCTCGAGCTGGTCCCCGGTGGGCGCGAGGGTCTCGGCGGCACCGCGCGGGTCCCAGTCGGCCAGCTGGTGGGCCGCCAGCCGCTCGGCGTCGTCGGCCGGCATGCCGCGCGCACGGTAGACCAGCGCCAGCTCGTTGGCGTCGAGGTCGAGGTGCGCCAGCACCGAGCCGGTGTCGGGGTTGGGCGCCGACACCTCGAGCAGCTCGCGTTGCGAGCGCACCGAGACGTACTCGCCCGCTGCCATCGACAATGCGCCGGCCAGCAGGCCGGCCAGCCCGGTGAGCAGCACCAGGCGGTTCGAGGCGCCACTCGCGCTGATCCCGATGACCAGAGCCAGGTTGCTGACCAGGCCGTCGTTGGCGCCGAAGACCGCAGCCCGGAAGGTCCCCGAGAGGCGACTCCGCCCGCGCGTGGCCAGCCCGCGCACCACCTCCTCGTGGATGCGCTCGTCCGCGGCCATCGTCTGCGTCGCGTCGGCGTCGGTCTCGTACGGCGAGCGCGCCTCGGCGCGCTGGGCCAGCGCGAGGACGAAGACCGTTCCGAAACGGCGCGCCAAGAAGGCGAGCACGCGGGTGCGCAGGTCGCTGTGCTCGGGCCGGCCGACCTGGTCACCGAGCAGGGCCTGCCAGTGCTGCTCATGGCGGCGCTCCGCCTCCGCGAGCGCGAGGAGGATCTCGCGTTCCTCGCCGGACCGCCGCAGCGCCAGGTCGCGGTAGACGGCGGCCTCGGCCCGCTCGGCAGCCAGCAGGCGTCGCCACCGTCGCACGTCCGCACCGCTCGCGTCCGACGGTGGACGCGGCGGCTCGGTGTCCGGGCCTGCTGGTGCTGGCACAAGTGCCTCCGGTCGACTGCCACCGACTGTAGGCAACCCTGGCACCCTCGTGCAGCATCGCGACGCCAACGAGCCGGGACGAGGCACCGGCGCGTTCACGTCCGGTTTCGCGAACGGGCGATTACGCTCCCGTTGTGACCGGCCTCCCCGCACAGATCCGCGCCTGTCTCTTCGACCTCGACGGGGTGCTGACGAGCACTGCCGTCCTGCACCAGCAGGCGTGGAAGCAAACGTTCGACGGTTTCCTGCGCCGCCGCGACGGTGACGAGTTCACGCCGTTCTCGGGGCATGACTACAACGCCTACGTCGACGGCCGGCCGCGCGCCGACGGCGTACGCACGTTCCTCACCTCGCGGAGCATCGAGCTGCCCGAGGGGGCACCTGACGACCCGCCGGATGCGGACACCGTCAATGGCGTCGGCAACCGCAAGAACGAGCTCCTGTTGCGCGTCATCGACGAGGGTGGTGTCGAGCCCTACCCCGGCTCTGTGCGCTACCTGGAGGCGGTGCGAGACGCGGGTCTGAGAATCGCCGTCGTCACCTCCTCCGCCAACGGCAAGGCCGTGTTGGAGGCGGCGGGCCTCGACTCTTTCGTGGAGGCACGCATCGACGGTGTCGTCATCGTGGAGCGACATCTGCAGGGCAAGCCGGCGCCCGACTCGTTCATCGCCGGCGCCGAGTCGCTCGGCGTCGATCCGTCGGAAGCCGCGGTTTTCGAGGACGCGCTGTCAGGGGTGGTGGCGGGCCGGGCGGGGAACTTCGGATACGTGGTGGGCGTCGACCGGGTGGGGCAGGCCGAGGCGCTGCGCGGCGCCGGGGCCGACGTCGTCGTCCAAGACCTCGACGAGCTGCTCGACCAGACGGAGGCGTCGTCATGACCACCGGCGACACCGGCTGGAGCCCGGACCGGCACTCCACCCAGCAGTTGCAGACCCCGCCGAGTGGCTACAAGGTCGAACCGTGGCAGCTCGCCTGGCACGGCCTGGCGGTCGACCAGCTGCAGCGCACCGAGTCGACGTTTGCCTTGTCCAACGGCCACCTCGGCATGCGCGGCACCCTCGAGGAGGGCGAGCCCCGCGGCTTGCCCGGCACGTACCTCAACGGTTTCTACGAGACCCAGCCGCTGCCATACGCCGAGGCCGGGTACGGCTACCCGGAGGACGGGCAGACCGTCTGCAACGTCACCGACGGCAAGATCATTCGGCTGCTCGTCGAGGACGAGCCGCTCGACATGCGCTACGGCACCGCGCCCGAGCACGTACGGACCCTCGACTTTCGCTCCGGGACGCTGCGCCGACGTACCGTCTGGGTCTCCCCCACGGGCCGGCGCATCCGCCTGACCACCGAGCGACTTGTGTCGTTCACCCAGCGCGCCATTGCGGCCATCCGCTATGTGGTCGAACCGCTCGACGGCCGGCTGCAGCTGGTCGCGCAGTCCGACCTGTTGACCAACGAACCCATCGAGTCTCGGACCAAGGACCCTCGGGTCGCCGCCGATCTCGGGTCGGTGCTGCGGCCGGACTTTGCCACCGGGTCGGAGCAGCGGGCGCTGCTCGCCCATCACACGCACAAGTCCGGTCTGCACATGGCGGCCGCGATGGACCACATCTTTGACACCCCCGACGGCATGGACACCCGGTTGCTGGTCGAGGATGACCTCGCCCGCGTCACCGCCGCCGCCGAGGTACCCGAGGGCGGGCGCCTGTCCATCACCAAGTTCCTGGCGTACGGCTGGTCCTCGACGCGTTCTGTTCCAGCGTTGCGCGCGCAGGTCGACGCGGCACTGACCGGCGTGGTGCAGACCGGCTGGGACCGTCTCGCCGCCGACCAGCGGGCGTACCTCGATGCGTTCTGGGAGACGGCCGACGTCGAGATCGAGGGCGATCCCGAGCTACAGCAGGCCGTCCGCTTCGCGTTGTTCCACGTCCTGCAGGCGGGGGCACGCGGTGAGACCCGCGCTATCCCGGCCAAAGGCCTCACCGGCCCGGGCTACGACGGCCACGCCTTCTGGGACACCGAGACGTTCGTGCTTCCGGTGCTCACGTACACCCAACCCGAAGCGGTGCGCGACGCGTTGCGGTGGCGGCACGCGACCATCGAGCCGGCCAAGCAGCGGGCTGGACTGCTTGGCCAACGCGGTGCGGCCTTCCCATGGCGCTCCATCAACGGCGCCGAGTGCTCCGCGTACTGGCCGGCCGGTACCGCCGCGTTCCACGTCTCCGCCGACGTGGCCGACGCGGTCGCCCGCTACCTCGCCGCTACCGGTGACATCGACTTCGAGCGAAGCTGCGGTGCCGAGCTGCTGGTGCAGACCGCGCGGCTGTGGTGCTCGCTGGGACATCACGACGAGCATGGCGGCTTCCGGATCGACGGAGTGACCGGGCCGGACGAGTACTCCGCAATCGCCGACAACAATGTCTACACCAACCTGATGGCGCAGAAGAACCTGCGCGAGGCGGCCGCCATCTGCGACCGGCAGCCCGACGTCGCCGAGCTTCTCGGCGTTGACGCCGAGGAGCACGAGACATGGGTAGAGGCTGCCGAGGCGATGCTGCTGCCGTTCGACACGATGCTCGGCGTGCACCCGCAGGCCAGCGGCTTCACCGTGCACGACCGGTGGGACTTCGAGGGCACCTCGCCCGACCATTACCCGCTGTTCTTGCACTATCCGTACTTCGATCTCTATCGCAAGCAGGTCGTCAAGCAGGCTGATCTCGTGCTCGCGATGCACCTGCGCGGGGACGCCTTCACCGCGCAGGAGAAGGCCCGCAACTTCGCCTACTACGAACCGCTGACCGTCCGCGACTCGTCGTTGTCGGCCTGCTCACAGGCGGTGATCGCGGCCGAGGTCGGTCACCTCGACCTGGCGTTCGACTACTTCGCCGAAGCGGCCCTCACCGATCTGCACGACCTGCACAACAACGTACGCAACGGGCTCCACATCGCCTCGCTCGCCGGCGCCTGGTCGGTCGCGGTTGCCGGCTTTGGTGGCATGCGCGATCACGGTGGCCGGCTGACGTTCGCGCCGCGGCTGCCACCGGCGCTGTCACGGATCGCCTTCCGGATGTGCTTTCGCGGCAACCGTTTCAGCGTCGACATCGGCCGGGAGACCGCGACGTACCAGCTGCTGGCCGGTGAGCCGTTCAACGTCGCTCATCACGGCGACGCGCTGAGCGTCGCAAGCCAACCCGTGACCCGCCCGATCCCCACGATCGAGCCGGGCGAACGGCCACTGCAGCCGGCGCGCCGAGAGCCCGCCCGCCGTCGGAGCGCGAGGAACTGACCGCCGCGTACCGGAGCGGCCGTCGGAGCGGCGTCACGGGGCCGGCGTCGCCGCAGTCGCGGGTGCCGAACACACCGGCGGGTCCACCGCCCTGAACGCCTTGGCCACGGTGTCGATGACCTCGTGGGCGAGCACCGTCTGCGCCACCTTGACCTCGACGGTCGTCCCCGAGTCCCGCAGACCTCGCAGCTCCTGCGACATCGTTCCCTGCGTGCAATCACCGTCGTAGTCGCGCTGGACCGGCCATGCCGCGAGATCCCCCGCGTGCGTGTCCGCGACGCACCAGGCGTTGTTGCACCAGGTCAGCTGCCCGGTGAGCACCACGTCCTCGATGACCGGCTTCGGAGGCTTCGGCGGCTTGGGGTCCGGCTTGGGGTCCGGCTTGGGGTCCGGCTTGGGCTTCGGCGGTCTCGGCTGCTCTGGCTTCGGCTCTGGCTTCGGCTTCGGCTCGGGATCCGGAGCACCACCACCGGGATGCGAGGGGCCGCCGTGGGAACCACGATCGGGTCGAGGGCGATCGCCGGCCTTGCCGTCGTGCTTGCTGTGCCGGGGGTCCCCGTGGTGTCCCTTGTCCGGGTGCCGCTTGGGCGTGACCGGGCGGCCTGGCCCGTCATGCAGCTTCCCGAGCAGCTCCGCCGGCACCGTCGGGTAGTTGCCAAGACGGTAGGCGTCCGCGTACGCGAGCACGAGGATGACGTACTCACGGGAGTTGTTGTAGCTGCGGACGGCGGCCGCCAGAGCAGCGTCGTCCGCCAGGTTCGTGCCGGCCCGGCAGAGGTAGACGGCAGCCGCGAGCGCTGCATCGTCGATGTCGTTGGGATTGCGGACACCGTCGCCGTCGCCGTCGGCGGCCACCACCTCCCACGTCTGGGGGATGAACTGCATCGGGCCCACGGCACGGTCCCAGGTCTTGTCCTTGTCGAGGCGCCCCGCGTCGGAGTCGGGGATAGCCGCGAACTGCCCGCCATCGAGCACCGGCCCGAGAATCCCCGGCACCGACCGCCCGTCGGAGGCGATGACGGAGGCGCCCACGCGGCCGTGGTCGGACTCGGCCAACCCGATGCCCGCGAGCAGATACCAGGGCAGACCGCACGACGGTTGGGTGCGCGCGAGCTTCGCCGCGGCGTGCCGGTAGGCGCGCAGTGCCGGTACGGGCAGACCGCTGACGGTGGTCGGCGCCGGCGTCGGCTTCCTGACGGCGGTGGCCGGGCGGGCGGATCGGGACTCGCCGGCTCCTGCTCGTGGTGCCGGTAAACCAGGCGCAGCGGGGCCCGGCGGCGGGTCGTCACCCTCAGCGGCGTTGACGCCCGCCAGACCAGGGGCGGTCCCTAGTGCGGCGGCTGCCAGCTCCACGGACGAGTCGGAGGAGACGTACGCAACTCCAGCAGCCGCGCAGCCCAGCGCGGTCAGTCCGGCAACGGCAGCCACGGCGCGGCGACGGGTGGTGGGGAGTCGGTGGCGTCCGCCGACCCGCCTCGAATGCACGCGCATTCCCCTCTGTGCCGGCTCCCGAAATCTCCGGCCCAGGTGGCCGTACGCCCCATCCTCGCCGAGGCTCACACCCCAACGCGAGAGCGGGCGCAGCAATTCACCCGAACGACCGACCCCCGACTCATCCGGTTAACCGACCCTCAGGCCAGCTGAGCCAGCGCATAGATGATGAGGCCGGCAAGGCCTCCGACCAACGTGCCGTTGATGCGGATGAATTGCAGGTCGCGACCGACGTGCAGCTCGATGCGGCGGGCCGCCTCATCGCCGTCCCACCGTTCGATCGTCTCGGTGATCACGGTCGTCATCTCGGTGCCGTACGTCTCCACAACGTACGCCGCGGCGTCGGAGGCGTAGCGGTCGAACCGCTCTCGAAGCGCGACGTCCTCGACGAGTCGCCGGCCGAACGCGGCCAGCGCTTCCTCGGCTCGAACGCGGATGAGACTCCCCGGGTCCTCCAACGTCACGAGAAGGCCCCGACGTACGGCCTGCCACAGCGAGATCACGGCGGTCGTGACCTGCGGTGTCCGCAGCAGCCGTCGTTTGAGCCGCTCGGCACGTTCGATGGTGGCCGGGTCGACCTGCAGGTCGTGGGCCAGGTCGACCAGCAGGTCGTCGAGAGCCAGCCGTGCGGGGTGACGTTCGTCGTCGCGGATCTCCTCGACCCAGGTGACGAGCTCGGTGTGGACCCGGCGGGCGATGACCTCGTCGAGCCACTGGGGCGTCCAGTCCGGTGCCCGCTGGCCGATGGCAAGGGCGACCTTGTCGGGGTTGGCAACCAGCCAGCGGTGTGCTTCGGCGAGTGCCAGGTCGACCATCCCGTGGTGCGCCTGCTCGGCGACGATCTCCTGCAGCAACCGCCCGGCGACCTCACTCAGCGGTTCGTCCGCCAGCCGCGGCAGCATCTCGTCGGTGACCAGCGCCGAGATGTCGTCGTCGGCCACCCGCGCCAGCACCCGCTGCAGCATCCGGCTGCCCTCGTGCACGACCCGCTTGCTGTGCGCCTCGTCAGCCAGCCACTGACCCACCCGTCGGCTCACCTCGGCGCCCGCCACACGGTCCCGGACGACCGACTCGGCAAGAAAATTCTCGGTGAAGAAGTCCCGCAAGCTGTGGGCCAGCTCGTTCTTGCGGGTGGGCACCAGCGCGGTGTGGGGGATCGGCAGCCCGAGCGGGTGCCGGAACAACGCCGTCACCGCGAACCAGTCCGCGATCGCGCCCACCATCGAGGCCTCTGCCGCGGCGTGGACGTAGTCCCAGGCGCCGCCACGGTTGAGCGTCGCGACGTACACGAGCGCGGCCAGCAGCAGCAGCCCGAGCGCGAGCGTACGCATCCGGCGCAGGCCCCGCCGGCGCACCGAGTCGGCGGGGGTGTCGAGGGCAAGGACGGTCGCGACGGCACTCATGCGCGCAGCATCTCAGGCGGTTCCCGCGATGCGGCTCGTAGTCAGCGCATCGTCAGCCGCCCCCTGGCTCCGCGGTCGGCACCGACGCACGCTCGACGCGAGCGGCAGCGGCTCCGGTTCAGCGAACCGCCGCGCCTGCCGTCCGTCAGGGTCGCGACCGGTGTCGGCTGCCCGGCCCCTACGAGCTGCCCCACGGCGACTCGCGGGTCGACGGGGACCCGGTGGACATAACCGCGAGACCGAGGGCAGGAGCACCCAGCGGGACGGTGACGGTGACGGATCGCACCCGTCGGGTGCGCGGCATCAGGGCCCGGGTCGTGCACGACGTCGTTGGTGAGGGCGGCCGGGCCGGCATCGCGATCCCGGCGAACCCGACCCGCGGCTGCCGCTTCCGGCAGGAGTGCTACGAGGGCGAGGCCGAGGACCGAGGCGCTGCTGTCGACCACGGAGTCGGGCCGATCCTGCTGGTCGGGCTCTCACCGACCAGCAGCGCTGAGGTGCTGGTGACGTACGGATTCCGCGGCGCTGACGCCCACCTGCGGCCGGCCACGTACTGGTGGTGGACAACTGCCGGCAGCGGCATCGGCGGACAACACTCTGGTCGTGAGTGAGGTGAGGGGCCACGATGGGGAACGTGACGACGTTGCCACGCAGCCGAGCGCTGACCCGCGCCGACCTGGATGCGATGCCGGATGATGGGCACCGGTACGAGCTCATCGACGGCGTGCTCATCGTGACGCCCGCACCCGGCCACTACCACCAGCGGGCTGTGGGGGAGCTGTACTTGCTGCTTCGGCGGGGTTGTCCCGCCGAACTCGAGGTCCTGCTGGCGCCGTTCGACGTCGCCCTGGCTGACGACACGATCATGCAACCCGACCTGCTGGTTGCGCGGCGACGAGAGATCACGCATCGCGACCTGCCGGTCGCGCCCGTGCTCGCGATCGAGGTGCTCTCCCCCAGCACCCGCCGCCTCGATCTCACCTTGAAGCTGTCACGACTCGAGTCGGCTGGATGCGCCTTCTACTGGGTCGTCGACCCGCACGAGCCGTCACTCACCGCCTGGCAGCTCGTCGACGCCGCCTACGTCGAGATCGCCCATGTCGAGGGCGAGCAGACCGCGACGGTCGAGCAACCGTTCGCGGTCCAGGTCCGACCCTCCGACCTCATCCGCTGATCGTTCGAGGCTGGTGATCCGCTGATCGTTCCAGGCTGGTGCTAGGCGGTCGGGTGCTCCGGTTGCTCGGGAGGCGCCACCATCTCCGCACGCACACCGAGCAGCCGGATCGGGCGGTCCGCGTCGAGCCGGGTCACCAGCTCGACCGCGGCGCGCTCGATGGCACCGCCCACCTCGCCGGAGGATGGCGTCAGCGCGGTGCTGTGGGTGTGGGTGACGAACGGCGCGTACCGCACCTTCAGCCCGACCCGGCTGACGGCTCGTCCCTCGGCGCGCACGTCGTCGGCCACCCGACGGGCCAGTCGGCGTATCTGGGCCTCGACCTCCGCCGGAGCCGTGAGGTTCTGCTGGAAGGTGGTCTCGCGACCGTGGGATCGAGCCAGGTACGGCGCCGCGACGACCGGACTGCGGTCCACGCCACGAGCCAGCCGCCGATACCAAGGGCCCATCACCGGGCCTAGCTGGTCGGCCAGCTCCCCAGGGTCCGCGCCGGCAAGCTCCCGCACGGTGTGCAGGTCCAGCTCGGCGAGCCGCCGGGCGGTCTTGCGACCGATCCCCCACAAGGCGTCGGGCGGCCGGTCCGACATGACGTCGTACCAGTTGTCGCCGGTCAAGGCGAAGATGCCGGCGGGCTTGGCGAACCCGGTTGCGATCTTGGCTCGCAGCTTGTTGTCACCGATGCCGACGGAGCTGTGAAGGCTGCACTCGCTGAGGACCAACGCCTGCACGTCCCGGCCGAACGCGTCCGGATCGTCGGTCTCGACGCCGAGGAAGGCCTCGTCCCAGCCGAGCACCTCGACAACGGCCGGCAGCGACCGC
>Ga0183260_10002071_pt1 | contig 16672 bp, 14 predicted proteins | sample AntDrymUQ4972206_2_FD_129768 | JGI IMG/M metagenome (GOLD analysis project Ga0183260, IMG submission 129768) | Polar desert sand microbial communities from Dry Valleys, Antarctica - metaG UQ497 (22.06) (version 2) (version 2) | ecosystem: Environmental > Terrestrial > Soil > Desert | place...
CCAGTTCCTCGGGGTCCCTGGTGTCGAGGGTGGTCCGCCGCCACCGGAGATCCTCGGGCAACGGCGTGGTGCGGGCGGTGACGGCCGGGCCGCCGGCGATGGCATCGGCGACGGGCATCCCGACGCCCCCGCACGAACCGGTGAAGACGAGCAGCCGGGCCGTCTGGTGCAGCGCCTGGACCACGTCGTCACCCACGTGGCCGGTCACCACCAGCTCGTCGGCGCCCAGCCCCTCCCGATGAATCAAGGCTTCGAGTTCGGCCCTCGACGGCTCCTCGATTGAGCAGGCGGCGACGAGCTGGTGGGCCGTTCGAAGGGCGGGCGACAGCCGGGTCCACCCTCGGATGAGGCCGGGGAGGTTCAGGTGCTGCGCCGGCGCACCCTCGGTCAGTACGAAGGGCCGGGTGACAGCCGGGACCGAGCGGCGGACGAGGGTCACGGCGACGGCAAGGTCGATCGGTGGCCGGAGCCAGTCGCTCGGCCCGGCGCCGATGACGACGACGAGCCCGGGGTCGAGGTCGAGGCGCCGAACGACGTCGTCCCTGGCCGGACCGGAGGTGGCGAGGACGAGATCGGCCTGGTCGATGAGGTCGAGCCGCTGGCGGTGGCTCCGGTGCCGCCGGCCCACGTCAGCCTCGGCGGTCGGCGGCAGCGCGGGGTCATGGACCACCACGACGACGGGCCACCCCCGCCGGGAGACGTGGGGCGGCAGCATCAGCGACAGCGGCACCTCCTCCATCGGCGACAGGACCAGATAGGCGGTCTCGTCGCCGATGGCGTCGACGGCGGCATGGGTGTTCCAGGCGAGCAGCGGGGAGGAGAGCAGGTCGGTGGGAAGCGCAGGCGGGAACGCCAGGCCGGGGTTCAACAGCACCCGTTCCACCTGTCCCGTGGCGATCAGCGCCCGGGCGCACTGGATGACGAAGCGTGCGGTGCCCCGGTCCGGATGGGGGTGGGACTGGGCGGCCTGCAGGTCGACGAGCAGCCGCGTCACGGCGTCAGACCGCGCCCGCGCCGGTGTCGAGGCTCAGCTCGACCAGCCGGAGGTCAGCAACGCCCTTCGATCCGTCTGAGGTCGACCGCCAGGCCCCCTCCACGTTCGAGGCCCACGCCTGCCGGGTGATCCCCCAGCCGGCGCCGCTGAGGACACCGACGACGTCGTCGATCTCACCGGCCGGTGCCACCACGACGAGGCGCCCTCCGGGAGCCAACCACGCCAAGGAGTCAAGAACGCGGTCGACGTCGGAGGCCGACACCGCGCCGACCAGGGAGTGGACCACCAGGTCTACGGCCTCCGATGGTCCGGGCCAGCCCGCCTCGTCCTCGATGGCGTGCACCCCCGGGAGGCGACACGGTTGCCCTCCAACCACGGTGGTCGGATGACCGGAGCCGGCGGTCAGGACGGCGAGCAGGCCGAGATCGCCCACCACGACCAGGCCTCCCCCATCGGGGCACCGGCTCAAAGCTGCCAGTGAGAAGGGCACCTCGACGGCGCCCCGGTTGGCCGCTAGGCGGTCGAGCTCCTCCCCCGCAAAGGCGGCGAGACTCAACTCGGCGAGCCGGCGCTCGACCCGGAGCGCGGCGTGCTGCAGGAGGGTCGAGGCCTCGGCGACCGTGGACATCGCCGGGTCCACGACCTGGCCCACGCGGTCGCTGAGGGCGTCGGTGTGGCGGCCCAGATCGTCCAGCCGTCTCGCGAGGCTCTCCTGGCTGTCCTGGATGCTGCGCCGGGTGTCCTGGGCCTCGTTCGTGATGTGCTGGAACAGCGCCTGGAGCTTGGTGTTCAGGAGGGAACCGACCGGCGCCGCGGCACGACGGAGGCCAGCGGTCATCCCCATGTCGACGCGGCATCCTACTGTCAGGGAGCTGACCGCTAGCCTGCGCGGCCGTGCCTTCCCGGACCCTCATGCTGCGGCTCGGCGCTGGCTGATGTGGGAGGGCCGCACCGTCTCGGTCGTCCTGCCAACCTACAACGAGGTAGGCAGCATCCGCGCCTGCATCGAAGGCTTCGAGGCCCTCGGCATCGTCGACGAGATCGTCGTCGTCAACAACAACGCGGCCGCCGGGACCCGCGAGGCGGTCGCGGCCACCGGAGCGCGAGAGGTCAACGAGCCGGTCCAGGGCTACGGCGCGGCCATCCGGCGGGGCCTGGCCGAGGCCGCCCCGGCGACCTCATCGTGCTGTGCGAGCCCGACGGGACCTTCGACCCCCCTGACCTGTGGAAGCTGCTCCCCTTCGCGGTCGACACCGACGTGGTGCTCGGCTCACGCACCGTCCAGGTGTTCATCTGGGACGGAGCGAACATGGGCCTGTTCCTGCGCTGGGGCAACTGGGCCGTGGCCAAGCTCATCGAGGTCGTCTTCGGCACCGCCTACCTGAGCGACGTGGGCTGCACCATGCGGGTGATGCACCGGAGCGTTGTGGAGAGCCTTCTCCCCCGCTTCCGCCTGACCGGCTCGGCATTCGGTCTCGAGCTGCTCCTCCGCAGCATCGTGGCCCGGCACAGGTTTGTCCAGGTGCCCGTGCGCTACAAGCAGCGGATCGGCCAGTCCTCGGTCACCGGCGATCGCTGGAAGGCCATGTGGCTCGGCCTCGAGATGATCCGTCTCATCCTCCGCTTCCGCTTCCGCATCGCGTCGATGAGGCCCCGGCCCCTGGCCGCTGACCGGGACAGCCGGGGCCTGCCGACGATAACGACCGCGGCGGCGATCAAAGATGGCGGAGTAACGACCCCTCACTGACGAGGTGCGCTCCGAGGCGGGGGGCCGCAGCGGCAGCCAGGGCATCCAGGGTGGGCAGCAGGGCCTCGGCCAGGTGGGCGTAGGTCCAACCGGCAGCGATGGCCCGGCCGGCGATGGCCAGCTCGTCGCCCTGCGAGGGCTCGGCCAGCAGTCCGGCCAGGAGTTGGGCGATCGACTCGGGACCGGCCGAATGGGGGAGGACGAGCGTGGTCCCGGGCGGCAGATCGATCGAGCCGGCCCGGTTCGTGACGCAGGCCACCCCGGCGGACACCAGGTCCCGGACCGCTCCCAGGCTCACACCGGCGGCGGTGCCGCCCAGCACCACACCGACCCTCGCCCGCCGCACCCACCTCCACCAGGTGGTGTCGTCGACGGGTCCCACGACGTCGACCGCCCCCGCCACGCCCCACCGCTCGGAGAGCGCTCCGACCCACGCCCGCATGGTTGGGGTGGTGGGGCCTACGAAGGCCAGACGGGCCGGCACTTCCCGGCGCAGCAGGCCCAGCGCCTCGACCAGCACGCCGGACGCCCCGAGCGCACCGGGGTGGCAGGGAGCGAGCAGCAGCGGAGGTTCGTCGGGCCCAAGGTCACCGATCGAGGCGGGATCGGCGAAGGGGAGCGGGAGGACGGCGGCGGGCGGCACGGCCTGCCCGGGTTGCTGGTCGAGGGCCAGCAGCCGCGCGGCCAGCTCGGAGGTGACGATGCAACCCCGGGCCCAGCGCACGACCTGACCGGTGAGGTTCACGCCCTTGCCGGCCAGCTCGTCCGGATCGCCCCAGGCCACATCCCCCGGCCGCAGGCCCCGCCCGGGGTGGAGGGCCTGGTCGATCTCGGCCGTCGACGTGGCCGGCAGTCCCAGGAGCTTGGCTCGTTCGGTGTTGATGGCCGGGAGGTGGGCGTCGTGGAGCCAGACGATGCCGCCGGAGCGTTGGACGGCCTCGGCCGTCGGCCAGTGGTGCCCCGAGTTGCCCACCACGGACACCAGGTGGTCGAAGGACTCAGCCGCCAGGCCACGGCCCAGCGAGCGCAGGGGCACCACTCGAACACCGGCCGACCCGTCGGGGGACGGTCGCGCCTCCGGGTCGAGGACCACCACCTCGACCCGGCGGGCCAGCTCCGGGAGCAGACGGCGCGACACGGTGGCGACGACGGACGACGACGGGGGCAGGGGGGTGACCAGGGCCAGCCGGCGAGTGCGTCGCCGACTCCGACCCGGGACGCCGGCGGCCACCGGGCCCGGCAGGCCCTTCAGGGCGTCGAGCACCCGCCCCGCCGTCGCGTCCCAGGTGAACCCGGCAAGGCGTTCGCGGCCCCTGGCCGTGATCGTCGACCGGAGGGCGTCGCCCACCAGCCCGGCGGTGATGCACCGGGCCATCTCGGCTGGGTCGTCAGGGTCGAACGTGCTCGACGCGAGGTCGAGGATCTCTGGCATCGAGCTGCGATCCGAGGTGATCGCCGGGCAGCCGCAGGCCAGGGCTTCGAGGACGGGGAGCCCCAGCCCCTCGTAGGACGAGGGGAACACGAACAGCGCCGCGTCGCGGTACAGCTCACGCAGGGCCCGGTCGCTCACGTAGCCGGTGAGCACCAGCTCGTCGTCGGCCAGACCGGCGTCGTCGGCGAGGACCCGCAGGTGGTTCACCGAGGGCGGGTGCAGGTGGCAGGCCAACACCAGCTGGTGCCCGGCCCGCACCTCTCGGGGCACCAGCGCCCACGCCCGCACGAGCCCGTCGAGGTTCTTCCGGCTGTCACCGCCGCCCACGGTGAGGACGTGGCGGCCCTTCAGGCCCGGTACCAGGTCGGAGGCTCGTTGCTGCTCGGCGGCCGGGCGGGGGCAGAAGTACGAGCTCACGCCGCCGAGCACGGTCACGACCCGCCGGTCGGCCAGCCCGAGGTGGGTCAGGGCGTCGCGCCGCGTGTGCTCGGAGATCGCCAGGACCAGATCGGCGTGCCGGTATAGCTCGAGCCGCTGGCGGTACCGGGCCCAGACCCCGCCCGAGAAGTAGCGCTCCCGCAGGACGAGGGGGATGAGGTCGAACAGCAGCGCCACCACATGGGCCCCGTTGGCGCGGATGTGGGGAGGCAGCACCGAGCCAGGCGCCACCTCCTCCATGGGCGACAGGACCAGGTGGGCCACCTCGCCCTCAAGCTGGTCGTAGGCCTGCGGCGACGTCCAACCGAGGCCGGGGTGGGCCAGCAGCTCGGGGGGCAGGGAGCGGGGGAACGGCAGCGCCGGGTTCAAGGTGAGGAGGGCCAGGTCGGCGCCGGCGCGCTGCAGCGCCGACGCCAGCTCTATGGCGTAGCGGGCTATCCCGCGGTCCGCGTGGGCCGGGGACTGGCTGCACTGCAGGTCGAGGACGAGTCGCACGGCCGGCGTGGGGTGGGGGCCCGGCTAGGCCGGGTGAGCGCGCAGCAGGACGACGCCGGCCTTCTCGGCCTCCGCCAGGTCCTCAGCCCGGCACGGCTCCCACGTGACCTGGTCACGCTGGACGCAGAAGCGGAGGTCGTCGATGGCCCAGCCCTCGAGCAGCCGTTCGATCCCGCCGGCGTCGTACACCCGTTGGAGCTCGTCGACCGAGGCTCGGCCGTAGGGGGCGGTGAGGATCAGCAGGCCGTCCGGGGCCAACCACCCCTTCAGCTGGGTGAGCGCCTCGCGGTCGGCGTCGAGGCGGTCGCCCTCGAGCTCGTAGGACCCGAGGCCCAGGTGCTCGACGGTCGAGAGGGAGATCACGGCGCCGAGCGGCTCGGACGGACCGTCCCAGGCATCGACCGGGAGGGTGACCACCTCGAGGTTGGGGTGACGGTAGGGGTAGCCGCGAGGCTCGACCGCGTACGTGCGCCGCCCCGAGCTGGCCAGCGACAGGGCGAGCGTGCTCTCGGCCGCTCCGAGGTCGAGCACGGCCCGGTCCGGGTCGACCGAGCTCAAGGCCTCGTACACGTACGGCAGCTCGACGATCCGCTCGTTGACGGTCCCCACCTCGGCGCCGCCGGCGACGAGCCGGGCGCTCACCGGGTGGTTCACCCACAGGCCGACCTCCGCCTGCGGGCTGCGGTGGGAGCCGAGCCAGTTCCCGAGGTCCGCCACCCACCCGTCGAGATCGGCCAGCGCCCTCGCCTCCAAGAGCTGCTCCCAGGCCCCAGCCAGCTGGGAGTCGGCCCGAAGCTGCGCCAGGGCCCGCTCGGCGTCGGCGACGTTGACCTCCTGGGCGAGGCGGTCCTCCAACCGCTGGGCGACCTGCTGCAGGAAGACGGTCGCCTCAGCCAGGGAGACGACGGTGGGCTCGACCTGCTCGACCGCCAGGTGGAGGGCGGCCCGGTGGTCGTCGAGGGCTTCGACGACGCCGCGGACAGCGACGGTTGCGACTTCGTCCGGCAGCTCCCGCCTGAGGTCGGCGGCCTCGTTGGTGACGTGGGTGAAGAGATCGCCGAAGCGCTTGTCGATGTAGGCGGTCAACGGCCGTGCCGCCGCCTTCAAGGGGTCACCCATGGGAGCCGAGGCGAAGGTTCACAAGCCGAGAACCCTAGCCAGCGGGCGGGATCGGCCCCGGGCCCCACTAGCCTGATCCCCCGGTGACAGCCCGACGCGCGTTCATCACCGGCATCACGGGCCAGGACGGCTCCTACCTCGCCGAGCTCCTCCTCGACAAGGGCTACGAGGTCGTCGGCATGATCCGCCGCACCAGCTCGCCGAACCTCGAGAGGATCTCACACCTGCTCGACCGCGTCGCCCTCGTCTACGGCGACCTGCTCGACGAGGCCTCGATGGCCAACCTGCTGAAGCAGCACCAGCCGACCGAGGTGTACAACCTCGCCGCCCAGTCGTTCGTCGCCGCCTCGTGGGGGCAGGCCCTGCTGACCGGTGAGGCCACCGCCCTCGGCGTCACCCGGCTGCTCGACGCCGTGCGCATCGCCGCTCCCGAGGCCCGCTTCTACCAGGCGTCGTCGTCCGAGATGTTCGGCAAGGTGGTCGAGGTCCCGCAGCGGGAGACGACGCCGTTCCACCCCCGCAGCCCCTACGGGGTGGCCAAGGTCTACGGCCACTGGATAACGGTGAACTACCGCGAGTCGTACGGCATGCACGCCTCCAGCGGCATCCTGTTCAACCACGAGTCGCCCCGGCGCGGGCTCGAGTTCGTCACCCGCAAGATCACCAACGGCGTCGCCCTCGTGAAGCACGGCCTCCAGGACAAGCTGGTGCTCGGCGACCTCCACCCCGAGCGCGACTGGGGCTTCGCCGGGGACTACGTCGAGGCGATGTGGCTGATGCTGCAGCAGGACGAGCCCGACGACTACGTCGTGGCCACGGGCGCCACCAACAGCGTCCAGCGCTTCTGCGAGCTGGCCTTCGCCGCCGCCGACCTCGACTGGCGGGACCACGTCGTCCAGGACCAGCGCTTCATGCGGCCGGCCGAGGTCGACCTGCTGATCGGCGACCCGCGCAAGGCCAACGACCTCCTGGGGTGGAAGCCCGCCACCCCCCTGGAGGACCTGGTCGAGCAGATGGTCGCCTCCGACCTCGACCTCGTGTCACGCCTGCGGCGGTGACCACAGCGGCGACGACGGTCACCGCACTGTGCGGGGGCGTCGGCGCCGCCCGCCTCCTGCGCGGCCTCCAGGAGGCCGTGGCCCCGGGGGGGCTCGTCGCCGTGGTCAACGTCGGCGACGACTGCGACCTCCACGGGCTGGCCATCTCCCCCGACCTCGACACGGTCACCTACACCGTCTCCGGGCAGGTCGACGGCGAGCGAGGCTGGGGCCTGGTCGGCGAGACGTGGGCCGCGCTCGCCGCCCTCGAGCGCTTCGCCGCCGTGCGTCCGGGGGGCTCGCAGGCCGGCGCCACCTGGTTCGCCCTCGGTGACCGTGACCTGGCCACCCACCTCTACCGCTCGGGTCGGCGGGCCGAGGGCGCTCCGCTGTCCACCGTCACCGGCGAGGTCGCCGCGGCCCACGGCCTGCGCTTCCGGCTGCTGCCGGTCACCGACGATCGCCTCCGGACCCACCTCAGCGTCACCTCCGAAGCCGACCCGGCCGTGGCCGAGGATCTCGACTTCCAGTCGTGGTTCGTGGGCCGCCGGCACCGCGGCCGGGTCACCGCCGTGCGGTTCGAGGGGGCCGAGGAGGCCCGTCCGGCACCAGGGGTGCTCGAGGCGCTGGCCGGCGCCGAGCGGATCGTGCTCTGCCCCTCGAACCCGGTCGTCTCGATCGGCCCCCTCCTCGCCGTGGCCGAGGTGCGCCAGGTGATGCTGGACCGCCGGGACGACGTCGTGGCCGTGTCGCCCATCGTGGCCGGCGCCGCCCTCAAGGGTCCAGCGGCCAGCCTGCTCGCCGACCTGGGCCACGAGGTGTCGGTGGTGGGCGTCGCCCGCCTCTACGCCTCGGTGGCCGGCACGCTGGTGATCGACGAGGCCGATGCCGAGCTGGCCGCCGCGGTCGAGGCCGAGGGTCTGCGCTGTGTGGTGGCGGCCACGGTCATGCACGACCAGCAGGCCATGACGGCGCTGGCCGAGCTGGTCTGCCGCTGCTGATGTCTTTCACGAGCATCCAGCGCTGTCCCGGTCCGTCGCCAGGCCGTCGTCGCTCCTGCCCGTCGCCGCCCGGTCACGGGTAGGACGTCGGCCGCGCCACCACGGCGTAGGCCGGCGCGGGTTCCGCGACGCCAGGAACAGGCTCGCCGCCGCGAGGAGGCCGGCGCCAGCACCCCGGTCGAGGCTAAACCAGTTCCCCGGTCGAGGTGGGAGGCCGGCGACACCGGCCGCGCCGCCGGGCCGCGGGCCGACCCGAGCCTCCCCAACTCCTCAGCGGAACAGGTCCTCGGCGTGTGGTCGGACGATCTCCCCGGCCACCGACCCCTCGCGCAGGAACGAAGGATCGACCCCCCGCACGATGGCCACCGGCACCCCCCTCGCCTTGCCCATGACCAGCTCGGCCGCCGCCGCCACCTCGTCGGCCACGCACAGCTCGGTGACGTGCAGCTGCCGGCCCGATGCGTCGACGGTCCCGCGCAGGTCCGCCACCCCGGCCAGGCCAGCCACACCGATGGCGACGTCGGTCACCCCTCGGCGCCAGGCCCGGCCGAACGTGTCGCTCACGAGCACGGCAACCTCGACCCCGAGGCGGGCCCTCAGACCGTCGCGGATGCGTCGGGCCGACCGGTCCGGGTCGACCGGCAGCAGCGTCGCCCAGCCCCGCCCGACGTTCGAGAGGTCGTCCCCGCTGTTGGCGCACACGAAGCCGTGCCTCGTCTCGGTCATGACCAGGTCGACCCGCCGGCGCAGGACCCGGACGGCCTCCTGCTCGACCAACGGCTTGTGGGAGTGGGGGTCATCGGGGTCCACGGGCACCAGACGCCCCTCGGCCTTGCTCACCACCTTCTGGGTGACCACGACCACGTCCCCGTCCTCCAGCTCCGATCCACAGGCCTCGGTGATGACGTCGGCCAGCACCGCACCGGGCCGGATCTCGCCGATCCCCTCGATCGGCAGGACCGTCAGCACGGCGGGGCGACGGCCAGTAGGACATCGGCGAAGTCGATGGCCCGCAGCAGCTCGTCGTCGAGCTCGTCAAACCCCTCACCGTTGACCGACCAGATCCGGTAGCCGGCCCCCCGGATCAGCTCGAGGAACCGCCCGATGCCGCCGGCCTGCTCGATGACGGGGGGGATGATCTCGATGACGATGGACGTCACCTTCGGGTCGAGCACGGGCATCATCGCCTCGAGCAGGAGCAGCTCGGCTCCCTCGACGTCGACCTTCACGAGCCGTGGCCGCCGCGGCAGCGAGCGAAGGAAGCCGGCGACATCGACGGTGCGCACGTCGACGAGGTCTCCGGGCAGCTCGGCCGTCCAGTCGTCCTCAAAGATGTCCAGGTGGCTGCCGGCCGCCTGGCCCTCAAGGGCGCGGAAGGCCGCGGTGCCCTCCCGGTCGGCGGCCGCCGCCTGGTGGACGGTAACCACGTGGGGGAGGCCGACCGACGTGACGTTCTCGACGAGGTAGGCGAAGGTCCGGGGATGCGGCTCGAAGGCGTGCACCACGCCCGCCGGTCCGACCGTGACCCCCATCGTGAGCGTGTGGAAGCCCTGGTTGGCGCCGAGGTCGACCGCCAGGTCACCCGGTCGCAGGATCCGGAGCAGCACCGCAGTGGTTCCCGCTTCGTAGCGTCCCGCGGCCACCTGCGGCGTGACGAGGAGATCAGCGGTGTCGACGATCATGTGCGGGGCGACGGGGTGGGGGACGAGGGCCCGGTGTCCGCCGAGGTAGAGGTGCGGTCCGGGTGCGCCAGGAGGCGCGGGAGGCACCATGACCTGGGGACTGGGCAGACGGGCCGCCAGCCCTGCAGCCATCCTGTCGAGCACGAGACCGGCGGCCCGACGGGGCCTCAGCACGCGGGCACGAGGCGACCCGGGGCTCCTCGTGCGGCTCGGTCCCGGACCATGACCGAACCGGCCAGATGACGAGGGCCGAGCACGATCGTGGAGGGTAGCGGTTCGTTCGACGGCGCTTCGCCGCTCTTGGGCGGTCCGGAACCCGAGGCGGGCGGCAGCGGCCGGTAGCCTGAGCCGAGGCATGGCGAACAACCTCGCGTCCGCCCCAGCAGCCACGCCCCGCCGCTCGTCGGGTCGGCTGGTCGGGCTGGTGCGTGAGGCCCGTCCCAGGCAGTGGGCGAAGAACGTGCTGGTGTTCGCCGTCCCGGGGGCGGCCGGGCGCCTCACCGAGGGTCCCGTCCTCGCCCGCACCCTCCTCGTCTTCGCGGCCTTCTGCCTCCTCGCCAGCGGCCTGTACTTCCTCAACGACCTGGCCGACGTCGAGGCCGACCGGCTGCACCCGAGGAAGCGGCTCCGGCCCATCGCCGCCGGGGAGGTCCCGGTGCGGCTGGCGGTGATCGTGGCCGTGCTGCTCCTCCTCGGGGGCATCGGCACCTGCGCCGCCCTGGGGTGGCGCACCCTCCTGGTGGCCGCCCTCTACGTCGCCGCCACGCTGGCCTACAGCGCCCGCCTCAAGCACGAGGTCGTGCTCGACCTGGCCTGCGTGGCCAGCGGCTTCGTGCTGCGGGCCATCGCCGGGGGCACGGCCACCACCGTGCCGATCTCCAAGTGGTTCCTGATCGTGGCGGGCGCCGGCTCGATGTTCATGGTGGCGGGCAAGCGCCACGCCGAGTTCGTCGAGATGGGCGAGGAACGGGGCACCACGCGGATCTCGCTGCAGGGCTACACGCTGGCCTATCTGCGGTTCGTCTGGATGCTGTCCGCCTCGGTCGCCATCGGCGCCTACGCGGTGTGGGCCTTCGAGGACGGGGCCGTGAAGCTGGACCCCGTCTGGGCCCAGCTGTCGATCGTCCCGTTCACGCTGGCCCTGCTCCGCTACGCCCTCGACATCGAGCAGGGCCACGGGGGGGCGCCCGAAGACGTCGTCCTTGGTGACCGGGGCCTGCAGGTGCTGGGCCTCGTGTGGCTCGTCACGTTCGCCGTCGGGGTCCACCTCGGTGGCTGAGCGGCAGCTCCTCACCGGCTGGGGTCGCACGGCTCCCACCGCGGCCGACGTGGTCCAGGTCCGCACCGACGACGACGTGGCCGAGGCGCTGAAGGCCCCGCCCGCCCGCGGGGTGCTGGCCCGGGGCCTCGCCCGCGCCTACGGCGACGCCGCCCAGAACGCCGGCGGCCAGGTGCTCGACATGGTCGGCCTCGACCGCGTGCACCGGCTCGACCTCGAGCGGGGGATCGCCGTCGTCGACGCCGGCGTCAGCCTCGACGACCTCCTGCGGACGGTGGTGCCGCTCGGGTGGTTCATCGCCGTCAGCCCGGGGACGCGCTACGTCACCGTCGGCGGCGCCATCGCCTCCAACGTCCACGGCAAGAACCACCACGGCGACGGGTCGTTCTGCCGCCACGTGCGCTCCTTCGACCTCCGCCTGCCCGGTGGCGAGGTGCGCAGCGTGACGCCCGAGCACGATCCCGAGGTGTTCTGGGCCACGGCCGGCGGCCTGGGCCTCACCGGGGTCGTCACCTCGGCCACGCTGCAGCTTCTCCCGATCGAGACGTCGTGGATGCGGGTCGACACCGAGCGGACCCACGACCTCGAGGACTGCATGGCCCGCATGGAGGCGGGCGACGACGGCTACCGCTACTCGGTGGCCTGGGTCGACTGCCTGGCCCGCGGCGCCACCATGGGCCGTTCCGTCCTCACCCGCGGCGATCATGCCGTGGTCGACGACCTGCCCGACGAGAAGCAGCTGGGCGCCCGCCGGTACGGACCCCGCCCGCTGGTCTCCGCCCCGCCCTGGGTGCCCACCCGTGCCCTGAACCGCCTCAGCGTGGCCGCCTTCAACGAGACCTGGTACCGGCGGGCGCCCAGGCACGAGGTGGGTGGCATCGAGTCGATCGCCACCTTCTTCCACCCGCTCGACATGGTGCGCGAGTGGAGCCGCATCTACGGCCGGCGGGGCTTCCTCCAGTACCAGTTCGAAGTGCCCTTCGGCGCCGAGCGGACCGTGCAGACGGCGGTCGAGCGGTTGTCGTCCCGCGGCTGCCCCTCGTTCCTGGCCGTGCTGAAGCGCTTCGGGCCGCTGGAGGACGACTACCTGTCGTTCCCTCAGCCGGGGTGGACCCTGACCCTCGACATCCCGGCCGCCATGGCCGGCCTCGACGAGCTGCTCGACCAGCTCGACGAGCTGGTGCTGGCCGCCGGCGGGCGCCTGTACCTGGCGAAGGACTCCCGCCTGCGAGCCCAGCACGTGCCCGTCATGTACCCACGGCTCGACGCCTGGCGGGAGGTGCGCGATCGCCTGGACCCCGATCGGCACCTCATCTCCGACCTGGCCCGGCGCCTCGACCTGCTCGGCTGAGCAGAGGAGAACGAACACCCTTGCGCAACGCCCTTGGATCCGCCCAGTCCGTCCTCGTGCTCGGGGGGACATCCGACATCGGCCTGGCCATCGCCCGCCAGCTGCGGGACCGGGGAGCCCGCCGGATCGTCCTGGCCGGACGGGACCCGGCCGCCCTGGAGCGGTCCGCCGACGGCCTCCGCCGGGCCGGAACGGAGGTGACCGTGGGCTCCTTCGACGCCGACGCCGTCGAGGGCCACCAGGAGGCGCTGGCCAAGCTCTTCGCCGGCTGCGACGTCGACGTGGTGGTGGCCGCGTGGGGTGTGCTGGGAGACCAGTCCGCCGCCGAAGCCGATGCCGCCCTCGCCGTGGCCGTCGCCCGCACCAACTACCTCGGGGCGGTCTCGGCGCTCACCATCTGCACCAACCTCCTCCGGGCCCAGGGCCACGGAGCCGTCGTCGTGCTCTCGTCGGTGGCCGGCGAGCGGGTGCGCCGCTCGAACTACGTCTACGGCTCGACCAAGGCCGGCCTCGACGGGTTCTGCCAGGGCCTCGCCGCCGCCCTCGTCGGGTCGGGCGTCAGCCTGGTCGTGGTCCGCCCCGGCTTCGTCGCCACCAAGATGACCGCTGGCATGAAGGAGGTGCCGTTCTCCACCACACCCGAGGCGGTGGCCGAGGCCACCGTCGCCGGCCTCACGGCCGGGCGGTCGGTGGTGTGGGTGCCGGGGCCGCTGCGCTTGGTCATGGCCGTCCTGCGCCACGTGCCCACCCCTCTCTTCCGCCGCCTTCCCCTCTGAGTCACCAGGTGAGCGGAGTGGGCGGTACGTCGACCCCGCACGCACCACGCGGCTCGACACCGGCCCGGGTCGCCGCCTTCGACTTCGACGGGACGCTGACCCGCCGGGACACCCTGCTCCCCTTCCTCGTCCACGTCGCCGGCCGACTGGCCGTCGGGCGGGCGCTGGCGGCCCAGGCCGGCCCGCTCGCCCGCGCCCTCTGCGGGCGCGGCGACAGGGGGGCCGTGAAGGAGCAGGTGCTCGGTCCGCTTCTGGCCGGGAGGCCGCTGGCCGAGCTGGAGGCCCTCGCCGAGCTCTTCGCCGACGATGCGGTGGCCAGGCGGCTGCGGCCGGCGATGGTGCGGCGCCTGCGCGCCCACCTGGCGGCCGGCGATCCCGTCGTCGTGGTCACGGCGTCACCCGAGCTGGCGGTGGCGCCGATCGCCCGGCGCCTGGGGCCTGTCGCCGTTCTGGGCACCCGCTTGGAGGTGGCCGAGGACGGCCGTCTCACCGGCCGCCTCACCGGCGCCAACCTCCGCGGCGCCGAGAAGGTCCGTCGCCTGACCGAGTGGCTAGGCGACGGCGGGTCGACCCTGCACTGGGCCTACGGCGACTCCCCCGGCGACCGCGAGCTGCTCGCGGCCGCCGCCGAGCCCCTGTGGGTCGGTCGACGCCGCCATGGCCGGCCGGCCGGCTGACTGCCGCACCGCGGGCCGTGCCGCGAAGGGGTGGGAGCGTCAGCCCGCCTTGCGGACGAGGACGCCGAACGATGTCGTGACGTAGGGGCCCAAGGCCATCTTGAGGTGGGTGTTGGTGAACGGCGCACTGTCGATCCAGCGGTCGTTCGGGTAGTCCCCGGTGTGGAACGTGCACTCGATGCTGTGACCGGAGGCGACGAGCTCGGCTGCCAGCCGCTCGATGTCGCAGCGACGGAACAACACGATCTCGTCGGTCTCCAGGGTGTCGGTGTTCGACGAGACGTTCAGCTCGGTCGTGTGCACGGCCACACCGCCCGGCCGCAACGTGCGCAGCTGGTCGACGATGAAGCGCAGCCCGTTGTCGATCGACCCGAGGTGCTCGAAGGCGCAGGAGGACCAGGTGAAGTCGAAGTCGACGAGATCGTCCGGCAGGTCGCGCATGTCGACCCGACGGAAGGAGACCCGTTCCTCGAACAGGTCGTCGGGGCAGATGCCGTACTCGTTCAGCTGGCTCATCGACGTGGCCAGCTCGCCCGTCGGCGCCCACTGATCGGCGTGCTCGCCGCCCGGGTAGTCCGTGGCGGTGATGGTGCAGCCCTGGGCGGCGAACCAGCTGGTCAGCGGCTCCGAGCCGACGCAAGCTGAGCCCCCGGGCCCCGGGCACCACGGCCTCGGCCTCCTCCAGCGCCTGGGCGATGTAGAACCACTCCCACTGCTTGCGGTGGACGAAGAGATCGGGCGCGTGCATCCTCGGGCCCCAGGCCCGGTAGGCCGGGTTGCGGATCTGCGCGTCGGTGCAGGGCTGCGAGATGAGGCCGGGAAACCGGGCCGTCCAGGGGGCCACGGTGGCACCTGCAGCTCCGGCTCGGGCGGCGGCCCGGGCTGCGGCTCTGGGGGCGGCGACTCGGGGGCTACGGCGCGCTCCCCTTCACGCCCCCCTTCCCGCCTCCCCTCAGGCCACGGGCGACCTGATCGTGCTCTGCGAGCCGGACGGGACCTTCGACCCCTCCGACCTCCTGAAGCTGCTCCCGTTCACGACCGACGCCGACGTCGTGTTCGGCTCTCGGACGGTGCAGACGTTCATCTGGGACGGGGCCAACATGGACCTGTTCCTGCGGTGGGGGAACTGGTTCGTGGCCAAGCTGATCGAGGTCTTGTTCAACACGAACTACCTCTCCGACGTCGGCTGCACCTTCCGGGTGATGCGGCGGAGCGTCGTCTAGGACCAGCTGCCCCGCGCCCACCTCTCCGGGTCATCCTTCGGTCTCGAGCTGCTGCTGCGTTCGGTCGCCCTGCGCCACCCGTTCGTGCAGGTCCCGGTCCGCTATCGAGCCCGGGTGGGGGTCTCGTCGGTCACGGGCGACCGCCGCACGGCCTTCGTGCTGGGCATGGAGATGATCACCCTCGTCCTGCGCGCCCGGCTTAGCGAAGACGCACGGCGCCCGCCGGTGCTGCCCGGCGGTCAGGCCGGCTGGTCGGGCACGCGAGCGGCCGACACCGAGGTGCCGGCCTCGATGACGACGCCTTCACCCAGGACCGACAGGTCGGTGACCTTGGCCCCGGCGCCGATCACCGCCCCCGGCCCGATGATGCTGCGCTCCACCACGGCGCCCTCGCCGAGGATGGCCCCCGAGAGCAGGATGGCGTCCTCGAGGCGAGCCCCCTCGGCCACCCGGCTGGCCGGGCCGACGACGGAGCGGCGCGACTCGACGCCGGCGCTGACCCGGCAGCCGTCGCACAGCAGGCTCTGGTCGTCGATGTCCGCACCAGCGTCGACCACCGGCTCGCCGAGGGTCCAGCCCCCCTCCGAGCGCCGGTCGGCCCCCGGCGCCGGCGGGCCCGGGCCCCGCGTGCCGTCGAGCAGGTCGGTGGTGGCCCGCACGTACGAGTCGGGCAGCCCGACGTCGAGCCAGTAGCTCTCCGACCCCATGGCGAAGAGGGTGCCCTCGGCCGCCATGGCCGGGAAGACCTCGCGCTCGACCGAGACCTTCCTGTCGGGCTGGATGCGGTTGAGGACCGAGTGCTCGAGGACGTAGGTGCCCGCGTTGATCAGGTTGGTCGGCTCCTCACCGGGCGGCGGCTTCTCGATGAAGTCGGTCACCCGGCCGGAGGCGTCGGTGGTCACCAGGCCGAACCGGGAAGGGTCCTCGACCGGGGTGAGGGCGATGGTGGCCTCGGCCCCGCGGCGGCGGTGGAAGTCGATCAGGGCCGTGATGTCGAGGTCGGTCAGCACGTCGCCGTTGGCCACCACGAAGGTGTCCCGGAGCCCGGCCTCGCGCGCGGCGAAGCGGATGGCCCCCGCGGTGTCGAGGGGCTCGGGCTCGACGACGTAGGTGAGGGGGACGCCCCCGGCGGTGTCGTCCGGGAAGGCGGCGAAGAAGCTGTCGGGCCGGTAGCCCAGCGACAGCACGACCCGGTCGACCCCGTGGGCGGCCAGCCCGGCGATGACCCGCTCGATGAGCGGCACCCCGGCCACCGGCACGAGGTTCTTCGGGACGGTGAGGGTCAGGGGCCGCAGCCGGGTCCCGAAGCCCCCGACGAGCACGACGTCGTCCACGCCTACCCCGGGTCCGATGAGGGCGGCGACGCCGGGGGCGCCGCGGTGGATGCGGTGCTGGTCTCGGTGCTGGTCTCGGGGCTGGTC
>Ga0183260_10002072_pt1 | contig 16657 bp, 18 predicted proteins | sample AntDrymUQ4972206_2_FD_129768 | JGI IMG/M metagenome (GOLD analysis project Ga0183260, IMG submission 129768) | Polar desert sand microbial communities from Dry Valleys, Antarctica - metaG UQ497 (22.06) (version 2) (version 2) | ecosystem: Environmental > Terrestrial > Soil > Desert | place...
ACGGGCCGATCCCCCGCGCAGCCGACGAGCAGCAGCGCGAGGCAGGCGACCGCTGTCCTCGCGATCACACGAGTGCGATGTCCGCGCCCGCCTCCACCCGGCCGATGCGGTGCAGAGGCAGGCCGCGCGCGGCAAACTCGGCCGCGAGCGTGGCACCCTGCTCGGCCGGGAGCGCCACGAGCAACCCGCCCGCCGTCTGCGGGTCGTAGGCGAGGGCGACGAGATCGTCCGGTGCGCCGTCGAGCTCGACGTAGGCGGCGGCGAAGTCGCGGTTGCGGCGGTCACCCCCGGTGCGCTCGCCGCGACGGGCCACCTCGAGCGCGCCCGGCAGGGCCGGCAGGGCCGCTGTCTCGAGCAGCAGGCGCACGCGGCTCCTGGAAGCCATCTCGTGCGCGTGCCCGAGCAGGCCGAACCCCGTCACGTCGGTGACCGCGCTCGGCGAGAAGAGGCGCAGGACGTCGGCCGCCGCGCGGTTGAGCGTCCGCATGGCTGCAACCGCCATCTCCAGCTCGGCCTGCCCGACGAGACTGCGCGCGTGCCCGTGCAGGACGAGGCCGGTGCCGAGGGGCTTGGTCAGGAAGAGCGCATCGCCCGCGCGGGCGCCGCCTTTCGGCCAGATGCCGTCGGGATGCACCGTCCCGACGACGGCGAGGCCGTACTTCGGCTCGTCGTCCCGGAGCGTGTGGCCGCCCGCGAGGAGGCCGCCTGCCGCTCGCACCTGCGCATCCGCGGCGGCGAAGACGGCGGCGACCACCGCCTCCGGCAGTTCCTCCGGAAAGGCGGCGATCGAGAGGGCGAGGAGCGGCGAGCCGCCCATGGCAAAGACGTCGTTGAGGGCGTTCGTGGCCGCGATCGCCCCGAAGTCGGCCGGATCGTCGACGAGCGGGGGGAAGAAGTCGAGCGTGAAGACGAGCGCGCGCTCGTCGTCGAGCCGGTACACGGCGGCGTCGTCGGCCGGTGACAGGCCGACGAGGAGGTTCTCGGCCTCGGGCGGCACGAATCCAGCGAGCAAGCGCTCGAGGCGGGCCGCACCGTACTTGGCCGCGCAGCCACCGGCCCTCGTGAGGTCGGTGAGCCTCGGCACGGCGCTCGCCTCCACAACTTGCACTGTAGTCGCGCAGGAGGAGACTCGACGGCGGCGAACAGGGGCGGCACAAGCTCCTCCTCTCCCCTGACAGCGACGGCGGCCTCTCGGCCGCCGTCGTTATCTCCGGGCTGGCTTCGCTCCTACGATCCCTTCTCGATCGGCACGTCGACGAGGTTGCCCCACTCGGTCCAGGATCCGTCGTAGTTACGCACGTCGTGGTAGCCGAGTAGCTCGCGCAGGACGAACCAGGTGTGCGCGCTGCGCTCGCCGATGCGGCAGTACGCGGTCACCGCCTTGTCGGAGGTGACGCCCTTCCCTTCGTAGAGGCTACGCAGCTCGTCGGCAGCCTTGAAGGTGCCGTCGTCCCGCACCGCCTGTGCCCATGGGATCGACTGCGCGGTGGGGATGTGGCCGCCGCGCTGCGCCCCTTCCTGCTCGTAGCCGGGCGGAGCGATGAGGTCGCCCGAGTATTCCTGGGGGCTGCGCACGTCGACGAGCGCCCGCTCGGCCGCCCCGATGCCCTGCAGCACGGCGTCGCGCCGGGCGCGGATCGCCTCGTTGCGCTCCTGCGCCTGGTAGGAGGCGGGCTGGGGCGCTACCGTCTCGGTCGTCAACTCCCGGCCCTCGTCGATCCACTTCTGGCGCCCGCCGTCGAGGATGCGGACGTCGCCGTGACCGTAGATCTTGAGATACCAGTAGGCGTAGGCCGCGAACCAGTTGTTCTTGTCGCCGTAGACGACGACAACGGTCTCCGGGGCGATGCCGAGGCCGCCGAGGAGACGCTCGTACTCGATCTTCTCGATCAGATCGCGCTCGACCGGATCCTGGAGATCTTCACGCCAGTGCAGACGGACGGCGCCGCGGATGTGGCCCTCGTCGTAGAGGTCGGTATTCTCGTCGACCTCGGCTACGACGACTCCTTCGTCCTCCAGATGGTCTGCAAGCCACTCGGTGGTGACGAGCACGGACTTGGCATAGCCGTTGTCAGCCATTCGGGACGCTCCTTATTCGAGGTAGAAGCGCACCCTATCCAAGCCGGCTCGCCGCCCCCGAGTGCAGCCTCCGTGTTCCCTACCAGTCGTTGCCGTCCGACAGCCCCAGGTTCTCGATCACGCTGCCAGCGAAGAGCGAGGCCAGTACGGCGATGTAGATAAGCCGTGCCTTCATGCGTTTCACCTCCCTCTAGAAACCGACGTCGTGCAGTGCTTCGGCGGCCTGCCGGTAGAGCACGGCGGCCGCCCGGTCGTCGCCCCGAGCACTCGCGAGGTCGCCTCGCGCCACCCAGGCCGCGGCGCGGTGACTGGCGGACGACAGCTGCTCGAAGCTCTGTTCTCCTGCGCGGAAAGCCATCTCCGCCTCGTCGAGGCGTCCCTGTTGCAGCAGTGCGCGGCCGAGCACGAGCTGCGCGCTGCCACGCTCGTCGAGGAAGTCGATCCGGCTCTCGAGCAGCGTGAGCGCCTGCCGCGCCTGCTCCTCGGCAAGGGCGAGTTCGCCCGTCCGCAGGTGCACCTGGGCAAGTGAGGAGATCGCCTGTGCCGCGTCCGCGTCGCTGCCCACCTCGAGCGCTGTCGCGAAAGCGTCCTTCAGGTACCTGACGGCCTGTTCGGGCTTGCCGAGCAGGAAGTTGAGACCGCCCAGGTTGTTGAGCAGCTTGCCGACGTTGGCGAGATCGGCGATCTGCTCGTAGAGCACCTTCGCGCGCTCGGCATAGCTCCGCGCCAGGACCCAGTGGCCGTCGCGCTCGGCGAGCAGCGAGGCCTGGAAGTACAGGTGCCCGACCATGCGCCTGTCGCTCAGCCCCTGCGCGAGCTCGAGGGCCCGCTCGACGTCCTCGCGAGCCGCCTCGTAGTCGCGCTGGCGCCGACGGCACCGTGAGCGCCAGCTCAGGATATTCGAGCGCAACAGGTCGCATGGGAGCCCCGACCGCTCGGCGAGCGCGAGTGCCTCGTCGAGCAGCGGCACCGCGGTGGCGATGCTCGAGAGCTTGTAGCGGCAGACACCGAGACGGAAGAGCACCTCCGCTCGCTCCACGTCGGAGAAGCGCTCGTCCTCGACGAGCGCTCGAGCACGATCGAGGAGCTCGAGCGCGGTGCGCACGTCCCCCGTTACCGCTCGGGCCTTGGCCTCACCGGTGAGCCAGCGCACCTCGAGCTCGATCGAGCCCGTTCCGGCAACGTCCGCCCGCACTTGCTCATACGCCGCGAGCGCCTCGCCGCAGTGCTCCGACTCGGCCAGCACCTCCGCTTGGATGAGCGCTGTCTCCACGCGTGCGCGCTGGTCGTCCGAGACGCCGCGGGCGAGGAAGCCGGGATTGACGCCCAGGCGGCTCGCGAGCCACTCGACCGTCTCCTGCGTCGGCCGCGTCTTGCCGCGCTCGATCTGGCTCACGTACTCCTTGGAGAAGCGGTCGCCGGCGAGCTCGCTCTGGGTATAGCCGGCTGCCAGGCGGAGCTGGCGCAGCCGCTCGCCGAGCGACGGCGCGAAGGCGCGCGGCGAATGGCTGTCGGCGCTGGCTCTGGTTGGCTGGATCATCGCTTCCGCATAGTCAACCGTCTACTTCACTCGCGCGCAAGGGTCCAGGCCGGACATCACTCGAATGAGGGACGTTTGCAGGGTTTTGCCGGTTGACCGCCGCTCGGCAAGATCACTTGACCGAGGCACTTGACGAAGGTACCGCGGGTTCCTATAGTGAACTCACCTGCACAGAGGCCCCCTGGGCCACAGGCAGGCAGCGCACCAGGGACAGAGGGTGAGCGGGAACCTGACCGGGCCGCAGGGTCAGGGGAACCGACCATCATCTTGGCGCGCATCACGCATAGGGCCTGGAGCCCTCCCGGAAGCCGCAGCCGGGGGGGCTCCTTCCCGTGCGTGCAACAAAGACGGGGTCAGGTCTCAGGATCGAACACCTGCAGCACAGGTCTCGAGATCGAACACCGCTCCCCCGCCTCGACGCGACGCCGCCCCTCTCCGTAAGCTCCAACCGTGACCTCGAACCAGGAGCTCTCCGGGCAGATCGCCCTCGTGACGGGGGGCGGCCGGGGCATCGGGCGCAGCATCGCACTCGAGCTGGCGGCCGCCGGCGCGCGCGTCGCAGTGGCTGCGCGCAGCGCCGAGGAGGTCGAGAGCACTGCCCGCGAGATCGGCGGGCTTGCCGTCACGGCCGACGTGAGCGATCGCGCCTCCGTCGAGACGCTCGTCGAGCGCATCCACACCGAGCTCGGCCCGATCGACCTCCTGGTCAACAACGCCGGCGTCTCCGGAGCCGGCGAGCCGATCTGGGAGCAGGAGCCTGACGACTGGTGGCGCGTCTTCGAGATCAACGTCCTCGGGCCGTACCTCCTATGCCGCGCCGTCCTCCCCGTCATGGTGGAGCGCGGCCGCGGGCGTATCGTCAACGTGGGCAGCGGCGCCTCCTACCTGCCGGGATCGGGGGGCACGAGCTACGGGCCGAGCAAGGCAGCGCTGGGCCGCTTCGGCGAGGGGCTTGCGCTCTCGGCCGGCGAGCACGGCGTCCACGTCTTCACGATCAGTCCCGGGATGGTGCGGACGTCCATGACCGAGGGATTCGGACTCGGCGACGACGCTCCCTGGACGCCGCCCGAGCTCGCCCCACGTCTCGTGCGCGCCCTGGCGAGCGGCCGTGCCGATCGTCTGGCCGGCCGCTACATCCACGCCGAGCACGACGACATCGACGACCTGATCGAGCGCGCCGACGCCATCGTGGAGGACGACCTGAACGCCATCCGCCTGCGGCGGTGAGGCGCCCAGACGTGCTTGCGGACGCCGACCGGCTCGCCGTCGAGACGCTCAACGAGCACACACTCTCGGGGCTGGCCCTCGGGGTGGTCGAGGACGGCGAGCTCGTGTACGCGCGGGGCTTCGGCATCGCCGAGGCGCCCGGCCGGGCGGTGACGCCCGACACCGTCTTCCGCATCGGCTCGATCTCGAAGACGTTCACGGCGGTCGCCGTCATGCAGCTCGTCGAGGAGGGAAGGCTCCGCCTCGACGACCCGGTCAACGACCATCTGCACGCCTACCGCGTTGGGCATCCGGACGCCTCGGCGCCGCCCGTCACGGCGCGGCACCTGCTCACGCACACGGCCGGACTCGGTGAGCTGCGCCGGCCGACCGATCTGCTCCGGCCCACGATCGGGCTCGCCGCCAAGCGGGGCAAGCCGCTCCCCTCGCTCGCCGAGTACTACGCACCCACCCTGCGTGCGGAGGTGCGGCCGGGGACGAAATGGGCCTACGCGAACCATGGCTTCGCCACGCTCGGGCAGCTCGTCGAGGACGTCGCCGGCCGGCCCTTCGCCGAGCACATGCTCGAGCGCGTGTTCGAGCCTCTCGGCATGCGCCACACCGACTTCCTGCGCAGCGAGCGGGTGCGCGGCGAGCTTGCCGTGGGCTACGCGCTCAAACGGGGCCGCCTGCGGGCCGCGAAGGACACGGAGATCGTGGTCGCACCCGCGGGCTCGGTCTTCTCGAGCGTCCGGGACATGGCCCTCTACGTCGCCGCGCTCACCGGCGGCGGGGCCAACGAGCACGGCCGCATCCTCCGCCCCGAGACGCTCCAGGAGATGCTGACCCCGCAGTCTCCGGCGGACGATCGGCTGCCCTCGATGGGACTCTCCTTCTTCCTCGACCGCTTCGGCGGGCACCGGGTCGCCGGGCACGACGGCGGCTGGCCGGGCTTCATCTCGTCGCTTCTGATCGCCCCCGATCACGGGCTAGGCGTCGTCGCCTTTACGAACACGAGCGTGGCGATCGCGCCACACACGCTCGGCGGCGAGCTGCTCCGGCGGTTGCTCGGCGTCCCGCCCGAGGAGCGCGAGCTGCCACGGCCCAACGTGCCTGAGCAGCCGCACGTCTGGCCCGAGCTGACAGGTCTCTACAAGCCGCTGCCGGGTCTGAACACGAACTTCCGCTGGTGGCCCCTGCTGGGCGGAGAGGTGGAGGTAGTCGTGCGGGACGGGCACCTCGCGGTGCGCGCCCTCTCGCCCGCCAGGCCGCTGCGCAAGGGGCTCCGCCTGTACCCGCTCGATGCCTCCGACCCACTCCTCTACGCGATTCGCCACCGCGAGTTCCAGGCCCGCGTCCTCTTCCGTCGCGGATCAGGTGGAGAGGTGGACTCGGTGGTCAGCGGCGCCGGTGAGGGCGGCTTTCTCGAGCTGTACCGGCGCCCACGCGCAGCCAGCCTGCGCCTCTGGGGACGCGCGGGTGCCACTGGTGCCGCAGTCGCGCTCGTCAGGGCAGGAAGGCGAGCACGAGCTCGCTGAAGCGCTCGGGCTCCTCCATGTTCACCATGTGCGCGACCCCGGGCACGACGACCCGCCGTGCGCCCGCGATGCCGCGTTCGGGCCGCTCGCTGATCTCCAGCATGTCCGGGATGTCGGCGTCGTCCACGACGACGAGAGTCGGCGCGCGCACCTCGCCGACACATCACGCGGACGCGCTCGCGCACTGCGGGGTCGACCGTGTCTGGCTCCCGCGAGGGGCCGTCGACCCAGGCGCGCAGGTTGACCTCGACCGCCCCGTCGAGATCCCCCGCCTCGTAGCGAGCGCCCTCCTCATCGTCGATGCGCCGGGCCTCCGTCGACCATTCGTGATCGGCGAGGCCCGGCGCCACGAGCACGAGCGCCTCGACCGCCTGGGGTCGGCTGAGCGCCAAGTCGAGCGCGACGTTCCCGCCTTGCGAGAGGCCGACGAGCGAGGCGCGCTCGCACTCGAGGTGCGCGAGCAGCGCTTCGAGGTCGCGCACGTGCGAGAACGGGCCGGGGGGAAGCGGCGAGTGCCCGTATCCCCGCATGTCGTAGCGGATGACACGGTGCCCTTCGGCGAGTGCGTCGACCTGCTCGTCCCACATGCGTGCGTCGGCGATGCCCGCGTGCAGCAGCACGACCGCAGGTCCTTCGCCGCGTTCCTCGTACCAGAGCCGCGCGCCTTCGATGTCCGCGAGCACCGCCGGAGAGTACCTCCTTCGCCTGTTTTCGCCCGAGAGGCGTAAACTCGGTGGATGCGGATCGCTCTTGCGCAGCTGAACCCCGTCGTCGGCGATCTGGCCGGCAACCGGGAGCTCGTCCTGGCGCGTCTCGAGGAGGCTCGTGAGCGCGGCGCGGAGCTCGTCCTCTTCCCCGAGCTCGCGGTCACCGGCTACCCGCCAGAGGACCTGCTGCTGCGCCCGGGCTTCATCCGCGCGGCGGCCGCCAGCCTCGGCGAGATCGCCCTGGCCTGCCGCGGCATCGTGGCGCTCGTGGGCGCACCCCACTTCGACCGAGACCTCTACAACGGCTGCGCGGTCTGCGCCGACGGCGAGGTGCGGGCGGTCTACCGCAAGCGATTCCTGCCGAACTACGGCGTCTTCGACGAGGATCGCTACTTCGCCGCGGGCGACGACCTCCTGCTCCTGCGACTCGGCGACAACCTGGTCGGGCCGACGATCTGCGAGGACATGTGGCAGCCGGGCCCGCCTGCCACCGACCTCGCGCTCGCCGGCGCCGAGCTGCTCACGAACATCTCGGCGTCGCCGTTCCACGTCGGCAAGGCGCGGGAACGCGAGGAGATGCTCGTCCAGCGCGCGCGCGACACCTCCTGCTTCGTCGCCTTCGTGAATACCGTTGGCGGCCAGGACGAGCTGCTCTTCGACGGCCACTCGATCGTGCTCGACGACGAGGGGCGCGTCCTGGCCCGCGCACCCGGCTTCGAGGAGGCTCTGCTCGTGGTCGACCTCGAGCCCTCGCTCGTGATCGGTCGGCGGCTGCGCGACGTGCGCCGGCGGGCCCTGGCGCGCGAGCGCGGGACGGCTTCGCCCGTGCGCGAGCTGCGGCTCGAGAGCGCCGGGTCCGGGACGGCGCGCGCCCCCGAGAAGGAGCAGGTGACGCCCATCCTCGACGAGCTCGAGCAGATGCGCCGGGCGCTCGAGCTCGGCCTGCGCGACTACGTCGACAAGAACGGCTTCGGCGACGTTGTCATCGGCGTCTCGGGTGGCATCGACTCGGCGCTGACGGCGGCGCTCGCGGTCGGCGCCCTCGGGCCCGAGCGCGTGCACTGCGTCTCGATGCCGTCCCGCTACTCGTCCGCGGCGACGCAGACGGATGCGCGCCGTGTGGCCGAGAGTCTCGGCGCGAACTTCCTGGAGCTCCCGATCGAGTCGATCGTCGAGCGCTTCGGGGAGGCGCTGGCGCCGCTCTTCGCCGGCCGCGACCCCGATCTCGCCGAGGAGAACCTTCAGGCCCGCAGCCGTGGCGTCCTGCTGATGGGTCTCTCGAACAAGCTCGGCTGGCTCGTCATCGCGACGGGCAACAAGTCCGAGCTCTCGGTCGGCTACGCCACGCTCTACGGCGACATGGCCGGCGGCTTCGCCCTGCTGAAGGACGTCTACAAGACGGACGTCTTCCGCCTCGCCCGGCACCTGAACGCGCGCGCCGGGCGCGAGCTCATCCCGCAGAGCACGATCGACCGCGCGCCGAGCGCGGAGCTGCGCGACAACCAGCTCGACGCGGACTCGCTGCCTCCCTACGCCGTCCTCGATCGGGTGCTGAAGGAGTACGTGGAGCTCGACCGCTCCCGCGAGGACTTGTTGCGGGACGGGTTCGACCCCGAGGTCGTCGAGCGCACCCTCGCCCTCGTCGATCGTGCGGAGTACAAGCGCCGCCAGGCCCCGCCCGGCGTCAAGATCCACCCGAAGGCGTTCGGGCGCGACCGGCGCACTCCGATCACGAACCGCTGGCAATAACGGCGTGATGGAGCCCGTGGTTCCGCCCGCTCCCGCAGATCTCGAAGCACTGGACGGTCGCGACAGCGCAACCGAGCGGGGTCAGGTCTTCAGATCGAACTCCTCGCGTTCTACGGGGTCAGAGCCCGTTGAGCGCGAGCTGTTCGATTCTGAGACCTGACCCCGGTTTGGTGCGCCGCTCCTACGCGAACGCTCGGCTCACGCGAGGCGGTCAGCCGCGGCTCGAGGACGATCGGCTTCGCCACGACCGCGCCGAGGAGCTCGAGCCGGGTGCGCACCGCCCGCAGGGCGGCCGCCTCCAGCCCAAGCTCGACCCGCAGGTCGTCGAGAAGCGAGGGGGCCCGCAGCTGCAAGGTGCTCGGCGAGGCGCCGCGCGGGCTCGCCGTGCGCGCCCTCGTCGGCCGCGGCGAGCTCCGCCCGGCAGAGCGGATCGACGAGCGACGCCATCCGGCCGCTCAGGAAGAGGCCCTTGCCGCGCAGGATCTTCAGCCAGAGCACTCCAGGACGCTGTGCCAGCGCGCCGCCACACCACCACTTCGGGCGTCAGCCGAGCCATGCCGCCAGCTCGCGGAACCAGCGCAGCCGCTCCGCATACGGGACGGAGGCATTCGCGGGCGAGGTCGAGGGCAGCACGAAGAGCGTCGTCTCGCCCAGCGCGCGGGCCTGAAGGCCGTGGGCGGGCCGCTCGCCGAAGGCACCGCGGTAGGCCTCCTTGCCGACGAAGGCGATCGCGCGCGGGCGCAGCTCGAGCGCGATCCCCTCGAGCCGCTCCCCCGCGCCGGCGAAGTCGGCCCGGCGCAGGTCGCCCGAGCCCGGCGTCGTCCGCCGCGCTGCATTCGTGACACCGAAGCCGAGCTCGAGCAGCGAGGACTGCTCCTCCGGAGCGATCAGGCGTGGGGTGAGATCCGCGTCGTGGAGGAGGCGCCAGAAGTCGTTGCGCGGGTTGGCGAAGTGCGCGCCCGCCGCGGCGGACACCCGCCCCGGGTTGATGCCGCAGAAGATCGCGCGCAGCCCGGGCGCGAGCACGTCCGGCAGCGCGCTCGCGTCCACCCGACGATGGTAGTTCGGTACCGTCGCGCGATGGCCGCCACCGCCAAACGCTTCGAGTACGCGATCGAGATCAGCCGTGCCGGCCACCTCACCGCCGAGGGTGCGGGCGAGCTGGCTCCCACGGAGGTCTGGACGCCCGACCACCTGCTGCTCGCGGCGCTCGCGCAGTGCACGCTCGAGAGCTTGCGCTACCACGTCCGGCGAGGCGGCCTGGATCTGGCGGCGTCGGCGGCCGCCTCGGGCGTCGTCACCCGCCGCGAGAGCGACGAGCGCTACGCCTTCGTCGAGATCCGCTGCCGGCTCGATGTCGAGCTCGACCCCGAGCCGCAGCCCGAGGAGCTCGACGCACTCCTCGCGAAAGCAGAGCGCGACTGCTTCGTCGGCGCCTCTCTGACCGTGAAGCCCGAGTACCGGTGGCTCGTCAACGGACAGAATCGAGAGGTAGCGTCCCCGCGGTGAACACGCTCGCCTTCGACATCGCCGCCGTCCGCGCCCGCTTCTCGGCGCTCGGGCGCGACCTCGCGTTCTTCGACGGGCCCGGGGGCACGCAGTGCCCCGACGAGGTGATCGATGCCGTCGCCGGCTACCTGCGCAGCTCGAACGCGAACGTCGGCGGGCACTACGAGACGAGCCGCGCCACGGAGGCAGTCATCACGGACGCACGGCTCGCGGCGGCCGACTGGATGGGCTGCACTCCCGACGAGATCGGCTTCGGCGCCAGCATGACGACGCTCAACTTCATGCTCACGCGCACACTCGGGCGCGAGCTGTCGGCCGGTGACGAGATCGTCGTCACGCGCCTCGAGCACGATGCCAACGTCTCGCCGTGGCTCGAGCTGGCGCGCGACCGAGACCTCGTCGTGCGCTTCGCCGACATCCGCGACGACACGACGCTCGATCTCGCCGATCTCGACGCGCAGCTCTCGGAGCGCACGCGCGTCGTCGCCTTCGCCGTCGCCTCGAACGCCGTCGGCACTCTCGTCGACCCTGCCGCGATCGCGCGCCGTGCCCACGAGGTGGGCGCGCTCGCCTGGGCCGACGCCGTGCACTACGCGCCGCACGGGCCGATCGACGTCGCCGCCTGGGACGTGGACGTGCTGCTCAACAGCCCGTACAAGTACTGCGGCCCGCACCTCGGACTCTTCTACGCGCGCCGCGAGCTGCTCGAGCGCTGGCGCCCCTACAAGGTGCGGCCCGCGGCCGACGAGCCGCTCGGCCATCGCTTCGAGACGGGCACGCTGCCCCACGAGCTCCTGGCCGGCTTCGTGGCGGCGGTCGACTACTTCCACTCCATCGGCTGGGACGCGATCCAGGACTACGAGCGCGAGCTTGGTCGCCGCTTCCTGGCGGGCCTGCCCGACTCCTGCACGCTCCACGGCCCGCCGACGATGGAGGGCCGGGTGCCCACCTTCGCGCTCACCGTGGAGGGCTCCACGCCCGAGGAGGTGGCAGTACGGCTCGGCGAGCAGGGACTCGCGGTCTGGCACGGCAACTACTACGCAGTCGAGGTAATGCGGCGGCTCGGGCTCGAGGACGGCGCCGTCCGTGCGGGGATCCTTCACTACAACACCGCCGAGGAAGTCGACCGCCTGCTCGCCGCGCTCGGGGAGCTGTGAGGCTCCTCGTCCTCGGTGGGACGAAGTTCCTCGGCCGCGCGGTCGCCGAGGCCGCGCTCGCGCGCGGGCACGAGCTGACGCTCTTCAACCGCGGCACGACGCATGCCGAGCTCTTCCCCGAGGCCGAACGGCTGCGCGGCGACCGCGACGGCGACCTCGCGGCGCTCGAGGGACGGAGCTGGGACGCCGTCGTCGACCCCTCGGGCTACGTGCCGCGCCTCGTCAGAGCCTCGGCCGAGCTGCTCGCGGACGCCGTCGAGCACTACACCTTCATCTCGAGCGTCTCGGTCTACCGCGACTTCCGCGTCCCCGGCTTCGACGAAGACGCGCCGCTGAGCGTGCTCGCCGATCCCGAGACGGAGGTCGTGCAGGAGGCCTACGGGGGCCTCAAGGCGCTGTGCGAGGACGTCGTGGACGATGTCTTCGCGGGCCGCGGCGCGAACGTCCGCGCAGGGCTCATCGTCGGCCCGCACGATCCCACCGATCGCTTCACCTACTGGCCGAGGCGTATCGCCGCAGGCGGCCGGGTGCTCGCTCCCGCCCCGCCCGGGCGGCCGGTTCAGTTCGTCGACGCGCGCGACCTCGGGGAGTGGGTTGTGCGCCTCGCGGAGGGGCGCGTGGCCGGGACGTTCAACGCCACGGGCCCCTTCCCGCCGATCACCTTCGGCGACCTTCTCGAGACCTGCCGGCAGGTGAGCGGGAGCGGCGCCGAGGTGGTCTGGGTGGACGAGGCGTTCCTGCTCGAGCACGAGGTCGGTCCCTGGATGGAGCTCCCGCTCTGGCTGCCGGAGAGCGACGAGGAGGCCCGCCACATGCAGACGGCGGACGTCTCACGAGCCGTCGCGGCAGGGCTCACCTTCAGACCACTCGCCGAGACTGTGCGCGACACGCTCGACTGGGCCGACGGCGCTGCCGATACGAGGCAACCGCTCGCAAGCGGGATGACGATGGACGGCGTCGGCCTCGGGCCGGGGCGCGAGCGCGAGTTGCTCGACGCCTGGTCGTCTACGGCCGCCAGCTAGGCGCGCCGGCGGGCTCGCGAGGGGACACGAGTCTCCCTTCCCCGCCGGCGGCCGGGACAACGAAGACGCGGGGCCGCTCGCGCGGGCTCCCTCGGGTGGACAGGAAGGCGAGCCGTGCCCCGTCCGGCGACCAGTCGGGGCGCGTGTCCGCGACACCGGGCGAGAAGGTGACCTCGACGCGTCCACGCCCACTCACCTCCCCCGTGAAGAGCTCGCCGCCGGCCGAGAAGGCGAAGCGCCCTCCGTCGGGCGACCAGTCGGGCGACGCTCCCGGCATGACCGAGCGCTTCGCCGTCCCGTCCGGGTTCATCGTGCGGACGAGCGGATGCGCGAACCGCGTACCCGTGCTCGTCGAGGCCCAGGCGATGCGCTTGCCATTCGGAGCCCAGTCGGGCTCGACATCCTGATCCCGGCTCCAAGTCAGCCGCCGCAGGCCACGGCCGTCGATCCCCACGGTGAAGATCTCCTCGCGGTAGCCCGGCACCGTGCGCGCGAAGGCGAGGCGCCGGCCGTCGGGCGACCACGCCGGCTGGACGTCGAGTGTGGGCGAGCGCGTCACGCGCCGGAGTCCGCTGCCGTCCGCCACGGCCACGAAGAGGCCGCCCCGCCGGATGCTCGTGAAGGCGAGCCGGCGCCCGTCGGGTGACCAGGCGGGCCAGCTTGTGTCGTGCGGAATGCCGAGGAGGCGCTCACCCGAGCCGTCCGCGGCGGCGAGGTAGAGCCGCCCCGCAGCCTCGAACGCGATCTCCCCGCCGGCGATGCCCGCCGGGGCTGCGAGCGGCAGGGCCAGAGCCGCAACGGCTGCCGTGAGCCCGACCAGGCGCATGGGCAGAACGGTAGGCCGGACCTGTGAAGATTCCGCCGGTGCCCGGAAAGGATTACTCGCAGACTCCGCTCTCGACGAAGCTCGGCGCGAAGCCTGGCACCGGCGTCGTTGTCTTCTTCACGACGACCCGGGAGGAGCTCGGACGCAGGCTACCGGCGCTCGTGGCGCTGCTCGACCCGGCCGACGGCCTCTGGATCGCCTGGCCCAAGCAGGCGGCAAAGCTCGCGGGCGACCTCTCCTTCGACGAGGTGCAGCGCGCCGGGCTCGAGGCGGGGCTCGTCGACAACAAGTCGTGCTCGATCGACGAGCGCTGGCAGGCGCTCCGCTTCGTCTACCGGCTCAGCGATAGGTAGCGCGGGCGCGGGCCCAGCGCTCGTCGTCTCGCCGGATCCGGTCGGGGTCGACGCCGCGCGCCTGCGCCAGGTCGACGGTCAGGAGCTGGAAGCGGACGATGTCGACGACCGGGTGCACGCTCGGGACGAGCGTCGCCTCGCAGCCGAGCGCCCCGAGCGCCGCTACGGCATCCCGCGCGCGCTCGGCCGCCCGCCCCTCGCCCTCGAGGACGAAGCACCGCACCTTCTCGTCGACTCCGGCCAGGTGGCCGTGCAGGAGCTGCTCGGTGTGGTGCGCCTCCGCAGCGACGAAGGCGCCCTCGCGCAACTTGAGCACCGCCTCTTGCGCGGTCGGCCAGTCGCGGCCAGCACCGGCGACGAGCCAGCGCTCGTGCCCCGAGACGGGCTCGGGCGACCCGAGCGCGGCCTCGACCGCGTCCGGGAGCCACGCGACGTCCTCGCCGCGAAGCGCTGCAAGGGCTGCGACCGCGCACGTGTAGCTCGCGGTGTGGCAAAAACTGCGCTCGACCTCGGGCGTCGCCCGCACGACTCGCTCGCAGAGGACACCGATTGGGCTTTCCAGCACGCCCGTGACGAGCCAGCAAGGGCCGCCGAAGGCACGCGCCGCCTCGAGTGTCAGGGGCGTGTCACCCCCGTGGCTGACGAGCACGAGGAGATCCCCAGCCGGCGGCCTCAGCACCGCCTCGAGCGCCTGGCGCGCGTCGCCGCCCGTCTGCGCGGCGTGGAAGGACGTGCCGCAGCCCGTGAAGACGATACGTCCCTCGGGCAGGCGCACGTCGGTCGGCACCTCGCGCAGCCACGCGGGTTGAGCCAGGATCGCCGCCCGTGTCAGCTCGCCGGAGGCCATGCCGGAGGTCTATAGCATCGAGCCCGTGGACGGCTTCCCGTTCGTGCACGAGGAGCGCGTGCGCTGGCGCGACCTCGACGGCTTCGGCCACGTGAACAACGCCGTCTATCTCACCTACCTCGAGCAGTCGCGCTTCGCCTACCTCGAGCACCTCGGCCTCGTCGACGGTCTCCGCACCATGACGATGATTCTCGCGCGGGTGCAGATCGACTTCCGTTCGCCGCTCGGGGCGGGCGACGTGCTCCGGATCGGCGTCCGGCCGGCCCGCCTCGGCACGAAGAGCTTCGAGCTCGAGCACTCGCTCCGCGCGGGAGACCGCCTGGTCGCCGAGGCCACGGGCGTCCTCGTCGGATACGACTACGACAGCGGCGAGTCCATCGCCATCCCCGACCACTGGAGAAGGAGCCTCGCCGCATGACGCACACCTACGAGCGACAGCAGCTCTCGAACGGCATCCGCGTCCTCACAGCGCCCATGCCGCACGCCCAGTCGACCTCCTGCTTCATCATGCTCGCCGCCGGGTCGCGCTACGAGGAGCGCGAGACGAGCGGCATCGCGCACTTCGCCGAGCACATGTTCTTCAAGGGCACGGAGCGCCGGCCGCGCTCGCGCGACATCACGAGCGAGATCGACGGCATCGGCGGCGAGTTCAATGCCTTCACCGGCAAGGAGTACACGGGCTACTACGTGCGCTGCGCGGCCGAGACGCGGGACGTCGCGCTCGACGTGCTCGTCGACATGCTGCGGCACTCGAAGTTCGAGCCGGAGGAGATCGAGCGCGAGAAGGGCGTGATCGTCGAGGAAATGAACATGTACTTCGACACGCCGCGCGACTTCATCGGCGGGGTCTACGACGAGCTCCTGTACGGCGACCAGCCGCTCGGCCGCGACATCATCGGCACGAAGGAGACCGTGCGCGGCGCCGACCGCGACACCTTCCTCGGCTACATGAACCGCTGGTACCGGCCCGAGCGGATGGTCGTCGGCGTCGGCGGCAAGATCGAGGGCGATCTGCTCGGGCGGCTCGAGGAGCTGCTCGGCGACCTCGAGCCCGCCGAGACACCCACGCCCGCGCCCGTCGAGCTCCCGGCGAACGGCGGTCCGCAGGTGCGCGTCCACACGAAGGCCTCCGACCAGGCGCACCTGTGCCTGGGGGTGCGCAGCTACCCGCTCGAGCATCCGGACCGCTACGCGCTCCAGCTCCTCACGACCGTGCTCGGGGGCGGCATGTCGTCGCGGCTCTTCACCGAGGTGCGCGAGCGGCGCGGGCTCGCCTACTACGTGTTCGGCTCCAACAACGCCTACACGGACGCCGGCTCGCTCTACGCGCAGGCGGGTGTCGACATCAAGCGGATCGACGAGGCGGTGACGACGATCGTGGCGGAGCTGCACAAGATGGCCGCCGAGCCCGTGCCGGCGGACGAGCTCGAGAAGGCGCGCAGCTCGGCCAAGGGCCGCTTCGTGCTCCAGCTCGAGAGCCCGCACGGCACGATCCTGTTCGGGTTGCGACGCGAGGTGCTCGAGGGCCGTGCGATCGAGCCGCTCGAGGTTCTGGCGGCGCTCGACGCAGTCACCGCCGAGGACGTGCAGCGCGTGGCCCGGGACGTGATCGGGGGGAACGCGCTCAACCTGGCGCTGATCGGGCCGTTCGACGACGCCGGGCGCTTCGAGCGACTGCTCGGGTAGATGCAGCTGCCCTTCGAGCTCGAGACGGAGCTCGAGCGGCGCATCTCCTCGGATCCCGAGTGGCGACGCGGGGCGGCGTGGGGCAAGCCGCGCCCTGGCCACCCCGAGGGCGCGGTCGCCGCTCACATCGCGGACGTGCTGCGAAACGTCGAGCGCGAAGCCCGCTCCCCCGAAGAACGCGGTCGGCTGCGCCTGGCGGCGCTCATCCGCGACACGTTCGAGTACGCGGTGGACGCCTCGCGCCCTCGCATGGGCGAGAACCACCACGGCGGAGGGCGCGCCGCTTCGCCGAGCAGCACCTCGACGACCTGGGGTTGCTCGAGCTGCACGAGCTGCACGAGCTGCACGAGCTGCACGAGCTGCACGACGAGGCATACACAAGCTGGCTCGCGGGACGGCGTGACCCGCAGCGCGGTGAGCGGAGAGCCTTGCGTCTGA
>Ga0183260_10002073_pt1 | contig 16652 bp, 16 predicted proteins | sample AntDrymUQ4972206_2_FD_129768 | JGI IMG/M metagenome (GOLD analysis project Ga0183260, IMG submission 129768) | Polar desert sand microbial communities from Dry Valleys, Antarctica - metaG UQ497 (22.06) (version 2) (version 2) | ecosystem: Environmental > Terrestrial > Soil > Desert | place...
GACCGGCGGCACACGCGTTTGATCGCGGACTATGGAGGCCTCGCTCGCTCGGTGCCGATCATGGCGGGTGTGTTCTTGTTTGTCGCTTTGTCATCACTGGGGTTGCCGGCGCTGAACGGTTTCGTGGGCGAGTTTCTGGTGTTGGTCGGAACCTTCTTCGGCTACCGATGGTGGGTGATACCCGCTGCATTCGGCATCGTTCTCGCGGCGATCTATCTGCTGTGGGCGTACCAGCGCGTCTTTCACGGTGAGCCCGCGACCGAGGCGAACCGAGCGATGGCCGACCTCAACGTTCGCGAGCTCGTCATGCTTGCCCCCATCGTGGCGCTCATCATATTCATCGGTGTCTACCCCAAGCCGTTCCTCGATCGCATCGAGCCTTCGGCGGAGCGTCTGGTGCAACAACTGAAGCAGTCGTCGGTGGTGCCGGGGGGCGGCGTGGCGGAGGGCCCCTGATGGAGATGGACATCCCCAGGATCGAGCTGGCGGGCATCGCACCCGAGATCGCCCTGACCGTCGCGGCACTGGTGATCCTCGTCGTTCACGCGGTGCTCGGTAACCGCTTCAGCACCTGGTACCTGCCCTACCTCGCCACCCTCGGATTGGTCGTCGCAGGTGCGCTGGCCGTGATCGTGTGGGATGTGAACGACCTGCAACTGTCCGGGATGATCGTCCTGGACAATTTCGCGACGTTCGTGAAGGTGTCATTGGCCGTCTTCGGCTTGCTCACGGTGTGGCTCGGTCGGGACTACCTCACTCGGGACCGTCTCGAGGAGTCCGAGTTCTACGCTCTGGTCTTGTTTGCCGTGGCCGGCATGATGCTGATGGCTGCCGCAGCCGACCTCATCGTCATGTTCCTCGCGCTCGAGACCTTTTCGATAGCTCTTTACGTGTTGGTGGCGTTCAAGAGGCGGTCCACCGAAGCTCAGGAATCCGCGATGAAGTATTTCCTGCTGGGGGCGTTCTCCTCGGCGTTCTTCTTGTTCGGCATCGCGCTGGCCTACGGAGCCGTGGGAACCACCAACCTCTACTCGACCGGCCCGGAAGCCGACAGCCTCTTCCGGTTCGCCTCCGCCGGTCCCTCCACGGACCTGGATCTGCTGGTTCTCGCGATGGGGCTGATCATCGTTGGGTTGGGCTTCAAGATCGCGGCCGTTCCCTTCCATGCCTGGACCCCCGATGCCTACCAAGGGGCTCCGTCCCCGGTAACGGGTTTCATGGCGGCGGGATCGAAGATCGCCGGGTTCGCAGCCCTGATCCGCGTGCTCGACGCCATCCTGTTCCCCCTCCGATGGGACTGGCGTCCGCTGGTCATAGGGATAGCCGTCCTCACGATGATCGTGGGCTCGGTTCTCGCTGTGGTTCAGGAGGACGTGAAGCGGATGCTCGCTTATTCGTCGATCGCGCATGCGGGCTTCGTGCTGGTGGGTGTGGTCGCGGCGAACGACCGGGGCGTGTCCGGGTCGCTCTTCTACCTGGCGACCTACGGACTAACAGTGGTGGGCTCGTTCGCGGTCGTCTCGATCCTGGCGGGGCCGGGGGAACACAGGACCCGCCTGACCGACTACCGCGGTGCCTTCTATCAACGACCTCTGTTGGCCGGAGCACTCACCTTGTTCCTGCTGGCGCTCGCCGGCGTGCCCGTGACGTCCGGCTTCGTCGCGAAGCTCGTCGTATTCGGAGCCGCGATCGAGAGCGGGTACTGGTGGCTCGTCGTCATCGGGGTTCTCGCCAGTGCGATCGCGGCGTTCTTCTACCTTCGGGTTCTCGTCGTGATGTACATGCAGGAGCCGATCGAGGGCGTAGAGCCCGCGCCCGGCGGCGGCTGGCTGGCGAACGGGGTCGTTGCGATCACCGCTGCAGCAACGATCGTTTTCGGGCTCGCGTGGGGGCCGTTGATCGATGCCGCCGAGCACGCGCGGTTCTTCGTCGCCGGCGGCTAAGCCGTTGGGCTCCCTGCCTTCTCCCCCTCGGCCTCCGCATGCGCTTTGAGTTGCAGGTAGGCGCGCGTTAGCGCCAGCGTCCCCGCGGTCAGAGTGAGCGTCACCACGAGGTTGATGGCGACGATCATGGCAAAGGTGCCGGTCAGGTAGACCGAGGCCTGGCCGACCGCCATGGGCACGAGGTACGCAACGGCGAACAGCGCGCCGAAGCCGATGCGGTCCGCACGAGTGAGCTCGACGCTCCGATAGAGCGCCTCGGAAGGACCCTTTCGCTCTATCACCGCGGCCTGCATGCCGAGTCCCAGCGCGGCGCCGACGAACAGGGCTCCAACCACAAGCAGGAAAGCCGATACCAGCAGCGCCAGAAATAAGAGGAGCTCGGTAGCGAGTAGCCGCCAGAACACCTTTTTGGCAAGGGCCGTACGAACCCAGCGATCGGCGCTGCGATCCGGACCCTCCTCAACCGCAGCCAGGGTGAGCGCCGCCTGCACGAAGACCGACAGGGCCGCGAGGATGCACCACGTCACGAACGCCGTGGCATCCGCCTCCTCGGGGAGGCTTGTGGTTGCCAGCATGAGGAGCAGGTTCAGAGCCAGCAACACGATGAAGGGCCGCCGGAACATGCGGCGGATGTCCTCCCGAAGGATCTCGATCGGTCTCAGGATGCGGTCGCGTGCCATCCACCGAATCGTACGAGGCCTCTAGTCCTCCGTGGCCGATGCTCTTCGCGTCGCCATCTCTTCCAAGATCCGTGTAGCGGCCGCCCGGATCTCGAGGGGAAGTGTGATCGACGGAGTGGCCGGTGACCACGTGTCCAGCAGACGCCCACCGACCGCCACCGCCGGTGGAGACGGCAGATCCTGTAACTGGGCTACGGCCTGTTCTAAGCCTGGTTGGGAGATCTGCGCGGTACCCGCTAGGCAAACCAGCGCCGGGGCGCGCGCGGCAACGGCAGCCACGAGCTCCCGCACCGGAAGATCCGAACCAAGGTGCAACACGCGCGCCCCCTGCCTCCGCAGGATCAATCCGAGCATCAGGAGACCGAGTTCGTGACGCTCCCCTTCAACCGCAGCGGTGACGATGGCGTCTTCGAGCAGGGGCGGCGGGAGGGAGCGCATCTGACTGCCCAGCCAGGACGTAACGAGCGCGGTCGCGGCATGCTCTTCGGCGACCGACAGGGTCCCGCTCTCCCAGCGGTCTCCGACCTCCCGCATGATCGGTATCAACACGTCGAGAATGACTTCCTCGACGGGGATCGAGGCGGCGAGACGGTCGAGGGTTCGCACGGCGGCAAGGTCTCCTTCCGTCAGGAGTCTCGCTACGTCATCCCTTTGCGTGGGTTGAGGCGATACCGTGCCCCCGGGCCACGTGCCGGCGGCCAGCCGTGCGGCCTCCGAGGCGCGATATCCCCCCTCGATGAAGCGGCGCATTGCTCGAACGCGGTCGATCTCGGCCGGTGGGTACCGCCGTTGACCGCCTCCGCTCCGCTCCGGGACGGGCACTCCATAGCGCGCCTCCCACGTCCGGATAGTGGCCTGGTCGACGCCCGTCAAGGCCGCCAGCTGCCCGATCCGGACCCGAGGCTCTCGGCCCTGGGGCTTATCGTTATTCATCTATTGACATTCTGCCTAAGTATTGAGTAAGTTGCAAGCATGCCGTCGCTTATGACTAGCCAGGAGTTCCGCTCCGGCGGAGAACCGTCCGATCTCAGCCTGGTGCGACTCGTCGCCGCCGGCGATGAGGACGCGCTCCGGGCCGTGATGGCCCGGCACGGGGGCTTGATCTTCGGGCTCGCCCGCCGCGTTGTCGGTGATCCCACGCTGGCGGAAGAAGCGGCCCAAGATTGCTTCGTGTCTCTCTGGAAGGCTCCCGAACGATTCGACCCAGAGCGAGGGGCGCTGCGCGACTATCTGGCGGGCATCGTGAAGAAAAAGGCGATCGACGTCTTGAGAAGGGAACGCCACAGAAGCCGTCTCGTGTACGACATCGTCGATCGTCCTTCTCCCCCCGAATCCGAGTCGGTCGATACCCTTGACCTGGTCCACTCCTCGTTAAGGAAGCTTTCGTCTCTCCAGCGCGAGGCGATCTTCCTAGCGTATTTCGGGGGGCTCACCTACAAGGAGGTGGCGGAAACACTCGCCATCCCGGAGGGCACTGCGAAGACCAGGCTGCGCGATGGGCTGCTCCGGTTGCGCGCTGTGATGGGGTCGGTTACGGCCGCGTGAAGCCCGTTCACGAACGAACGAACAACCTGGAAAAGACCTGCTCCGTGTTAGTTTCACGCGTGTAGCCAGGGCTTATCACCGGTGGTCAACCCGGTAGGCGCGAGCCCTCGATGTCCACCATCCGGTCGTGATCCGGTCAACGCGAACAGGAGCGGCGAGCAGGGGTGCCAAAGGGTTACTTCGGCCAGTACGTAACTATCGGGATCTTCGGGTTGGTGGGGCTGGCGCTCGTCGTGGTCACCCTGCAGCTTGCGCGACTCGTGCGTCCGAATGTTCCGAGTCCAGAGAAATACACCACCTATGAGTCGGGCATCGACCCCATAGGCCAGGGCTGGGTGCACACCAACGTGCGCTATTACATCTACGCCCTTCTGTTCGTCATCTTCGATGTCGAGGCCATCTTCCTCTTCCCCTGGGCGATCGTTTTCGAGCGCCTTGGCACTCAAGCCTTCATCGAGATGATCATCTTCATCGGGATCCTTGCGCTCGCTTTGCTCTACGCCATCAGGAAGAAGGTGCTGGAATGGCTGTGATCGAGAAAGTGAAGCTGCCGGCCCCCGTTTCCTGGTTGCTCAATTGGAGCCGCAAGTACTCGCTCTGGATGATGCAGTTCGGCCTCGCCTGCTGCGGTATCGAGATGGGGGCGGCGATCGCAAGCAAGTTCGACATCATCCGTTTCGGGGTCATTCCCTTCCCGGCCTCCCCTCGTCAGGCCGACCTTCTCATCGTGGCCGGAACCGTTACGGACAAGATGGCGGCGCCGATCAAGCGCATCTACGACCAGATGCCCGAGCCGAAGTACGTCATCTCGATGGGATCCTGCGCCAACTGCGGCGGTCCTTATTGGGACTCCTATTCGGTGACGAAAGGCGTGGATCAGATCATCCCGGTGGATGTCTACGTTCCGGGCTGCCCCCCGCGACCCGAAGCTTTGCTCCAGGGGGTGATCCGGCTACAGCAGAAGATCGCGGGGGAGAACCCCTCCGTGAAATGGGCGGGGCACACGGCCGAGATCCCGCACATCCCCGAGCCGGGCCTCGCGGGGGGGATCTAGACGTATGGCCGTGGCCCGGGAACGACTGTCCCCGGACGAGATACTCGAGCGGGTGGAGCGGGTGCTCGACGATAAGATCACCGCGTCCCGCCTGAATTTCGGCCAGGCCGACGTCACCTGCGAGCCCGATCGGCTGGTGGACGTGGTGACGGCGCTCCGGGATCACGAGGACACGCGCACCATCTTCTTCACGTTCCTTTCCGCCATCGATCGATCCACCTTCGGGAACGAGGAGTCGGAGGGCCGCGGCGAGCTCGAGGTCCTAGTCCACCTGTACTCGCCGGAGCTCGTCTTTCATGTGAACGTCCACGTTCCATTGCCTATGGATTCGCCTACGTGCGCTTCGATCAGCGGCGTCTTCAGGGGGGCCGAGTGGCACGAGCGCGAAACGCACGAGATGTTCGGCATCGCGTTCGAGGGTCACCCCGGCCTTACCAACCTCTACCTACCCGAGGATTTCGAGGGCCGGCCCCTTCTGAAAAGCTTTCGCCTGCCGGGGCGCTTCGTCAAAGACTGGCCCGGCGCCAAGGATCCCGAGGAGGCAGCGGGAGGTGGCAGAGGGTAGATGGCCGTAACCGAGGACAGAGGTCTCGCCGACACCAACATCGACGGCGTTCGGGATTCGTCGGACGTGGCGGCGGAGGTCTCCTCCGGGAAGTTGATGACCGAGGAGATGATCCTCAACGTCGGCCCCCAGCACCCGGCGACGCACGGTGTCTTCAGGCTGCTCGCGACGATCGACGGCGAAGTCCTCGTCGACGCCGATCCGATCATCGGCTACATGCACCGAGGCTACGAGAAGCTCGTCGAGGCGCGCGACTATCGACAGATCACCAACCTGGTTTCGCGCATGGACTGGCTGTCGGGGATCAATAACGAGATCCCCCTGCATATCGCCCTCGAGACCTTGATGGAGATCGAGGTGCCTCCCCGAGCGCAATACCTACGGGTGGCCATGCTCGAGATGAACCGGATCATCAACCACCTGATGTTCTTCGCGTCTTTCGGCGCCGAGCTCGGCGCGATCACGCCGGCCTTCTACGCGTTCCGCGAGCGTGAGGACATCCAATTCGCGCTCGAGATGGCGACGGGAGGGCGGATGCACTTTGGCTTCTTCCGACCGGGCGGCCTGAAGGAGGACGTACCGCGGGGATTCTTCGCGCAGGCCCTCAAAGGGGTCAGGCAGGTGATCGATCGACTCCCGGACTACGAGAACCTGCTCATAGGGAACGAGATCTTCAAGCAACGAACCGTGAACGTCGGCGTCTTGCCAACGGATGTCGCGTACAACTACGGGGTCTCCGGGCCCATCGCGCGCGGCTCCGACATCACGTTCGACGTCCGCAAAGACGAGCCGTATCTGGTCTACGACCAGTTCGACTTCGATGTGTGCTCAGCGCCCCACGGTGACTGCTTCGACCGCTTCTGGGTTCTGCTGCACGAGGTGGTGGAGTCGGCCAAGATCGTCGAGCAGGCGATCGAGGGCATGCCTTCCGGGCCCATCATGGGCAAGGTACCCCGCGTGGTCCAGGCACCGGAGGGCGAGGTCTACGTGAGAACCGAGAATTCGCTCGGCGAGCTCGGTATGTACCTTGTCTCCGACGGCGATCGCCGACCGTATCGTCTGAAGATACGCACCCCCTCCTATAACAACGTGTCGGCACTGCCCTACGTGCTCAAGAACACTTTCGTCGCGGACATGATCGCCATCCTCGGGTCCTTCTTCTTCGTGCTTGGAGACATCGACCGCTGATGCCAGAGATCGCGCTGACCGCATGGCAGATCCTCATCGTGAAGGTGTTGGTGATCCTCATGGTGGTTCCGATGGGGGCGATCGTCGGCGGATACGCCGAGCACAAGGTGATGGCGCATCTCCAGCATCGACTGGGGCCGATGTATCCGGGCGGCTTCCACGGCTGGGCCACCACGCTCGCCGATGGGATCAAGTTCCTTTACAAGGAGGACATCATCCCGGACGCGGCCGACAAGCGCGTCTTCTCGCTGGCGCCGGCTGCGATCATGGTCCCGATCATCATGATCTACCTGGTGATCCCGATGGACGAGAGCCTGGTCATCGAGGATCTCGATGTTGGGATCTTCTACTTGCTGGCGATCTCGTCTGTCTCGACCATAGGCGTGCTGATGGCCGGTTGGTCGAGCGCCAACAAGTACGCACTGATCGGCGCGTTGCGATCGGCCGCTCAGTTGATCGCCTACGAGCTGCCGGTCGTTCTCTCGGCCGCAGCGGTGGCGATGCTGGCCGGATCGCTTTCACTGGTGGACATCGTTCGCGCCCAGGATTGGATGTTCATCCTGTGGCCGCCGGGCCTCGGTCTCGCGTTGTTCCTCGTGTTCGTCACGGGCGCGATCGCCGAGATGACCCGTGTGCCCTTCGATATGCCGATAGCGGAATCCGAGATCATCACCGGGCCGTTCACCGAGTACACCGGCATGCGCTACATCTTCAGTCACATGTTTGCCGAGATGGGCCACCTCATCGCCTTCGGCGGGATCGGAGCAACCCTGTTCCTGGGGGGCTTTCAGCCGATCGTCCCGTGGGAGCCGCTCGAGGTGATCCCGGGCATCGTCTGGTTCCTGCTAAAGACCTTCTTCATGATCTTTCTGTTCTTGTGGATCCGGCCCACATTCCCCCGGGTCCGCGAGGACCAGCTTCAGAAGTTCGCGTGGAAGTTCCTCATCCCCTTATCACTGGTTCTGATCCTGTTGACCGGAGCCTGGGTCCTTTACGTATAGAAAGGCACCTGCTTGGCCGTAGATGAACGCAAACTAGAGGAGGCGCGCAAGCCCGGGTTCGGCCTTGGGCTGCTGAAGGGCATGGCGGTGACCCTGAAGCACCTCTTCAAGCACAACACCGTCATCCAGTATCCGGACGAGAAGCAGGATCTTCCCGCGCGTACCCGCGGGGTTATCGCGCTCAAGGAAGAGAACTGCACCGTGTGCATGCTATGTGGGCGCGAATGCCCCGACTGGTGCATCTACATCGACTCGCACAAAGAGACGCTGGCCCCCAAGCGTGAGGGGGGCCGGCCGCGCAAGCGCAACGTCCTTGACCGTTTCGCGATCGACTACGCGCTCTGTATGTACTGCGGGATCTGCGTCGAGGTCTGCCCCTACGACGCCTTGTTCTGGAGCCGCGAGTTCGAGTATGCGGAGTACGACATCCGGCAGCTCACCCATGAGAAAGAGAAGCTGTCGGACTGGATGGCCACGGTGCTTCCCCCGCCACCTTTGGAGGAGGGGGCCGAGCTTCCCGGCGCCCCCGCCGAAACGGCCACGGCTGCGGGCGCGGCGGGTGCGGGCTCGGCGCAGCGTCCCTCGTCACCCGCACAGGACACGGCCGTCGAGGAGCGTCCCCAGCAGGCGGCGAAAACGCCCGAGGCCGCGGCCGCCTCAGCGCCGCCCGAGGCACTGGCCAGTGAGTCGCAGCGATCCGCGGGCGAGGTCCAACCCACGGGAGCCGGTGCCGCTCAAGCTCCGACCGAACAGAAGAGCGAGGCCGCGGTGGGCGATACGACCACGGCCGAACCCCAGCAAGAGATCGGCGCGGCGGGCGAGCAGTCCGACGCGGTGAAGAGCGGATCCGAGCGCACGCCATCCAAGCCCGAGCGCAAAGAAGCGGAGGCCGCAGCGGAACCGCAAGGCGCGGGAGGATCGCGCGGCGGGGAAGAACCGCAGGCCGTTTACGAGAGGGTCCTTCAGGAGCAGCGCGACAGGGGCTCCTCGCCGCAGGTAGCGGAGGCCCGGGCCAAGGTCGCGCGAGTGAAAGCCGAACGCGGTCTCCGTTCGGCCGTCGCGCCCGCGCCGGCCGCTAAGCCGGTTCCGAGCGCGCCTCAGCAGACGCGGCCCTCCGAGCCTGAGTCGTCGGGGGCCCCCGAGGCGAGCGGCCCCGAGCCCGAGCCCGGTCCGGTCGCGCCGACGGAAGAGGAAGCAACTCCGGCCGCTCAGTCAGAAGCAGAAGAGGCGACCCCGGCCGAGCAGCCGCAAGAGGAAGGAACCTCACCCGAGTCTCCGGAAGCCGGCGCGTCGGCAGCGCCGCAAACCAGCGCGGAGGATCCGGAAGCCGTTTACGAACGGGTCCTTGCGGAGGAGAAGGCGAAGGGTTCCTCGGATGCGGTGGCAACCGGCCGAGCGAAGGCGGCAAGGGTTCGTGCCCAGAAGGGCACGAAGGGGCCGGGCGGATGATCGACACTTGGCAGCAGATCGTCATATGGGCGATCGGGATCGCCATGACGTTGACCGCCGTGCGAGTTGTCACCGCTCAGAATGTCGTTCACGCGGCGCTTTACCTGGTTGGAACCCTGCTCGGAGCGGCGTCGATCTACATCATGTTGCTGGCCGAGTTCGTCGCCTGGGCGCAGGTCCTGGTCTACGTCGGGGCCATCGTCGTGCTCATGTTGTTCGGGCTCATGCTCACGCGAGCCCCCATCGGGAAGACCAATTTCGATAACGACCAACGGTTGATCGCGGCGCTGTGCGCCGCCGCGGTTTTCGGCGTAACCAGTTACATCATGTGGGACGCGTTCAAGGACGAGAAGATCAACTTCGCACGGGAAGTCGGAACCACCACTGGCAGGGTCGGCGAGGTCATCTTCTCGTCGTACGTGCTTCCGTTCGAGATCATCTCGGTGCTATTGCTGGCGGCCCTCGTCGGCGCCGTCGTGATCGCGAGGCGTGACTGATGCCGGTCACTTTCTTCCTCATCCTGTCGGCGTTGCTGTTCTCGATCGGGATCTATGGGGTCCTGGCAAGAGAGCACGCCGTCCTCGTCTTGCTGTCGATCGAGCTGATGCTGAACGCGGTGAATATCAACTTGATCGCGTTCTCGGCTCTGTTCCAGGAAGCGGGGGTGTCGGGCCAGGTATTCGCGCTGTTCGTGATCGCCGTCGCGGCGGCGGAGGTAGGCGTCGGCCTCGCCATCGTCATCCTGATCTTCAGGAACCGCCAGAGCGTGAATGTCGACGAGATGTCGTTGATGAAGTGGTGACGCCGAGATGAACAACGCGCTACTCGCCCAAGCATCCGAGGAGATCCTGACTCCAGGGACCGTCGGTGGCCTCATGTGGCTCGTCCCACTGCTTCCCTTCGTGGCTTTCTTCGTCATCCTCTTCTTTGGTAAGCGGATGCCGGGCAAGGGCCACTGGGTCGGCATCGGAGCCGTGGGACTGGGACTTCTCCTGTCCCTCGTCGGGTTCTTCGAGCTCGCCGGTGGGCGCGGCGCAGTGGAGCGAAGCTGGACCTGGTTCGAGCTGGGCGGGACCGAGGGCACCACACTCGAGCTGGGGATGACCTTTGACTTCTTGACCGCGGTGATGTTCGTCATCGTGACCGCGATCTCGTTGCTCGTGCAGATCTACTCGACCGGCTACATGCACGATGACAGTCGCTACTCTTGGTTCTACGCCGTGCTGTCGCTGTTCACCTCGAGCATGCTGTTCCTCGTTCTGTCTAACAATCTCCTACAGATGTTCGTGGGTTGGGAGGGGGTCGGCGTGTGCTCCTACTTCCTCATCGGACACTATTGGGAGGAGAAGGAGAACTCCTCGGCTGCGATGAAAGCGTTCATCACCACGCGCATCGGTGACGTCGGGTTCCTGTTCGGGATCTTCGCTCTGTTCACGCTGGGTCACACTTTCAACATCGCCGAACTCAACCACCTGGCCGAAGAAGGCGAGATCGCCGGCACGGGTTTGACCGTCGCAGCGCTGTTGCTGTTCCTCGGCGCCGTGGGCAAGTCCGCGCAATTCCCCCTTCACGTGTGGCTCCCCGATGCCATGGCCGGACCCACTCCAGTTTCGGCTCTGATCCACGCAGCCACGATGGTGGTCGCGGGGATCTACCTGGTCGGCCGGATGTTCGTCGTGTTCGAGCATTCCGGCGCTGCTATGAACGTTATCGCCATCGTTGCGTCGATCACGATGTTGATCGCGGCCCTGCTTGCGCTGGTTCAAGACGACATCAAGAAGGTCCTGGCGTACTCGACCATCTCTCAGTTGGGCTACATGATGGCTGCGCTCGGCGTGGGCGCTTACACGGCAGCGATCTTCCACATGTTCACGCATGCCTTCTTCAAGGCCCTGCTCTTCCTCGGGGCCGGCTCGTTGATCCATGCCGTCCACTCGAACAACATGAGCGACATGGGCGGTTTGAGGAAGTACATGCCGCACACCTTCCGAACGTTCATCATCGGATCGTTGGCGCTCGCCGGCATCTTTCCTTTCGCGGGATTCTTCTCGAAGGACGAGATCGTGGGGGAGGCGCTGCGAGCCGCTAACGAGGGAACGCGCGCCACGGCGTGGATCGTTTTCATCACCGCTATCGTGGTGGCGTTCCTCACCGCGCTGTACATGACCCGGGTCGTCGTGAAGACGTTCTGGGGGGATTACCGGGGGCACGGGCACCCGCACGAGAGCCCGGGCTCGATGGTCACCCCGCTCTGGGTCCTGGCGGTGGGTTCGTTGACGGTCGGGTTCCTGGGTTTCCCCGTCATCGGCCCTTTCAAGAGTTGGATCACCGTTCCCGGGCACGAGCAGCCTGGCTTTTCGAGCTTCTACAACCTCATCCTGCCGGTCGCCTCCGTGGGCATCGCCGCGGCGGGAGTGGCCCTGGGCTGGCAGCTCTTCGCTCGCAACAGGTGGCGCACGGACATCGTAAAGAGCCCCTTCGGCTGGTCTTACAGCTTCGTCCAGAACAAGTACTACATGGATGACTTCTATCTCGGTGGGATCGTGCGGCCGATCCAGTACAGGTTGTCGAAGGGCGCCTATTGGATCGATCAACACGTTATCGACGGGATCGTTAATGGATCGGCCCGGGGTTCGCTCGCGGCGTCGCGAGGGGCCTATGGCATCGATCAGCACGTGGTCGACTTCGCGGTGAATGGGGCGGCCGGCATCACCGGGTGGTCGGGTGGGCTATTGCGATACGTACAAACGGGTCACGTCCAGCGTTATGCAGCCGTGCTGTTCGCTGCGATCGCGTTGTTCGTCGGATTGCTGGCATTCACCTAGGAAGGGGTTAGGGCTTTATGGGATGGATCGAGGACTGGGGGCTGAGCGTCGCGACGTTCCTGCCGTTGGTGGGGGCGATCGCATTGTTGTTCATCCCTCCCGCCCAGGAGCGCGCCATCAAGCTGACCGGGACGATCGTTGCCGGAGTGGCCCTGGTCGTCGGCATCCTCGTGGCCATCGCGTTCGACTACGGCAATGCAGGGGCGCTGCAATTCGAGGTTAGCGCCGAGTGGATCCCGCAGATCGATGCGAACTATCACATCGGTGTCGACGGGATATCTCTTCCGATGGTCGTCCTATCGCTGCTGGTGACGTTCCTGTGCATGATCTATCTCTGGTGGCACATCCCGGAGCCGGGAAAGCCCAAGGCCTTCATGGCGCTCGTGCTGCTGCTCGAGACGGGAATGACTGGAACCTTCGTTGCACTCGACCTCGTGTTGTTCTTCATCTTTTGGGAGATCGTACTCGTCCCGATGTACTTCATGATCGGCATCTGGGGTGGGCCGCGGCGGGAGTATGCATCGGTCAAGTTCTTCCTCTACACGCTCTTTGGTTCGATCTTCATGCTCCTTAGTTTCCTTGCATTGCGCTTCAGCGCGGGAACCTTCGACATGGTCGAGCTCGCTTCGCAGGGGATCGATGCCTCCACGGTCTTCCAGAATCTCGTGTTCGCGGGACTGTTCCTTGGCTTCGCCGTGAAGGTCCCGATGTGGCCCTTCCACACGTGGTTGCCGGACGCGCATACCGAGGCACCGACGGTCGGCTCCGTGTTGCTGGCGGCGATCATGCTGAAGATGGGGACCTACGGCTTCATCCGGATCGCGATCCCCATCCTGCCCGATGCTGCAGTGACCTGGGCGCCCGTCATCGGGATCCTGGCGGTCATCGCGATCATCTACGGAGCCCTTTGCTGTCTTGCCCAAACGGATCTGAAACGCATGATCGCCTTCTCGTCCGTCGGCCACATGGGCTTCGTGATGCTGGGGATCGCAACGTTGACCGACGAGGGGATCAACGGCGCCATCTTCGGGATGGTGGCTCACGGCCTGATCACCGGGATGTTGTTCTTCCTTGCGGGCTCGATCCACGAGCGCTATCACACTCGTGAGATCGGAGCGTTGGGTGGGATGCTCCAACAGATCCCACGTTTCGGATCGCTCCTCACCTACACGGCTATCGCATCGCTCGGCTTGCCGGGCCTTGCGGGGTTCTGGGGTGAGATGCTGGCGCTTCTCGGCTCCTACGAACCCAACGCCCAGCTCAACCAGACGTTGTTCCGCGTACTGATGGTCGGCGGCGGGATCGGTACCGTGCTGACGGCCGGCTACTTCCTGTGGATGCTTCAGCGCGTGAACCTCGGGCGCGTGCCGGAGAAGTACCGCGAGAGCCGGGGCATCTTCGACGTCGTCAGCCTCGAGTGGATCGCCTGGGTGCCGTTGCTGATCCTGATCCTCGTCACGGGGATCTACCCCAAGCTCGTGCTGGGCGTCACGGACGACGCGGTCCAGAAGCTCTTGGGCGTGTTCGGGTAGATGCAGCTGCTCGCTCAGGCGCTTAGTCAGCCGGGCGTCGACTGGCACGCGCTCTCGCCCGAGCTCGTCCTCACCGGGGCAGCGTTCATCGTCCTCGTCGCGGACCTGTTCCTGCCGCGTACGGCCAGATGGCTAGCGATGCCGCTTGCTGCCGCCGGCATCTTCGGGACTCTCGCCGCCGTCGTGTCCTTGATCGGATCGGAACGGCGGACCCTTGGTGGGGCGTTCGAGATCGATGACTTCGCTCTTCTGTTCAAGGGCCTGTTCTGTGTTATCGGTCTGATCGTGCTGGCGATCTCGTACAACTACATCAGGTCGGGTCGCTACTACCAGGGCGAGTTCTACTTCTTGATGTTGTGCTCTTTGTTGGGCGGCGTCGTGATGTCCAGCGCGCGCGAGCTCATCACGATCTTCATCGCCCTCGAGCTGATCAGCATCCCCGCGATCATCATGGTCGGGATGCGCAAGTCGGATGCGAAATCTAACGAAGGGGCATTGAAGTTCTTTCTGTTCAGCGTGCTCTCGTCGGCGGTGATGCTCTACGGGATGTCGCTTATCTACGGGGCAACCGGCGAGACACAGGTAGATGCGATCCGCAGGTCCATCTCGTCCGGGGATGAACCACTCGTCGTACTGAGCGTGTTCTTCGTCGTGGTCGGTTTCGCTTTCAAGATCTCGGCCGTCCCGTTCCACTTCTGGGCCCCCGACACGTACGAGGGTGCTCCGTCGCCGGTGGCTGCCTTCCTGTCGACCGCTTCCAAGATCGGGGGATTCGTCGGGCTGCTCGTGCTGATGTTCCGGGCGTTCCCAGAAGTAGCCGACAACTGGCGACCCGCGATGGCGGTGTTGGCAGTGCTCACCATGACCGTTGGGAACCTCATCGCGCTTCGACAGCAGCACGTTATCCGGCTCCTGGCCTACTCGGGGATCGCGCAGTCCGGTTACGTGCTCGTGACCCTGGCGCTCATCGATCCGGGAACCGGGGAGGCTGCCGTAGAGGCCAACGCGGCCGCGTTCAGCGCCGCGGTGATCTACCTCGCCATCTACGCAGTGATGGATCTGGGCGCTTTCGCAGCAGCCGTGGCATTCGCGCGACGCGGTGGCAGCTACTTCCTCGCGGATTACAACGGACTCTGGCGACGGTCTCCCGTGCTCGCGACGTTGATGGCCGGCTTCTTGCTTTCCCTCGCAGGGGCACCGCCGATGGCGGGGGCGTGGGCGAAGCTGTTCGTGTTCCTGGCCGCCGTCCAAGCACAGGTCTACTGGCTCGCGGTGGTGATGGGCGTGAACGCCGTGATCGCGGCGTGGTACTACCTCGCGGTCGTGCGGCGCATGTTCCTCGTGGCGCCCGACATCACGGAGCCGGTCGAGGTTCCCTATCTGCTCAGAGCCGCGATGGGCATCGCAGCCCTTGCCCTTTTCGTCGCGTTCATCTATCCGCGCGTGATCACGGATCTGGCCGAGCGGTCTCTTCTCTAGACCCCGCATACACGGCCCGGCCCCCGAACCACACGGCGTGCGCGATACGCACCCCCGGGGGAACGCGCTCGTCTGGCCACACGACCGCGTCGCGCACCAACGAATCGGGCGCTACCGTCGCGCCGCGAAGGATCACCGCCCCCGAGCAGAGGGACCCGGGTTCCGCGCGCGCTCCGGGCCCCAGGTAGGCGCGCCCACCGCCGGCCGGCTCGACGATCTGCCCGGGAGGAGCGATCGTCCGGATCCGTCCGTTGAGCAGATCGTCGTTCGCTTGCAGGTAGCGGCCGATGGTGCCGACGTCCAGCGCGTAACCGTCGTGGACGTGGATCGCGATCTCTCCCGCTTCGGCCAGAGGTCGCACCACCGCTTCGCCCAGCCCGAGAGGGCGACGATCCGGCAGCGCTTCGAGGACGGCCTGTTCGAATGCGGCCATCCCAAGGTAGCGGGCCCCCGCGGCGTTCGGGGTGCGTCGCCAGTCGATGAACCCGACCGCGTACCCACCGCCGGTCCGCAGGTCGGCCCCCCGCGACACCATCTGGACGGCGAGCGTGGCTTTCCCGCCGGCCGCGGCATGGCGCTCCAGCAGCGCCTGGGGATCCAGATCGCATAACAGGTCCCCGTTCGCCACTAGGACCGTGCCCCGGAGTCGCGGTCGCAAGGCCGCGAGGGTGCCGGCGGTCCCGAACGGCTCGGCACCCTCGTCGAGGACCTCGATGCCCTTTGTGGCGGCACATCCGAGCTCTCGAACGACGCGCTCTCCAAGGTGGCTCACATTGACCACAACCGCCTCAGAAGCCACCAGCAGCGCCCGCAGTGAGGCCAGGCCCAGCGGGATGTCGAGGACCGGCAGGGCGGGCTTGGGAACGAGGTCGGTCAGGGGCCGCAGCCGCTCGCCTCGGCCGGCCGCCAGAAGGACCCCCGACACCCTCATCTCGGACTACGCACCGGTCTCGAATAACCCCCCGTTCGGGCTATGTTTCCCACCAAAGCCGACAAATTAGGATGGAGCGTAGGGCAGGGACCGTTCTCGCGCCCGTTTCGAGCAGGCCGATGGTGGTCGATGGCGAAACTCGGGTAAGAGAACTTTAGGAGCACTGCCGATACATTAAGGAGTCCGGGGCCCGTTCCGGTGCCGGGACCAAGGGGGTGAGATAGGGACTTTGCGTAGGGCAGCACGGACGATACTCGTCGTCGTCGCATTCATCCTCGCGTCCCTCCTCGGGACGTTCTTTCTGCCGCGTCCGGCCGCCCGCCTGATGCTGCAGGATGCCCTCGCTCAGCTTCCGACGATCTCTCCGCCCGAGATTCTCCCGAGCTCAAGTCCCACCCCGAGCTCAAGTCCCACCCCGAGCTCAAGTCCCACCCCGAGCTCAAGTCCCACCCCGAGCTCA
>Ga0183260_10002075_pt1 | contig 16637 bp, 15 predicted proteins | sample AntDrymUQ4972206_2_FD_129768 | JGI IMG/M metagenome (GOLD analysis project Ga0183260, IMG submission 129768) | Polar desert sand microbial communities from Dry Valleys, Antarctica - metaG UQ497 (22.06) (version 2) (version 2) | ecosystem: Environmental > Terrestrial > Soil > Desert | place...
AGTGCCCTCGCTCGCGGCGTTGGCGAGGGCGGCGAACTCCGCCCGCTCGTCCTCGGTGAGCGCCAAGTAGATCGGCGCGCACAGCTGGTTGGTCTTGACCTCGATCGCTTCCCAGTCGGCCGTGGGGGCGTCGTCGGCGAGCGGCTCGGTCCAGCCGAACAACGGCGCCATGTGCGGCGTGTTCATCCGCACGGCGTCGCCCGCGCTGATTCCCTCCGCGAGGACGGCGACCGCGTGCTTCGCCATGCGCAGCTCGCGTAACGAATTCATGTGATGCACAGCGGCTGCTTTGGCATCCGTCGGTACGGGGAGCGCGCGCCATCCGGCGAACACCGGCGCGCCGGCGGGGCTGGCGGCGGCGGCGATCGAGCCGGCCAGCGTGGCGAGTCGAGCGGCGTCGAGGTCGTCGGGCAGCCGCGACCGGCCCCACTCGTGGCAACACTCCGCGAACGCGGCGGCGGCCTCGTGCCGCGGAGCGACCTTCGCCGAGGAGTCCCACCCAGCGCGCACCGTGTCGGGGCTGAAGAAGACGAACGCCGCCGCGACCACGTCGGCGTCGACATCGCCGAGCACGCCGCCCCGTCCGGCGGCGTAGAAGGCCATGCCTTCGAAGCCGAGCTCGGCGCCGCGGGCGTACGTCGCTCCGTCGAGCATGAATCGGCTGGTCAGCGCGGCGGTGGCGGAGGCGACGGCAGTCGCGGTCTCATCAGGGGTCATGGGCGGACATTACGGCGCGCGCCGGGGTGTTCGCGGGGTATGCAAGGTAGACGACCCCTGGTAGACTTGAGCGTTAGTCACTCAAGTTTTCTGCACTCCAAGGAGTAAGGCATGGCGCTCAACGCCGAGCGGTGGACCCACCGGACAACCGAAGCGGTCAACGACGCCGTCGCGCGGGCGCGGAACGCCAACCACGCCGAGGTCACCCCGGACCACCTTCTCGCCGCGCTGCTCGCGCAGGCCGACACCGTGGTCCTGCCGGTGCTCAGCCGGGTCGGCGTCGCGCCCCTGGCCCTGCGCAACCAGACCGACGACGCCCTCGGCAAGCTGGCGCGCAACTACGGCGGGGGCGACGTCACGACGTCGCGCGACTTCACCCGCGTGATCGAGGCCGCGGTCGGCGAGCAGCAGAATCTCGGGGACGAGTATCTGTCCACGGAGCATCTCCTCTTGGCGCTGGCCGACCGGATCGCGGTGGCCAAAGACGATTTGCTCGACGCGCTGCGTGAGGTGCGAGGGAGTCACCGCATCACCAGCGCCGATCCCGAGGCGACGTTCCAGGCGCTCGAGAAGTACGGCCGCGACCTCACCGCCGAGGCGCGCAAGGGCAAGCTCGACCCGGTCATCGGCCGCGACGAGGAGATCCGTCGCGTCATCCAGGTGCTCAGCCGGCGCACGAAGAACAACCCGGTCCTCATCGGCGAGCCGGGCGTGGGCAAGACGGCGATCGTCGACGGGCTCGCCAACCGGATCGTCGAGGGCGACGTGCCCGAGAGCCTCAAGCACAAACGCGTCGTGTCGCTCGATCTCGGGGCGATGGTCGCGGGCTCGAAGTACCGCGGCGAATTCGAAGAGCGGTTGAAGGCGGTCTTGAAGGAGATCACCGACAGCGACGGCGAAGTCATCACCTTCGTCGACGAGCTCCACACGATCGTGGGCGCGGGCGCCGCCGAAGGCTCGATGGACGCCGGCAACATGATCAAGCCGATGCTCGCCCGCGGTGAGCTGCGCATGATCGGCGCGACCACCCTCGACGAGTTCCGCAAGCACATCGAGAAGGACCCCGCGCTCGAGCGGCGGTTCCAGCAGGTGTTCGTCGGCGAGCCCACCGTCGAGGACACCGTCGCCATCCTCCGCGGCCTCAAGGAGAAGTACGAGGTCCACCACGGCGTGCGCATCCAGGACGCCGCCCTCGTGGCCGCATCGGTCCTGTCGCAGCGGTATGTCACCGCGCGGTTCCTCCCGGACAAGGCCATCGATCTGATCGACGAGGCCGCGTCGCGCCTGCGCATCGAGATCGACTCGCTTCCCACCGAGATCGATGTCGTCGAGCGGCGTATCCGCCAACTGGAGATCGAGCGGGTTGCGCTGGCAAAGGAGACCGACGCAGTCTCGGCCGAGCGGCTCGACAAGCTCGACGAGGAGCTCGCCAACCTGCGCGAACAGTCCGACGGCATGAAGGCGCAGTGGCAGGCCGAAAAGGAAGCGATCACGGTGATTCGAGGGCTCAAGGAGGAGCTCGAATCGCTGCGACTCACCGTCGAGCGTGAAGACGACCTCGAAAAGGCGGCCGAGCTGCGCTACGGGCGCATCCCCGCGCTCGAGCGCGAGGTCGACGAGGCGACGGCGCGTCTCGCCGATCTGCAAGCGGGCTCCGCGATGCTGAAGGAAGAGGTCGACGCCGAAGACGTTGCCGAAGTTGTCAGCAAGTGGACCGGTGTGCCGGTCAGCCGGCTCCTCGAGGGCGAGGTATCGAAGCTCGTTCGCATGGACGACGTCTTGCACGAGCGCGTCGTCGGCCAGGACGACGCGGTGCGCGCCGTCGCGAACGCGATCCGGCGCAGCCGCGCCGGGCTGTCCGATCCGAACCGACCGATCGGCAGCTTCTTGTTCCTCGGCCCGACTGGCGTCGGCAAGACCGAGCTCGCCCGCAGCCTCGCCGACTTCCTGTTCGACGACGAGCACGCCATGGTGCGCATCGACATGAGCGAGTACATGGAACGCCATGCCGTGTCGCGGCTCGTGGGCGCGCCGCCGGGCTACATCGGCTACGACGAGGGCGGCCAGCTCACGGAGGCCGTGCGGCGCCGGCCGTACGCAGTCGTGCTCCTCGACGAGATCGAGAAAGCCCACCCTGACGTCTTCAACATCCTGTTGCAGGTGCTCGACGACGGCCGCCTCACCGACGGCCAAGGACGCACGGTCGACTTCACGAACGCGGTGCTGATCATGACGTCGAACCTGCCGGGCGAGCCCCGCGACTATTTCAAGCCGGAGTTCCTCAACCGGATCGACGACATAATCCGGTTCCGCGCGCTTGAGCGCAGCGACCTCGGGCGCATCGTCGAGATCCAACTCGCCGGTCTCCGCGACCGTCTTGCCGAGCGCCGCCTGTCGCTCACGGTCTCCGACGCGGCGCGCGACTGGCTCGCGGATCGCGGCTACGACCCCGTCTACGGCGCGCGCCCTCTGAAGCGGCTGATCCAGCGCGAGCTCGGGGACCGCCTGGCGATGGCGCTGCTCGAAGGCAAGGTCGTCGACGGCGACACCGTCATCGTCGACGTCGCCAACGACGAGCTCACCATCGGCACGTAGGTCCAGAACGCCGAACTCGTCATGGAAACGCGGCACCAGACGCTCGTTTCCATGACAGGTTCGGGCGGTGTGGCGCGGTGAGGGGCGGTGTTTGGGGCGGTAGGTTCGCATCGCATGGCACGGATCACGTCGGCTCTGTTGTGTGATGCGGCGACGGTGCGCGAGGGGCTCGTGCACATCCTGGGTGGCGGGATCACCCGGCTGAACCGTTCTGAGTACCCGTCGCCGATGATGACTGCGCTCGCACTGGCGGTGGTGCTGTCGCCGCTCGAGGCCGGCCACCCCCACGAGGTGACGGCGATCGTGCAGACCGAAGACGGCGCAGCGATAGTGCACGCGCAGGGCCAGCTTCACCCTGGCGAGCCCAGCCCGCTGCTCGAGCCCGGCGAGTCGGTCGCGATCCAGCTCGCGATACCGCTTCACCAGGTCGAGCTTCACGCCCCAGGCGGGTACAGCATCGAGGTCAGCGTCGACGACGTCCACCAGCTGTCGCTCCCGTTCCGCGCCGTGCTCACTTCCGGCGTGATCTGACCAAGCACCACCGAACTGGTCGCGGAATCCGGTCGGAAACGCGCCGATCCTCTACCAGTTCGGCGCGGTTTGACGCGTCACAACTCGAGTAGCAGCGTCGAGGGGCCGTCGTTCACGAGCTCGACGCGCATCTGCGCCCCGAAGCGCCCGGTGGCAACTGTCGCGCCGAGTGAGCGGAGGTGGGCCACGACCGTTTCGACCACGGGTTCGGCGACATCACCTGGCGCCGCCGCCAGCCAGCTCGGGCGCCGACCCTTGCGGGTGTCGCCGTAGAGCGTGAACTGACTGACCACGAGCAAACCGGCGCCGACGTCCTCGGCCGAGCGCTCCATGCCACTGCTCACGTCGGTGTCGCCGGGGAACACCCGCAGCCGCCACAGTCGCTCGGCCAGCTTGCGCGCCTTGTCGTGGTCGTCGTCGTGGGTGACCCCGACGAGGACGCACAGCCCCGGCCCTTGGATCTCCCCGACGACCTCCTCGCCGACGACGACCCGTGCTCCGTCCACTCGCTGAATGACCGCTCGCATAGGCCAACTAGAATGACGCCACGTGCCTGCCACCGTCGTCGTCGGAACGCAATGGGGAGACGAAGGCAAGGCGAAGTTCACCGACCTGCTCGCCAAAGAGATGGGCATGGTGGTCCGCTACCAAGGCGGCCACAACGCCGGTCACACGGTTGTGGTCGACGGTGAAACCTTCGCTCTCCAGCTGATCCCCAGCGGCGTCCTCTATCCCCACATCACGCCGGTGATCGGTAACGGCGTGGTCGTCGACCCCGCGGTGATGTTCGATGAGTACGACCGGCTCACCGCCCGGGGCATCGACTGCAGCCGTCTGCGTGTCTCCGGCAACGCCCACCTGATCATGCCGTACCACCAGGAGATCGACGCGCTCACCGAGCGCCGGCTGGGTAAGAACAAGCTCGGCACCACCAAGAGCGGCATCGGTCCCGCGTACGCCGACAAGGCGTCGCGCGTCGGGCTGCGGGTCCAGGACCTGCTCGACCCCAAGATCTTCCGGCAAAAGCTCGAGGTCGTGCTGAAGGAGAAGAACCTCGTCCTCGCCAAGATCTTCAACCGGCTCCCGGTGTCGCTCGACGCGCTGTGCAAGCGCTATCTCGACGACTTCGCGCCCCGCATCGAGCCGATGATCTGCGACTCGGTGAGCCTGATCCACGAGGCGCTCGAACGCGGCGAGCAGGTGCTCTTCGAAGGAGCGCAGGCCACCTTCCTCGACCTCGATCACGGCACGTATCCCTTCGTCACCTCCAGCAACCCCGTCGCCGGCGGCGCGTGCACGGGTGCCGGCGTCGGTCCGCGCCACATCAGCCGCATCATCGGGATCGCCAAGCCGTACATCACCCGTGTCGGCGCCGGTCCGTTCCCAACGGAGATTCACGACGCTCTCGCCGACGACCTCATCGAGCGCGGCCGCGAGTACGGCACGAACACCGGCCGCAGGCGCAGGGTCGGGTGGTTCGACGCGGTGATGATGCGCCAGGCCGTGCGGCTCAACAGCCTCACCGAGCTCGCGCTTGCGAAGCTCGATCTGCTCGACCCGCTCGACTCCGTGAAGGTCTGCGTCGCGTACGACGTCGACGGCGTGCGCCACGAGTTCATGCCGTACCACCAGAGCGATGTCCACAAGGCGGTGCCGATCTACGAAGAGTTGAAGGGATGGAACTCGTCCCTCGAGGAGGTCCGCGAGCGACACGACATGCCCGAGGCCGCCGTGGAGTATCTCGAGTTCCTCGGTCGTCAGATCGGGATCCCGATCAGCTATGTCGGCACCGGCCCCGGCCGGGACCAGTTCATCCACTTCGCGTGAAGACCGTCGTCGTCGGGTCCGGGGCACGCGAGCACGCGCTGGTCGAAGCGCTCGCACGCACATCGGACGTCGTTGCCACCCCCGGGAGTCCCGGCATGGCCGCGATCGCGGAGACGACTGATGTCGAGGCCGAGAAGATCGACGCGGAGCTGTTCGTGATCGGGCCCGAGGCGCCGCTCGTCGACGGCCTCGCCGACCGGCTGCGCACCCAGGGCAAGGTCGTGTTCGGCCCCGGTGCCGACGGCGCCCGCCTCGAGGGTTCGAAAGCGTGGATGAAGGAGGTCGTGGCTGCCGCCGGGATTCCGACCGCTGCTTTTCGAAGCTTCGACGCGTCACAGCGCGACGACGCGCTGGCCTATCTCCGGACGCTCACCGCGCCCTGGGTGATCAAGACCGACGGGCTTGCCGCGGGCAAGGGCGTGCTGGTCACCGACGATTCGGCTGAGGCCGCGGCCGACGTCGCCGGCAAGCTCGACGGCACCAGCTTCGGTGACGCCGGGAGAACGGTCGTGATCGAAGAGGGGATGACCGGGCCCGAGCTGTCGGTCCTCGCGGTGTGCGACGGGAAGCGCTACACGCTCCTGCCCGAGGCCCAGGACTTCAAGCGCAAGTACGACGCCGACGTGGGGCCCAACACCGGCGGCATGGGCGCGTACTCGCCGGTTCCCGGCATCGACGTCGACGCGCTGGAGATCGGCGATCGCTTCGTCGCCCCCGCGCTCGCCGCGCTGAACGACCGCGGGATCGACTACCGCGGTGTGCTCTACGTCGGGCTCATGCTCACCCCGAGCGGACCGCGGCTGGTCGAGTTCAACGTTCGCTTCGGCGACCCGGAGTCTGAAGTCGTCGTGCCCGGCCTCCAAGGCGACGTCGCCGCGCTGCTCCTGTCCGCGGCCCAGGGCGACCTCGACGCAACGCTCGTGAAGCCCGCCGAAGACGTGGCCGTCACGGTGATCATCGCCAGCGACGAGCCCGCGGGCGGCGTCATCACGGGCGTCGGCGACGCCGAGACGCTCGACGGCGTCGCCGTCTACCACGCCCGCACCGCAACCCGCGGTGACGACCTCGTCACCGCTGGAGCCGGCCGCGTGCTCGCCGTCACCGGTCGCAGCGACACCGTCGCCGCCGCCCGCACTCGCGCCTACGCGGCCGTTGCCAAGATCTCGTTTCCCGGTGCGCACTTCCGCACCGACATCGCCGCTTACGTAAAGGAGCCCGGTTCGTGAAGGTCGCAGTGCTGATGGGATCGCCGAACGACAAGGAAAAGATGGCCGGGGCGCGCACGATGCTCGAGCGCTTCGGGGTCGAGGTCGACGAGCGCGTGATGTCGGCCCACCGCAACCCCGCCGACGTCGCCGCCTTCGCCGAGGCCGCGCGTGACGACGGGTTCGGCGCCGTCATCTGCGGCGCCGGCCTCGCCGCCCATCTCGCCGGCGTCGTCGCGGCGCACACGTCCTTGCCCGTCATCGGCGTGCCGCTCTCCGGTGGCATCGCCCAAGGCCTCGACGCGCTCCTCGCGACCGTCCAGATGCCGAAGGGCATCCCGGTGGCGACCGTGGCGGTCGACGGGTCGGCCAACGCCGGCATCCTCGCCGTGCAGATCCTCGCCGTCACCGACAAAGCCCTCGCCGACAAGCTCACCGAGTTCAAGGCCGCCGGCTCCAAGTGATCTCGCGGTATTCGTTGCCCGAGATGGCGGAGCGGTTCAGCGACCGCGCCCGGCTCGGCGCGTGGCTCGAGGTCGAGATCCTCGCGGTCGAGGCGTGGGCCGAAGCGGGCGTCATCCCCGTCGAGGACGCGAAGGCCGTGCGCGAGAACGCGCCCGCGGTCGACGACGCCTTCGTCGCCGCGGTCAACGAGCGCGAGCGCACGACCGACCACGACGTCGCCGCCTTCGTCGACGTCGTCCAGGAACGGGTCGGCGGCACCGCCGGGCCGTGGGTGCACTACGGGCTCACGAGCTCCGACGTCGTCGACACCGCGCAGTGCTGGGTGCTCGCGGGAGCCACCGACGTGCTCCTCGCGAGCATGGATGAGTGGGTGGCCGCGCTCGCGGCCCTGGCCCGCCGGCACCGCGACACACCCATGGTCGGGCGCACGCACGGCATCCACGCCGAGCCGACCACCTTCGGAGCCAAGGCCGCGCTGTGGGCCTTGCAGGCCGACCGTGACCGCACCCGTTTACGCACGGCGCGCGCGGCGATCGCCGTCGGCAAGCTGTCGGGCGCGGTCGGCACGTATTCGAACATCGACCCGGCGGTCGAGGAGCACGTCTGCGCCGCATTGGGCCTCCTGCCGGTACCGGCCACGCAGGTGATCGCGCGCGACCGCCACGCTGAATTCCTGTACGCCTGCGCCACCATCGGGGCCACGCTCGAGCTCGTGGCCACCGAGATCCGCCATCTCCAGCGCACCGAGGTGGGCGAGGCGCGCGAAGCGTTCCGCGCCGGCCAGAAGGGCAGCTCGGCCATGCCCCACAAGCGCAACCCGATCAAGAGCGAGAACCTCACCGGACTGGCGCGGGTGCTGCGCAGCTACGTGAACCCGGGCCTGGAGAACGTCGCCCTGTGGCACGAGCGCGACATCAGCCATAGCTCGGTCGAACGAATCGTCCTCGCCGACGCCAGCGTCCTCACGCACTACGCGCTGGCGCGGGCGACGTCGCTGGCCAACGACCTGGTGGTCGACGAAGCCCGGATGCTCGAGAACCTCGAAGCGTCGTATGGGCTCGTCTTCAGTCAGCCCGTGCTGCTCGCGCTCGTGGCGGGCGGGATGACGCGCGACGACGCGTACCGCATCGTGCAGCGCAACGCCATGGCGGCTTGGGAAGGGCGCACGCCGTTTCGCGCCCTGCTCGATGCCGACCCCGATGTCACCGTTTCGCCCGACGAGCTCGACGCCGCGTTCGATCTCACCCGCGCCCTTCGCTACACCGCCCGTACGTTCACCGCTCTCGACGAGGTTGCCCCCGAATGACAATTGCTCTCGACCACGTGTACTCCGGCAAGGTCCGCGACATCTACGACGCCGCCGACGACCGGCTCCTGTTCGTTGCGTCGGACAGGATCTCGGTCTTCGACGTGGTGCTGAACGAGCAGGTGCCCGACAAAGGCCGCGTGCTCACGGCCATGACCGCGTTCTGGCTCGAGCAGCTCGCCGACCTCGCGCCGAGCCACCTCGTCTCCTGCGACCCCGACGCCATCAACGCCGCGCTGCCGGCGCCGGCGGTCGAGGGCGACTTGGTCGGGCGCGCCATGCTCGTTCGCAAAGCCGACATGCTGAGCGTCGAGTGCATCGTGCGCGGCTACATCACCGGCTCGGCGTGGGCCGAGTACAAGGCGTCGGGCACGATGCACGGGACGCCGCTGCCCGCCGGGCTCCAGGAGAGCGAACAGCTGCCCGAGCCGATCTTCACCCCGTCGACCAAGGCCGATATCGGCGACCACGACGAGAACATCTCGTTCGATACCGCCGCCGCGATCGTCGGCCGCGACCTCGCCGAGCGGGCGCGTGAGCTCTCACTGGCTGCGTACACGCGTGCGTCGGAGCACGCGGCGGCACGCGGGATCATCATCGCCGACACGAAGTTCGAGCTCGGCTTGATCGACGGCGAGCTGTGCCTCTGCGACGAGGTGCTCACCCCCGACTCGTCGCGGTTCTGGCCCGCGGACGCGTGGCAGCCGGGAGCGACTCCCCCCAGCTACGACAAGCAGCCCGTGCGCGATCATCTCGCGGCAACGGGCTGGGGCAAGACCCCTCCGCCGCCGCCACTGCCCGACGACATCGTCCGCGCCACGAGGGATCGCTACATCGCCGGCTACGAAGCGATCACCGGCAAGTCATTCACCGACTGGTACGGGGTGGCGCAGTGAACTTCGACGTGTTGGTCGAGGTGCATCTGCGGCCGGGAGTGTCCGACCCGCAGGGCGCCACCATCGAGCGCGCCCTGCCCGCGCTCGGGTTCGACGAGGTTGCCGGAGTGCGCGTGGGCAAGGCGTTCCGCTTCAGCGTCGTCGCCGACGACGAACCCAGCGCGCACCAGCAGGTGACCGACCTGTGCGACCGCTTCCTGACCAACCCGGTGATCGAGACCGCGGCGATCACGGTGACGGCCGGCGCGTGAGCACACGCGTGGGGGTCGCCGTTTTTCCCGGCACGAACTGCGAGCACGACGTGGTCGCGGCGGTGGGCCGTTTGGGCGACGGCGCGTCGGCCGATCTCGTGTGGCACACCGAGCAGACCGTCGCGGGGTACGACGCCGTCGTCATCGCCGGTGGCTTTGCGCACGGTGATTACCTCCGCCCGGGCGCCATCGCCCGGTTCTCCCCGGTGATGGGGGCGATCGCCACCGCCGCGGCCGACGGCATGCCCGTCATCGGAATCTGCAACGGGTTCCAGGTCCTCACCGAGGCCGGCCTGCTCCCCGGCGCGCTCCAAAAGAACGCGGGGCTGTCGTTCATCTGTACCGAGATCACCCTGCGCGTCGAGAGCACGCGGAGCGCGTTGACCCGGGCGGTGGCGCTTGGCGCGGAACTGCGCGTCCCGATCAATCACTTCGAAGGCAATTACACGGTCGACGAGCCGACGCTGCAACGGCTGAAGGACAACGACCAGATCGTGCTGCGTTACGTCGACAACCCGAACGGGTCGGTCGATTCAATCGCCGGCGTCTGCAACGAGGCCGGGAACGTCGTCGGGCTGATGCCCCACCCCGAGCGCGCCAGCGACCCACTCCTCGGCAGCACCGACGGGCTCGCACTTCTGCGGGGGTTGCTTACACCAGCGCGGATTTGATCCGTATGGCCACCCTCGCTGGCGCCCGATTTTCTCTCGATAGGATTTGCGGAGTTATCGGGTGATGCCGGCCTTCTTCAGCACCGCCGGATCTAGACCGGCCTCGCGCCAGGCCGCATGACTGATCCCGCGGCGCCGGCTGTACGCGGCGGCGACCTCGACAAACCCCTTCTCCAACTCCCCGATGTCGACCGCCGGCGCAGACATTGCCTCGAGTTCCGCGGTGAGGTCGAGGCGCTCCTGGATGAGGCTCACCCGCGCCAGTGCGTCACTGCCGGACAGTGATACGGCAATCGTGTCGAGTCGCTTTTTGATCGAATCCGGTGTTCGCTTACGGCCGCGCTTTGGTCGGTGCGCCTCAAGCGCTTCGAGGTAATTACGCACGGTCCTGCCGTGGGCGCGCCCTTCCGCCAATGCCGCCTTATGTTCTTCTGTCATGGGCGCCGAGGCGCCCTTTTGCCGGGGACTCATACATCGAATAATGGCGCGCCGCATACGTCGCTACAAGCCGGCGCGGCTCCTGCGGTGGCTTTCCGGGCGCGAACTACCGTGAGCGCGTGGACTCCGAGCCTCTACACCGCGCCCTGGGACTCACCGACGACGAGCTCGCGGCGATCGTGCGCATCCTCGACCGGGAGCCGAACGACCTCGAACTGTCGATGTATTCGGTGATGTGGAGCGAGCACTGCTCCTACAAGTCGAGCCGCGTTCACCTGCGCCGGCTGCCGAGCGAGGCATCCCACGTCCTGCTCGGGCCCGGTGAGAACGCCGGGGTGATCGACGGCGGCGACGGCATCGCAATCGCGCTGCGTATCGAGAGCCACAACCACCCGAGCGCGGTGGAGCCGAAGCAGGGCGCCGCTACCGGCGTCGGCGGCATCCTGCGTGACATCTTCACCATGGGTGCCCGGCCAATTGCCGTGCTCGACCCCCTGCGGTTCGGGCCGCTCGACGAGCCGCGGAGCCGCTGGATCTGCGAGGGCGTCGTCTCCGGCGTGTCCGAGTACGGCAACTCCGTCGGCGTCCCGACCGTCGGCGGTGAGCTCGTGTTCGACGCGACCTACGCGGACAACCCGCTCGTCAACGTCATGTGCGTCGGGCTCCTGCCGAAGGACGACCTCGTGCTCGCCCGCGCGTCGGGCGTCGGGAACCTCGCCGTGCTGCTCGGGAACTCCACGGGCCGCGACGGCATCGGCGGTGTGAGCGTGCTCGCGTCCGCCGGCTTCGGCGACGCCGAGGAGGAGGCGGCAAAGCGACCGAGCGTCCAGGTCGGCGATCCGTTCGAGGAGAAGCGCCTGATCGAGGCATGCCTCGAGCTGATCCGCGCCGGAATCGTCGTCGGGATCCAGGACCTCGGAGGCGCCGGCCTCACGTGCGCCACGAGCGAGACGGCGGCGAACGCCGGCATGGGCATGGACGTCTACCTCGACCGCATCCCGGTGCGCGAAGCGGGCATGGAGCCGTTCGAGGTGATGACCAGCGAGAGCCAGGAGCGCATGCTCGCGATCGTCGCCCCCGCGAGCCTCGACCAGGTGCTCGAGGTGGCCGAGCGGTGGGAGGTCCGCGCCAACGTCATCGGCACGGTCACGACCGGCGGCCGTCTGCGCATCCTGCGCGATTACGACGGCGACGAGCTCGCGGACATCCCCGCCGCGAGCCTCAGCGAGGACGCGCCGGTGTACGACCGACCCCTTCGCGAACCGGCCGACCTCGCCCAGCGCCGTGCCGACGACCCGGCTGCGCTTCCCGCGCCGAAGGACGCCGGCGAGGACCTGCTCGCACTGCTCTACGACCCCGTCTGGGCGTACCGCCAGTACGACCATCAGCTGTTCCTCAACACGATCGAACCCCCGGGCGCCGACGCCGCCGTCCTGCGCCTCGCCGCACCGGGCGTGCCGTCGAGCGGCACGCGCGCGATGGCGGTCACGACCGACGGGAATCACCGCTGGTGCGCGGCCGACCCGCGTCGGGGCACGGCGATGGTGGTGGCGGAGAGCGCTTTGAACATCGCCTGCGTGGGAGCCGTCCCGATGGCGGTGGTGGATTGCCTGAACTTCGGGAACCCCGAGCATCCCGAAGTGATGTGGCAGTTCTCCGAATCCGTCGACGGGATGCGCGAGGCGTGCCTGGCCCTCGGTCTTCCAGTTGTCGGCGGCAACGTCAGCTTTTACAACGAGAGCCGTGGCGCCGACATCGACCCGACACCGGTGGTGGGCACGATCGGCCTCATCGAGCGTCTCGAGCGCCGCCCGCCGGGTGCCGGCCTCGTCGACAGTGCCGATGTGCTCCTGCTCGGTCCCCGCTCGTCGGTGCTGACGGCATCGCGGTGGGCCCGATCCGTACACGACCACCGCGGAGGAGTCCTGCCCGATCTCGACCTCGACCTGCACAAGCGCCTTGTGGTACTCGTGGCCGCCTTGGTCGCGGACGGTGTAGTGGCCGGCGCGCACGACGCCGCCGACGGCGGGCTTGGAGAGTGCCTGGCCGAGATGGCCGTCACCGGCGGCGTCGGTGCCGCGTTGACGGCGCTCGATGGGCACGGGGAGCTGTTCAGCGAGGCCCCGTCGCGCGTCGTGCTGTGCGTCGACCCCGCGCGGGTGAACGAGGTCATGGCGCGGGCCGCCGGCGCGGGGATGCCGGTCCACCCGCTCGGCCGCGCCGGCGGCGACCGCCTCGTGATCGACGGGCTGATCGACCTGTCCGTGCGTGAGATCGCCGAGGCCAGATCGGCAACGATCCCCTCAGCGCTGGCCGCCGGCGCCTCCCACTAAGAGGCTCCGCCGATAGGCGCAGGCGTGGCCCATTGTTCCGATAGCGGGAGCGGAACCGGCCGCGTGTCATCATGAACCCGTGGCGGAAGAGCCTGAGCTCCGCGAGGCCTGCGGGGTCTTCGGCATATACGCCCCCGGGCGAACCGTTTCGCACCTGATCTTCGACGGGCTGAGCGCGCTCCAGCACCGTGGGCAGGAGTCCGCGGGGATGGCGGTGTCGGACGGCCAGCGCGTCGAGGTCACCAAGGACATGGGCCTCGTGTCCAACGTGTTCAACGAGTACAGCCTTGCCGCGTCCGAGGGCCATCTCGGGATCGGCCACACCCGGTACTCGACGACCGGGTCGTCCGAGTGGCGGAACGCGCAACCGATCTATCGCCAGGTCGGCGACGCGGGGTTCGCCCTCGGCCACAACGGCAACCTCACGAACACCGTCACGCTGGTGGCGGCATCGGGGATGATCGCCGGCACGGTCTCGAGCGACAGCGACCTCGTTGGCGAGCTGATCGCCCAGGCGTACCCGACGGAGGAGTCCGCCGACGGACGCGACCTCGAGCGCACGCTCATGAGGATCCTCCCTGCGCTCGAGGGCGCGTTCAGTTTCGCGGTGATGGACGCCAGCCACGTCATCGGTGTGCGTGACCCGAACGGGTTCCGGCCGCTGTGCCTCGGGAAGCTCGGCGCCGGCTGGGTGCTTGCGTCGGAATCCCCGGCGCTCGACATTGTCGGCGCCCATTTCGTCCGCGAGCTCGATCCGGGCGAGATGGTCGTCATCGATGCCGCCGGCGTGCGCTCGCTGCGGCCATTCCCCGACGAGCGCGTGTCCCCGACGCTGTGCCTGGTCGAGTTCGTCTACTTCGCCCGACCGGATGCGCTGCTTTATGGGCGCGAGGTCCACGGCGCCCGCCGGCGGATGGGTGAGCAGCTGGCGATGCAGTCGCCGGTCGATGCCGACATGGTGATGGGGGTCCCCGACACGGGCGTCCCCGCCGCCGAGGGCTACGCGCTGGAGTCGGGCATCCCGTACGGCCAGGGCCTCGTGCGCAATCGCTACGTCGGCCGCACGTTCATCGCGCCCGACCAGGCCGCGCGTGACGTCGGCGTGCGCCGCAAGTTCAACCCGCTGCGCGACAACGTCCAGGGCAAACGCCTCGTCGTCGTCGACGACTCCATCGTGCGGGGGACGACGACGAAGGCGATGGTGCAGATGCTCCGCGACGCGGGGGCGGCGGAGGTGCACCTGCGCATCGCGCTCCCGCCGTGGAAGTGGCCGTGCGTCTACGGCATCGACACGGGAACCCGCGCCGAGCTCATCGCCGCCGACCTCTCGGTCGGCCAGATCGCCGACTACCTCGGCGTCGAGAGCCTCTCCTACCTGACGCTCGACCGCGTGATCGAGGCGATCGGAGCCCCCGACGCCGGGTTCTGCACCGCGTGCGTCACCGGCGACTACCCCGTTCGCCCCGACGCCGAGCTGTCCAAGGGCGTCCTCGAGGGCGCGCGTGGCTGACGCAACCGACAACCGGCAGGGTCTCACCTACGAAGCCGCGGGGGTGAACATCGCCGCCGGCGAGGAGGCGGTGCGCCGAATTCGCGAGCGGGTGCGCTCGACGTTTCGCCCCGAGGTCATCGGGGACATCGGCGGCTTCGGCGGGCTGTTCGCGTTCCCCCAGGGCCGTTACAAGCAGCCCGTCCTGGTTGGCTCTACGGACGGCGTCGGCACCAAAGCCCTCATCGCGCAGACCACCGGACGTTTTACGACCATCGGCGTCGACCTCGTCGCCATGTGCGTCGACGACCTCGTCTGCCAGGGCGCCGAGCCCCTGCTGTTCCTCGACTACATCGCCGTCGGACATCTCGACCCGGACCACATCGAACAGCTCGTCGAGGGCGTCGCCGCCGGATGCCGAACGGCAGGGTGCGCGCTGATCGGCGGCGAGATGGCCGAGCACCCCGGGGCGATGGACCCGGGGGAGTTCGATCTCGTGGGGTTTGCACTCGGCGTCGTCGAGCGCGATCGCCTCATCACCGGCGCCAACCTCGCGCCCGGCGACATCCTCGTCGGGCTGCCGTCGCCGAACCTGCGCTCGAACGGGTACTCGCTGGCGCGTAAGGCGTTGCTCGACGTTGCCGGGCGCACCCTCGACCAACCGGCCTACGACGGCGCGCACCACAGCATCGCCGACGAGCTCCTGAGCCCGTCGGTGATCTATGCGCCCGCGATCCTCGAGGTACTGCGCCACGTCGACGTACACGCGGTCGCCCACATCACCGGCGGCGGCATCCCCGGCAACCTCGGGCGTGTTCTTCCCGAGCGCACCGACGCGGTGATCAACCGGCGCAGCTTCGAGACGCCGCGCATCTTCACGGAGATCCAGCGCGCCGGTGAGGTGTCGGACATCGAAATGGCGCGCACGTTCAACCTCGGCCTCGGCATGATCGTCGCGGTGTCGCCATCCGACGTGTATCGAGCGCTCGACGTGCTGCGGGCCGCCGGGCACTTCGCCGCGACCGTCGGCGAGGTGGTCGAGGGGGCGGGCAAGGTGCACATTGCCTGACCGGGCCGCGCTAATCGCCCATCTGCTCGCCCACAGCGTCCGCACCGGAGACTTCACGCTCAAGTCGGGCAAGAAGAGCCCGTACTTCATCGACTCGAAGCAGACCGCGTGCCGCCCCGACGGAATCCTGCTGGTAGCTGAGGCGGTGCTCGGCCTCGTACCCGATGACGCGACGGCGATCGGCGGGCTCACCATGGGTGCCGACCCCATCGCCTACGCCACGGCCACGTACGCCGCGATGCGCGGCCGCGAGCTCAAGGTGTTCAGCGTGCGCAAGGAGGTCAAGGACCACGGCGGCGGCGGTCGTATCGCCGGGGCCCTCGACGCCGGGGACAAGGTCGTACTCACCGAGGACACGACGAGCCGCGGCACGTCGATCCTCGAAGCCGCCCTCGCGGTGCGCGCCGCCGGCGCCGATCCGATCCTGATGCTCGCCCTGGTCGACCGCGGCGGCACCGCCGCCGCGGTCGCCGCTGACGCCGGCATCCCCTTCGCCGCGGTCGTCACCGGCCCCGACCTCGGCTTCGCCTACGACAATTAAGAGCAGTAGGGGGCTTTTGGGGGCTACCCGCTAGCCCCCAAAAGCCCCCCGTACTGCTTTTAGTAGCTGAGTAGGTCCTTCAGGGCTGACGCGATGTCGTCTACCTGGGGGAGTACGGCGCGTTCGAGGGTGGGCTCGTAGGCGACGTGGGTGTCGATGGCCGCGACGCGGCGGACGGGGGCGTCGAGGCGGTCGAAGCAGTGCTCGCCGATCCACGCCGCGACCTCGGCACCGAAGCCGCAGGTCATGACGTCTTCGTGTACCACCAAGGCCCGGCCGGTCCGGCACACCGAGTCGTACACG
>Ga0183260_10002076_pt1 | contig 16627 bp, 17 predicted proteins | sample AntDrymUQ4972206_2_FD_129768 | JGI IMG/M metagenome (GOLD analysis project Ga0183260, IMG submission 129768) | Polar desert sand microbial communities from Dry Valleys, Antarctica - metaG UQ497 (22.06) (version 2) (version 2) | ecosystem: Environmental > Terrestrial > Soil > Desert | place...
GCGACTACGGCGACGAGATCGCCGCCATCATCGACGAGGACATCAACGGCCTCATCGACGACGCCCACGCCGAGGCCCGGGCCATCCTCGAGACCCACCGGGCCACCCTCGACCGGCTGGCCAACACCCTCCTCGAGAAGGAGACCCTGAACGCCGACGAGCTGGCCGAGATCTTCAAGGACCTCCCGCCCTGGGAGGGGCACAAGAGCGGCGGGGTCCGGCCCACGCCCAGCGCGGCGATCCGCCAGCTGACCGGCGCCTCGGCCCGCGAGGAGGTGCCGTCGTCGCCATCGCCGCCGCCCCCGGCGCCTCCGCTGACCGGGGGGGGCCGCAAGCTGATCGACCGCCTCAAGGGCACGCTCGGCCCCTCACCGGCCTGAGCAGGGCGCACGGGGCCACCCCTCGGCCGTAGGTTGCGGGCCATGGCCCTCGAGGACGACAGGCCCCCGACCGCGCCTCCGGGTGCGATCGACCTGCCACGGATCGAGGCGGCGGTGCGCGAGATCCTCGAGGCCATCGGCGAGGACAGCGGGCGCGACGGCCTCGTCGACACGCCGGCCCGGGTCGCCCGCATGTACGCCGAGGTGTTCGCCGGCCTGCACGAGGATCCCGACGCCCATCTCGTCGTGGGCTTCGAGGCCCAGCACGACGAGATGGTCATGGTCCGCGACATCTCGTTCACCAGCTCGTGCGAGCACCACCTGGTCGCCTTCCACGGCCGGGCTCACGTCGCCTACATCCCGAACCGGGACGGCCGGATCACCGGGCTGTCCAAGGTGGCCCGGGTCGTCGAGGGCTACGCCCGCCGCCCCCAGGTGCAGGAGCGGCTCACCACCCAGGTGGCCGACGCCATGGAGCGGGCCCTGCAACCGCGCGGCGTTCTTGTGGTGGTCGAGGCCGAGCACCTGTGCATGAGCATGCGCGGCGTCCGCAAGCCGGGGTCGACCACCGTCACCTCGGCCGTCCGCGGCCTGTTCCGCACCAACGCCGCCACCCGGGCCGAGGCCATGGCCTTCATCACCCGCCACTGAGCCCACCCAAAACCCCCTGAACCCGACAATCTGGCCGGTGACAGCGTCACGCTCGGCGGTGGCACGGTAGGTTTCACAGGCACCGAAGTTCGCTGACGTGCTGACGAGAGGGTGATCCTGTTGGAGCTGCCGGAAAGCGTGCCGAAGCGCCCGTTCGTGATCGCCGTCGCCTTGGTGCTCCTCGGGTTCCTCGCCATCCTCTTCGCTGGCGGATCGGCCCTCATCATCTGGATGGGGGCGTTCTCGCTGCTGGTCGGCGGCGCCATCGGTACCAAGCTCGGCCTCGACCTCTGGAAGGCCACCGAGTAGGAGCATGCTGAAGAAGTCGGCTCGGCTGCCTCCTGCGAGGGCGGTGTCGCAGGTCAGGCCCTCGTGGGAGCATCCGCCTCGCTGTACTTCAGCACGCTCCTAGCCCCACGGCGGCGTAGGTTCAGGCCGATGGCGGATCTGGACCTGGTCATCGTCGGGATGGGGTCGGGGGGGATGCCCGCCGCCGACTTCGCCGCGACGCTCGGGCTGAAGGTGGCGGTGGTGGAGCGGGCCCGGGTCGGCGGCGACTGCCTGTGGACCGGGTGCGTGCCGTCGAAGGCGCTGCTGGCCAGCGCCAAGGTGGCCCACCACGTGCGCCACGCCGACCGCTGGGGCCTGCCGCTGTTCGAGGCGCCCTCGATCGACACCTCCCGTGTCTGGCGGCGCATCAAGGAGGTGCAGCGCCAGATCGCCACCACCGACGACGATCCCGCCCGCTACGAGGCGAAGGGCGTCGAGCTGGTCCAGGGGTCGGCACGCCTGGTGGACGGCACCACCGTCGAGGTGGACGGCCGCCGCCTCGACACCCGCTTCGTCCTGCTGTGCACCGGGAGCCGCCCGGCGACGCCGCCGATCCCGGGCCTGGCCGACGCCGGCTACCTCACCAGCGAGACCATCTTCGAGCTGGACCGCTGCCCGCGGTCGCTGGTCTTCCTCGGCGGCGGCCCCATCGCCGTCGAGCTGGCCCAGGCCTGCCACCGCCTCGGCGTCGAGGTCACCGTGCTGCAGCGGGGGCCCCGGATCCTGCCCCGGGACGAACCCGAGCTGGCGGACCGGCTGACCGCCCTGCTGCTCGCCGAGGGCCTCGACCTGCGGCTGGGGGCCGACGCCACCGCCGTCGAGGTGCCGCCCAGCGGCCGCAAGGTCGTGGTGGCCTCAGTCGACGGCGAGGAGGCCCGCTTCGAGGCCGACGAGATCTTCGTCGGCGCCGGCCGGGTGCCCAACGTCGAGGGCCTCGGGCTCGCCGAGGCGGGCATCGAGGTCGGACCTCGCGGCATCCAGACCGACGACCGGGGCCGGACCGCCGTCAAGACCGTCTACGCCGCCGGTGACGTGGCCGGTCGCACCCTCTTCACCCACTCGGCGGCCTACGAGGGGGTGCGGGCCCTTCGTGACATGTTCTTCCCGGGCAAGGGCACCGTGGACGCCACCATCCCCTGGTGCACCTTCACCGACCCCGAGCTGGCCCACGTCGGCCTCACCAGCGCCGAGGCCACGGAGCGTTACGGCGACGACGCCCACGTCTGGAAGGTGGACCTCGACCACAGCGACCGGGCCCGCGCCGACGGCAGCGAGCAGGGCGCCATCATGATCGTCACCGGCCCCAAGCGCCGCATCGTCGGCGGCCACATCCTCAGCCCCGCCGCCGGCGAGCTCCTCCACGAGCTGGCGCTGGCCGAGGCCAAGGGCCTGCGGCTCGACGACCTCGCCGGCCTCGTCCACGTCTACCCGACCCTCGCCACCTCCATCGGCCTCCTCGCCGCCGAGAGCGTCTTCGACAACGCGGCCAGGATCCGCAGGGTTACGAGGTTCCTCGACTTCTAGTCCGCCGGAGTCACTCGCTCGCTGCGCTCGCTCCGTTCCTCCGGGTGTCTTTGGACGGCCTTCGGCCGGCTCATCTTTGCGGCCACGGGAGCAAGCTCCCTTTCGGCCGCCTGACGAGGGGGGCTCCGCGCTGCGCCGCGCCTCACTCGCTCGCTTCGCTCGCTCCGTTCGGGCGGGTCTTGCGGGCGGCCTTCGGCCGGCTCATCTTTGCGGCCACGGGAGCAAGCTCCCTTTCGGCCGCCTGACGAGGGGGGCTCCGCAGGCTCCGCCCCCCTCGAGCTCCCCCCGCAGCGCTCGCAAACAGCCTTGTGTGCTGGGGGAGAGCGGGATCTCGGAGGGGTAGGGTTTGGGGTTCATGGCGTCTCTTGTGATGGGTGTGCTCAACGTGACGCCTGACTCGTTCAGCGATGGGGGGCGGTTCTCTCGCCCTGCTGGTGCCGTGGCCCACGGGCGGTGGCTGGCGGCTGCGGGGGCGGGGATCGTGGACGTCGGCGGCGAGAGCACCCGCCCCGGGGCCGAACCGGTCGACCCGGTCGAGGAGCTGGACCGGGTGCTGCCCGTGGTCAGCGCCCTGGCGGCCGACGGCGTGCGCGTGAGCATCGACACCCGCCACCCCGAGGTGGCCGAGGCGGCCCTCGCCGCCGGTGCCACCATCGTGAACGACGTGTCGGCCGCCGAGGAGCTGATGGCCGTGGCCGCCACCGCCGGGGCCGGGTACGTGGCCATGCACGCCCAGGGCGACCCGCGGATCATGCAGGCCGACCCTCGCTACGACGACGTCGTCGGCGAGGTGCACGGGTTCCTCGCCGTGGCCGCCGCCCGGGCCCGCCAGCTCGGCTGCCGGGACGTGTGGGTCGATCCGGGCATCGGCTTCGGCAAGACCGTCGACCACAACCTGGCGCTCCTCGCCGCCCTGCCCGAGCTGGTCGACGCCGGCGTGCCGGTGCTGGTCGGGGCCAGCAGGAAGGGGTTCCTCGGCACGCTCACCGGCGGAGCCCCGGTGGGCGACCGGCTGGAGGCGTCGGTGGCCGTCGCCGTCTGGGCCTACCACTGCGGCGTCCAGGTGGTGCGGGCCCACGACGTGCCCGAGACCGTGCAAGCGCTTCGGCTCACAGCCCTGGAGGCAGCGTGATCAAGAACAAGTGGGCCCGAGGCATCGTGCCCCGCTACTTCCACTGGGTCATCGACCAGAAGCTCGCCGTCTCGGAGCGGCCGGGCGGCTACTCCCGCAACCACCGGCCCGTGCGGCGCCAGGAGGAGATCATCTGGCTGCGGGAGGAGGGCTTCACCCGGGTGGTGAGCCTGCTCAGCTCCCCCCACAACCTCCACGCCTACGAGCAGCTGGGGTTGGCCGCGTCCCACATCCCCTACCCGCCGGCCACCGACTCCCGGGAGGTGCTACCCGAGCTGTTCTCCTCCCTCGACGCCTGGATCGCCAACGGCGAGAAGGTGCTGGTCCACATGGAGGAGCTGTCCGATCAGGTCATGGGGATCATGGGCGCCTACCTGCTGCACGCCGGCTTCCCCGGCTCGCACGCCCAGGTCATCGGGTTCGTCGAGCGGGTCGTGGGCCGTCCCATGGGCCCCGCCGGGCGGCTCGTGGTGCAGGCGGCCAGCGACAGCGGGGACGCCTGACGGCCGAGCGGCTGCGGTGCTCGGTAGGTCCGGCGACCGGGTAGCGTCCTTCTCGATCGACCGGCACCCACCTCGGGGCTGGATCGTGAGTCTGGATCGTGAGGTGAACGATGCCGACCCTGCGGGTCGTCGGGGCCGGCCGCGCCGGACGGTCCCTGGAGGAGGCACTGCGCCGGGTCGGCTGGCGGGTGCTGGCCACCCTCCACCACGGCGACGCCGTCACCGCCGCCGCCTCCGGGTGCGACCTCCTCGTCCTCGCCGTGCCCGACGCCGCCGTGCGGGCGGTGGCGGACCGGGTGGCGCCCGTGCCCTCCACCGTGGTGGCCCACCTGGCCGGCTCCCTCGGACCCGACGTCCTCGGTGCCCACCCCAGGCGGGCGGCGATCCACCCGATGGTGGCCCTTCCCGATCCCGTCACCGGGGCCGACGGGCTGGCCGGGGCGTGGTTCGCCATCGCCGGAGATGCCCTGGCCGGCGAGGTGGCGGCCGCGCTCGGGGGCCGGTCCTTCCCGGTGGCCGAGGAAGACCGCGGCGCCCACCATGCCGCCTGCGCCATGGCCGCCAACCACGTCACCGCCCTCCTCGGCGTGGTCGAACGGGTGGTTGGTGCGGCGGGGCTGCCCCTGGCCCCCTACGTCGAGCTGGCCGGGGGAGCGGTCGCCGCCGTCGCCGACCGGGGCCCCGCCGCCGCCCTGACCGGTCCGGTGGCCCGGGGGGATTGGGCGACGGTCGGCGCTCACCTGGGCGCGCTGGCAGAGGCCGACCGGCCCGCCTACCTGGCCCTGGCCGCCGAGGCCGCCCGCCTGGCCGGCCGCACCCTCCCGGCCGGGCTCGGGGTGGCGGCCGGCGCCGCCGTCGTCCACGAGAAGGCCGCCCTGCGCAAGGCGCTCGACCAGGCCCGGGCCGCCGGCCTCACGGTGGGACTCGTCCCGACCATGGGGGCGCTGCACGGTGGTCACGCCACGCTGATCCGCCGGGCTGCCGCCGAGTGCGACGTGGTGGCGGTCACCGTCTTCGTCAACCCGCTGCAGTTCGAGCGAGCCGACGACCTCGCCGCCTATCCCCGGACCCTCGACCACGACGTGGCGGTGGCCCTCGCCGCCGGCGCCTCCGTCCTCTTCGCCCCCACCACCGATGAGGTCTACGGGATCGGGGCCACGACCGTCGTCCACGTCGGCGGGCTGGCTGGCCGCCTGGAGGGGGCCGCCCGCCCGGGCCACTTCGACGGCGTGGCCACGGTGTGCGCCAAGCTGTTCGGGCTCGCCGGGCCCTGCCGGGCCTACTTCGGCGAGAAGGACTTCCAGCAGGTGGCCGTGGTCCGCCGCCTGGTCCACGACCTCGACCTGCCGGTGGAGGTGGTGGCCTGCCCCACCGTGCGCGACCACGACGGGCTGGCCCTCTCGTCCCGCAACGCCCTGCTGAGCGAGGAGGAGCGGGCCGTGGCCCCCATCCTCCACCGGGCCCTGCGGGCCGGGGCCGACCTGGTGTCCGGCGGGGAGCGCGATCCCGAGGCGATCGGCGCCGCGGTCGCCCAAGCGATCCGGCGTGAGCCCCGCTTCCGGCTCGACCGGGTCGACGTCGTTGACGCCGACACTTTGGAGCCCCCCGGCGAGGACACGGCCCGCCTCCGCATCCTGGCCGCCGCCTTCCTGGGCCGGGTCCGCCTGATCGACAGCCTCGGGGTGGTGATCTGATGCGCCGGCGGATGATGAAGTCGAAGATCCACCGGATGACGGTCACCGACGCCAACGTCGACTACGTGGGGTCGATCACGCTCGACCCCGACCTGTTGGATCTGGCCGACATCCGGGAGTGGGAGCAGGTGGCCGTCGTCGACGTCGACAACGGCGCCCGGTTCGAGACCTACGTCATCCTCGGTGAACCCGGCCGGGGCGACTGCTGCCTGAACGGCGCCGCCGCCCGCCTCGTCCAGCCCGGCGACAAGGTCATCATCATCACCTACGCCGACTACGACGACGCCGAGCTGGCGTCCCACGAGCCCCGCATCGTCCACGTCGACGGGACGAACCGGGCCATCAGTGTCGCCGAGGCTCAGCGCCGTGCGAAGGCCGACCTGTCCCAGGAGATGCAACCGGTCAGCAGCTGAGCGCTCCCGTGCATCCGGAATCGGTGTCCGGTACGTTCACCGCACACCCCGAGAGCGGTGAAGGAGCGGATGTTCCATGACCACAGTCGGGCCTGACGGCATCGATCCTCCGAGCCGCCCCCTTGTCGGCGTGCTCGAGGTCGAGAAGCTTCGCTAGATCGCGCCACGATGCGTCTCGACTTGGTCCGGGAGCTGAAGGCCTCAGCCCAGAGCTTGTTCGTGGCCGACGGCCGCGGAAGAGAGGTCGATCACCCGGTTGACCTGCCCGGCGGCGGTGTGCTCCTTCCGCCCCGCGCCTTCGCACTCGACATGCCGGCCCGGCGGCTCAACCGCTCGCCCGTCGCACTCTTCGCACTCGGCGTGGCCGCCTCCCAGAGGAGAGCCGACGGGTTCCGGCTCGCGGTGCGCATCCAGCACCGGACCCTTCAGAAGAGCCCCGCGCGCGAGGAGGTGATCCGGCTCTCGCGAGGTGAAGCAGACGTTCGCTACATCGGGCCCGTGATCAAGCGGAGCGTGCCCTGGGGCCGCCAGCGTCACCGCCCGCTCCTGATCGGGACCTCGATCGCCCACGCCGCCGTCACCGCCGGTTCCCTGGGCGCGTTCGTCACCAAGCGGCGGGGGGCCGCTGTCTACGTCCTGTCCAACAACCACGTGCTGGCCGACGAGAACCAGGGCTCGGCAGGAGATCAGATCCTGCAGCCGGGACCCGCCGACCGAGGCACCGCTCGTTCCGCCGTCGCCACCCTCGACAGGTTCGTGCCGCTTCGGGCGGGCGGAGCCAGCGACCTCGTCGACTGCGCCCTGGGCTGAGTTCTCCCCGACATCGAGGTCGAACCATCGGAGCTGCACGGCGTCGACCAGCCGCTGGCGGGGCAGACGGACGAGCTGGTCGACCTGCTCGACGTCCCGGACGGACTGGCGAAGCTGGGCCGCACGACGGGCTTCACCAGCGGAACGCTCACCGCCATCGAGGTCGACGACGTGAAGGTGGAGTACGACATCGGGCTCTGCCGGTTCGACAACCAACTGGAGGTCACCGGCGACCGCTCGCACTTCTCCCTCGGTGGTGACAGCGGCTCCCTCGTCTTCAGCGGGGAGCGGCTGGCCGTCGGCCTGGTGTTCGCCGGAAGTGACACCGAGGGTCCTGAGGGCTTCGGAGTAACCTACGTGAACCCGATCAGCGAGGTGCTCGACAGGCTCGGGGTGCGGTTGCTCCCGTAGGAGGCCACGTGGCAAGCCTTGAACAAGCTCGAGCAGCCAAGACCGAGGCCAGTCGCCGGTTCGCTGGCGCGAACGTCAACGGGATCGGCATCCAGCGGGTGGCCGAGGGCTTCGGGATCAGGGTGACGCTCGTCGAGGACGAGGATCGCACTCCCGAGGACATCGACGGCGTGCCGGTGGCGTTCGTCCACCGGGGACGGATCGTCAAGCGCGAGACGGCCGAGACGGTTGCGTCGTCCGGGTCACCCGAACGGTCCGTGCCGGCCCGGTCGCGCCCCAGCGAGCCAGCGGCGGACCGCCCGGCGTGAGCCGAGGACGACGGGCGCGGCACCGGAGCGGGCCAGAGCCGCCAGAGCCTGCGGGCGGGCACGGTCAGGCCAGCGCCAGGCCCAGGAAAGGTTGTCCCGGTCGACGGTGTGGCGGAGGCCGCGGGGGAGGTCGCCCCGGTCCCGGTCCCGCCGGCGGAGGGGGCGGAGGAGCAGGCGGGGGAGCGTGACCCGGCGGGGGAGGTCGAGCAGGATCGCCAGCTCGGCCCGCTCGAGGAGGAGGTCGAGGACCTCGGGATAGCCGCCCTCGATCACCCAGCGGTCGCCGGCGGCCAGGCCCGCCACCACCCCTCGCCACACCTCCGGCGGCGTCGGCCGCCAGCCTGGTCCCCAGTAGACGGCGTCGAGGTGGACGACCGGAAGGTCCCAGGCGGCGCCGAGGCGGCGGGCCAGCACCGACTTGCCGGCGCCGCCGCTCCCGAGCACCACCACCCGCTCCACCTGACCCATCACACGATCATGGGGTAGCAAGGGGCCCGTGGACGTCGATCTCCTGGTGCTGGGCTCCGGGGTGGCCGGCCTCACCGCCGCCGTGCAGGCGGCGGCGGCCGGCCTCAGCGTCGGCGTCCTGACCAAGGGTGAGCTGCACCAGTCGGCCACCCGATGGGCCCAGGGAGGCGTGGCCGCCGTGCTGGCCTCGGACGACGGCGACAGCCCCGACGCCCACCTGGCCGACACGCTGGCCGCCGGGGCCGGGCTGTGCGACATCGACGCCGTCAGCGTCCTGGTGGCCGAGGGGCCGGCCCGGGTCCACGAGCTGATTGCCACGGGGGCGGTGTTCGACCGCGACGCCGAGGGCCTGCTCGAGCTGTCCCGGGAGGGCGGCCACTCCCACGCCCGGGTCGTCCACGCCGGCGGGGCGGCCACCGGCGCCGAGATCGAGCGAGCCCTGGTCGATGCGGTCCAGCGCACGGCGACCGTGCTGCACGAGGGCTGGTTCGCCCTCGACCTGCTGGTCGAAGCCGGCCGCTGCGTGGGTGTCGCCGCCCTCGATCCGGCGGGGTCACGGCACGAGGTGGGGGCCCGCCACACCCTGCTCGCCACCGGTGGCGTGGGCCAGCTGTTCTCGGTGACCACCAACCCCGAGCAGGCCACCGGTGACGGGATGGCCATGGCGCTACGGGCGGGCGCGGCCGTCGCCGACCTCGAGTTCATGCAGTTCCACCCCACGGCCCTGCACCACCCGGCCATGCCCCGCCCGCTGCTGAGCGAGGCGCTGCGGGGGCACGGCGCCAAGATCCGCGACGGGCGGGGCCGCCAGTTCGTCGACGAGCTGCTGTCGCGTGACGTGGTCACCCGAGCCATCACGGCCAAGGTGCTGGAGGAGGGGGGTGAGCACGTGTGGCTCGACGCCACCGGCCTCGAGGACTTCGCGCTGCGCTTCCCGACCATCGCCGCCACGCTCGCCGCCGCCGGCCTCGACCCGGCCACCGACCTGCTGCCCATCGCCCCCGCCGCCCACTTCCTGTCGGGAGGGGTGCTCACCGACCTCGATGGCGCCACCTCCCTGCCCGGCCTCTGGGCCTGCGGCGAGACGGCCTGCACCGGCGTCCACGGTGCCAACCGGCTGGCCTCCAACTCGCTGCTGGAGGGCATGGTCTTCGCGCCCCGGGTGGTCGAGGTTGTGGTGGCGGGGCGCGACGGCCCGCGGCCCACCGGTGCCATGCGCTCCCACCTGGGCGATCCCGAGCACCGCGCCGACGTGGTGGGCGGCGAGCCCGGCCCGCGGCGCCCGAGCTTCCCCACCGGGGCAGAGCCGGCGAGCGATCCGGCCAAGCTGCGGGCCGGGCTCCAGCGAGCCATGACGAGAGGGGCGGGCGTGCTGCGCAGCGCCGCCTCGCTCGCCGCCACCGAGCAGGAGCTCGTCCTCCTTGCCGCCGACGTCGGCCCGCCCAGCACCGGTACGCAGCTCGAGGAGGTGCGGAACCTGCTCACGGTGGGGCGGGCGCTGCTGGCCGCCGCCTCGGCTCGGGAGGAGACCCGGGGCAACCACAGCCGCACCGACTTCCCCGACCGCGACCCGGCCCAACGCCACCGCCTGGTGTTCGGGTGAGCGCCACGGTGCGGTGGTGAGCCAGCTCGACCCGCCGCTGCTGGCCGTGCGCGAGGCCGTCGGGCGTGCCCTGGCCGAGGACCTGCTGCCGCTCGGCGACCTCACCGCCGCGCTGGTGCCGGCCGGCGCCACGGCCCGGGGGGCCTTCGTGGCCCGCCAGGAGGGGGTGGTGGCCGGCTCCCTGTGCGTCCGCGAGGCGCTGGCCCAGCTCGACCCGACGCTCCGCCTCGACTGGCGGGCCCTTGACGGCACGGGCGTCGCCGCTGGTGAGGTGCTCGGCACCGTGGAGGGTTCGCTGGCCTCGATCCTCTCCGGCGAGCGCACGGCCCTCAACTTCCTGTGCCACCTGTCGGGCGTCGCCACCCTCACCCGCCGCTTCGTCCGGGCCGTGGGGGGCCGGGCCACCATCTGGGACACCCGCAAGACCCTGCCCGGGCTGCGGGCCCTCGAGAAGGCCGCCGTGCGGGCCGGCGGCGGCCGCAACCACCGGGGCAACCTCAGCGAGATGGTGCTGGTGAAGGACAACCACCTGGCCGGCCTCGGCATCACCGAAGCCGTGCAGCGGGCTCGAGCCGCGTGGCCCGGCCGCACCGTCGAGGTCGAGTGCGACCGGCCCGAGCAGGTGGAGGAGGCGCTGGCGGCCGGGGCGACCATGGTCCTGCTCGACAACATGTCGCCGGACGAGGTGGCCGGCTGCGTGGCGCTGGTGGCCGGGCGGATCCCGGTCGAGGTGTCCGGGGGGGTGACGCTGGAGACCGCCGGCGCCTACGCGCAGGCCGGCGCCGACCTGATCTCCACCAGCGCCATCACCCAGTCGGCCCCCGCCCTCGACATCGGGCTCGACGTCGACGCCGCGGGCGGCACCGCCGGCCGGGAGGCCTGACCGTGCTGCTGTGCGTCGACTGCGGGAACACCCAGACGACCATCGGCATGTACGACGGCGCCGAGGGGCAGGGCGACCCCCTCGACCAGTGGCGCATCGCCACCAACGCCGAGCGGACCTCCGACGAGCACGCCCTCCTCCTCGACCAGCTCCTCGGCCTCCACGACCTCGGGCTCGACGACGTCCGGGGCGTGTGCATCGCGTCGACGGCACCGGCGCTGACCGCCACCCTGAAGGAGATGTGCCAGCGCCGCCTCGGACGGGCCGCCCTGGTGGTGGTCGAGGCCGGTGTGCGGACCGGCATGCCCATCCGTTACGACAACCCCCGGGAGGTCGGGCCCGACCGCATCGCCAACGCCGTGGCCGCCTTCGAGCTCCACGGCGGCCCCACCACCGTCGTCGACTTCGGCACGGCCACCATCTTCGACGCCATCTCGGTCGAGGGGGAGTACCTCGGCGGGGCCATCTTCCCTGGCCTCGAGGTGAGCCTCGACGCCCTCTTCGGCCGGGCCGCCGCCCTGCGCCGGGTCGAGCTGGCGCCCCCGAGGCACGTGATCGGGCGCAGCGTTACCGAATCGATTCAGTCCGGTGTGGTCCTCGGCTTCGCCAGCGTGGTCGAGGGCATGTGCGACCGCTTCGACGAGGCCAACGGGAACGAAGCCGCCGTGGTCTTCACCGGGTCGGTGGCCGAGCTGATCGCTCCGGTCGTCGACCGCCGGGTCCACGTCGACCCGTGGCTGACGCTGCAGGGCCTCCGCCTCATCTACCAGCGCAACCTGCCCTGACCCCCCGGGTTCTGTCGGGAGTACGTGGCGCCTGGCGGTGCCCTTCTCCCGACAGAAGCGGGGGTGGGCTCCGGTAGGTTGCTGCGACTGTGGCCACTGTCCCGTACCGCTACGAGCCGACGGCGAGCGCCGCTTCCGTGCGCAGCCGGCACGGGGCCTTGGGCGACGGCGAGGAGAGCGGCGAGGTCGTCACGGTCGCCGGCCGCCTCATGCTGCGGCGGGAGCAGGGCAAGCTGGCCTTCGGCACGCTGCGGGACTGGACGGGCGAGGTGCAGCTGTTCGCCGGGACGTCGTGGACCGACGACTTCGCCGGGTTCACCAGCCTGCCGCTGGGGACCTGGGTGGGGGCCGAGGGGGAGGTGGTGAAGACCCGCCGGGGCGAGCTCAGCGTCAAGGTGGCCCGCTGGCAGGTGCTGGCCGAGTGCCGCCGGGGCTTCGGTGACAAGTGGCGGGGCATCAGCGACCCCGAGGTGCGCCTGCGCCAGCGGGAGGTCGACCTCTGGGCCAACGAGGGCGTGCGGGACCGGATGCTGCAGCGCAGCCGGGTCATGTCGCTGACCCGCCGCTGGCTCGAGGTCCAGGCCTTCGTCGAGGTCGAGACGCCGATCTTCCACTCGGTCGCCGGAGGTGCGCCGGCCAAGCCGTTCACCACCCACCACAACGCGCTCGACGTCGACCTCGTTCTCAGGGTGGCACCCGAGCTCTACCTGAAGCGCCTGGTGGTCGGTGGCTTCGAGCGGGTGTACGAGATCGGCCGGGTCTTCCGCAACGAGGGCCTGTCCACCCGCCACAACCCCGAGTTCACGATGCTCGAGGCCTACGCCGCCTACTGGGACTACGGCGACATGATGCGGCTCACCGAGGAGCTGGTGGCCCACCTGGCCACCGAGTTGCTGGGCACCACTCGCCTCACCTACGCCGGGCGTGACCTCGACCTGACGCCGCCGTGGCGGCGGGCCACGATGAGCGAGCTGGTGGAGGAGCACGCCGGCGTCGCCGTCGAGGTGGGCATGGACCTGGCCGAGCTGCGCCGCATCTGCGACGACCACGGCGTGCCCTGGCGCGACTTCCACGGCACCGGCAAGCTGATCCTCGAGCTGTACGAGAAGACCACCGAGGCCGAGCTGTGGGGCCCGGTCTTCGTGTGCGACTACCCGAAGGAGGTGTCCCCCTTGGCCAGGGACCACCGCGAGTTCCCCGGTTTGGTCGAGCGCTTCGAGGGCATCGTGGCCGGCCGCGAGCTGTGCAACGCCTTTTCCGAGCTGGTGGACCCGGGCGAGCAGCGAGCCCGGTTCGAGGACCAGGCCCGCCAGAAGGCGGAGGGCGAGGACGAGACCATGGCCGTCGACGAGCCGTACCTGCGGGCCCTCGACCACGGCCTGCCCCCCACCGGCGGCCTCGGCATCGGCATGGACCGCCTGGTCATGCTGCTGACCGGCACCGAATCGATTCGTGACGTCCTCCTCTTCCCCACCCTGCGCCCCGAGGTCATCCGGAACGTGCCCGGCGCCCCGGACGACGGCGACCGTCCGCCCGAGGAGCCGGCGGGATGAGGGTGCTGGTCACCGACCCCGCGGGCCAGCTGGGCTCCGGGGTCACTTCGATCCTCGAGGCCGACGGGCCGATCGAGGCCATCGCCGGTGGGTCAGCCACTGGGCCGCCACCAGGCGATCATGGTCGTGCCGACGCCTCGTCCCCCCGGCACGGCGGCGCAGCGACCGCTGTCTCGCCCGCGATCCACTCGACCAGCTCGACCAGCGACCCGGTGCGCTCGAGGACCTCCCGCTGGCGGCGGGCGCCGTTGCCGCGGCCAAGGGTCTGGGCCACGAGCGCCGAGACCTCGTCCCACTCGCCCGCGCCCGCGCCCTCGAGGTCGGGTCGGACGAAGGACAGGAGGCCCTCGACCACCTCGGCCGCCGGTCGGGCCCGACCGGCGGCGAGGTCGACCAGCTCGCCGTCGAGCCCGTCGCGCGACGCCCGCCACCGGGCCGAGCGCAGCACCTCGGGATGCACCGGAGGCACCGGGTCCCCGGCTGCGGCGTGGGCGTGGCAGGTGCGGACCAGGGCCCGGATGAGACCTGCGGCCATCACCGCCTCGTCGATGGTGAGGGCCACGTCGCAGACACGGAACTCGACCGTTGGGAAGCGGGCCGAGGGGCGCACGTCCCAGTAGAGCCGGGTCGGGTCGGCCATGCTGCCGGTGGCGACCAGCTCCTCCACCAGGCGGTCGTACCCGGACCGGCTGCCGAGGATCGGGGGGGCACCCGTGACGGGCAGGCGGTCGAAGACCTGCGTGCGGTAGCTGCAGTAGCCCGAGTCGACCCCCTGCCAGAAGGGTGAGTTGGCGCTGAGGGCGAGCAGGGTCGGGAGCCAGGGCCGGCACCGGTCGATCACCCCGATGGCGTCCTCGGGGTCCTCGACCGCCACGTGGACATGGCAGCCGCAGATGAGCAGCTCCCAGGCCAGAAGCCGGAAGCTCCGGTCAAGCTCCAGGTAGCGGTCCTTCTGGGTGATGGGCTGCTCGCGCCAGTCCGCGAAGGGGTGGCTGCCCGAGGCCGCCACGCAGCTGCCGGCCTGCTCGGCAGCCGACGCCACCTCGGCCCGCAGGCGCCCGAGCTCGTCGCGCACCTCGTCCAACGTGTGGCAGACGGTGGTCTCCACCTCGATCTGCGACGTGCTCAGCTCGGGCTGCACCTGGTCGCCCAGGGCTCCGCGGGCGACGGGCAGCACCGATGCCGCCCGCGGCCGCAGCTCCCCGGTGACGGCGTCGACGATGAGGTACTCCTCCTCCACGCCGATGGTGAAGGACGGACGAGTGCTCACGTAGCGGTGTTCCACCGCAGCGCTGCCGACCAAACCCGCGGGGCCTGTCCGCCCCATGCGGACCTTCGGCTCCGGGCGGGACCCGGGATGCGACGTGCCGGGCTGAGCCCGGCCGGCCCCCGCGGCCATGCCGGCCGGGCCGACCGTCTCTCTCTCGGGCTACTCGACCGTGTCGAGGAGGCGGTGGCCGAGGGTGGCCAGGGCCTCCTTCACTGGGCTGTCCGCCAGGGGCTCGAGGTGGGCCGCCGCCTCGTCGGCCAGGCCGCGGCCGCGGGCCACCGCCGTGGCCACGCCGTCGGTCGAGCGCACCAGGCTCAACGCCTTGTCGCGGCCGGCGCTGTCGATCGGGCCGCCCAGCAGGTCGTGCAGCTCCGGGCCGACCTCGCCGTCGGCCAGGGCGTGGAGCACGGCCAAGGTGTACACGCCCTCGACCAGGTCGTGGCCGGCCGGCTTGCCCAGCTGCTCCTCGGTGCGCACCAGGTCGGCGATGTCGTCGTACACCTGGAACGTCGAGCCGAAGGCGGCGCCAAAGGCCGTGAGCCCGGCCACCTGGGCCGGGGAGGCGCCTGACACCAGGCCGCCGATGCGGCAGGCGGCGGACATCAGGGCCGCGGTCTTGCCGGCGATGGACCGCAGGTACTGGTCCTCGGTCCGCTGCACCGAGAAGGCGGTCTGCAGCTCGAGGACCTGGCCCTCGCACATGCGCACGAGCGTGCGGGCCAGCACGGCCGAGACCTCGCCCCCCAGGTCGGTGGCGATCTCGGACGCCTTCCCGAGGAGGAAGTCGCCGGCCACGATCGCCACCAGGTTGCCCCACTTGGCGTTGGCCGACGGCACGCCCCGGCGGGTGTCGGCGTCGTCCATCACGTCGTCGTGGTACAGCGACCCGAGGTGCATCAGCTCGCAGGCCACCCCGCCCTGGACGACCTCGTCGGCGGCCGCCGACCCGCAGGCCGCCCCGGCGGCCAGGACCAGCGCCGGCCGGAAGCGCTTGCCGCCGGCCCGGATCAGGTGCACGCCGACCTCGCCCAGGAAGGCGTCCTCGGTGGCCACCGCGGCCCGCAGGGCGACATCGACCCGGTCGAGGTCCCCGTCGAGACCGGGAAGGCCCAAGAGCTCGGCGACGTTCATCTGGGGCAAGACGGTAGAGGAACGCTTGGGCGAACCCCAACCTCCGCCCGATCCGCCGCCCCGCCCGTGAGGGGAAAGGACCTCACCCCCCGGTAGACTCCCTCCTTGTCCGCCTTCCCTCGAACGGAGGCACCGTGTTCGAACGCTTCACCGACCGAGCCCGACGGGTCCTGGTCCTCGCCCAGGAGGAGGCTCGCCTCCTCAACCACAACTTCATCGGGACCGAGCACATCCTGCTCGGGCTCATCCACGAGGGCGAGGGCGTCGCCGCGAAGGCGCTCGAGTCTCTCGGGATCTCGCTCGAGGCCGTGCGGGAGAAGGTGGAGGAGACCATCGGCTCGTCGGGGTCGTCGACCACCGGCTCGCCCCCCTTCACCCCCCGGGCCAAGAAGGTGCTCGAGCTGTCGCTCCGCGAGGCGCTGCAGCTGGGACACAACTACATCGGCACCGAGCACATGCTCCTCGGCCTGGTCCGTGAGGGCGAGGGCGTGGCCGCCACCGTCCTGCAGAGCCTGGGCGCCGACCTGTCCCGCGTGCGCCAGCAGGTCATCCAGCTGCTCTCGGGCTACGGCCCCCAGGAGGCGGGCAAGGGCCCCGGTGCCTCGGGCTCCGGCACCGGCCCGTCGGCGGGCGCCACCGAGAACCCCCAGGGCAGCCCGGTGCTCGACCAGTTCGGCCGCAACCTCACCCAGCAGGCCCGCGAGAAGAAGCTGGACCCGGTGATCGGCCGGGCCCGCGAGATCGAGCGGGTCATGCAGGTCCTCAGCCGGCGCACCAA
>Ga0183260_10002077_pt1 | contig 16623 bp, 14 predicted proteins | sample AntDrymUQ4972206_2_FD_129768 | JGI IMG/M metagenome (GOLD analysis project Ga0183260, IMG submission 129768) | Polar desert sand microbial communities from Dry Valleys, Antarctica - metaG UQ497 (22.06) (version 2) (version 2) | ecosystem: Environmental > Terrestrial > Soil > Desert | place...
ATCGGGGTGAAACCGAGCTCGGTTGCCCGCGCCATCGCCATCTGCACGAGCGCCAGCTCCAGCAGCGCGCCGATGCCGGTGAGGTAGTAGAAGCGCGATCCACTGACCTTGGCGCCGCGCTCGACATCGATGGCAGCGAGCAACCGACCGAGCTCGAGGTGGTCACGCGGTTCGAAGCCCTCGGCGGCGAAGTCGCGACGTTGACCCAGCTCCTCCAGGACCTCGAAGTTGTCCTCGCCGCCCGCCGGAGCTTGCTCGGAGGCCAGGTTGGGCAGCGTCGCAGCCAACCGCGCGAAGCCGGCGGCGGCGTCTGCCTGGATCGCTTCGGCCGCCTTGACCCTCGCAGCCAGCTCCTTGGTGTGCGCCAGGAGCTGCGGGCGATCCTGCGGCGATGCCGTCGCCACCTGCTTGCCGAGCTGCTTTTGCTCGCCGCGGAGCCGCTCGAAGTCGCCGATGCTCAACCGCCGCAGCTCATCAGCGGCCAACAGCGCGTCGACCACGCCTTCGGACTCACCTCGCCGCTTCTGAGCGGCGCGGACGCGGTCCGGGTCGTGACGCAAGACGCGCAGGTCGATCATGGCTTCAGGGTATCGAGGTGCGGCCTGTGTGCAGTCGTCTCCCCTAGGGTGAACACTCCGTCCGCACGACCCGACAGGACCCATCTGTGCCCCTCGACCCCGGTCGCGTCCGGCCCCGCGCGGCGAGCCGCTGGTGGGGCGCGGTCACGGTGATGTCCGTGGGTTTCGCGCTGCTGGCCGCGGGCATCGCGACCCCGTGGGAGCCGCTGCTCGACGTCGACACCACCGTCGCAACCGAAGCGTACGAGCGCGTCATCGGCCACTCCGGCACCATCACGATGCTACGAGTCGTCGCCGCGGCAGCCAGCCCTGAGGTGTTCCGCCTCCTCCTGCTGGGCGCAGCGGTGTTTCTCATCCGCCGCCGGGCACTGCGGCTGTGCCTGTGGGTCGTCGTGACCATCGTGGTCGAGGCAGCCCTGGCCGTCGGGCTCAAGCGCGTCTTCGACCGGTCACGCCCGCTCTGGGACGACCCGATCACCACGGTCGGCGGTTTCTCGTTCCCGTCGGGGCACGCGGCCGGTGGCGGGATGTTCGCCGTGGCGGCCGTTCTGTTGGCGGTCACCACCATGCAGCGCAGCAGGCTCCGCTCGGCGGTGTGCGCGCTGGCCGTGGCTGCGGGCGTTGCGGCTGGACTGGACCGCGTGCTGCTGGGCGTCCACTACGTCTCCGACGTCGTTGCGGGCTGGCTGCTCGGTGCCGCCGTGGTGTCGGCCGCCTGGGTCTTGGTGGTGCGTCCGGCCATCTGGACACCACCAACCTTGACCGAGCGTCCGGGTCCGCAACCTTCTCGTTTCGCGGTGATCGCCAACCCGCTGCGGGTGGCGGACATGCCTGCGTTCCGCCATTCGGTGGTCGCGGCCGCTGGTCGGTGGGGATGGGAACCGCCGCTGTGGCTGGAGACGGAGGCCGACGACAACGGCATCGGCATGGCCGAGCAGGCGCTGCTCGCCGACGTACAGATGGTGCTGGTGGTGGGAGGTGACGGCACCGTACGCGTGGTGTGCTCGGAGCTGGCCCGCACCGACGTGGCCGTCGGCGTTGTGCCGCTGGGCACCGGCAACCTGCTGGCGCGCAACCTCGGCCTGCCGCTGAATCCCGCTGACGCGGTCGAGGTCGCTCTGAGCGGGCAGGACCGCGCTGTCGACGTCGTGGAGGTGACCGGCGACGACCTGACCGAAACCTGCTTCACCGTCATGGCCGGGCTCGGCCTGGACGCCGCGATCATGGCCGGCGCGCCCGATCAGCTCAAGGCGCGCATGGGGTGGCCGGCGTACGTCGTCTCCGCGCTTCGCCAACTAAGGCACCCTGCGACGTGGGTGGAGGTCAGCGTCGACGGCTCCCCGCCGGTACGCCGGAAGGTGCGCACTGTGGTTATCGGCAATGTGGGGTCGCTGCAGGCGGGGATCCCGCTGCTCCCGGACGCCCTGATCGACGACGGGCGCCTCGACGTGGTGGTGATCGCGCCACAACACACGGTGGGATGGCTGCGACTGGCGTTGCGTGTCCTGCGTCGGACCCGGCGCACCGACGAGCGGCTGGACCGGATGACCGGCCGCCGGGTCAGCATCCGGGCCGACAAGCCCCTGCTGCGCCAGCTCGACGGGGACCCGGTCGGCGAGGGCCGCGAGCTCAACGCCGAGGTCCTGGCCGGAACGCTGCTGGTGCGTGTCCCCCGCTGAGCCCGACCTCGCGCGGGTGATGGGGCCGTCAGGCGTTGGCGCGCGCGTAGCCGATCGCCTCGGACTCCTCGGGTGACAGCTGGGCGTCGCATGACCAGCCGGCGACATTCTTGGCGTATGTGCGGGCGTCACTGCGGCCGTGGATCGAGGTCAGCACCACGCCGTTGCCGCCGTCGTCGAGCAGCGCCATCGACCAGGAGAGGTGCCCGCCCATGTCACCGAAGGCGTCGTAGCGCACCACCGCGAGATGCCGCAGCGTCTCGGCTGCGTCAGCGCGCAGCCGCTCGACCTCGTCGCGCAGTGCGCCGATGTCGGCCGGTACGGCGCCGGCCTTACCCGACCGCCGCGTGCCGGACCCGGAACGGCGTATGGCGACCAGCGCTGCGGTGGTGCCGCTCAACGCCAGCACCAGCGCGATGACAGCCAAGGTGAGCGCCATGGGGGAGACCGTACCCACCGGCGCTAGATTCGCCCTCGTGACGGTGCCGACGCCTGAGCAAAGGTTCACCGACCTAGGTTTCGCGCGCCTCGACACCGACCGGGCCGCGCGCACCGGCGATCCCGAGGTCGTCTTCGGGCAGGGGAAGTCACCGGCCCAGGTCGTCGAGTTGCTCACGCGGCTACGGGAACACCACCCGGACCGGGCCGTTCTCGCCACCCGGGTGGGCGCAGATGCTCGGGCCGCCGTCCAGGCCGCCATCGCCGAAGCAGTCGTGGACGAGGTCGCCGCGACCGTCGTTCTCGGGTCGCCGCCCCCGCCGCGGGGCACGGTCTGTGTGGTGTCGGCCGGCACGTCCGATGCCGCTGTGGCCCGCGAGGCCGCCACCACCGCATCGGTCCACGGTGCCGGCGTCACCTCCATCTGCGACGTCGGGGTCGCCGGGCTGCACCGGCTGCTGGCGGTCCAGGAGCAGCTGACCACCGCCGACTGCCTCGTCGTCGTTGCCGGCATGGAGGGGGCCCTGCCAAGCGTCGTGGGCGGCCTCACCGGGGTGCCGCTCGTCGCGGTGCCCACCAGCGTGGGGTACGGCGCCTCCTTCGGCGGGATCGCTGCGCTGCTGGCGATGCTGAACTCCTGCGCTCCGGGCGTCACCGTCGTCAACATCGACAACGGCTATGGCGCCGGCGTCTTCGCTGCCCGGGTGGCTCGCCGGGCCGGTCGACATCCGTGATCGGCTGGCTCGACTGCTCCTCCGGCGTCAGCGGTGACATGCTGCTCGGTGCGCTGGTCGGGAGCGGGGTGCCGATCGAGGTCCTCGACACCGCGATCCAGGCGGTGACACCGGAGCCGATTCGAGTGCGCGCCGAGGCCGTGACACGAGGCGGCCTGGCCGCGACCCTGGTCCACGTCGAAGTGGCCGACACTACGACGCGGCGTACGTGGTCCGACGTCCGCGGCGTGCTGGAGGCCGCCGACCTGCCGCCAGCCGTGCGAACGCCGGCGCTGAGCTGCTTCGCGGCCCTGGCGCGGGCGGAGGCCACGGTGCACGGCACCACCCCGGACGAGGTCCACTTCCATGAGGTCGGAGCTCTCGACGCCATCGCAGACGTCGTCGGGGTCTGCGCCGGACTCGCCCATCTCGGCCTGGACAGTCTCACCTGCTCGACGGTGTCTCTGGGTGGCGGCTTCGTCAGCGTCGGGCACGGCCGGCTCCCAGTCCCCCCGCCGGCTGTAGTCGAGCTGCTGCGCGGCCTGCCGTCGGTCGGCGGGCCGGTCGAGGCGGAGCTGGCGACGCCTACCGGTGCAGCGCTGGTCGCCACCCATGCCACAGGGTTCGGCTCGCAACCCGCCATGCTGGTCGACGCGGTAGGGGTCGGTGCCGGCGGTCGCGACCTCGACGGCTCGGCCAACGTGGTGCGGCTGCTGCTCGGTCGAACGGTGGCAGGCGCCGCTCCATCGCCGGCGCTCGTGCTCGAGGCCAACGTGGACGACCTGGACCCACGCCTGTGGCCGTCGGTCCTCGAGCTGCTGTTGGCTGCCGGCGCCTCCGACGCATGGCTCACCCCGATCCTGATGAAGAAGGGCCGCCCGGCGCACACCTTGTCGGTGCTGGTCGCAGCACACTGCCGGACGGCTGTGCTCGATGTCGTCTTCGCCGAGACCACCACGATCGGGCTGCGCTCGTACGAGGTCGACAAGCTCGCGCTGGAGCGCACGGAGCGCACTGTCGAGATCGACGGGCACGCGCTGCGGGTCAAACTGGCGTCGTACGCGGGCAAGGTCGTCAACGCCCAACCGGAGTACGACGACGTCGCCGCCGTCGCGCAGGCGACGGGGCGGCCGCTGAAGTCGGTGTTGACGCAAGCGGGTGCCCTGGCCCGCTTGCTCGGGTGACCACTCCCCCGCCAACTAGCCTTGCGGCATGCCCCTTTCCCGGCCGCGCGCTCCCGTGCGGCTGCTCGTGCGGGTGCTGCTGGTGGGGGCGGTGCTGGTCGCGGGCGGTGCTGTCATCGGCCCCACGCTCGGACCGGCGGTAGCCGCAACGTCGGCGGCACCGGTGCCCGTGGTGCTGGTCGGTGCCACCGGGCTGCGCTGGACCGACATCACCGAGACCGCGACGCCCACGGTGTGGCGGCTGGTCGCCAGCAGCTCGGTCGGCTCGACGCAGGTGCGCTCCGCCCGCCCGGTCACCTGCCCCGCCGACGGGTGGTTGACCCTGTCTGCCGGCATCAAGGCCACAGCGAGCGCCGCAGTGGGCGGCCGCGACCCGCTCAACCCCGGCCAGGTCGACACCGGCGGCCCGATCAGTTGCGAACCAATGGCGTCGGTCGTGCAGGGCCGAGTTGCGCAGTGGGAGAGCTATCTGCAGGTTCAGCGCGAGGTCGAGGGGGCGTACGGCACCCCCGGGACACTTGGTGACCTGCTCGCGGGAGCGGGTGTGTGCGCCACCGCCGTCGGCCCTGGCGCCGCGGTGGCCCTGGCCGACGGGACAGGCTCGATCGCGCGCTACCACGACAGGTGGTCGACCGGGCTGATCGATGACTGCCCTGTGACGGTGGTCGACGCGGGTGCGCTCAGCGAGTCGCTGGACCTCCGCAGCGAACAGCTCGCGACCCTGGACGCCCTGGTCGCCGACATCGCTGCCTCGGCCGCGTCGGGCGCGCACGTCCTGGTGGCCGGCGTCGCGGACCCGTCGGGTTCGCCACCGCCGCTGCAGGTGGGCCTCGAGCAGGTGCTGGGTCGTCGCTCGCCGAGCTGGCTCACCTCGGAGTCGACGCGCGGCCAGCTCGGCATCGTCGCCCTCACCGACCTCACTGCGACGCTCCTCACCCGGGCCGGCGTCACCTACGACGGGATCGACGGAGCCCCCTGGGCGCCCGACGGCGAACGCGACCTGACCACGGCCCAGACCGTCGAGGACCGACGTGACGTCGGCCAGCTCAGCGACGTCATCCCCGCCGACGGGCCGGTCCTCGGCGCCTGGCTCGCCACCGCCCCGATCCTGGTCCTGGCCGGCGCCCTGCTCGTGCTGATCGCCCGACGCCGTGGCTACTGGAGGGCCGACCGGCCCGGTCTCACCCGGGTGGCGCTGGGCGCCGCGCTGTTCGCCGCGGCCGTTCCGACCGCCCTCTACCTGGTGACAGCGGTTCGCTGGTGGGAGCACGACCACCCGACGCTCGTCCTCGGTGCCGGCACCGTCGCCGTCGCCGTCGGACTCGCAGCGTTGTCGGCGTTCGTCCCGATCCGAGCGCCGTGGCGCTTCGTGGTCGTGCTGTGCGGGGTGACGTACGCCGCACTCACGGTCGACGGGCTGATCGGCACGCCGCTGCAGGCGGGCAGCCTGCTCGGCGCCGGGCCTGTCTACGGCGGCCGCTTCTACGGCTTCGGGAATGTGACGTTCACTGTGTACGCGACGGCGACCCTGCTGCTCGCAGCGGCTGCAGCGCAACCTCTCCTACGGCACGGCCGTCGGCTCGCGGTGGCAGCCACCGCCGGGATCGGCGGCTTGGCCGTGGTCGTCGACGGCTGGCCGTCGTTCGGCGCAGACTTCGGCGGTCTCATCGCACTCGTGCCCGGCGTCGTGCTCCTGACGTCCCTCGTAGCAGGCGTCCGGCTCAGCTATGCCCGGATTGCCGTCGTCGGTCTCACCGGGCTGGTGGCGGTTGCGCTGGTCGCGTGGCTGGACTACCTCCGACCGGCGGACAACCGCTCGCACATGGGGCGGTTCGTGGCCCGGGTGCTCGACGGCGACGCGGGCGATCTGCTGTCCAACAAGCTGCAGGCCCTGACCGCCAGCCTGACCAGCCCGCTGGGGTGGGCAGAGCTGCTGGGCTTCGGGCTGATGACCGCCCTCGTGATACGACCGCGGACACTGGGGGTGCCGGAGCTCGACGCGGTCTTCGCGGCGTGGCCCCTGCTGCGACCCGGGCTGCTTTCACTGGCGGTGACTTGTGGCATCGGCTCGCTGGTCAACGACTCCGGCGCCCTCATCGCCGGGCTGGGGGTGATCACGACGGCGCCGCTGCTGATCGCCACCTGCGCCTGGTGGACAACGCGTCCGGCGCCGCTGCCCGTCGCGGAACCGGTCGCCGTGGCCCCGGCATGACCCGGCCCACTCCGCGGCTGGCGGGGTCAGTCATCGGCGCCGCAGCGCTCATCACCGCGCTGACCCTGCTGGCTCGGTTCACCGGCTTCGGTCGCAACGTCGTGTTCGCCCGAACGGTCGGCAGCACCTGCCTGAACAGCACCTACCAGACGGTGAACACCGTTCCCAACATCGTGTTCGAGATCGTGGCCGGAGGTGCCCTGGCCAGCCTGGTCGTGCCCCTGCTCGCTCGAGCCGTCGCCGACGGTGACCGAGCGCACGTCGACCGGACCGCCTCCGCGCTGCTGACCTGGACGGTGCTCGCACTCAGCCCGCTGGCGGTGCTCGTCGCCGTTGCGGCCGGACCGATAGCACGGTTCATGCTGGCCGGGACCGACTGTGCCGGCGCGGCCGAGGTGGGTGCCTCGATGCTGCGGGTGTTCGCCCCCCAGGTGGTGCTCTACGGCCTCGGCATCGTGTTGACCGGTGTGCTGCAGGCGCATCGACGCTTCGGTGGCCCGGCGCTGGCGCCGCTGTTGTCGAGCCTCGTCGTGATCGCGGCGTACCTGACGTACGGCGTCCTGCGCCCTGACTCAACGGACGTCGCCGACCTGACGCTGACGCAGGAGCTGGTGCTGTCCGTGGGAACCACGTTCGGCGTCGTGGTGCTCACCTTGAGCCTGGTCCTTCCGGTGTCCCGGTTGGGACTGCGGCTGTCGCCCACCCTGCACTTCCCGTCCGGTGTCGCCCGGCAGGTCCGGGCACTGGCGTACGCCGGTGTAACAGCGCTGGTCGCACAGCAGGCGTCGGTGGCGGTCGTGCTGTTGCTGGGCAACAGCGCCTTCGACGTCGCCGTCGCCGTCTACACCCAGGCCCAGGCGATCTACCTGCTGCCCTGGGCGGTGCTGGCCGTGCCGGTCGCGACGACGGTGTTTCCCCGGCTCGCGGAACGGTGGGATGCCGGAGATCGTCGGCAGTACGCCCGAGCGCTGAGCGCCAGCGCGACCGTAGTCGTGCTGCTGAGCCTGGGTGCTTCCGCCGCCATGGTGGCGGCCGCGAGGCCGTTGGCGCGGGTGATGTTCCAAGGCGTCCCCGGCGTGGACAGTGTCGCCACCCTCACTACCGCCATCGTCGGCTTCGCGTTCGGTCTGGTCGGCTACGCGATGTTTGCCCTGCTCAGCCGCGCTCTCTACGCCGCCCAGGTCACGGGCCCGACCGCATGGGCGTGCCTCGGCGGCTGGGCCGCCGTGATCGTCGCAGACCTGGTGCTCGCCTCGATGCTGCCGCGAGCCGACCGGGTGCTGGCACTCGCGATCGGCAACAGTGTTGGGATGAGCGTGCTCGGCTCGGCGCTGGCGGCGGTCGTCGTGGCCCGGGCCGGTCGGGCGGCGCTGACCGGTGTCGGTCGGGTGCTGGTGGTAGGGGCACTGGCGGCGGGTGTGGCCGGCTGGTGCGGATGGCAGGTCGAGCGGGCCCTGGACTCCGGTGGGGTCTGGCTTGCCGTGGCGCAGGGTGCGGCCAGCGCCGGGGTGAGCCTAGGTGTATTCGTCGGTCTGGTCGCGCTGGCCGCTCGCTCGGCAGTGACGCAGAGCATCGTGGTGCTACGCGAAGGGGTGCACGACGCGGCAACGGGGGTGCCGCTGCATGAGACTGCATGAGCCACGCGAGCCCCGACTCGACGTCACCGGGATGCGGGTGGTGCACGTCATCGCGACGACCGCAGGCGGCACCGGTGCGCACGTTGGCATGCTCGCCGCGCACCTGGTTGACATGGGCGCCGACGTCACCGTGTGCGGGCCACCGGACACGGAGCGGGTGTTCGGCTTCGTTGCCCGGGGCGCGCACTTCGTCCCGGTGCCGATCGGCGCGCTGCCCCATCCGCACGACCTCCTCACGCTGCGCCGGCTGCGGCACCTCGGCCTCGATGCCGGCGTGGTCCACGCCCACAGCCTGCGCGCCGCCGCGCTGGCGGGTCTCGCCTTGCCGCGCGGCGTTCCTTTCGTCGTGACCCGGCACAACGCCATCCTGGAGACGGGCCTCACCCGGCGGCTCCACGAGGCGCTGCAGCGGTTCACCGCGCGTCGTGCTGACGTCACGATGTGCGTCTCGGGTGACCTGTTCGACGCGGTCCGACGCGCCGGGGGCACAGACGTGCGCCGGACGTTCGTGACCGCGCCACCGCTGCGGCGCCCGGAGCGGGACAGGGACGCGGTCCGGGCCGAGCTGCGTGCCGACGACCGGCCGCTGGTGTTGTCCGTGGGCCGACTGCACCGGCAGAAGGACTACCCCACACTGGTGGCGGCCGCCGCCCGGCTGACGGACCTGGTGCCGCAACCGCTGTTCGTCATCGCCGGCGACGGTCCGGAGCGCAAGGTGCTGGCAGCCCTGATCGCGGCCACGGGCGCCCCCGTTCGGCTGCTCGGCGAGCGTGACGACATTCCGGACCTGTTGGGCGCTGCCGACGTGCTCACCCTGACCAGCGTCTGGGAGGCGGGCTCTCTGGCGGTGCAGGAAGGGCTGCGGGTGGGGCTCCCCTTCGTCGGCACCCGGGTTGGTGCCCTGCCGGATCTGGTTGCCGACGCTGGGCTGCTCGTCTCGCCGGGCGACGCCCGTGCTCTGAGCGTGCAGCTGCGCCGGGTCATCACCGACCCGGAGCTGGTCGAAGACATGGCGCAGCGCGCACTGCGGCGGGCCGCGGCACTACCGAGCGACGCCGACGCCGTCCACCAGGTGGTGGCGGCTTACTCGGCAGCAGTCGCGGCGTCCCAGGACCGATGATGCGCCGCGGCTGGCCGGCTGTGTCGGTCCTCGGCGCCGCTGCGGTCCTGCTGGGTACCGGGGCGTGGCACCTGGCCACCACCGCCGCCTCGCAGGCGCTCCCCTCCGCTGATCGCGTGGTTGTCGTCGGGGTGCCGGGTCTGGCCTGGGCCGACGTCGACGTCGACGCGACACCACAGCTGAGTGCGCTGGCCGGTCGCACGGCGCTGGGCTCGCTGACCACGCGCGGGACGACCTCGCTCACCTGCCCACGCGACGGCTGGGTCACCTTGGGCGCCGGAAACCGGGCCCGCTACCCCGACTCGGTGCCAGGCTGCGGTGATGCCCCCGTCAGCGCTGCCGTGGTCGCGGCCGCCAACGCGCAGAGCGGGTTCGAAGCCGAGGCCGGACTGCTGGGCGACCAGGTGTCGTGCACCCGTACCTTCGGCCGGGACGCCCAGCTCGCAGTGGTCGGCGCCCCCGACGTCCTGACATCTGGGCTCGGCCGACGCTCGCCGGCGTCCTGGCAGGCGGCGTGGTCCGACTGCCCGCTGGTCCTGGTGGCCGGCCCGGACGACCTGCGCCGGGTCGACGCACTCGTCGGCCGGGTGGCGGCGGCGGTTCGTGCCGAGCCGGACACGCTGCTGGTCGTGGTCGGCGTCTCCGACAGCCCTGACGGCACCCCAGCGCTGCGCGTCGCCATGGCTGCCGCGGCCGACGGGTCTGACGACGCCGCACGGGTTCTGCTGTCCCCGAGCACCGGCCGCGCGCCGTATGTCCAGCTCATCGACGTCGCACCGACGATCCTGGCGGCGTTGGGGCGCGATCCCCCCACGTCGATGCTGGGCAGGCCCATGGTCACCGTTCCGGACGACGCCGAGGCGGGACAGGCCGTGACGTCGCTGGTGGCAGCCGCCGCGGAGGCGAACGGCTCCCGGATCGCCGCTCTACCGCTCATCTGGGCATGGATCGTGGTCACGGCGGCGTTCTGCCTCGTCGGTGCAGTGGCGCTGCGGTCGGCCGAGAGCGGGGCGGTTCGCTGGCTGCGCCCGACCGGCGTCCTGATGGCCGCCATCCCGGTCGGCAGCCTGCTCGCCAACCTCGCGCCGTGGCAGCGCACCGACACAGTGACGGTCTGGGGCGGGGTGGCGCTGCTGGCAGCGACGTTGCTGGTCAGCGGCGTCGCCCTCGCGGGTCCCTGGCGGACGGCACGGCTCGGGCCGCATATCGCCGTCACAGTGGTCGGCGCTCTAGTTCTCGGACTCGACGTGACGACCGGCTCACACCTGCAGCTCAACGCCGTGATCGGCTACAGCCCCGTGGTGGCCGGTCGCTTCACCGGGTTCGGCAACATGCCGTACGCGGTGTTCGCCACCTGCGGCCTCGGTGCCCTCGCCGCCGCAACGGCCGGTCGGAGCACGCGTACGACGATCCTGCTCCTTGCCGTGGGCGGACTGACGATGGTCTTCACCGTCGGCACCCCGGGGCTCGGCGCCGACTTCGGCGGCGTTCTGGCGCTGGTACCCGCGGTGCTCCTCGCCGCCATGGTCGCCACAGGGGCCCGATTGTCCCCAGCCAGGGCGCTGGCGGCTGTGGGCGCCGGAGTCATCACTGTCACGGCGCTGGCGATCGGTGACTACTCGCGGGCACCGCAGAGCCAGACCCACCTGGGCCGCTTCGTCGGCCAAGTGGTCGACGGCAGCGCGTGGACCATCGTGGAACGCAAGGCCCAGGCCAACGTCAACCTGCTCCTCAACAGTCCAGTAGCTCTGCTCGCGCCGGTCTTGCTGCTGGTCTCGTGGTGGCTGTTCCGACGGCCGGAGTCGGCTGGCCGCAGGCTGCTCGCGACCACCGGCACCGCTGGACGCGCCGCACTGGTGGGAGCCGGCACCGCGGCCATCCTCGGCAGCCTCGTCAACGACTCGGGCGTCGCTGTCCTCGTCGCGGCTGGTGCGGTCGGCGTACCCCTGCTGCTGTCGGCCGCGGTCGACCCCACCTCGGACGAGTCACCGGTTAGGCTGCGCAGCCATGACGGAACCTGCGCTCGTCGGCGCGGACAGCGAGGTCGGCGCGCTGCGCACGGTGATCCTCCATCGACCCGGGCCGGAGCTGCAGCGGCTGACCCCGCGCAACAACGACTCGCTCCTGTTCGACGGCATCCCCTGGGTCAGCCGGGCACAGGATGAGCATGACGCGTTCGCCGCCACGCTGCGCGAGCACGACGTCGAGGTGCTGTACCTGTTCGACCTGCTCGTCGAGACCCTGTCCGACCCGGACGCCCGACACCTCGCGATCACCGAGGTGACGTCCAGCCTGCGGATCGGCGACACCGTGCGCGCGTACCTTCTCGAGGCGCTGCGCGACCACGGTGCCGCGGAGCTGGCCCACGTGCTCACAGCGGGCATTCGCAACGACGAGATGCGCATCGACCACAGCATCGTGTCGAGCCTGTTGGCTCACGACGACTTCTTGATCGACCCGCTGCCTAACCTGCTCTTCACCCGCGACTCCTCGGTGTGGCTGGCGGACCGGGTGGCCGTCACGAGTCTGGCGATGCCGGCCCGGGTACGGGAGACGCAGCTGATGGAGCTCGTCTACGCCAAGCACCCCCGCTTCTTGGGCGCACCGCGGATGCACGGCGGTGCGCTGGAACACGTCGAGGGCGGCGACGTGCTGCAGCTCGGCAGCGGGGTCGTCGCCATCGGTGCCGGGGAGCGGACGACGCCCGCCGGCCTCGAGAGTTTCGCCCGGCAGCTGTTCGGCCACCGGATCGCCGAGACGGTGCTGGCCGTGCCGATCGCCCAGCAGCGGGCCACAATGCACCTCGACACCGTGGTGACGATGGTCGACATCGACAAGGTCGTGATGTATCCCAACGTCGCCGACACCCTGATGGCGTACACCATCACCTGCGAGAACCCGCCGGCCGGCGGCGACGTGCTGCCGTTTGCAGGTCTGCAGTTGAACGTCAGCGGTCCGGAGCCGTTCCTGAACGCGGCGGCCAAAGTGATGCAGATCGACACCCTGCACCGCATCGACACCGGACTCGACCCGGTCACCGCCGAACGCGAGCAGTGGGACGACGGCAACAACACCCTGGCGCTGGCACCGCGTGTGGCGGTGGCGTACGAGCGCAACTTCGAGACCAACGCCCGGCTCGAGGAGGCGGGCATCCACGTGGTTCCGATCGCCGGCTCGGAGCTGGGATCAGGCCGCGGTGGTCCGCGTTGCATGTCCTGTCCTGTGCATCGCGCCTCGATGACTGCCTGAAGAGTTCGCGCCAGTAGGTCACACGCATCCCTCGACGCCGGGCGCAGCGTGCTGGCCGAGATTCCCCTCGAACGCTTCCGCGACGGGATCCGGTGGCTGCGCGCCCACCCAGCGGTCGACGGTGGACGCATCGCGGCTGTGGCCATCTCGAAGGGCGCCGAGGGCTTGCTGGCTGCGCCGCGCACCTGCCCGAGCTGGACCTAGGCGCGCTGGTGCTCACCTCACCGTCGCACGTGGTGTGGCAGGCGATCGGCGAGCACGGACCATCGCCGGGCACGTCGTCGTGGACGCTCGACAACCGGCCACTGCCTTTCCTGGTCATGCGAGGTGAGGAACTGATGCCGGAGCTGCTGCACAACGCGATCTGGGCTGGGCGCCGCGAGCGACGTCATGAGCCGACCTTGCTGCACCTCGCTGCCGCCTACTCGCTGGACGACACCGACGCCGTCGACGCAGCTCGCATCCCGGTCGAGCGTGTCGGCTCACCGATCTTGTTCCTCTCCGGAGACGCCGAATCCGGTATCGCCTTCGGCGGCACGCCGGCGGGTCTCGCTGCGGCCGAGGCCGATGCCGGCCAGCAGACACTGAGGTTCTTGGCCAGCCATCTCGGCCGAGGTACCGAGTTGTCAGCGTCCATTACGACCCCGGACACGTGACGATTTGTCAGAACGCTGACAACTGGGTGTCAGCCGGCGCGGGTGTCCACCACGACGCCACCGTCCCCGGTGGTGCCCCAGTGCGGGTTGTGGGCTATCTCCCACGGGTGACCGTCGGGGTCGTGGACCATGGCGCTGTAGCCGCCCCAGAAGGTGGCGCTCGGTTCACGGGCGACGGTTCCTCCAGCCCCCCGGGCCGCCTCGGTGATGGCGTCCACCTCAGCCTCGGAGCCCACGTTGTACGCAAAGGTGACACCACCCCAGCCGCCGTCGTCCTGCACGCAGGAGTCTGTCGCCAGGCTGGCTCGGTCCCACAGCGCCACGACCATCCCGCGGGAGTGGTAGAAGACGGGATCGTCAGCGGTGCCCCCGCGGCCACGCCAGCCGAGCGTGTCGTAGAAGGCCCGAGCTCGTTCCTTGTCACGCACTCCCAGCGTCACGACATTCAGCGTGTGTCCCATGCCGCCGAGTCTGCCGCAGGTTGGCGCCTCGGGCGTAGGGGCTCTAGCGTCACCCCCGACCGCTGATCGCGAGGAGCCGCTGATGTCGCAGACCGTTCGAGGAGTTATCGCCCGGGAGAAGGGCGCAGCCGTGAGCGTGTCCAACGTCGTCGTGCCCGCCCCCGGCCCCGGTGAGGCGCTGGTCAAGGTGCAGGCGTGCGGTGTCTGCCACACCGACCTGCACTACCGCGAAGGGGGCATCAACGACGAGTTTCCGTTCCTGCTGGGTCACGAGGCCGCCGGGGTGGTCGAGGCGGTCGGGGAGGGCGTCAGGGACGTGGCACCGGGCGACTTCGTGATCCTCAACTGGCGGGCGGTCTGCGGGTCGTGCCGGGCCTGTCTGCGCGGCCGGCCGTGGTACTGCTTCAACACCCACAACGCGACCCAGAAGATGACGCTCGAGGACGGCACCGAGCTGTCGCCGGCTCTCGGCATCGGCGCTTTCGTGGAGAAGACACTGGTGGCATCCGGCCAGTGCACCAAGGTCGACGCGACTGCCTCCCCAGCCGCCGCGGGCCTTCTCGGATGCGGGGTGATGGCGGGGCTCGGCGCCGCACTCAACACCGGCAACGTCGGCCGCGGTGACACGGTCGCGGTCATCGGGTGCGGCGGTGTCGGCAACGCCGCCATCGCAGGTGCCCGCCTGGCGGGCGCTCGTACGATCATCGCGGTCGACGTCGACGCGCGAAAGCTCGAGTGGGCGACGGGCCTCGGCGCCACACACACGATCGACGCACGCACAGTCGATGACGTCGTCGAGGCTGTTCAGGGGCTCACCGACGGAGTCGGCGCCGACGTCGTCATCGACGCGGTCGGTCGACCGGAGACCTGGAAGCAGGCGTTCTACGCTCGTGACCTCGCCGGGACGGTCGTGCTGGTGGGCGTGCCGACCCCGGACATGCGCATCGAGATGCCGCTGCTCGACTTCTTCGGCCGGGGCGGGGCCCTCAAGTCCAGCTGGTACGGCGACTGTCTGCCGGGCCGTGACTTCCCAATGCTCATCGACTTGTACCAGCAGGGCCGGCTCGACCTCGACGCGTTCGTCTCCGAGACCATCGGGCTCGACGACGTGGAGGCTGCGTTCGACAAGATGCACCGCGGTGAGGTTCTCCGCTCGGTCGTGATGCTGTGAGCGGCGGCGGGGCGCGGATCGAACGAGTGGTGACGTCGGGCTCGTTCAACCTCGATGGCGGCTCGTGGCAGGTCGACAACAACGTCTGGCTCGTCGGTGACGACGAGGAGGTCGTCGTCATCGATGCCTCTCACGACGCCGGCGCAATCCGGGAAGCCGTGGGACCGCGCCGCGTGGTGGCGGTCGTCTGCACCCACGGCCACGATGACCACATCAACGCTGTCGGCGACCTGTGGGACGCCACGAAGGCGCCGGTGTGGCTGCATCCCGCCGACCGGATGCTGTGGGCTGAGCTGTACGAACCAGCGCCGGACGAGGACCTCGTCGACGGCGCCGACATCGCGGTTGCCGGTCACGTCCTCACTGCCCTGCACAGCCCTGGACACTCCCCCGGGAGCACCTGCCTGTACGCGCCGTCGCTGAACGCGGTGTTCAGTGGCGACACGCTGTTCGCCGGCGGACCCGGTGCCACCGGCCGGTCGTACTCAGACTTCGACACGATCATCGAGTCGATCCGCACGCGACTGCTGACGCTGCCGGCCGACACCGTGGTCCACCCCGGCCACGGCGACACGACCACGATCGGCGCCGAGGCGCCACACCTCGACGCGTGGATCGCGCGCGGGCATTGAGGGCGCTCGGTACAGTGGGCCGACGATCCGGAGGTGCGAGATGACAACAGACGGCAGCCCGGGCGCAACTGGCACACCGACCTCACCCCCTGCCTACCCGCAGTATCCGCCACCGGGATACGCGCCGGTTCCGTACCCGCCTGCTCCCCCGGCGTTGCCCGGCACCAACGGGTTCGCCATCGCGTCGCTGGTGCTGGGAATCGTGTGGATCTGGTGGATCGGTAGCGTGCTCGCACTCGTCTTCGGCTACAAGGCCCGCAAGCAGATCAGGGAACAGGGCCAGAGTGGGGACGGGATGGCCATCGCCGGCATCGTGCTGGGCTGGATCGGCGTGGCCTTCCTTGTCATGTCCATCGGCCTCATAGCGACGTCCGGTGGCTCCGGGGTCGGCTACTGATGGCGCAGAACGGCCACGACACGGGGCTGGCGGACTTCGACCCGGAGGTCGCCGCCGCGATCGATGCCGAACTGCACCGTCAGCGCAGCACGCTCGAGATGATCGCGTCGGAGAACTTCGCTCCGCTCGCAGTCCTGCAGGCGCAGGGCGGCGTGATGACGAACAAGTACGCCGAGGGGTATCCCGGGCGGCGCTACTACGGTGGCTGCGAGCACGTCGACGTCACCGAGCAGCTCGCGATCGACCGGGTCAAGGCGCTGTTCGGCGCCGCTCACGCCAATGTGCAGGCACACTCCGGTGCCCAGGCGAACGCCGCCGCGATGATGGCGCTGCTCGACCCTGGTGACACGATCCTCGGTCTCGACCTGGCGCACGGCGGCCACCTGACGCACGGCATGCGGCTCAACTTCTCTGGCAAGCTCTACAACGTCGTCGCCTACCACGTCGACCCGCAGACGTATCTGGTGGACATGGACGAGGTACGCAGCCTCGCCAA
>Ga0183260_10002078_pt1 | contig 16622 bp, 16 predicted proteins | sample AntDrymUQ4972206_2_FD_129768 | JGI IMG/M metagenome (GOLD analysis project Ga0183260, IMG submission 129768) | Polar desert sand microbial communities from Dry Valleys, Antarctica - metaG UQ497 (22.06) (version 2) (version 2) | ecosystem: Environmental > Terrestrial > Soil > Desert | place...
CGCTCGCGAGATCGCCGTGGACGACGACCTCGTCGGCGTCCCGCGGGTCGCCGACGCACTGGAGGCGGATGCCGTGCTGGTCGCTCCAGAACGACGGCGGGCCCGCGGGGCGGTCCGGCCTGCCGAGCAGTGCGGCGGCGACCGCCGCCCCGCTGCGCGAGGCGGCCTCCACCGGCACGCCCGCCGGGTCGAGCTCGCTGCCGGCCAGCCAGCCCGTCGCAGGCCGCACTCCGACGCCCACGAGCACGTGGGAGCACGCGACGCGGGTGCCGTCGGAGAGCTCGAGCGCCTCGACCGACGCGTTGCCGTGGACGCGCGCGATCAGCAGCCGGTCGTACGGCACGCGCTCGCCGCCGGCGAGCGCGACCACCCGGCGCACCGGGTCCGGTCCACGCGCCTCTGCGCCGAGCCGCAGCGTGATCGCGTGCTCGGCGTACCACGCCGCGGGCCGGAAGGCGACGTCGCCGGCCGGCAGCTCCTTGGACAGCGGCGGGCGATCATAGGGGCGCACGGGCTCGGTGCCGAGAACGGTGACGGGGCGGTCGTCGCCCGGCGAGCGCAGGACCTCGCAGCAGCGCTGGGCGGCGAGCCCGCCGCCGGCGATCAGGAGTCCGGGAGTCATGACCGCCAGACTGCGGCGCGCCCTCCCAACGGCCCGGCAAGCTCGGGGAAAGGTTCGGGAAAGCCTCGTGCCGGCGGTACGCTGTTGCGCGTGCGCACCGTCCGCCGCCTCCCGCACGTCGACCGCGTCGCGGTCGAGGAGCGCGCCTCCACGCTCGCCAAGCGGTCGATCAAGGCCGAGGCCAAGCTGCAGGGCATCCGCCTGGCCGTCTCGATGCTCGACCTGACGACGCTCGAGGGCGCCGACACGCCCGGCAAGGTGCGCCAGCTCGCGGCCAAGGCGGTCTGCCCCGCGCCGACCCGTCCCGAGATCCCCAGCTGCGCGGCGGTCTGCATCTATCCGGCGCTGGTGGGCGTCGCGCGCGACGCGGTGGCCGGCACCGGGGTCCAGGTGGCCTCTGTCTCCACCGCGTTCCCGTCCGGTCAGAGCTCGCTCGGCGTGCGCCTGGAGGAGACGCGCGAGGCGGTCGCCGCCGGGGCGGACGAGATCGACATGGTCATCTCCCGCCAGGCGTACCTCGCGGGCGACGACGCGCGCGTGGTCGAGGAGATCGCCCAGGTCAAGGACGCGTGCGGCGAGGCCCACCTCAAGGTGATCCTCGAGACCGCCGAGCTGCCGTCCTACGACCACGTCCGCCACGCCTCGATGCTCGCCATGGACGCCGGCGCGGACTTCATCAAGACCTCGACCGGGAAGGCCAAACTCGGCGCCACGCCCGGCGTCGTGCTGGTGATGCTGGAGGCGCTGCGCGACTACACGCAGCGCACGGGCCGCGTGGTCGGCATGAAGCCGGCCGGCGGGGTGTCGACCTCCAAGCAGGCCCTGCACATGCTCGTGCTCGTCAAGGAGACGCTGGGCGAGGACTGGCTGACGCCGGAGCGCTTCCGGATCGGCGCCTCGTCGGTGCTCAACGACCTGCTGATGCAGTACGAGAAGGCCCAGAGCGACCGCTACGGCCGGGCCGAGGACTTCTCGAAGGAGTAAGGAAGAATGACGGCCCCCCTTGAGCGCACCCGCGTCCGCTGGGACTACTCGCCGGCTCCCGAGTCGGCCGACCACGTCCGCCTGCGCGACGCCTACGGCGTGTTCGTCGGCGGCGAGTTCGCCGACCCGCGCAGCGGCACGTCCGCGCCGACGGTGAACCCCGCCACCGAGGAGCCGCTGGCCGAGATCGCCGTCGCCGGTGCGGAGGACATCGCGCACGCGGTGAGCACGGCGCGCGCCGCCCAAGAGAAGTGGGCCGCGCTGCCCGCGCTCGAGCGCGGCAAGTACCTGTTCCGCATCGCGCGCCTGATGCAGGAGCGCGCCCGCGAGCTGGCCGTGGTGGAGACGATGGACGGCGGCAAGCCGATCCGCGAGTCGCGCGACATCGACATCCCGCTCGCCGCCGCGCACTTCTTCCACTACGCGGGCTGGGCTGACAAGCTCTCCTACGGGCTGGCCGGCCGCGACGCGCGGCCGCTCGGCGTCGTCGTCCAGATCGTGCCCTGGAACTTCCCGCTGCTGATGGCGGCGTGGAAGCTCGCGCCCGCGCTGGCGTGCGGCAACGCCGCGATCCTCAAGCCGGCCGAGACGACGCCGCTGACGGCGCTGCTGCTGGCCGAGATCTGCCAGGAGGCGGAGCTGCCGCCGGGCGTCGTGTCGATCCTGCCCGGCGACCGTGCGACCGGCGCAGCGCTGGTGCGCGCGGAGGGCATCGACAAGGTCGCCTTCACCGGCTCGACCGCGGTCGGCAAGGACATCCAGGCCGCGCTGGCCGGCACCGACGTCGAGCTGACGCTGGAGCTGGGCGGCAAGTCGGCCAACATCATCTTCGAGGACGCCGCGATCGACCAGGCGGTCGAGGGCATCGTGCAGGGCATCTTCTTCAACCAGGGCCACGTGTGCTGCGCGGGCTCCCGCCTGCTCGTGCAGGAGAGCGTCGCGGAGGCCGTCGAGGCCAAGCTGTGGGAGCGCATGCAGAAGCTGCGCCTCGGCGACCCGCTGGACAAGAACACCGACGTCGGCGCCGTCAACTCCGGCGAGCAGCTCGAGCGCATAGAGACGCTCGTGGCCGCCGGGGAGGAGGAGGGCGCCGTGCGGCGGACGGTCAGTTGCGAGCTCCCCGAGCGCGGGCACTGGTTCGCTCCGACGATGTTCACCGAGGTCTCGCCCGTGCACCGGATCGCGGTCGAGGAGATCTTCGGCCCGGTCGTCTCGCTGCTCACCTTCCGTACCCAGGCCGAGGCGATCGAGAAGGCCAACAACTCCAAGTACGGCCTCGCCGCGGGCATTTGGACCGACAAGGGCGGCAAGGCGTTCGAGGTCGCGGCCGCGCTGCAGGCCGGCGTCGTGTGGCAGAACACCTACAACCACTTCGATCCGACGGCGGCGTTCGGCGGCTACAAGGAGAGCGGCTTCGGCCGCGAGGGCGGCGCCGCGGGCCTGCGGCCGTACGTGCGGGTGCGATGAGTCCTTCCCGCCGCCTCGCCGTCCGCAAGACCTACAAGCTCTACGTGGGCGGCGCCTTCGCGCGCTCGGAGTCCGGCCGCCACGACCCGGTGCTCGACCACGAGGGGAGCCACGTGGCCAACATCACGCGCGCCTCGCGCAAGGACGCCCGCGACGCGGTGAAAGCGGCGCGCAAGGCCCAGCCGGGCTGGGCGGGCAAGACCGCCTACAACCGCGGGCAGGTGCTCTACCGCGCGGCCGAGGCGCTGGAGTCGCGCGGCGCGGAGCTGGCCGACCTCTCGGCCCGGGTGCGGGGCGCGGACGGCGCCGCCGAGGTGGCCGCGGCCGTCGACACGCTCGTCCACTACGCGGGCTGGACGGACAAGCTGGGAGCCGTGCTGGGCGGCGTGAACCCGGTGGCCGCGCCGTTCCTCTCCTTCTCGATGCCCGAGCCGACCGGCGTCGTGGGCGTCGTCGCGCCCGAGGAGCCCCCGCTGCTCGGGCTGATCGGCGCGATCGCGCCGGCGCTGGCGGCGGGCAACACCGTCGTGGCGATCTGCTCGGAGCGCTGGCCGCTGGCCGGGCTGGACCTCGGCGAGGTGCTCGCCGTCTCCGACGTCCCGGCCGGCGTCGTGAACCTGCTGGCGGGCCGCCGCGCCGAGCTGGCGCCCGCGCTGGGCGCGCACCGGGACCTCAACGCGATCGTCGACGCCAGCGGCGATCCCGCGCTCGGCGGAGAGCTCGAGCGCCTGGCGGCCGAGACCGTGAAGCGCGTGCTGCGCATCCGCGAGCCCGACGGCGAGGCCACCGCGCGCGAGGACTCCCTGCGGCGGCTCGAGGCGCTGACCGAGCTCAAGACCGCCTGGCACCCCATCGGCGCCTGAGGCGCCCGCCGGACGCCCCAGCGTCGAGTTCGTCCGCCTCAGCCGGACGAAGTCGACGCTCACCCGCCGGCCGCGCCGTCTACGCCACCGAGCGCAGGCGCCGGCGCGGCGTGGAGCCGCGCAGCTCGCGCACGACGGACTGCACGAGCGCCTCGGACTCGTCGCGCCGCCCGTCGGTGACCGCGCCGACGATCCCGCGCTTGCGCGAGATCAGCTCGATCATCGTCTCGTCGATCGTGTCGGCGGCGAGCAGGTACCAGGCGGTGACGGCGTCGTGCTGGCCGATGCGGTGGCAGCGGTCCTCGGCCTGGTCGTGCATCGCCGGTGTCCACTCCAGGTCGAGGAAGGCGACGTTGGAGGCGCGCGTGAGCGTGATGCCCTGGCCTCCGACGCGCGTGGCGCAGACGATCAGCTGCGGCCCGTCCGGCGCCTGGAAGGCCTCGACGGCGGCCTCGCGCTGCGGCAGCGAGTCGCGCCCGAGCAGGTGGAGGGCGTCCGGGAAGCGCTGGAGCAGCAGCTCCTGCACCTCGCGATGGCCGACGAACACCACCAGCGGCTCGTCGGAGGCCAGGAAGTCCTCGATCCAGGCCAGCGCGGCGCTCGTCTTGCCGCGGGCGGCGAGCCGCTTGAGCGTGTTGAGCTGCGCGAGCCGCTCGGCCCGCAGCGCGGCGGCCACCTTGGCCTCGAGCTCCGAGAGGTCCAGCGGCTGCTCGCGCAGCCACGCGATCACGTCGTCCTGCGCCAGCCGGTACTCGCGCTCGTTGTCGAGCGTCACGGGCAGCACGACCTGGCGCTTGGCCGGCAGCTGGGGCAGCACGTCGGCCTTCAGCCGCCGCACGAAGCAGCTGCGGCGCAGGTGCCAGTGGATGCGCTCCTCCGCTCCCGCGCCCTGGAAGCGGCGCGCGAAGCGGGCGCCCGAGCCGAACTCCGACAGGCGGCCCAGGATGCGCAGCTGGGCGATCAGCTCGTCCGGGTGGTTCATCACCGGCGTGCCGGTGAGGGCGAGGCGCAGCGCGCCCTCCGGCAGCGCCTCGGCGAGGCGCCGGACCGCCTGCGTGCGCTTGGCGCGCGGGTTCTTGACGTAGTGGGACTCGTCGAGCACCAGCGCCCTCGGCTTGCGCAGGGCCAGGCGGACGCGGTGGGCGTGGACGATCTCGTAGTTGATGACCGTGATGTCCGCCTCCGCCGAGGTGACGCTCGTGCCGGAGACGACGGTCAGGGAGCGGTGGGGCAGCCAGCGCTCGATCTCCCGGCGCCAGTTGAGCTTCAGCCCGGCGGGGCAGACGATCACGGCCGGGAAGGCGCCGTCGGCCTCCAGCGCGGCGAGCGCCTGGATCGTCTTGCCGAGGCCCTGCTCGTCGGCCAGGAACGTCCGCCGGGCGTGGAGCACGTACTGCACGCCCGCGCGCTGGAACGGCCGCAGCTCCCCGCCCAGCACCGCCTCGGCCTCCAGCGGCGGCGCCGAGGAGGCGCGCGATCGCCGCACGTCGTCGATCGCCCCGTCGTGCTCGGCGCGCAGGCGGTCCAGCACGTCGAGCGCGTTGGCCGCGGGCGCCACTCCGAAGGTGCGCAGGTAGTGCTCGAGCGGCTCGAGCAGGTAGGGGTCGACCGGCACCGTGCGGCCGTGCGCCTCGCAGGCGGGCAGCGCCAGGAACGCCGGCAGCACCTCGGGGTCCCAGTTGATGTCGAGCTTGAAGCGCGGCTCGCCGTAGCTCTCGATCAGCGCGAGCGCGGCCGGGGGCGGATCCTGGCCGACCTGCAGGCGCGACGCGCAGCGCAGCGCGCGCGGGTCCAGCCGCGCGCCCTTCATCTCCAGCAGCTCGTCCGCCACCTGCTGCGTGAACGGCAGCCACAGGTGCCCGCCGCGCTCGGAGGCCTGCCCGGCGAGCGGCGGCTCGAGCTCGCCGGCGATCGTCTCCAGGCTGAAGTGCCCGGCCCCGTCCAGCCGCCCGGCGGTGACCCGCCCGATCCAGCCCGTCACCGCGCGCGAGAGCCACTCGACCACCTCCGGGGACACGCTCAGGGAGGGGTGGCGCTCCAGCACGCCCTTGACGAACGGGGCGACGGCGTCCGCCCGCGGCGCCCACCACTCCTTGGTCTCCCAGTCGAAGCGGCGGCCCGGGACCGCCCGCACCGCGCTGACGATCTCGGCCCGGTAGGGGAAGGCGAAGACGACCGAGTCGTGTCCCTGCGCGTTGCGCCGCAGCTCGACGTTGTGGACCGGATCGGCAGCGCGCATGAAGCCGCTAACGGTAGCTGTACCCTCGGAGCATGCTCGCGAGCCTCGACGGCGCGATCGGCCCCGCCGCCGAGACGCGGATCCCGATCACCGACGAGGGTCTCACGCGCGGGGACGGGGCGTTCGAGGTCGCCCGCCTCTACGGCGGCCGCCCGTTCGCGATCGAGGACCACTACGCGCGGCTCGCGCGCACCTGCGAGGGACTCCGCCTGGAGGCGGACCTCGAGGCGCTGCGCACGGAGATGGACGCCCTGCTGGCCGAGGCCGGCCCCGTCGAGGCGCTGCTGCGGATCGTGCTCACGCGCGGCGGCCGCCGCATCGGGACGATCGAGCCGCTGCCGCACCGCCTGGCGGTCGCGCGCGTGGGCACCGTGACCTACGCGCCCAACCGCGTGCTCGACGGCCTCAAGACGCTCTCCTACGCCGGCAACATGCTCGCCGGGCGGCTCGCGAAGGAGCAGGGCTTCGACGAGGCGCTGCTCGTGACCCCGCACGGCCGGGTGCTCGAGGGCCCGACGTGGAGCTTCTTCTGGGTCAGCGGCGGCGCTCTGCTCACCCCGCCGCTGGAGGACCGCATCCTCGCCTCGATCACGCGCGACCGGGTGATCGAGGAGTCCGGCGCGACCGAGGCGGTGTGCACGCTGGACGACCTGCGCGGCGCGGAGGAGGCCTTCATCGCCTCCAGCGTGCGCGAGGTGATGCCGATCGCCGCGATCGACGACCTGGAGCTGCCGGCGGCGCCGGGGCCGGTCACGCAGGAGGCCGGCGAGCGCCTGGCCCGGCGCATCGAGCGCGAGCTGGCCGCGCTCGCCTAGGCTCCGCCACCGCTCGTGCGCGTCCTCACCGTCATCGGGAACCGGCCGCAGTTCGTCAAGGCCGCCGCCGTCTCCTTCCGGCTGCGCGAGGTGGCCGACGAGGTGCTGGTCCACACGGGCCAGCACTACGACGACGATCTCTCCGCGGTCTTCTTCGACGAGCTGGAGCTGCCGCGGCCGGAGCACCGGCTCGAGCTGGGCGGCGGCTCGAACACCGAGCAGACGGGCCGCATGCTTGCTGCGCTGGACCCGCTGCTGGCCGCCGAGGCGCCCGACGCGGTGCTCGTCTACGGCGACACGAACTCGACCCTGGCGGGGGCGCTCGCGGCGGCGCAGGCGCGGGTGCCGGTCGCCCACGTGGAGGCCGGCATGCGCTCCTTCGACCGCTCGATGCCCGAGGAGCTCAACCGCGTGCTGGCCGACCACGCGGCCGACCTGCTGCTGTGCTCCTCGGAGGGGCCCGCCCAGCGCTTGCGCGACGAGGCCGTCCAGGGCGAGGTGGTCGTCGTCGGCGACGTGATGGTCGACGTCGCGCAGCTGCTCGCGCCCCGCGCCCGCGAGCGCACGGCGGTGCTCGAGGCGTGCGCCGTCGAGCCGGGCGCGTTCCTGCTCGCCACCGCCCACCGGGCGGGCAACGTGGACGACCCGGCGCGGCTGGAGCGGCTCGCCGCCCTGCTGACCGGCCTGCCCGACCCGGTGGTGCTGCCGCTGCACCCGCGCACCCGGGCGCGCCTCGACGCGGCCGGGCTGCTCGGCGAGCTGGAGGCCGACCTCGGCGTGCGGCTGGTCCCGCCGCTCGGCTACCTGGACTTCACGGCGCTGCTGCTGCACGCCCGCGCGGTGCTGACCGACTCGGGCGGGGTGCAGAAGGAGGCCTACCTGGCCGGCGTGCCGTGCCTCACCCTGCGCGACCGGACGGAGTGGACGGAGACGGTGGACGCGGGCTGGAACGTGCTGGTCGACCTCGACGCGGCCGCCGCGGCGGCCGCGCTGGCCCGCGAGCGGCCGGCCTCGCGCCCGCCGCTGTACGGCGACGGGCGCGCCGGCGCGCGGGTCGTCCAGGCGCTGCTGGCGCTGCGCGAGCGGGTGCCGGCATGAGGGGCGACCTGCGCCTCGGCGTCGCCGGGCTGGGCTACTGGGGGCCGAACCTCGCTCGGAACTTCGCGGCGATCGCCGGCTGCGAGCTGGCCTGGTGCTGCGACGCCTCGCCCGAGGCGCGCGAGCGCTGGCAGCCCAACTTCCCGGCCGCGCGCTTCACCGGCGAGCTCGACGACCTGCTCTCGGACCCGGCGCTCGACGCCGTCGTGCTGGCCACGCCGGTGCCGACCCACGGCCCGCTGGCCGAGCGCGTGCTGGGCGCGGGCAAGCACTGCTTCGTCGAGAAGCCGCTCGCCGCCTCGGTGGCGGAAGCCGAGCGGGCGGTCGCGGCCGCCGAGGCCGCGGGGCGGGTGCTGATGGTCGGCCACCTGCTCGAATACCACCCGGGCGTCGCGAAGCTCAAGGAGATCGCCGTCTCCGGCGAGCTCGGCGACATCCACTACGTCTACTCCAACCGGCTCAACCTCGGCAAGCTGCGCGCCGACGAGAACGCGCTGTGGTCGCTCGGCGCCCACGACGTCTCGGTGGTGCTGCACCTCGCCGACGAGGAGCCCTACGAGCTCGACGCGCGCGGCGAGTCCTACATGCGCGCGGGCATCGAGGACGTGGTGTTCGGCTTCATGCGGTTCCCGTCGGGCCTGGCCGCCCACCTGCACCTCTCGTGGCTGGACCCGCACAAGGAGCGGCGGTTCACGGTGGTCGGCTCCCGGCGCATGGCGACCTTCGACGACATGGACATCGAGCGCAAGGTGACCGTCTACGACAAGGGCTTCGACGAGAGCTCGAGCAGCTACGGCGAGTACATCACCCGCACGGGCGACATCCACAGCCCCTCGATCGGCAACCGCGAGCCGCTGCGGCTGCAGTGCGAGCACTTCGTCGACTGCGTGCGCGAGGGTCGTACCCCGCGCTCGGACGGGGCCGCGGGGCTGCGCGTGGTCCGCGTGCTCGAGGGGCTGCAGGAGGCGCTCGACGCCTCCCGAAGGGTGCGGGATGCAGCCGTCTGACCTCGCGCCCGGCCTCGTCCTCGGCGACGGCGTGCAGCTTGGCGAGGACGTCCAGATCGGCGCACACGTCGTCATCCACCCGGGCACCGTGGTGGGCGACGGCTGCCAGGTCCAGGACGGCGCCGTGCTCGGCAAGCCGCCGAAGCTGGCCCGCCACTCGTCGGCGCCGCGCGAGGCGGGCGACCCGCTGGTGCTCGAGGCGGGCGCGGTGGTGTGCTGCCGGGCGATCGTGCTCGCGGGCGCGCGCATCGGCGCCGGGGCGATCCTCGGCGATCAGTCGTTCGTGCGCGAGCGCTCGGTGATCGGGGAGAACACGGTCATCGGGCGCGGCAGCGCGGTCGACAACGACGTGCAGGTCGCCGCGCGCGTGCGGGTGCAGACCGACGTCTACCTGACCGCGTACTCCGTGATCGAGGAGGACGTGTTCGTCGGTCCGGGCGCCCTGACCACCAACGACTCCACGATGGCCCGCCACGGCCCCGAGCACCCGATCGAGGGCGTGTACCTGCGGCGCGCCTGCCGGATCGGCGGCGGTGTGGTGCTGACCCCCGGCGTGGAGGTCGGCGAGGAGGCCTTCGTGGCCGCCGGCGCGGTGGTCACGCGCGACGTCCCGCCGCGGGCGGTCGTGATGGGCGTCCCGGCTCGCGTGGTGCGCGAGGTCGGCGAAGCGGACCTGCTCGAGCGCTGGCGTTAGAGTCGGAGCATGAGCCGCTCCGGAGACCTCACGCCCGGCGATCCCCTCGGCGGCCCCGGGCGGGATCGCGCTCCGCGACCGGAGGAGCGACCGGCGGGGACGGAGCGCCCGGCGGCTGAGCGGCCGCCCGACGCGGGCCAGCTGTGGGGCGGCGACCGCGCGCCGGCCCCCGAGCGTCCTCTGGCCGGCTACTCGAGCCCGGTGCCGCCCGGCGCCGGCGGCCCGCCGCGGCCGGCCGCGATCGCCGCCGGGGGCCCGGTCGGCCGCCCGGTGCTGGCCGGCTGGTGGCGCCGCGTCGGCGCCCAGGTGATCGACGGCCTGCTCGTCTCGGTCGTCGCGGCGGTGCTGTTCGTGGCCATCACCGCTCCGTTCTCGGTCGGCTTCTTCGCCAACGACGAGGTCGGCGTCGTGGCGGTCATCGTCGGCGCCCTGCTCGCGCTCCTGTGCGTCGCGATCGTGGCGCTGCTCTACGCGCCGGCGCTGATGGCGCGCACCAACGGGAAGACGCTCGGGCGCATGGCGACGAACATCCGCGTCATCCGCACGGACGGGCAGGCAATCACGTTCGGCTTCGCCATGCTGCGAGAGGTGGCCGTGAAGACGCTGCTCGTGGGCATCGCGAGCACGCTCACCGGCGGGATCGGCTACCTGATCGACGTCCTGTGGCCCCTGTGGGACGAGGAGAACCGTGCGCTGCACGACTTCCTCGTGAACACCCGCACGGTCCTCGACTAGGCAGGAGCGGCGGCGCGGGCGGCGCGGCTCTGGCGGCCGGTCTCGGTCCAGATGATCTGGTCGCGGCCCGGCCCGACGCCGATCAGCGCGGTCGGCACGCCGACGAAGTCCGAGATGTAGGCGAGGTAGTCGCGGGCCGCCTGCGGGAGCTCGCGCTCGTCGCGGCAGCCGGTGATGTCCTCCTCCCAGCCGGGCAGCTCCTCGTACTCGCCCGTGGCCTTGTGCATCACGGTCTGGTGGTACGGATAGTGGTCGAAGGTCGCCTCGTCGCCGCCCCGATAGCGCGTGCACACGCAGATGCTGCCGAGGCCGCTGAGGACGTCGAGCTTGGTGATGCACAGGTGCGTGAGCGAGTTGATGCGGGTCGCGTAGCGCAGCGCCACGAGGTCGATCCACCCGACCCGCCGAGCGCGGCCGGTGGTGGTGCCGTACTCGCCGCCGGCCTCGCGGATCTGGGCGCCCAGGTCGTCGTCGAGCTCGGACGGGAACGGGCCGGCGCCGACCCGCGTGGCGTAAGCCTTGGCCACGCCCCACACCTCGTCGATGTCCTTCGGGCCGACCCCCGTGCCGATGCAGGCGCTGGCGGACACCGGGTTGGAGGAGGTCACGAACGGATACGTGCCGTGGTCGATGTCGAGCAGCGTGCCCTGCGCGCCCTCGAAGATGACCGTGCCGTCGGCGTCCAGGACGTCCCAGGTGAGCCGCGCGGTGTCGGCGATGTACTGCTCGATCCGGTGGCCGTAGGTCAGGTAGTCCTCGGTCATCGACTGCAGGTCCAGCTCGGGGGACTTGGCGAACGGGCGCAGGCTGAGGCGCTTGGGCTCCAGCGCGGCGACGATCTTCTTCTTGAGGATCTTCTCGTCGAGCAGGTCCTGGACGCGGATGCCGAGCCGCGCGGCCTTGTCGGCATAGCAGGGGCCGATGCCGCGCCGCGTGGTGCCGATCTGCAGCTTGCCCAGCCGCGCCTCGCCGGCGTGGTCGAGCAGCATGTGATACGGCATGATCAGGTGGGCGTTGGCGCTGATGCGCAGCCCGGAGAGGTCGATCCCCTTGGACCGCAGGTCGTCCAGCTCGCCGGTGAGGACCTTCGGGTCGATCACCACGCCGTTGCCGATCGCGCACTTCAGCCCGGGGTAGAGGATCCCGCTCGGGATCAGGTGGAACTTCCACTTGACGTCGCCGCGGACGATCGTGTGGCCGGCGTTGTTGCCGCCCTGGAAGCGGATGACGAGGTCCGCGTTCTCGGCGAGCAGGTCGACGACCTTGCCCTTGCCCTCGTCGCCCCACTGGGCGCCCACGATCGCGATGCCGGCCATAGCCGCGCTCAGTCTAGGCGGTGGGCCCGCGCGCGCCCGTACGCCGGCGGCTCGTCCGGGTCGGCGTCCTCCCACGCGCGGTCGGCGTCGGAGCGCCAGCGGCCGGCACCCTGCGTGACGGGTGCGCCCGGCTCGGGCAGCTGGAACTCGGAGCCCTCGCGCTGGTCGTCGCCGTGCAGCGGCAGGATGCTGCACATCTCGTTGAGCCGCGACACCGTTCGATCGCCGATCTGCGCCTTCAGCTCCTCGTCGGAGAGGTTCGTCGTCAGCATCACCGACAGGCCGTCCTCGTAGCGGGTGTTCACGATCGTGTAGAGCTGCTCGAGCACCCAGGACGACGTCTGCTCGGCCCCGACGTCGTCGACGTGGAGCAGATCGACCGCGCACAGCCGGTCGATCAGCTCGTTCAGGGTGTACGGCGCGTCGTCGCTGTAGGTGTCCCGCAGCATCGCCAGCAGCCGCGGGAGCGAGTAGATCGCCACCGTGCGGTCGGCTTCCATCGCGGTCTTGGACACGAGCATCGCGAGCGTCGTCTTGCCGGTCCCGACGTCGCCCGTGAACCACAGGCCCCTGCCCGCCTCGAGCTGCCCGACGATGTCCCGGCAGTACTGACGGACCTCGCGGATCACGTGCTGGCTGGACCTCTCCAGCGACACCAGCGGCTCGCGGTCGAACGACACCTCGCGGAAGCGCTTGGGCAGGCGCCCCTGGACGGCGGCCGCCTTCTTGCGGGCGAGGCGATGCGGCCGGCAGGAGCAGGCGCGCGACGTCCGCCGCTCCTCGTCGTAGAGGAATCCCGAGCCGTCGCAGCGTCCGTCGGGGCACGGCGCGGCCATCAGTACCGGTCCTCGCTCACGTAGGACATGAAGCGCGGGAACTCCTTCTGGAAGGTCAGCTCGACCGTGCCGAGTCCGCCGTTGCGGTGCTTGGAGATGATCAGGTCCGCGATCCCCTCGCGCTCGGACTCCTGGTCGTAGTACTCGTCGCGGTAGATGAACATGACGAGGTCCGCGTCCTGCTCGATGGCTCCGGATTCGCGTAGATCGGAGAGGACGGGCCGCTTGTCGGTGCGCTGCTCCACGCCGCGGTTGAGCTGCGACAGCGCGACCACCGGCACCTCCAGCTCGCGCGCGAGCGTCTTGAGCCCGCGGGAGATCTGGCTGATCTGCTCCACCCGGTTCTCCACGCTGCCGGCGGCGCGCATCAGCTGCAGGTAGTCGATGACGATCAGGCCGAGGCCGTCGGCGTGCTGCTGGGAGAGCCGCCGCGCCTTCGCGCGGACGTCCAGCACCGAGAGGTCCGAGGAGTCGTCGATGAACAGCGGCGAGGCCGCCAGCCGCGCGCTCGCCTGCATGATCTTGGGCCAGCGCGAGTTGGGCACGTTGCCCTTGCGCAGGTCGTCGCCCTTGATCGAGGCCTGCGACGCGATGAACCGCTGCGCGAGCTCGGACTCGGACATCTCGAGCGAGAACAGCGCGACGGCCTGGTTGCCCGCCAGCGCCGCGTTCTCGCAGAAGTTGGCCATCAACGCCGATTTGCCCATCGAGGGTCTTGCGGCGAGGATGATGAGGTTTCCGGGCTGGAAGCCGCCGGTGATGGTGTCGAGGTCCTCGAAGCCGGAGGCGGTGCCGGTGATCGACTTGCCCTCGCGGGAGAGCTCGGCGAGCTTCGTGGTCTCGGCGTCGAGGACGACCTCGATCGAGCGGAAGTCCTTGCGCGAGTCCTCGTGGGCGACCTCGAGGATCGTCCGCTCCGCGAGGTCGACGAGCTCGCGCGGCGGGGCCTCGTGGGAGTGGACCTTGGCCTGGATCTCGTAGGCTGCGTGCAGGAGGCGCCGCAGCATCGCGTTCTCGCGGACGATGCGGGCGTACTGGCGGACGTTGCCGACGGCGGGGACCGAGCCGGCGAGGAGATCGACCGCGGCGCGGCCGCCGACCGCGTCGAGCTGACCGGCCTGCTTGAGGTGCTCGACCAGGGTCAGCGCGTCGACCGGCTCGCCCGCGCCGTGCAGGTCGAGCATGGCGGTGAAGATCAGCGCGTGGCCCTCGCGGTAGAAGTCGGCCGCCTGCAGGCGCTCGTCGATGATGAGCGCCGGGAGCGCGGTGTCCGAGAGCAGGACGGCGCCGAGCACCGACTGCTCGGCCTCGAGGTTCTGCGGCGGGGCGATCGGGCCGTCGAACGCTCGCGAGTGGCCGTTCGGGCTGGTGCGGTCAAGGGCGCTCATGGGGCCGACCGAGTCTAGGTCGGCTCCCGGCGCCCGCCCGGCGAACGCCCCGCTTTCTGCGCAGAGTTTCCACGGGCCCGCGACGAAGCGGCGGCGTTTCGTCGCGACTGGCAGGACGCCCCGGCGACCGGGGCGCCCCGGGGGCTAGTTCTGCTCGACCACCATGGTCTTGACGTTCGCGAGCACGCCGTCGCCGACCTCGACGGTGACCATGCGGGTGCCGACGCTCTTGATCGGCTCGTCGAGGTGCACCTTGCGCTTGTCGAGCGTGAGGCCGCGGGCCTCCTTGATCGCGTCGACGATGTCCTGGGAGGTGACGGAACCGAAGAGGCGCCCGTCGTCGCCCGCCTGGTGGGCGATCGTGAGGACGGTCTTGTTGAGCAGCTGCGCGCTCTCTTCCGCGCGGTGGGTGGCCTCGGCGGCCGCGCGGTCGGCGGTCTCCTGGCGGCGCTGGGCGGCGGCGATCGACCCGCGGGTGGCCGGCTCGGCCAGCTTGCGGGGGATCAGGAAGTTGCGCAGGTAGCCCTTCGAGACGTCGACGACCTTGCCGCGCTCGCCGAGCGTGTCCACGTCCTGGAGGAGGATGGCCTGGGGCATCGCTTCAGGCCCTAGCGGTCGCGGTCGCGGTCGCCGCGGTCACGGTCACGGTCGCGGTCGCGATCCCGGCCGCGCTCGTCGCGGCTGTCCGCGCCGACGTACGGCAGCAGCGCCAGCTCGCGGGCGCGCTTGACCGCCGTGGCGATCTGGTTCTGGTGACGGCGGCAGGCGCCCGTGATGCGGCGCGAGCGGATCTTGCCGCGATCGGAGACGAACTTGCGCAGGCTGGCGATGTCCTTGTAGTCGACGAACTCGACCTTGTCCCGACAGTACGGGCAGGACTTGCGGCGGCCGGTGCCGGGCCCGCCCTTCCGATCACGCCGGCGCGTCGGCCGGCTGCGCTGCTTCGCCACGTTCGAACCCTCTCTCTGCTGCGTGCTGGGTGTGCGCCCGGCGCCATGATCGCGCGCAGGCCGGGCGTTGCGTCAGCGGCAACGCCACCAGCAAGGGTAGCGGGCGTGAGGTGGGCGGGTGAGGGCGCCCGGCGGGACCGGGCGCCCCTCAGCGACTAGAACGGGATGTCGTCGTCGGCCGGCGCGCTGCTGCGCGCCGTGGCGCCGGCGGGCTGGAAGTCGCGGTCGTCGACCGGGACGTCCGAGCGCGGGGTGAAACCGCCGCCACCGCCGCCGGTGTCATCGCGGCTGCCGAGGAACTGCACGGAGTCGGCGATGATCTCGACGCTCTGGCGCTTGCCGCCGTCCTGGGCCTCCCACTCCCGCCACTCGAGACGGCCGTCGAGGGCGATCGGCCGGCCCTTGGAGAGGAAGCGGGCGCAGTTCTCGCCCTGCGCTCCCCAGACCGTGACGTCGAAGAAGTTGGGCTTGTCCGTCCACTCGCCGGTCGAGTTGTCCTTCCTGCGCGTGTTGCAGGCGACCCGCAGCTTGCAGACCGACATCCCGCTCGGAAGCGAGCGCAACTCGGGATCGGAGGTGAGGTTGCCCGTGAGGACAACCCGGTTGATGTTCGTCGCGGCCACGAAGGGCTCCTTTCGGCTGCGAAGGGTGCTGAAAAGCTCGTTGGTCGGCCGAGTCTAGGGGTGGGTCCGGCCGGTACCGCGTCCCCGCCGCAGATTGCGACTGTTTCTTTACGGGGACGGCACAGCGCGGCGCGCGGCTGCGCGCGAGGCGTTACGCCTCGGTGGGCTCGCCGGTGGGCGCGGTCGCGGCGGCGGCGGCGCTGAGGTCCGGCGGGCCCGGGGTGCCCGGGCGGAGCTTGATGATCCGGTGGCGCAGGATGCCGTCCGTGATCTTGAGGTTGTGGTCCAGCTGCTCGAGCAGCTCGCGAGGGCCGCGGAACTGCAGCAGGTGGTACTCCGCATCGGTGTGCTTGCGCACCTCGTAGGCCATCGTGCGCACGCCCCACTCGTGACGGCCGATGATCTCGCCGGCCCCGTCGATGGCGTGCTCGACGTTCGCGAGGATCTGCTCGCGCCGGTCGGCCTCCATCTGGGTGTCCAGGAGGAGGGTCAGGTCGTACAAGGGTGCCTCGGTCGCCATTGCGGCGGAGGATGCTAGCAACGCGGGGGCGAGGCGCCGGGCGGCGCGGGCTAGGGCGAGCATGGACCGGGAGCTGCTGCGCAGGCTGCGCTGGGGGAACGTCGCCCGGGTGGCCGCGGTCGTGATCGCGTTGTGCGCGGTCGTCGCCTGGCCGCGCCTGGAGCCGCCCCAGCCGCGACTGCCGGGGGTCGAGGGCGTGCCGCTCGCGACACCGGATCCGCCGCGGCCGCCCGCCGGAGGCCGCGCGGGTGCCGAGGATCCAGGCCGAGGCGGAAGGCGCGGTGGTGCGCGGCGGGCACGCCGCGGGCGGGAGAAGGTCGGCGCCGGTGCGCGAAGTGCGCCGCGACTACGCCCCAGATTGCGGCCGCGGCGCCCCGCATCGCGTCGCCCCGCGTCGCCTCGCCCGGCACGCGAACCCGTCGCCGCCCTCGAGCCGGCTCGCCCGGCGCCGGAGCCAGACCCCGC
>Ga0183260_10002079_pt1 | contig 16617 bp, 17 predicted proteins | sample AntDrymUQ4972206_2_FD_129768 | JGI IMG/M metagenome (GOLD analysis project Ga0183260, IMG submission 129768) | Polar desert sand microbial communities from Dry Valleys, Antarctica - metaG UQ497 (22.06) (version 2) (version 2) | ecosystem: Environmental > Terrestrial > Soil > Desert | place...
GCGCACACTTTCCGGCGAGCAACTATGTAGAGAGGACCGGCACCTGAACGGACATTGATCATGCACGCCAGGATTTCCATTGCGCTGTTCGCCGTCGCGGCGTTTTTTGGCTCCGCTTCGTGGGCGCAGTCGTATCCGTCGAAGCCGGTGCGTATCGTCGTGCCGTTCTCCGCGGGCGGCGGCACCGACATCTTCGCGCGGCTGATCGGCCGCAAGCTGCAGGACAACCTCGGGCAGCCGTTCGTCATCGACAATCGAGCGGGCGGGTCAGGCATTATCGGTCTGGGAATCGTGGCTCGCGCTTCGCCTGACGGTTACACGTTGCTAATGGGCACCAACGGTACGCAAGCGTCGAATCCAGCGGTCTACAGCAATCTGCCGTACGACACGCTGAAGGATTTCGCGTCCATTTCACTGATCGCGGATTCGCCGTTCATTTTGCTAGTGAACCCATCACTGCCGGTAGCCAGTGTTAAGGACCTGATCGAATATGCGAAGGCAAGGCCCGGCCAGCTCAGTTACGGATCCTCGGGAGTCGAGCAATCATCGCATCTTGGTTTTGAACTTTTTAACCGCCTTACAGGCATCAAGGCCATTCATGTTCCCTTCAAAGGGCTGCCGCCGGCGACTGCGGAAACAATGGCGGGAAATCTGACGATGACGTGGGACACGATCACGGCGTCTGCGCCACACATTCGGGCAAAAAAGCTGCGAGCGCTCGGTATCGGTTCCGCGCAGCGCTCACCGCTTCTGCTGGAGGTACCGACGATTTCCGAATCCGGCATTCCCGGATTTCAGCTCAGCTCCTGGTATGCAATGCTTGCACCGGCCGGGACGCCACCGGAAATCGTGCGCCTTCTTCAGCGAGAGATCGTGAAGGTGCTCGAAGACCCCGAGGTACGCGAACGATTCGCCGCACTCGGCGCCGAGGCGATCGGCAGCACGCCCGAGGAGTTGACTGCGACAATAAAACGCGACCTTGCCGTATGGCAAAAAATCGCGCGCGAGGCAAACGTAAAGCTTGAGTGAGGAGATGTCGTGAGCAACGGTGTGATGGAAACCGGTTTGACGATTCGCCGCGAAGTGCTGGGTGAAGAAGTGGTCGACAATGTGATGAAGAACGCCGACGACTTCACCCGTCCGATGCAGGAGCTCGTCAACGAATACTGCTGGGGGAAAATCTGGAGCCGCCCCGGGCTGCCGCGCAAGACGCGCAGCCTTCTTAACCTCGCGATGCTCACGGTGCTCAATCGGCCACAGGAGCTCAAGGGTCATGTCAATGGCGCACTCAACAATGGCGCGACCATGGAGGAGATTCGGGAGGTGTTGCTGCAGACGGCGATCTACTGCGGTGTGCCCGCGGCACAGGACAGCCTGCGTGTGGCGCAAGCGGTACTAAAGGAACGCGGCATCTATTAGATCCGCCAGGTCCGCCGATTGACCGGCCGCGCCGGCGGCTCGACCGGCGCACTTGATCGCCGGCGCCTTGTGGGTTATAGCAATCCGCATGAACAAGCGCGGATTCACCACGACGATCCTTCATTCCGACCGCTCCAAACCGATCGAGCACGGCTCGCTGCACAAACCCATTCATACGTCCGTCGCATACGGCTATGCCGATGCGCGAGACCTGGCGGCGGTGTTCAAGGCGGAGCAGGCGGGTTACCTCTACGGCCGGCAGGGCTCGCCCACGGCGGCCGCGCTGGAAGACAAGATTACGGCGATGGAAGAAGGCGTCGCGACGATTGTCTTCACCACCGGTATGGCGGCCATCACCTCGGTGGTCCTCGCTTTGCTGCGCGCAGGCGATCACCTGGTTTCCAGCAGCTTCTTGTTCGGCAACACGAACAGCTTGTTCAATACGTTCGAGCAGATGGGCATTACGGTTACATACGTCGATGCCACCGACGCCGCGAACGTGAGCGCTGCCCTCAGGCCGCAAACACGAATGGTGTTCGTGGAGACGATCGCAAATCCACGCACGCAAGTTGCCGATCTCAGCGCGATCGGCGAATTGTGTAAGGCGAAGGGCATTGTCTACTTCGTCGATAACACGATGACCTCGCCCTATTTATTCCTGCCGGTACACGTATCAGCGAGCCTGATCGTCAACTCGCTGACGAAGTACATCGGCGGGCACGGCAACGCGCTCGGCGGCGCGATCACCGACACGGGCCAGTACGACTGGTCGAAGTATCCGCACATTTTCGGCAACTACAAGAAAGGTGAAGCATCGAAGTGGGGTCTGCTGCAAATTCGAAAGAAAGGCCAACGCGACGCCGGCACTTCACTTGCGCCGGAGGCAGCTCACCACATTGCGGTGGGCGCCGAAACCCTTGCGCTGCGCATGGAGCGCATCTGTGCCAATGCGCTACGGCTGACGCAGTTCCTTGAGGGGCATCCCAACGTCGCTCGGGTCTACTACCCAGGTCTGCAAAGCCATCCTCAATACGAGCGAGCTAGAGAACTGTTCCACGGGGCAAGTGGATTGTTCTCTTTCGAGCTAGCGGATGGCATCGATTGCTTCGATTTTCTCAACCGGCTCGAAAACGTCGTCTCCTCGAGCAACCTTGGCGATAACCGCACACTGGCAATTCCGGTAGCGCACACGATCTACTTCGAGATGGGTTCGGAACGCCGGGCCAGTATGGAAATCAGCGAATCGCTGATCCGCGTTTCCATCGGTATCGAAGATTACGATGACCTTATCGCCGATTTCAGCCGCGCTCTATGTAACTCAGAGGTGCGATCTTAGGAGCGGCCTCAGTCGATTCGCGCAGAGCTCCATTCAAGCGCGCTCCGGAGGTCCTCGACATCCTTCGCGAGCGTTACGCGAGTCTTGCAGTGTGCGCGTAAGCGTCTTGCATCGCGGCCAGTCGCTCCTTCGCGAACTCCACAAAGCCGCTGACAAGGCGGGAATGGAACCGTTCCTTCGGATACACCACGGACAGATGGCGTATCAGGCGCGGTGACAGCGGTATCCGGGACCGGCTCGCTGTTCTTGGCGATGTGCGCCGTGGGATGGATCAAATGGAGCCGCTCGGCTCGCATGGCGCGGATGGCCAACACGTGAGACGCGGTCTTGTTATAGGCAAGTTCTACCCGCCGCACTGGGTCAACAGGTTGACCGTGATCTCGGGAAATTCATGCGTGAATTGCGGCAGGCGCTGAATCAGCCAGTAGTTGCACAGACTGGACGCGACCGACAGGTTGAGCACGCCTCCGCGTCCGCGCAACGCTTGCGCGTTTGCCGTGGCGCGCTCATCCGGCAATAGCGGGTGTCATTGAGCAGATCGCGTAACTTGATCCCGATTTGATCGGGTGCGGCACCAATGTTCCTTTCTGTCCCGCGAAAGACACCCGCCCAGCGCCACGTGTCGTCGAACATGCGCCGATGCAACTCGCGCGCGAACGTTTCGTCCAACGCATCGCTTCGTGCGCGCGCTGGCCAGCGCACCGCCTTCAGTATGTTGGCCTGCTCCCACGTTCCTGCGTCGTGATGTGCGACGGACAAGACCCTGAGCCTCATCGGCATCAAGCGGCGTTGCTCCTGGCGCGTGGTCCACGTCTAGTCCCACAGTCGCGAGCGCCGACCCCTCAACAGCTCTGCTTTGGTTTCCGCGATCTGCCGCGTGTGGAACCCTTCGCCGATAGCCTGAGCTTCAAGCGACATCGTGTGAGCACGTTTGCAACCTGGTTGCGTGCCTTGCGCTCGGCCTGAACGTCCACGCGCTCCGCCAACGGAACGCGTGGAATCAGCGCGTAGTGCAAATCGCAGTCGAGCGCATACGACCGCTCCCGAGACTCGGTCAGCGGTCGAAGCGGTGTACCTTTCTAATCAATGGCAAAGACTCACCACACAATCAGGCGCGGTTGCGCTGCTGCCGTAACTCCAGAAATGACGCCGCTTTCTCCAAACCCGGGACGCAACAGTTTCAGGGCATTCCCATCTCGCGCAAGGTCGCGATCATGCGATCGCGACCCTCGACGAAGCGGGGTGATTGCCGTACCACCTCGTCGGAATCTCCGCCGTCTCAAACCCCGGGTTGCGTTCCATGAAGTCCTTCAAGACCTGCAGGCCTTCGTCGCGGTGCCCGTCACGCGCCAAGGACGCAGCGAGCAGCGGCCAATAGCCGGTCAGCTTTGGATTCGCAGTCACCGCTCGCCGTGCGTAATCGGCCGCCAGCGCGTACCGGCCCAGCATGAAGTGGTTCATGCCGATCAGCCCGTGCCAGATGGCGACGCGTGAATCGCGTGGGCTGATCTTGATCGCACGCTGGCACGACGGGATGCTCTCCTCGAAGCTGTCGAGCCGTAGCAGCGCCGAGCAGCGATGATGGTGCGATGTCGGATTGCTCGGATACTGCTCGAGAAAGGAGTTCCATCGCACCCTCCTTCAATGGAATTGGCTGGTTGGAGCGACGTTACGCGGTGCGCGGCGGCGATTGCTTGCGCCGACCACCGCCGCGTTGTTGTGGGAGATTGGTGAACTGCTTCCGCCTATTGAGATAATCAGTACTGTCGCACCTGCGGTGAAACCAATGATTACCGAATGCGGCACAAAATCGACTAGCCGACCCGCGCGCGAGAGGCCAAGCGCTGCAGCGCACCGACCAAAAAGGTCAGCGTCAGTACCAGCTTCACATAGAGTGGTGAACCGGGGAGTGCGAGCGGCGCGATCAGCGCCAGCGTAGTCAGTGAGATCGCGTTGGCCGGTCCGGTAATCATCAAGCGGCTCGAGCCGAACAGCGCCGCAACTGCACACGGCACCATCGCCGTATCTAGCCCATATTCAGGCGGCATGCCGGCGAGCGTCGCGAAGGCAACACCCTGAGGCAGGACCACAACCGCGCCCGTCAGGCCTGCGAGTGCATCGGCGCGCGTCGCACCCAGCTCACGCAATCCCGGCAACCAGCGTGCGATCGGCAAGCGCCCGATGAGCGGGAGCTGCATCACGCGTCGGAAGAGGAGGCGGGAGCTAGATCAACTAGCTCCCGGCGCTGCACGCTAGCAAAGGGCACGGCAGATCTTCGACAAGGCTGATCACCTTCGGCGTCTGCTGATCACCTGCTCAAACGAAGTTTTTGTATTTCTCCAAATGGCGTACGGGCTTCGAAAGTGCATCGCGCCGAAATGGGTCTCCCAATTCTTTGGTGACCATCAACTCGAGTACCGTCGTTTTCCCTTCAGTCTGGTTCTGAACCGACTGCTGTAGCGCAGCGCCGACGTCTGACAACTTGTCGACCACAACACCCTCGCAGCCGAATGACTTCGCAACGCCGGCCCAGCTCGGATTCTCCAATTCCACACCTTGATAGCGCTGCGAGTAAAAGTCGACGTGATTCTTTTTCTCCGCACCCCATTGCCCGTTGTTGAACAGCACGACCGTGACGCCGATCTTCTCGCGGGCGCATGTCAGCAGTTCGTTCAGACTAATCCCCCACGCGCCGTCGCCGACGTAAGCGATGGCCGGCCGATCCGGCGCGGCAACCTTCGCGCCGCACGCGACCGGGAACGCGTAGCCGCAGTTTCCAAAGCTCATCGCCGCCAGCATCGAGCGCGGCTCCTCGAAACGCAGATACGAGTTCGATACCGAGCATATGTTGCCGATGTCGGTCGATACCATCGCCCGCTTCGGCATCGCTCGCTCGAGTTCGCGCAGCATCTGGCGCGGATGCATGTAACTTGAGTTTTTCGAGATCTCGATGGAGTACGGATCGGTCTCGTGTGTCCACTTGTCGAGCTCTTTCTCCCAAGTGGATTTTTCCGCCTTGATCTTGGCGTCGCGCTCGGCCTTGTTCTGCTGGCAAGCGAGCGCCTTTCCCTGCAGGCGGCGCAGCAGCGCGACGGCAGCGGCTTTGGCATCACCGCAAATGCCGACCGAGATTGGCTTGACCAATCCCAACATCTTTGCATCGACATCGATCTGAATGATCTTCGCGTTTTTCGGCCAATAGTCGAGGCCGTGCTGCGGCAATGTGCCGAACGGTCCCAGACGCGAGCCCAGCGCAAGCACGACGTCAGCTTGGCTGATTAATTTCATTGCCGCTTTTGATCCCTGGTAGCCCAGTGGGCCGCTCCACAGCGGATGCGAGGCTGGGAAGGTATCGTTGTGCAAATAGCTATTCGCCACCGGCGCGTGCAGCAGTTCGGCCAGTGCAATCGCCTCTTTCACTCCATCAGCGAACAGCACGCCGCCACCGGCGAGAATGACCGGAAACTTGGCTTCGCCCAGAATCTTCGCCGCTTCATCGAGCGCGGCTTCATCGCCGGAACCGCGGCCGATGCGAATCGGTTGCGGAATTTCGACCTCGATGTCACCGTAGAAGAAGTCACGTGGGATATTCAGTTGCGTTGGCCCCATGTCGAGCAGCGCGCGATCGAAGCAGCGTGCCGTGATCTCGGCCATGCGCTTCGGGTTCATGACGTGGCCTTGGTACTTGGTGATCTTCGAGAAGATCGGCAGTTGTTCAGTCTCTTGAAAGCCACCTAATCCCAGCGTCATCGAGCCCGTTTCCGGCGTGATCATCACGACCGGCGAATGCGCCCAGTACGCAGCCGCGACGCCTGTCACAAAGTTGGTGACGCCCGGACCGTTTTGTCCGATGCAGACACCGTGACGCCCCGTTACGCGTGCATACCCATCGGCCATGTGCACGGCACCTTGTTCGTGTGCCACAGGAATAAAACGGATGCCCGCGGCGGGAAAGATGTCGAGCGAGTCCATAAACGCTGACCCGACGATGCCAAAGATGTCGGTTACGCCCTGCACTACCAGCGTTTCGACAAACGCCTCCGAGGGCGTCATTTTCTGTTTGCCCTGAACCGCGGTGCGGTTCGGTTGCTTCATGTCAGTCATGCGAATTCCTTTTCGGAACGGAACGATGTTATGGATTTAGCGGGTTAGGAGAGAGACAATTAGTCTCGTTAAATGAGACAATAGACCAATTCTTAGGCGTCTTGCAAGCATTTGTTCAATACAGTGAGACAACATGGTTGCACAAGTGGAACGTTTTCGTCTAAGCTGCTCGCATGGGAAATGTGATTCATGTGGTGGCGGACAACGCGCGGCGCGAGACAACGCTCGAAAATTCTTCAACGTTGAAGGCGTTTGCGGTCCTCGAGGCCGTCGTCGCAGCACGAGCGCCGGTAACGCTCGCCGAGCTCATGCAGGCGACTGGGATGCCGAAGCCAAGCTTGCATCGCACGCTGACACTGTTTGAGGAAGCCGGTCTCATCAGCCGCGAACCCACGGGCCGCGCCTACATGCCGGGACAGCGCTTAGCGCGCTTCAGCCTTGATGTCTTACAGCACGACGCGGTAGCCGCCATGCGGCGCACGGTGCTGCGCAAGCTGGTCGCCGATCTCGGTGAAACCTGCAACCTCTCGGTATTGCGGCGCGGAGAGCTCGTCTATCTGGATCGCGTGGAGGCCGATTGGCCGCTGCGCCTGCATCTGCCGGTAGGCACGACGTTGCCGCCGCATTGCTCGGCGAGCGGAAAATTACTGTTGGCATTCAAACCGATGCACGAGCGCGACGCGTTGATTGAAGCGATGCCGTTGCAGCGCTTCACCGATCGCACGATCACCGACCGGCAGTTGCTGGCCTCCGAGCTCGATCGCATCGCGGCCACAGGTTATGCCGTCGACAACGAGGAATATGTGCTCGGCGTTGCTTGTGTAGCAGTGCCGGTGCGCGAAATGGACGGCGCCGTGCCCGCTGCTGTCGCGGTGCATGCCGCTACCGCCCGTCTACCGTTGTCGCGTGCGTTGGAGTTCCTGCCAACGCTAAACACCGCTGCTGCCGCGCTCGCCGAGACCTTCGCATGAGTGCCGCCGCAGCATTTCCGCGTCTGCAGACGCTGATCGACAGCGCGCGTAGCAACACTGGTGTGGCGCTCGTATATCCCTGCAACGCGCCGGCTTTGCACGCAGCTTGCAGCATCGCCGCGCAAGGTGTGGCGCGACCAGTACTGGTGGGCCCACGAGACAGTATGGCCCGCGCCGCCGATACCGCGCATGTCAACTTGCGCGATTTCGAGTGCATTGATGCGCCTCTTGAACCTCGCGCGGCTGCTGACACCGCCGTCGCGCTGGCGCGTGATGGTGTCGTGGCGGCGCTGATGAAGGGCTCACTACATACCGATGAGCTGATGTCGGCAGTCGTCGCGCGTAATGGCGGTCTGCGTACCAATGCACGCATCAGCCACATTTTCGTATTCGACCTCCCCCGTTATCACAAGCTGTTGGCGTTAGCCGATTGCGTAGTGAACATCGCTCCACAGCTCGATACCAAACGCGACATCCTACGAAATGCATTGGGTGTGTTGCGCGCGCTCGGCGTCGAAGGGCCGAAGGTTGGCATTGTGGCTGCCGTCGAAACCGTAAACCCCTCGATTCAGGCCACGCTCGATGCGCACGCTCTAGCGCAAGCGGTGTGGAACGACGCAATTGTGGAAGGGCCCTGCGGCTTCGATAACGCGATCTCGGCGGATGCGGCGCGCGTCAAGGGAATGAATTCACGCGTGGCCGGTGATGCCGATCTGCTGCTGATGCCGGACCTCAACGCAGCAAACATGCTTTACAAGTCCTTCACGTACATCGGTGGCGGCGAATGCGCCGGGCTGGTACTCGGTGCGCGTGTGCCGGTCATTCTGACTTCGCGGGCCGATTCAGCGCTGGCGGGATTGGCGTCGGTTGCGCTCGCAGTGACGGTTGCGCAGGCGAACACTCACGAGGCGACGATCCGATGCTGAAGTGGTTATCAAAGAAACCGTTGCACGATCCGATGGCTGATCCAGCACCGGGGAGCCGACGCGAAATCAAGACCACGACCTGCTACATGTGCGCGTGCCGCTGCGGCATCCGCGTGCACCTGCGCGATGGCGAAGTGCGCTACATCGACGGCAACCCCGAGCATCCGATTAACAAGGGTGTGATCTGCGCCAAAGGCGCGGCGGGCGGCTCGTCGCTTGCGTTGATTTCCTGGTGCGGCACAAAGGGCGGGACGAAAATGAAATCGCCCGGGCCCGCTTCGGCAACGAATTCGAGGCGATCGCCCCAGCGCATCCGTGCGCGCCCGCTGACGACATAGATCACGCTTTCGACAGGGCCGTGATGGTGAGCGCCGGTCTTGGCATTCGGATGAATCACGACGGTTCCGGCCCAGAGTTTTTCAGCGCCGGCGCGCGCGTAGTTGATCGCCGCGGCGCGGCTCATGCCGGCCGTTTGCGGCGTGTTGCTATCGAGCTCGTGGCCGTGCACCACCCGTACACCGTGGTGGCGCCATTTGGATTCGGAGTGCGTTTCCATCGCTATCGAAAGTTGTACAGCTCGGCTGGGTTGTCGACCAGAATTTTCTTTCGCGTTGCATCGTCTGGCGCCCAGTCGAGCAGCAGGTCGATCAGGTCGGCGTCATCTGGCATGTTGTCCCTCGGCGCTGATGGGTGCGGCCAATTGCTGGCCCAAAGCATGCGACCGGGGGCGTGTTTTACCAGCGCCTTGGCGAGTTGGCCCACATCGTCGTATTTCGTGGCGCCGGTCTTCGAAGTTTCATAGGGCGCAGACAGCTTTACCCAGCAGCGTCCGGTGTCGAGCAGGCGCAGCAGTGACTTGAACGCTGCGTGATCCACGGTGACAGGCTCGAGATATTTGCCGACGTGATCGATGACGAATTTGCCGGGCAGTTTTTTGATCGTGTCTTCCCACTGCGGCAATTCGCGGCCGTCGAGTTGAATATTGGCGTGCCAGCCGAACGGGTGCACCCGCGACATCACATCGTGCATCCGGTCGAAACCAACCGCGCCCCACGGTAATTGGAAGATGCGCTGCGCGATGATCCCGTTTTCTGTAAGCCATGCGATGTCGGGATCCGAAATGCCCGGCTTGATGACGCCTACGCCTTTCGCGCCGCGGCCGAGTGCCTGGATTGCGGCGAGCGTGACGCGGTTGTCGTCCTGGTAAGCATTGGGCTGCACGACAATCACGCGCGACAACCCCAATCGCTGCTGAACCGGCCGATAGTGTTCGACGCGATAGTCACCCGGCAGCGGCGGACCGCCCGGCGCCGGCGCAATCTCGGCGTGATAAAAATGCATATGCGTGTCGGTCGCACCTGCTGGCGCAACCAGTGTGGGTTTGCGGTCGCTCATGTCCTTCTTTTCTTCTTGGGCCGCCGCGCCGGATTTGGAACTTCTTCGAGCACGGTAAATGTCCCGCCCTGATACATCTCCATAATCGGATTCGCATCGGGCTTCTCGCGCTCCAGCACCTTGTCGGCGTAACGCTCGGACTTGTCCTGCGGCCTGTAGCCGAGCCGATGTGCGTTCGAGTTGTCATACCAGCTGCGCTTGTTACGTGACACACCGTAGACGATTTCAAAATGAATCTTCGGATGTTCGATGCCGATCGTGACGAGCTGGGCAATGTCGCGTGGCGAGCACCAGATCGACAGGCGCCGCTTGTCGATCGGCTCGGGGTTCACGTTCCCGATGCGAATGCAGAACACCTGCATGCCATATTTATCGGCATACAAACTGCCGAGCGCCTCTCCGAAAACTTTGGACACGCCATAACGACCATCGGGCTTTGGATAAACGCGGTGGTCGATGCGGTGTTTGGCGCGCTCGTCACGCCGGTAAAAGCCCGTCGCGTGATTCGAGCTCGGGAAAATGATCCGCTTGACACCGTTGACGCGCGCCGCCTCGAACATGTTGTGGCAGCCAATGATGTTGGCGTTGAGAATTGCATCCCACGGGCCCTCGACCGAGTAGCCGCCCAGATGCACGATCGCATCCACGCCCCGCGTGATGCGCAACACCTCCTGAAATTTAGAGATATCTGCGCGGACGAATTGTTCTGCTTCGTTGATCTTCTTCAGCGCACGAAGATCGGACACCCTCAAAAGGTACTTGCCGGCCAACTCGCGGCGCAGGTGTGTGCCCACGTCGCCGGCGGCGCCAGTAATCAAAATCGTCTTCATGCGTGGGAACCCGGCTCCTTGATGGTGATGCGCCAGAGCGTGCGAGCATCGTTCGGATCGATCAGCGTGGCCGAGTGCAGCAGGGATCCGTTGTCCCAGATCACAAGGCTGCCCACGCGGTATTTGAGGCTGTAAATGTACTTTGGCTGCGTCGCATGAGCCTTCAGCTCATCGAGCAGCGCCACTGCTTCGTTGTCAGGCACGCCCTCGATGCCAAACGAGCTGCCCGATACCGCATACAACGCCTTGCGACCGGTGACCGGATGAGCGCGCGCGATGCGGTGTCGAACCCAGTTCAATCTGTTCTTCTGTTTGTCACTGAGTACCGACGCTACCGTGCGCGACGCTTCGTCCACATCATCGCGATTGCCGTAGTGATGCAAGCCAACCAGATTCTCGATGCGCATCTTCATCGACGCAGAGAGGTCGTTGTACGCCGCGTACTGATTGGCGAACAGCGTATCGCCGCCGATCTTTGGCACGACGATTGAGTAGAGCATCGTGCAACGCGCGGGGACGTCGAGATAGGAGTAATCGGTATGAAAGTAGGTTCCCGCATCGGCCAAGCCTGTAGGCGAGCCATTTTTTTTAACGTTTGAAAGAACAAGAATGTCGCTGCAAGCAGGATGGTGAAACTGATCGATGACATGCGGCTCGGGCGGGCCGAAGCGCTTGGCAAATGAGTGGAACTGCGCAGGAGACAGGCGCTGGTCACGAAACACCATCAGCTGTCCGGCAAAAAACGCAGTCTCGATCTCTTTAAACGTTTCGTCGCTTATCGTAGTGGAAAGATCGACGCCGCAAACTTCGACGCCGAAGTCGTGATGCAGCTTCGGCACCGCGAGCATCAGAGCCCGTTGGCGAGGAACCCGCCATCGACCGCTACGGTCGTCCCGGTGGTGTAACCCGCCGCCGGTGAAGCAAGGTAAACCGCGGCTCCAACCAACTCGGACAATTTCCCAAACCGACCCATTGGCGTCCGTGCTATCGCCAGCGCCTTGCGCGCGTCGGACATTTTCTTTTCGTTGAGCGGCGTCATGAAGAATCCTGGCGCGATCGCGTTGACACGGACACCGGTGTTGGCCCACTCGGCGGCCAGTGATTGGGTCAGCGAAACAACCGCCGCCTTGGTGAGCGCATACACGCTGCTGCCCGGCCAGCCTCGAAACGATGAGAGCGAGCCGATGTTGATGATGTTGCCGCGGCCGCGCTCCACCATGCGCCGGCCAAACTCGGTGCACGCCCAGAACACGCCGTCGACATTGGTGCGCATTACCAGCGCATAGTCCTCTTCGCTGAAGTCGAGTGCCGGCTTGATCACGGTCGTGCCTTGCGCGTTCAGCAGAATGTCGATCGGGCCTTGCTCAGCCCAGACCCGATCGGCAAAGCTGCGCATCTCGGACAGGCTGCTGGCGTCGACCGCGTAACCCGCGCTGCGCGGGTCAAGCTGCTTGAGCCTGGCCACGCTTGCATCGACCTTGCTTGAGTCGCGGCTCGCAACCAGCACGCGCGCGCCGGCGGCCTGAAAGCCAAGCGCGATCTCGAGCCCGATTCCGCTGGTGCCGCCGATCACCAGCGCGGTGCGACCCGCGAGACTGAAGTCGGCGCCGCTCATTTCAGAAACTCGGGCGAAATTAGCCGCGGCAGGAAAAGCGCCACGTCCGGCCACAGGATCAGCAGCGCCAATACCGATAACATCGGGACGAGCATGATCATGACGTCCTTGAGGGCATCGATCATGCGGATCTTGGCAATCGCGCACGAGATCAACAGACACAGGCCGTAGGGCGGCGTGACCAGACCAAACGCGAGCGACACGATGCCGACCATCGCGAAATGCACCGGGTCCATGCCAACCGCCATTGCCAGCGGCTGCAGGATCGTGCCGACGATGATGATCGCGGGAATCGCGTCGAGGAAACAGCCGACCACGAGAAATACGAGGGCGATGAAGAAACCGGTCTCCGTGAGTCCCATGTTCCACGCCGACACTCCCGCAAGAATCGCCTTCGGAATCTGATAGTAGGCGAGCAGCCAGCCGAAGGCCGACGCGGTGCCCACGCAGAACAGCGCAATGCCGGCCAGCTTGCCGGTATCAAGCAGCGCTTCGTGCAAACCCTTCAGGTTCATCTCGCGATACACCACGATCGACAGCGTGGCGGCGTACAACACGGCGATGCACGCCGATTCGGTGGCGGTGAACCAGCCGAAGATCTTGCCGCCGATGATGATCACCGGCGTCATCAGGGCCGGAATCGCGACCGCCGCGGCGCGTCCCAACTCGACCAGCGTCGCGCGCGGGTAGGTCGGATAGCCGCGCGCCTTGGCGTAGACGTGCACCGTCGCCATCTGCGCCAGCCCGATCAGCAGCCCGGGAATGATGCCGGCGAGAAACAGCGCGCCGATCGAAACGGTCAGCACGCCACCCCAGACGATCATCAGAATCGAAGGCGGAACGATCACCGCCAGCACCGACGACACCGCGGTAATGGCCACCGAGAACGACAGGTCGTAGCCCTCCTTGGTCTGCGCTTCGATGAAGATCTTCGACTGGCTGGCGGCGTCGGCGGTCGAAGAACCCGAGATGCCGGCGAAGAAGATCGACAACACCACATTCACCTGCGCCAGGCCGCCCGGAAAATGCCCGACGAGGTCACGCGAGAAGCGCACCAGGCGGTCGGTGATGCCGCCGACGTTCATCAGGTTCGCGGTCAACAGAAAAAACGGCACCGCCAGCAGGATGAACGAGTTGTAGGCGTTGAATGTCTCGCCCATCAGCGTTCCTGTGTCGAGATGCGGCTCGAGAATCAGGATCGGCAGGCACGCGAGGCCGAGCGCGAAGGCAACCGGCACGCGCAGGAACATCAGCGAAAAGAACACGCCGAACAAGATCCACGAAGCGGTGCCGGGGCTGAGTAGGCTGGCGCCGCTCATACGTGCTGCGCCCGCGTCAGGACCCGCAGGTTGTCCCACATCCGCTCACCGAGAAACACGAGCCACGTAAAGCCGGTCAGCGGCCAGGCGATATGAATCATCCACAGCGGCAGTTCCGCCAGCTCGGAAGTACGGTTCCAGCCGAAGCGAGTGAACTCGATGCCAGCCCACACGAACACCAGTGCCATTACAAGCACGCCGATGCTTGCCATCAGCCTCACTGCGGCTTCAGCGCGCGGTTTAAGACGCGGCCACAGGTCGACTTCGAAATGCGTGCCCTCGCGCACGCCGATCATCGCGCCGATCATGATCATCCAGATGAATAGAAAGCGCGCCATCTCTTCGGTCCAGATGTAACTCGGGATCAACGCGGTGTAGCGCGAGAAGATTTGCAGCGATACCGGAACGATCAGGATCGCCACTGAAAACACAAGCAGCAACGACAGCAGCCCGCTATAAGCGGCGGTGAGTTTGCGCCAGAAGGTCATCGGAAGAATTCGAGCAAGAAAAAACCACTCCGGCGTACTGCACCGGAGTGGTTATTCGCGCGTCAGATCTTGCTAGAGGGCGTTGATCTTCGCCAGCAGCTGCTCGGCGCCGATTTCCTTGGCGTATTCGGCCATCACCGGGTCGACCGCTTTCTTCATCGCGGCGCGGTCGGCGAATGGAATGCGCTTGAGCTTGCCCGCCTTCTCGAGGGCGTCGAGCTTGGCGGTGTCTTCGCTCGATTCGATCTGGCGGCCGTAGGCGCCTGCCTCCTTGCCCGCCTTCAGAATTGCTGCCTGCAAATCTGCCGGCAGTTTGTTGAAGGTCTTGGTGGAAAAGCACAGCGGGCGGATCGTGATCGCGTGCTGCGTCATATTGAGGCTGGGGGCGACCTCGAAAAACTTCATCTGCTCGACACCTGCCGCCTCGTTCTCGCCGGCTGCGATCACGCCGTTCTGGATCGCGTTGTAGACCTCGTTGTAGGCGATCACCGTCGGCGCCATGCCTGCAGCCGAGAAGGTCTTGGACCAGATCGGCGCACCTTGCACACGCACCTTCAGGCCCTTTAGCTCAGCCATGTTCTTGACCGGCTTGTTGGCGAAGATGTTGCGTGTGCCGCCGCCGGCGTAGCCGATCAGCATCACCTCGGCCTTCTGGTTGATTTCGTCGGCGACCGGCTTCAACACGTCGGCGTCGAGCACTTTGTTCCAGTGGTCCAGGTCCCTGAACAGGAATGGCGCGTCGATAAACGGCGCGGCTTTCGAGAACGTCGACATGTGCGCGGGCGACACGATTGCATAGTCGACCGCCTTGCCCTGCGCCATGTACTCGAAGTACTGCTTCTCCAACCCGAGCGCGCTGTTCTTGTGCAGCACGAAGTTGATCGGTTTGCCGTAGTACTTTTTCACCAGCTCTTCGAACCTGACCATCGCCTTGGTGAAGGCGTGGTCGTCGCTGAACTGCGATGCTCCATTGAGTGTGATCGTCTGCGCGCCGGCCGGAAGCGCGATGGCGGCCGCAACCGCGGCCATGAACAGTCTGCGTTTCATGTCTTGTCCCCTGTCTCTAATGGTCATGCGCCACACGGCGCGCGGATCCGTGGGATCGGTCAGCGTCGCCGAATGCAGCAGCGACGGATTGTCCCAGATAACCGGACTGCTGCGCCGTATTTCTAATGACCAAGGAAGGCTCATGCGCTGCCCTGTCGTTAAGATCACGCGGGTCACACGCCATATCGGCGCCGCGAAATTTGACAGGAGACATCGATGGGGACTGATCCCTTGCCGCTCGACACGGCAGTTGTGCGCGCGTTGTCGCGCGTGACCACGGCAACGCTCACCACCGTGCTGCTGAAAAAAGGGCTGCGCAATGTCTGGATGCGCGGATCACGAGCGCTGCGTGGCGGCCAGCAACACGTTGTCGGGCGCGCCTTCACGCTGCGCTTCGTTCCTGTGCGCGAGGATCTGGCCACGCCCGAGTCCTGGAGCGCGCCAATATCGACGCGCGCGGCGATCGAGGCGATGCCGGCAGCGTGCTTGGTGGTGGTGGATGCAATGGGCGTCACCGACGCCGGCATTTTTGGCGACATCCTGTGCGCGCGCATGCAGAAGCGCGGCGTCGCCGGCTTGATCACCGACGGCACCGTGCGTGATCTGGCCGGCGTGCTGGGCACCGACTTGCCCGTGTGGTGCGGCGGCGTCGCGGCGCCGCCCTCCGTGGCCGGGCTCACGTTCGTGGCGTGGCAGCAGCCGATCGGTTGCGGCGGCGTGGCCGTCTTTCCGAACGACGTGGTGGTGGCCGATGACGACGGCGCGGTGCTGATACCGGCGGCGTTGTTGGACGAAGTGATAACCGCAGCGGTCGAACAAGAGCGCCTGGAAGGCTGGATCATGGAGCAGATCGACGCCGGGCAAGCTTTGCCAGGCCTGTATCCGCCGAACGAGGCGAACAAGGCGGCGTATCAGGCTTGGGCCAGCAAGCAGCGTTAGCTGAGCCGGAGGAAGGCGCGCACGCGTTCGAGCTCCGCCTCGAGCTCGCGTTTGAAGCGTAGTTCGCGCGGCGCAGAGGCACTTGCATAACCGATGTCGGCGTGAAGAGCGCCATCGCCTACGGCGAGATTGCCCCAGCCGATGACGCGGTCGCGCCACAGCATCGGCAGCGCGTAGTAACCGAGCCTTCGCTTCGGCGCGGGGGTGTAAGCCTCGAACCGGTACGCC